>Ga0157380_10002647_pt1 | contig 12137 bp, 10 predicted proteins | sample S35metaG_FD_119757 | JGI IMG/M metagenome (GOLD analysis project Ga0157380, IMG submission 119757) | Switchgrass rhizosphere microbial communities from Kellogg Biological Station, Michigan, USA - S3-5 metaG | ecosystem: Host-associated > Plants > Roots > Rhizosphere > Soil | place: USA...
CCGTTGTAGCGGATGCTCTTCCGCGCCAGCCGCACCGAGGCCTCCTGCGCCTCGACCGTCCAGAAGCGCGCGCCCGGCAAGCGCCACGCGGCAGTGATTGCGACGGAGCCGATCCCCGACCCGAGGTCCGCCGCCCGCTCCACCCGCGGCGCCCATTGCGTCCCGTACCACGCGGCGACGAGGTCGTCGGTCGAATAGCGATGCCCTTTCGCGTACTGAAAAATCTTGTAGTGCCCGGAGATGAAATCGAGCGTCTCGCCCTCCGCGACGTCGACGCCTCCGGGCGGGCGGGGGCCGGGGCGGCGCCAGGAGTGGAAGACGTCGCTCATTTCACGCAATGTTCAGCTGCCGGCAGGAAACTCGGGCATCGCAACACTCTATACCGTATGACACTGTCATTGTCTCGAGCTTGCGTACTTGCGGCCGTCGCCTTTTGCTGTCTGTTCACCCCTGCGTCGCATGCCGTCTGTACGGCGTCTTTTTCTCCACACAACGGCCCGGTCTACCGGAATGGATTTCTCACCGACTTCACACTGGATGGAACCGGTCAAGGCGACGCCACGAACTCATACGTGCATCTCGGCTTTTCGATTTCACGAGTCGATCCGCCAGGGAATCCGACGTCCGGGGCGTGGACCGCGGGCGGTCCCGGGCCGTTCAGCGCTCAAATGAGCACGGGCGGCTGTCTCGCACCGGGCACGTACACGTGGAGCGCCAGCGCGCTCTGTACGCCCCCCGAGCTCGTCTCGGGCGAACAAAGCGAGATAACGACCGGCTCCATGACCATCCCGCCGCGCGGATTGCCGAAAATCAAGATAACGACACTCCCGCCCAGCTACCTCGCGATCAAAGTCTCTTATCAATTCCCCGAAGACGCCGGCCATCTGCCGGCGCCTCTCATCGACGTGACCGGAGAACCGCATCCGCTCCTGGCGACGTCGCCATCCGGCGAATGGACCGTGCCGCTCAACGCCGGGTACCACGTCCTGACCGCCGGGATGTGCGGCCAGAACGTCCTGCGGATTCCTTTCTATCTTTCGACAAACAACAACGAATGCTGCCCGGAATGTACCGGCTGCTTCGGCGGGCCTGTCAGCGCGGCGACAGGCAACATGCGCTACTCCGATACGGATCCGCTGCCATCGTCAGACGGTCAACTGCTGACACGAACATACGACAGCAAGAGAAGCGCGGTGGGCCTCCTGGGAAAAGGCTGGATGTCTTTTTTCGACGAATCGGCGACGGCCACTGTCCAATCGGATGGAACGACGACGGTCGTCGTCACAACGGCTGATGACAATCTCCGCGTATTCAACGGCACGAGCTCTTTTGCTCAATTGTGGCCGAAGCAGCCTCACAACGCGTCCCTCCGTTCCGATGGTGCCGGCGGTTACGTTTTTCGGGACTACGGCTCCGATGTCGAGCATTATTTCTCGGGCGGCACATTACGCAGGCTTCATGACGTCTCCACGGGCATGGACGTGCTGCTTCAATACACGAACGGAGTCATCACGCGGGTCTCCGATTCCTCGGGCCGGTGGAGTTGGATTGTGACGCGCGACCCGTCGTTCGGAACGATTACATCGATCGCCATCGACGGCACGTCGATCGTCTGGACGTACGACTACGACGTATCCCGGCGTCTCCTGTCCACGAAGGTGAATGGCGTCGTATGGCGGACATACACCTACGCCAGCCTCCTCACGGAGGTCCGCGACTCGACCGGCGTCCTGATCGAGGGGCACACCTATGGACTCAATGGAAGTACGTCATCGACGGGCCTCAATGACGACATCACGAATGTCGAATACGGCCTTGCTTCCGGCGATCCGGACAGGACGATCACCCGAGTAACGCACGCCACCGGCGCACAAACGTCCTATTACATTTCGAATGTCGCGCTGCGCCCGCGGGTCGACCAGATCGACGGAGGCTGTGCGTCGTGCGGTGGACGCAACACGATTCTCGTCTACGACGATGAAGGCAGAATCATTCGCGAACAGGACGCCAGAGGGTACGTGACGTCCCGTTCGTTCGACGCATTGGGACGCCTGTTGATCGAGACGACCGCCCTCACACCGGCGGGATGCGATCCTGAAACCGATCCGCAGCAATGCCGGCAGACCGGTACCATCCTGGCGGCGGCGACGCTGACGCCCACATCGTCCAGTGTGAGCCGTAGTTAAGCGTATGCCGCCGCGCCGTGGTACGACCGGCCCACGAGCATCACGACGAGCAGTGTGCTCAACGCCGGCGGGTTCCGGGAGGAGACATTTTCCTATGACGCCGCGACCGGGCAGGTGCTCACGCGTTCCCTCAGCGGCTGGACCGGTACAACGGCGCCACATCATCTCGAGTTGCATGTGACGACGACCGCTCTTTACAACGGCGTCGAGCCGGCTGGCTTCGCGCCCGGCGGCCCCTTCGCGTCGACATGGCTGACACTTCCCCAGCCCGCCGGCGTGACTCGACAGGTGGACGGGCCGCGGACCGACGTGGCCGACGTGACCACCTACGTCTATTACCCCATCGATCCTGCCGTGCCCGCTACGTGGCGAGGCCGGCTCGCCGCGGTCAGGAACGCCGCAGGCCACGTCACGACATTTGAGAATTACAACGCGTTCGGCAATGCGGCGCGTATCGTCGATCCGAATGGCGTCGCCACCGAGCGTACGTACGACGCCCTCGGACGGACGCTCACGACGACCGTGAAGGGTGTGGTCGGCTGCGACACGTCCGCGGATCCACTCTGCGCAACGGACATCGTGACGATGTTGGCATACACACCCGCGACCGGCCCGCTCTCCTCCCGGACAGATGCGAACGGAAACGTCACCACGTACGCCTATGACCTCCGCGGCCGCATCACCCTCCTGACCAGAGGCCCGGCTTTGACCTCCCTGAAAGAACGAATCGAATATACGTACGATGCGCTCACCGGCCGCAAGAACATGGAGAAATATTTGGCAAACGAGAGCGGCTCGTGGATCGAGAAACGGCGGGAGTCGTTTTCGTACGATTCAATCGGGCAGTTGATCGCACAAACGCACGCCGATACGACCTCCACGGGTTATACCTACGACTCAACCGGCAGCCTGGCGTCAATGCGTGACGAGAATCACGCCGCGGCCAATGCGCGATACACCTATGATCCGGCGCGAAGATTGATCACAGACCGCCGTACGCTCGGAGCCGGCGAAGTGACGACGGCATATTCGTACGACAGCGCCGGCAATCTGATCGCCGTCACGGACGCCAATGGGAATCAGACCACGTATGTTTACGACGATTTCGGCCGAATGCAGTCGCAAACCAGTCCGGTAACCGGCACCACGACCTACGAGTACGACCGCGCCGGAAATCTCGTCTCGTCGACCGATGCGAACGGCGCCACGACGACCCGCGCCTATGACGCACTCGGGCGCGTGGTTTCCGCATCGTCGGTGTGCAGCGGCTGGGATACTGAGGACATCACGTGGTGGTACGACGATCCGACACCCGGCCGGAACGGAATCGGCCGTCTCACGTCCATGAACGATCCCTCCGGATCAACAGAGCTTTCCTACGAACGGCGCGGCCTGCTGCGAAGCGAAAATCGCGTGATCGCCGGCTCGTCGGAGATGCTGTACGAATATGACGCCGTCGGTAATCGTACCCGGCTCGACGACCTCGATTACACATACGATTTCGCGGGCCGGCCACTGACCGTGACTGTCAGGGCGGCATGCCCGCTCTGTCCGCCGCTGCCGATCGTGACGTCTGCTTCGTATCTCCCGTTCGGTCCGGAGACGGAGCTCGTCTACGGCGGGGTTCGCCAGGTAAAGGCGTACGATGGCCAATACCGGATCACGGAGAACAAGCTGCTGGGAGCGGGAGGATCGATGATCGCCGGCTACACGTACGCGAGTGACGCCAACGGCAACATGACCGCCATCAGCGACATCACCGACCCATCGCTCAATCGGGCGTTCGCCTATGACGACTTGAATCGTCTCGCCATCGCGAATACCGGTGCTGGTTTATGGGGCAATGGAGCCTTCTCATACGACTCGATGGGCAATCTGCTGACGTCGACGATCGGATCGTGGACCGAATCGTTCACATACACCGGCTCGACGCCACGAATCGCCACGAATGTAGCGCAAGGACATAGCACGACGGTCGACTACGACCCCGCCGGCAACGAAACGGCTGCGAGCTTCTGGCCCCGTCCGGGCGACGATACGTTCGATTCGGCCAATATCAGCCGCAGCTACTCCTGCCGCAATCTCCTCGCCGCCTCGTCGGTACAGACCGTCTCCGCGCCATCACCCTGCAGCGAAGGCCACTACTGTCCGCCCAACCCGGTCGTGCGAACGACGTTCTTCAACTACCTGTACGACGGTCGCGGAGTCCGCGTGTACGCCAGCAGCGGTCTTGTTTTCGGCGGCACCGAATATCTGTACACCCCCGAGTTACAGCTGCACCGAATCCACGATTCCTTCGACCGGACGACCGAATTCATTCGTTTCAACGGACGCCCCGTCGCGCAGATCGAAGACGGCCCCCTGTTCACCTTCACCGACCACCTCGGCACTCCCCTGCTTCAAGTCGACCCCGATTCGAACGTCGTCTGGCGCGCCGAATACGAACCCTACGGCCGGATCTATCGACTCGATTCGTCCGTCGCCATCAATCAACCCCTCCGTTTCGCAGGCCAGGACGTCGTAGCGCCTGGGGCGGGCGGGGTGGAGGAGCATTACAACGTGTTCCGGTGGTATCGACCGGGGTGGGGGCGGTATACGCAGGATGACCCGCTATTCGGGCCACAACGTGCGGCGCGATATTACGCCTATGCTCTGAATAACCCTCTCTCATTCACAGATCCGCGTGGAATGTTTTCGGTTGATCCTTTTTGCAAGGGCTGCAAGAACCCGGTCCGCGCGAGCGATAAGAGCAATCTCTATCAGCACATCATCGACGAAACGACGGCGTTCTGTCAGACAAAACTGTCTCTGATTGCCGACGTCGCGCTTCGAGACTGCGTAAAGAAGAGCTGTCAACAGGGCAGCGTCAAGTGTGACGTCCGCTCTGACTCAGGACTGTGCGCGGATCCCGCGACGCAGGCCTGGGCGCCGATGCCGATGTTCGACTTCATCGCGCGAATGTTTCCGCGACGCACGGCCTACCTATGCGCCAATAACGCCCTCAATTTCAGCGGTGATGCTGGTAATGCCGTCATTCATGAGTGGGCACATGGTTGCGGTTACGATCCCGATAAGGCCTTGCGAGGCGTACCAGGGAGCGAGTGATGAGGCGTCTCAAGACATTTGCCTGGATGCTGGGTATCGCGGCAGTTGCCTGCGATGGCACTCATCAACGAGCCGTCGTACGCCTGCGACTCGATGTTGCCGTGAAACGGCAGGCCGTCCCCGTCGTTGCAACCGTGTCGCTACGCGACATCATAGGCAAAACGCAGGAAATCTATGTCTGCCGTACGAATATATCAGGGCGGTGCAATGCGGCGGTGAATTACACATACGAGGTGCGACGTTATCCGTGGTCATCGCTGCCTCGAACGGCGTTGCATTCTCGCGTACAGTTAATTATTGATTCGGATGGAGCCAAACGTGAGTGCACTCTTAATGACGTGAGTCCGACCCAACTGTCGGGGCTGACACCTTTGGCGTTATTCGTTGATCTGCAGGCGGGCGGCCAGTGTGCCGTAACCGAAGTACGTGCTTTGCCCTGAATACGCCGTTCGTTGAACTGCGACATCGGACCCACTCAGAGGCCTGAATGAGCTGGAAAAGTGGAGCAATCGGACTAACTGTTGGCGTCTTTCTCGGTGGTGGCGTTGTTTGGGCGTTCGCGGCAAAAGCGGCGCCCGTGCGCCACGTGCTTACAAGGGATCTTGATCTCGAAGCTACGTATCTTTTTTTGCCGAAGAGCAGCGCGCCAGTCAAGGGAGTCATCAAGGCCGGCAGCGAGTACGAAGTGGATGGACGATACTCAAACGCGGACTACATCGTTTTCAGGACAGTCGTCGATCGGCAGCAGCTCACATCGATGTCGAAACCGGCTCCGCCTGATTCGAGTGAGCGAAAGAAAAGCCGCTCCACCCGGTAGAACGGGTGCGCTCTCAGGTGCCGACAGATCTCCGCACGCCTTCCCCCAATGAGAAGACTACTCACCTTTTCACGTGCTGTGAAAATACCTCCGCCGACCATCGTCGGTCACCGGCTCACGCTCTGAGCGTCAGCGCTCCGAATCCCGTTGACCGCCCCTCACTTCACCCGATACCCCAGCTTCCGCAACTCCCCCGCAATCGTCTCCACATGCTCCCCCTGCACTTCGATCTCACTCCCCTTCACCGTCCCGCCCGACCCGCATCGTTTCTTCAGGGTGGTGGCGAGGGTGGCGAGGGTTTCGGGGGAATGCGCGAAGCCTGAGGCGACGGTCACGCTCTTGCCGGCGCGGCGTTTCTTGTCGATCGTGACGCGGATCGTTTGTCTCGACGGTTCTGCGTCGCGCGGCGCGTCGAGTTTTCCTTCCTCGCGCAGTTTCTTTGCGGCCTCGGGGTCACTGGTCCAGACGAGTTTCGACGCCATCCTTCGATCTTATGCGAAGCGCGCGCGCCACCAGCGGGCGATGCGGAAGCGCATGAGGGCGGCGCGGTCGGCGGGATGGATCGGGAGGACGACGTCGAGCACGAGGTAGAGCAGCAAGCCGATTCCTTTGCCGAACAGCAGCGCGACGAACACCATGCGGATGACCCAGACCGGTGCATTCCACGCCTCGGACAGTCCCTGACAAACGCCCGAGATCTGCCGACCCTGCAGCCGCTTGTAGATCTTGCCCGGACTCATCGAGCGGATCGACGTGATGAGGAGCAGCACCGGGCCGCCGAAGAAGAGCGCGATCATCACGGCGACCGCGACCGGATGACGCAGTTCACCGCGCGTGGCGACGAACACGCCGAGGGCGATGCTCGCCACGAGGACGGCGAAGGCGCTCCAGTAGAGACGGCGGCGATGGCGGCGCGTCACTTCCGATTCGACCGCCTGCGTATCGATGTGCGCGTCGACAACCGGCTCGGCATGGTCGAGCAGGGAGCCGAGGCGTTGCGCGCGGCGCACGAGGTCGGAGCAGGAGTTGCACGTCCGCAATTCGTCCTCGACGCCCGGCGCGAGCGGCGTTCCGTTTTCGAGATGGTCGAGCAGTGCAGACATCGTGGTGGAGCAGGTGTGATCAGGCATGAATGATCCTTTCGAGCTCGCTTCGCAGACGGCGCATGCCGTGATGCAGACGGCTCTTCACGGTCCCGAGCGGGATGCCGAGGCGTTGCGCCACCTCGCGCTCGGAAAGCTCTTCGAAATAGCGGAGGAGAATCGTGTCACCGAGGTGTTGCGGGAGCTCCGAGACGAGCGAGCGGACCGCGGTCGCGCGTTGCTCGCTCTCGATCCGTGCGTCGGCGCCTGCTCCCGCGGATGCGATGTCGAGATCAGCGAGTGGCGCCGGCGTGTCGCGCTCCCAGCGGCTGCGGATGCGATTCATCGCGATCGTGAACAGCCAGCGCGGGAACGGCTGCAGCGGATCGTAGCGACCGGCGCTGCGGACCACGCGCAGCCACGTTTCCTGCAGCAGATCGTCGATGTCCTGCGGCCGCACGCCTGCCTGCGAGGCGAAGCGCCGCAACGCCGGCGTGTAGCGCTCGACGAGCTCCCGCGCCGCCTCCGGCTCGCCGTTGACGATGCGGCCCATGAGCACGGCGTCGGTTTCGGGTTGGGTGGTCACGTCCGCATATACCTCGATGTTGACCGAAAGGTTCACGACAGCGGGTCAGACGACCCGCCCTGCCTCAGGTATCCTCACCCCACTTTCACTCAGGAGGTTTCATGCGAGTCCTTCGCATCACCATCGGCCTGCTGCTGATCGCGCTGTCCGCATCGGCGCAGGATCTGGCCTCGTTCGAGAAACGGACCACCGTGCGCAAGCTCGACAACGGTCTCACGCTCATCGTCATGGAGCGTCATTCCGCGCCGGTCTTTTCGTATGCCACGGTCGTCAATGCCGGCAACGCGCAGGAAGTGCCGGGGATCACCGGCCTGGCGCACATGTTCGAGCACATGGCGTTCAAGGGGACCGAGAAGATCGGGACCACCGACATCGCCGCGGAGAAGACGGCGCTGGCGAACGTCGAGAAGGCGTACGCGGCGTACGACGAAGAGCGGCGGCGCGAAGTCGGACGCGACGACAAGAAAGTGGCGGAGCTGGAGAAGGCGTGGAAAGACGCCATGGCCGCCGCCGACAAGTTCGTCGTGGCGAACGAGTTCTCGCGCATCGTCGACCGCGCCGGCGGCACCGGCGTCAACGCGTTCACCGCATCGGACGAGACGGCCTACTTCTTCTCCATGCCGGCAAACCGCTTCGAGCTCTGGGCCTATCTCGAATCGGAGCGCTATCTCCATCCGGTCTTCCGCGAGTTCTACAAAGAGCGCGACGTGGTGACCGAGGAGCGGCGGATGCGGTCCGAGAGCAGTCCGGTCGGACGCCTGGTCGAGCAGTTCCTCGAGACCGCCTATCGCGCGCATCCGTACCGCCAGCCCGGTGTCGGCTGGCCGTCCGATCTTCAGTCCTTCAGCGCGACCGACGCGGTCGCGTTCTTCCACAAGTACTACGTGCCGTCGAACATGGTGATCGCCGTGGTCGGCGATCTGAATCCCGCCGAGGCGATGCCGGTCCTGGAGAAGTACTTCGGTCGCCTGCCGAAGGCGCCGGTGCCGGATCCTCTGCGCATCGTCGAGCCGCCGCAGCGCTCGGAGCGGAGCGTCGTGCTGCGCGAGACCTCGCAGCCGTTCTACCTCGAGGGGTATCACCGCCCCGCGGCCACCGATCCCGACAACGCCACGTACGACGTCATCTCGATGCTGATGTCGAGCGGACGCACCTCGCGGCTCTACAAGTCGCTCGTGCGCGACAAGAAGGTCGCGGTCAACGCGTCGGGCTTCAACGGCTTCCCCGGCGAGAAGTATCCGAACCTCTTCGCCTTCTTCGCCGTCCCGAGCGCCGGGCACACCGGCAATGACGTCGCGGCGCCGATTCACGCCGAGGTCGATCGCCTGAAGAATGAAGACGTGCCGGCCGATGAGCTGCAGTCGGTGAAGACGCGCGTCCGCGCCGGACTTCTCCGCGAGCTCGACAGCAACAGCGGACTCGCCCTGCAGCTCGCGGAGTACCAGACGCTCTACGGCGACTGGCGCGAGCTCTTCCGCGAGGTCGATCGCATCGACAAGGTGAGCCCGCAGGACATCCGCCGCGTCGCCGCCGCCACGTTCGTGCCGAACAATCGCACCGTGGCGATGGTGGAGTCGACGAAGGGAGGTGCGAAATGAAGTTACCGGTTACCAGTTACCAGTTACCCGTTACCAGTTCGCAGCCGCCGGCAACCGGCAACCGGCAACTGGCAACTCTGGTCGCGGCATTGCTGACGATCCTTCTCGCGACAACCGCGTTCGCGCAGGTCACCGACTATCGCGAGATCAAGACTCCCCCGCTGAAGACCTTCAACCCTCCGACCGCCAAGCGCATCCAGCTCGACAACGGCCTGGTCATCTTCCTGATGGAAGACCATGAGCTGCCGCTGATCCGCGGCTCGGTGCGCATCCGCGGCGGCGCGCGCGACATCCCGGCGGCGAAGGCCGGCATGATGTCGATCTACGCGCAGGCGTGGCGCACCGGCGGCACGAAGGACAAGACGGGCGATCAGCTCGACGAGATCCTCGAGGCCCGCGCCGCGCGCATCGAGACGAGCAGCAGCGAAGACTCCACCACCATCCGCTTCGACGTCCTGAAGAACGATCTCGACTTCGCCTTCCCGCTCTTCCTCGACCTCCTGCAGAACCCCGAGTTCCGCCCGGAGAAGATCGAGCTGGCGAAGACGCAGTCGAATACCGGCATCTCCCGCCGCAACGACGATCCGCAGGGGATCATCGGACGGGAGGCGACGAAGCTCGGCTACGGCGCCGACTCGCCGTACGCGCGGCAGCCGGAGTACGCGACGATCGCCTCGATCACGCGCGACGACCTGCTCGCGTTCCACAAGGCTCACCTCCATCCGAACAACATGATCGCCGGCATCGTCGGCGACTTCGATCCGAAGGTCATGGAGAAGAAGCTGCGCGACGCGTTCGCCAAGTGGCCGCGCGGTCCGCAGGCCGCGGCAGCGCCAACGGGCGGCACGCCGTCGAAACCGGGCGTCTACTTCATCGCCAAGGACGACGTGACGCAGTCGAACATCGCGCTGGTCGGCATGGGGACGCTGACGCGCAAGAATCCCGACTACTACGCCGTGACGGTCCTCAACGAGATCCTCGACGGCGGCTCGTTCTCCGGTCGCCTGATGAACGACATCCGCACGAAGCGCGGTCTCGCGTACGGCGTCGGCGGCGGACTCGGCGCGCCGTGGGACCATCCGGGCCTGCTCCGTTTCCAGATGGGGACGAAGAGCAGCTCCACGCTGGAGGCGATCGATGCGCTGAAGCAGGAGATCGCCGATCTGCGCACCGCGCCGTTCACCGCCGACGAAATGGCGACGGCGAAGGACCTGATCCTCAACGCGTTCATCTTCTCCATGGATGAGCCGGAGAAAATCCTGTCGCAGCAGATGGCGCTCGAGTTCTACGGCTTCCCGCTCGACTACTACCGCAACTACCCCGCGAACATTCAGAAGGTGACGGTCGAGGAAGTGGCGAGCGCGGCGAAGAAGTACGTCCACCCCGAGCAGCTCTCCGTGCTCGTGGTCGGCCGGGAGAAGGATTTCGACAAGCCGCTCTCCTCCCTCGGCACCGTGACGCCGGTCGACATCACCATCCCCGAGCCGGGCGGCGCGCCGAAAGCATCGGCCGCCGCGGCACCAACGGGTGAAGATGCGCGCCCGCTGATCGAGAAGGTGCGGACATTCGTCGGCGGTAAGGACAAGATCGCCGCGGTGAAGGCGACGCACAGCGTCTCCACGGTCAACACCAAGACGCCGCAGGGCGACATGACGATCGACATCGACGCGACCACCGTCTATCCCGATCGCGTGCACACCAGCATGAAGATGCCGATGGGCGAGATGACGATGGTGATGACCCCCGACGCGGCATTCATGATGACGCCGATGGGCAACCAGGACATGCCCGCTTCGCAACGCGACAACATGCGCCGCGAGGTGAAGCTCGACATGCTCTCGCTGCTGATGAACGCCGACCAGCCGGGCACGACCTTCACCGCGACCGGCACGGAAAAGGTCGGCGACGTCCAGGCGAAGATCGTCGAAGTGCACACCGAGGCCGGCAACCTGAAGTGGTGGATCGACCCCGCCACCGGCCGCGTGCTGCGCAAGGCCGCCACCGCGCGGACTCCTGCAGGACCAGCCGAGGCGGTGACGGAGTACAGCGAGTGGAAATCGTTCGGCGGCCTGATGCTTCCGACCCGCTTCACCACGACCCGCAACGGCGAGCCGTTCAGCAGCGGGGAAGTGAAGGTGGTGGAGATCAATCCGGCGGTGGATATGAAGATGTTTGAGAAGAAACAATAGCTGTTGAGCGATTAAGGCGTTGAGGCGTTGAGGAAAGGCTGCTCTCCCTCAACGCCTCAACCGCTGAACGCCTCAACAGCTAGCCTTTCGCCGCCTGCACTTCCTTCACCAGCCTCGCCAGCATCACCGTCATCTCATGCAGCGAGTGAATCACGCCGACTTCGAACGCGGTCGGCGCTTCGCCCGCCGCGCACGCGCAGTAGTTGCACGGGGCGCCGCGGCCGCCGTCGTGCTGGTCGAGGGCGTGACCACACGCACACGCATCTTTTGCAAGTTGCATTCAATCCTCCTCTGCTCGCTGGAATGATAATGAAGGGCGTGCCACTCCGATCCCTCGCTCTCCACGCGGTTTTCCTCACGGCCTGCTCCCACTCACGGCTGATCCCCGAAGACTCACCCGACGCCGCGGCCGCGTACTTTGCCGCCAAGCGCGGCGATGTGGATGTGGTCGCCCGCTGGTCCGCCGCGCGCGCCGAGCTACGGCGCAGCCGTGTAGCACAGACACTCCTGTCTGTGCCCGAGCACGCCCCCTGGACCTACCTCGGTCCCGGCAACATCGGCGGACGCACCCGCC
>Ga0157380_10002648_pt1 | contig 12135 bp, 10 predicted proteins | sample S35metaG_FD_119757 | JGI IMG/M metagenome (GOLD analysis project Ga0157380, IMG submission 119757) | Switchgrass rhizosphere microbial communities from Kellogg Biological Station, Michigan, USA - S3-5 metaG | ecosystem: Host-associated > Plants > Roots > Rhizosphere > Soil | place: USA...
CTATCGGGGCAATGTATTTTCGGGCGGAGCCTCCGTTACCGGTGGGGTTGCCGACACAAGGAACAACGTTGAACAGGTTTGGCGAACCGGCGCCGCTGCGGGAAGTCCCGTTACGGTGACGGTTAGTTCCACCGCGATTAATGGTGACGGCGTTCTTGGCAACGCTGACGCAACTGACCAACATTTCGCCTTGATCGTTTATAACTTTGCTGGCCGCTTTTCGGTCGCCGGCCGCGTTGTGGACGAAAATGGGCGTGCCGTCAGCGCCGCAAATGTCTCCCTCTTTAATGGGCCGACCCTCATCGCCCGGATGTTCACCAATTCGTTCGGATACTACCGGTTTTCGAATGTACTGGGCGGCGCGTCATATAACCTGGTCGTAGGTTCGAAACGTTATGTATTTAACCCTCAATTGGTTTCGCTCGATAGCTCAGATCTGGACAGTGTAAATTTTACGGCGACCAGCGGGCCGTAGTGCTGGGATCTGCAAAGGTGAACCCAGCCGTCGAAATGGCGGCTTTTTTCTTTGAGACAGCAATAAACGCAACAATTTCGGGGCAATTGCGTGCAAGAAAAAGTTGGCTATTGTCAACGGGTTTGTTAGAAGCGTACCATTAATAGGAAATGGCGAACGCAACCATACTGCGAAGAACACTTCATGCCGGTGGCTGGGTTGCTGTTAAGCGCTTTGCCAAGATGCTGCCGTTCGGCGGGACGTTCGTTGTGGCCGCCCTGGTGTTGGATGATGTTAGGAGGAAGGGCGTCCTCCGCGGTGTAGTGAATTCTGGCATAGACGCGATTCCCTTCGTTGGCATCACAAAGAATGCAGTAGAGATCGTTCTTGGCGATTTCATTCCGGATAAGAACTCTGTTAAGTGATAATGAAGATCCTTAAATCTTATAAAGCCGCGTTCCTTTTGATCGTCCTGGTAGTCTTTGCATTTGCTTCAATGGCAAGTGCTCAAAACGCGCGTAAAAAACGTAAAGCCACGACCCGTGCCGTTCAGACTCAAACGCTCCCGGCACCGACGACAGAACCGGTGATCATTAGCCGAGCAGAGGACTATCCGTTGGGCGACGTCGGACTCTCGCCGGCGATCGAGAGCGCCCTTCGAAGTGCCGACCAGACTGAAAACAATCCTGACGAAAAGACGATCACTGAGCTGACGGGTCGGATCAAAGCACTGGAAGCCGCACAAAAGGACGATTACGATGTAAAGCAGAAACGGCTGGCGATGAACCTTGAGATCATCATCAAGGCCGAGCAGAGGGCTGAATCGCTTCGAAAACAGTCGTTTGAACTGATCGATAAGGAAAACTCGATCAAGACCAAGCTCGAACAGATCGAGAATGACATCCGCCCGGAAAGTATCGATCGAAGTCTCGCCTTTGTTGGATCACTTCGTCCGGAGGAACTCCGCGCCGCTCGTAGGAAGAGCCTCGAAGCCGAGCGATCGAATCTGCAAACCCTCCTGATCGAGATCCAAAGGACAAGGACCTCTGTTGACCTAAACGTTCAAAAAGCGGACCAGCTTGTGGACCGCCTCCGAATAAAGCTCGAATCGGATATCGACAACTCTCTGTTGGACGAGCCAAAAAACAAGCCGTAGATTTTATCCTTAGTCATAAAAGACCTCCTGATTTCCGTTTCTGTCCCAACGGTAGGCGGTACCCTCAAACTTATCGATACAGTTGTCAGGGCACGACTGAAGGTAAAAGCCGAAATTGACCCGTTGTTTCTTGTCGGCCGCAACCACATTGCATCCGGCGGCCTTGGCCAGCGACGAACAAAAACTCTTTCCCGTCGAGCCTTTTGCGACCTCGCAAGCGACGAGCCAAATAGTTCCGAGCGAGCCCTTGGCCTTGACGGAGGAGAACAGACCCACGTTCCCTGAATAGAGCCACTCGTACCTGTTGCTCTCACTAAAAATGAGTTCCTTATCGCCGAGGATCACTCCACCTGGTGCGCCGTGACAATTGATCACGACGTTGTCGAGATACATTTCCGGGGAATTATTGATTCCCCACAAGATCCAACTCACAACATCGTGGGCGTTCGTGTAAAGGGGCATCTTTACAGTCTTCCACATCTTGTATTTGTAGCCCGGTACATCATTTGAGTGCATCGCCATCGATGGTTCGCTAAGTCTGATCATCAACAAGATCCTCCTGAGTTCGAAATACCCCCTGAAACTCGCCTTGCAACTTCTTGACGGTTAGATCGATTAAAAATTGCGCGTTCCTAGGATCCTAGAGAAGAAACGTGCAAGTTATCAGCTATGAACGCGTTCCTTAATAGCGGCGACTATCCGGCTCAGCTTTAAGGAGATAAAAAATGAGATTTAAAGGGATCGCAATCCTGGCGTGTCTTGCTTTTTCTGTTACTTTTGCGTCTGCAACGGCATTTGCCCAGGGCGTTATTGTTCCGATAATATGCGACATTCGGCCTTGTCGGCCTCGACCGATACCACAGCCCTTGCCGAACGTCCTGCCGGTCAAATCCATCAAGATCGATACCAAGATCAATGGCCAGGTGGCTACTACACACCTAGAGCAAATATTTCGAAACGATACACAATACACTCTCGAGGGGACCTATTTCTTCCCGATCCCGGAAACGGCGTCGATCATTGAATTTGCTATCTGGGAGAATGGCAAGAAGCTCGTGGGCGAGGTCCGTTCACGTGAAGAAGCGCGACGGATCTACGACGAAATAGTTCGGCGTCAGAAAGACCCGGGCCTGCTTGAGTACGCGGGCAAAGATCTATTCCAAGCCTCGATTTTCCCGATCCCGCCTCAGTCAGACAAGATCCTCGAACTGACCTATTCCCAGATATTGAAAGCAGAATCGGGTACGGTTTCGTACCGATATCCGCTTGGCACAGGACGCAACTTGTGGCGGGGGAATCGTTTGCCCGATGCTATAACCAACAGCCAGAATATGCCGACTCAAAAATTCGGCACAGTTTCGGGCAGGATCGAGATCGTCGGAAAAGAGGCGCTGCGAAACGTGTATTCCCCCTCGCACGATATCGAAGTAAAGCAAAAGAACGAACGCACAGCGTCTGTCTCGTTCGAAACGAATGAGAACGATAGCGACTTTCAGCTTTTTTACGGACTTTCAAATAACGACTTTGGAATGTCCCTTATTACCTATAGGGAACCGGGAAAGGACGGCTATTTTCTTCTGATGGTTTCGCCCCGGGATGATGTTTCAGAACGGGAGCTGGTAGACAAAGACATTGTGTTCGTGCTCGACACCAGCGGCTCGATGGCCGATGCCGGAAAAATGGATAAGGCTCGTTCCGCTCTGCAATTTGGAGTCCGAACGCTCCGTGACGGCGACCGATTCAACGTTATCAACTTCGCCGGTGAAGAACATTTGATGGAGCATGAACTTATCGCGGCCGATGCGAAAGGAAAAGAACGCGCGGACGCATTCATCAAACGGCTTCAGCCCAGCGGAGGAACGAACATCAACGATTCTTTGCTCGCCTCGATGAAAGTGTTTGACCGTAGTGACCGTCCCAAGATGCTTGTGTTCATGACCGATGGCCTGCCTACTGTCGGCGAAACCAAGGTCGACCGCATCACCGCAAACGTGGCGAAAGCAAAGAATGTCGATGTGCGGATTTTCCCATTCGGCTTCGGGTACGATGTAAACACGGCCTTGCTCGATAAGCTCGGAACCGACAATGGAGGCATTTCTGATTACGTGCAGCCAAAGGAAAACCTCGAGGTCAAGGTTTCGAACTTCTTCGCAAAGGTTAGTGCTCCTGTACTCTCGGACCTCGAGGTCGATCTCGGACCGGTTCACGCCGAAAGCGTTTATCCGCGAAAGATCGGCGATTTGTTCAAAGGAATGCAAGCGGTAATCATCGGCCGATATAGAAACGAATCCGACCTTAAGAACGTTACCCTACAGCTTCGCGGAAAGTCGGGACGCGAAAACCGGACGTTCACTTATGGTGATCTTGATTTCCCGGTGCGGTCAGAGGATAACGATTTTCTTCCGCGGCTTTGGGCTAGCCGACGAGTAGGTTGGTTGGTCGAAGAGATCCGAAACAACGGCGAGACGAAGGAGCTTCGCGACGAGGTCGTCGAACTGGGCACTCGGTACGGCATAGTAACCCCATACACCTCATATCTTGCGACGGACGGCACATTCGAGATGAACGCACGCGATTCGCGCGGAGCGGTGGTATCAGCACCTAAGTCCGAGGCGAAAATGCGGGCGTCCAGCGGCGCCGATGCCGTTCAGATGAGCGTCCAGCAGAACGCAATGAAAGAGAACAGATCTCTCGGCGCCTCCTCCAGGAAAAAAGACGCCGAGGAACAAGTGATCGTTCGAAATACTGATTCTGATCGCTTCGTCGCCAACCGCAGTTTTTACAGGCAAGGGAACGTCTGGATGGATTCCGATTTCAAATCGGAACAGAAACTGCCTGAGACAAACATCAAATTCGCAAGCGACGAGTACTTCGATCTCATCAATCGTGAGAAGGGTATCGCCCAATACTTCGCGATCGGTGAGGAGGTTGTCGTCGTTTGGAAGAATCGCGTTTATCGCGTGACGAAATAAAAAGTAACCCCAGCCAAAAGGGTGATTTTTCGGGAAGGACGAGATATCCTAGACGAAAGATCACCTTTTTTCATAGGGGAACTTGTGAATATATTTCTAAAATTGGTCGGATGGATGGTCGTTGCGGGAGTGCTCGCCAGTTTCGAATTGGCTCAAAATCCGTGGAAACAGGGCAAAGTCGATGCGAACGGCGATCTCGTCGCAGTTTACTTCACTTCCGCCAACCACGGCTGGGTAGCCGGCGACAAGGGATATCTTGCCTCCACAGAAGATGGTGGGCGTACCTGGCAGAAATATCCGTTGAATACGACCGAAGACATCAACGAGATCTACTTTCGAAATGAAAAGAATGGATATCTTGTGGCCGGACGAAAGATGTTCATCACCCATGACTCTGGGAAAACATGGCAAGAGACGGTGATCTTTAAGCCCGGCGATTTTCGAAGCGGCACACCGGAATTTCTGAGTATTCGATTCGCAGATAGAAAGTATGGCTACGTGATCGGCTCGATCCTAAACCGGAACGGCGATGTCATTGATTCGCTTCTGATGCGCACCGACGATGAGGGGTTGACGTGGCGAAGGCAGATCGCGCCGACAAAGGCGGAGCTTTTTCATCTTGATTTCAGCGGGAATTCGCACGGATGGATCGTTGGCGATAAGGGCGTGATTCTCGCGACAACCGATCGCGGCGAGAGTTGGACTCTCCAAAATTCCGGGACAAACCGTGCATTATTTGCTGTCGATTTTCGCGATGATAACGAAGGCTACGCCGTCGGCGGCGGCGGGACCATACTTCGAACGATCGATGGCGGCCGCCACTGGGACCTAGTGAGATCGGGCCAAACTTACACGCTTAAGCGCGTGAATTTCGCGGACGAAAGGAACGGTTGGATCGTAGGCTTCAACGGTTCAATTCTTCGATCCCAGGACGGGGGCCGGACTTGGGAAAAAGTCGCATCGCCGAGCGTCGCCCGGCTATTCGGACTCTATGTAACCAAAAAATATGGGTTCGCGGTAGGCGAGAACGGCCTGGTTCTCGAGTATAGTCCGTAGTCGTTACGGCTTATTTTCGGTCAAAACTTTCAGCGCGGACTCAATTTGCGGATCTGCTTTTAGCATCATGATCGGCGTGGATTCGTCATTGATTGCCCTGTAAGATTCAAATTGTGCAAGTTGTGACCTCAGGAAGGCCAGATCTTCGATACACTTCGCCGCAGTCGGCTGCTGATCGCAGAACCTTTTTAGGAAATCCTCCCCTCGCATGGCCGCTCGGTCAGAACGAAGGTAGAAGAATAGTCTATCGGTCAACTCCGAACGGTTCGGCGTTATCTCGAAACCCTTAGCCACTATCTCCGGCTGGATGCCGTCGCCGCCGTATACCACCCGGCCGTTCCGTGTCCGTACCGCGATCGCAGTTCGGTCGATCAAATCGCTTTTGTTCGTGTGGCGAAAATAGTCGTACAGCCCCGAGTCCGAATATTCACGCTGGATCGAACGTCCCGATGGCGTGTAATATCGCTCGGACGTGAGAGTTAGCATCGAGCCATCCTCAAGGGGAATGATGTCCTGGACCAGCCCTTTTCCGTATGTTCGTTCGCCTACAATAGTGGCCCGGTCATTATCCTGGATCGCCCCCGCAATGATCTCAGAAGCAGAGGCCGTCCCTTCGTCGACCAGCAGAACTAGAGGTAGTTTTTCCGGATGAGCATTAGTTGATTTCCAGACGCGGTCTTCGGCCGGATGCCGGCCCCGCTGGGAAACGATAGTCTGCCCGGCGGGAAGGAATCGCTCGGCGATCCTGATGGCCTGGTCCATCAATCCGCCGCCGTTTCCACGGAGATCGAGCACAAGTGACGTCATTCCTTTCTGCTTGAGGGAAAGGAAAGCGGAATTGAATTCCGCAAGTGTCGTGTAGCCGAATCCCTCGGTCAAAGCAAGGTAGCCCACGTTGCCGTCAAAAAGCAGGAAATTCGTAACCGACTTTTGCGAGAGTTGTTCGCGGCGTACTTGAACGTTTCGCACGATGGAGCCGTCTGCCTTTTCGATGGTCAGCCGGACGGTTGAACCTAGGGGCCCGCGAATCCGATTTCGAACTTCCAGCGAATCGATGCCCGAAACCGCCCGGCCATCAACTTCAACAACGCGGTCCCCGAAACGCAGCCCGGCACGTTCGGCAGGCGTGTTTTTGGAAACTCCCAGCACAAATGTGTCGAGTACGCCGTTCTGTGAATAGCTTGAGATCGTTGTCCCAACGCCGGAATATCGTCCCTGTTGGTCGTCGATCAATTCGCGGTACGCCGAGGGATCGTAGTAATTGGAGTGTGGGTCCAGTTGTTCCAACATCGTATTGATCGCAGAACTGACCAACGTCTGTGCTCCAATGTTGCCTCCCGAGACATGATAGTTCTTGACAATTCTCAATAGCTCATCCAAGTCCGAACTTATCGCCCTGATCGCCGGTGCGGTGACGTCCCTTGGGGTTTCGATCTTTCGCTCGCCAGAGGCCGAAAAAGTTGAGCCGGGATTTAGTACGAAGGATGGATTCCCCTGCGGGAGTGTTAATACCTTGTCGCTTTGCCCATTCGCAGCGGGCGCAAGGCAAATCATAGCGAGAATGGCTATTCGGAATCTTGGCATATCGATTTGATACACAGGTCGCATAAAACGACGGGTCCGGCTTCGCTCGGTAAAGTTATTTGCAGTTCACAAACGGCCAATTGGCTCCGGATTCCAAGCAAATCAGAAACTGTTTGCGAAAGCCGTTGATTTGGGCGAAAATCGTCCCTATGCCGCAACCTGATAACGGCGATTTCAGCGCAAAGCTCCGCCGTCTAGTGGAGACCGTCGATGTCGCAAACGTACTTACAGAGCCTCTTTCGAGCTCGATCAAGAGCCTATTGACCGTATCCGCGGCCCAGATTGATTGCGATGAAGCGTCGGTGTTGATCCGGGACGGTGACGGGGGCGACCTCCGGTTTTTGATCGCGATCGGGCGTGTTGCCGACCAGCTTTTGAATCTGCGTGTCCCGGCAGGGAAGGGAATTGCCGGATTCGTTCTCTCTTCTGGCCAACCCATGGCTATTGCGGATGCGGGTGAGGACGAGACTTTCTACGCGGAAGTCGACAAAGAAACCGGATATTCCACCCAGACGATCCTAGCAACCCCGCTTCGGCATGGAGATGATGTGATCGGCGTGCTCGAATACATCAATCGAAGGGGTGAGCCGCCATTTGCCCCGTTCACTCCCGAAGAAATGGATCGGGCGGCCACGTTTGCGGGCGCGATCGCGTCGCTCGTAAACGCATATCAATCTGCAAAATTATTTCGCGATCTCGGAGAAAATATTTTGAGCGCCGACGATCCGGACGCGGTTTCGATTCGCGCGTGGCTTACCAATGTTCGTGATTCGGCGGAGCACCGCGAGATGATGGACCTTGCGGTTCTCATCCGCGAAGTCGCGAGCCGCGGGGATGCGGAGCGAAACCTTGCACGTGAGATCCTTGAATCCGTGATCAGATTTTCGGAAAAAGGTGAGGCGACCACTTTTCTTGGATAGTTCGGAATGAACATCGACGAAGCAGAATTTCTTTCAACAATGTCCGGCGGTTTTCGGCCCACGAAAGACTGGGCTTCGTGTACAGGTAAGGGCGTTACCGTCGCGATCATCGACAGTGGGATCGACACTTCGCATCCTGAACTCGCCGATCGCGTTGTTGCATCCGTCGAAGCACGCTCGGACGGAAAGCGTGTTGTATTCGATCCTTCGGACGCTGGTGATTCAGCGGGGCACGGAACCGCGTGCGCGGGCATCATTTCACGGATTGCGCCGGACGCGAAGTTTTCCAGTATAAAGGTCCTGGGAGCCGGCGGCCTCGGCGATGGCTATGCTTTTCTTGGTGGGTTGGAATACGCGATCAAAGAACGGTACAAAGTCATAAACCTGAGTCTTGGTACAACAAAACCGCAGTTCTTTTCGCCTTTGCACGACCTTCTCGACCGAGCTTATCAAGCGAGTTGTATTGTTGTCGCTGCGGCTAACAATCTGCCCCAGCCCAGTTTTCCGTCTGTTTTTTCTTCGTCGTTGATCTCAGTGATAAAAAGTGAAATGACGGATCCGATGAAATTCGGTTTTCATTTTGGTGAAGTCATTGAGTTGACTGCTCCGGGCGTGAACGTTCGTGCCCCCTGGCCGGGGGGCGGTCACCGAAGTCTCACAGGGAACAGCTTTGCATGTCCCCACATCGCCGGAATTATCGCTCTTCTGCTCGAGAAAGACCCCAACCTGACGCCCTTCCATGTCAAATCCGCCTTATATTCGATAGCCTCTTCCAATAGTCAGTAGCTACGATTTACACATTTTGCCAAAGCAATTGTTTTTGCAATTTCTCAAACGAAATGTTTTTATGGATAAACAGCAATATTTGCCGGCGTGATGCCGGCGTTACAATTTATGTCCGAGAGATTCAAACTTCCGCCGCTTGAGATCGAGGAATATGCGCTTGCGAATGGCCTGCGCGTGGTTCTGAATCGCGACGATGCGGTGCCTGTTGTGGCGATTGCGGTCTACTACGATGTCGGCTCGCGGAACGAACGCGACGGACGTACTGGCTTCGCGCATCTCTTCGAACATATGATGTTTCAGGGTTCGGCGAACGTGCCCAAGGCCGGCCATTTTCAGTACATCATGAAGGCCGGCGGCACCATGAATGGCACCACATCGAGCGAACGTACGAATTATTTTGAGACGATGCCGGCGAATCAATTGCCGTTGGCGTTGTGGCTTGAATCTGATCGGATGCGGTCGCTCGCCGTCACCCAGGAGAATCTCGACAATCAACGTGAAGCGGTAAAGGAAGAAAAGCGTCTCCGTTACGACAACCAGCCATACGGCCAGATCTTCGACTTGATCGCGGAGATGATCTATAAGAACTTCGCGAATGCGCATTCGACGATCGGCTCGATGGAGCACCTGGACGACGCGTCGGTGGAGGACGTGCAGGAATTTTTCCGGATCTATTACGCTCCAAACAATGCGGTCCTGGTAGTTTCGGGTTCATTCGAGCCAGCTTTGGCAAAAGAGTTGGTCGAGACATACTTTGGCGACATTCCTTCGCAGGCCAAACCGGCGAACATCGACGTCTCGGAGCCCAGCGAGGTTGCGAACCACTACCGGGAATGGCACGATCCACTGGCTCCGCTGCCGGCATTCCTGCTCGGTTGGAAAATACCGCAGCGCCGCACAACCGAGCATAATGCGCTTTATTTGGCCGGAAAATTGCTGTATGACGGCGAGAGCTCTCGGCTGTATCAGCGATTAGTTAAAGGCGAAGAATCGGTCGTTCAGCTTTTTGGATTTACTGACGAACGACGCGGGCCTTCAAGCATCTTTGTTGGAGCGATCCCGAAACCTGATCAGGACCTTAGCCGGATCCGTGAGTTCATCATGCACGAGATCGGCGATATCGCGGCGAATGGCCCTAAAGCCGATGAGATCGAAAAGCTGCACAACCAGCTTGTGAACGACACTGTTCGCATGCGGCAGTCATCGATGAATCGGGCGCAGGCGATTGCCGAGCATACTTTGTACGATGGCGATCCAGATCTGATCAACACCGAGCTCGAAGAGCTTTTGGCGATCACTCCGGAACAGATCCGCCAAGCCGTTGAGAAATTTTTGAATAACGAAAACCGTTCGTTGCTGGACGTGGTTCCCGCAGGGCAAGGTTAGTATGGCACCTACTCACACAACCGCACCAGAACCTTTGGCCCCCGTGCCGTTCAATCTCCCGACCCCGTTTCGATCCGAGCTCGCAAACGGATTGAAGGTCGTGGTGTTCGAAGATACTCGCGTTCCCCTCGTAAATTTCCGGCTCGCCTTTTTTCGCGGTGACGCAAATGATCCGAAAAGCGCGACGGGACTGACCTCGGCTTTAGCATCGATGCTGACCGAGGGTACCGAGAAATACTCGAGCCGCGAGTTGGCTGAAAAGATCGAGAGACTAGGGGGAAGCCTTTCGGCGAATTCATCAAACGATTTTACTATTCTCTCGGCGTCCTCTCTCTCGATATATTCGGAGGAGATACCGACGCTAATGGCAGAGGTGCTGTTTCGTCCGATCTTTCCCGAAACCGAGCTCGATCTTTATAAACGCAACTCGCTCGAAAACCTGAAATTTCAACGCTCACAGCCCAGCTTTCTCGCGCTTGAACAGACCGCGCGACTGCTTTACGGTGACCATCCGTATGCGACAGTGTCTCCCAAAGCCGCGGATTATGAAAAACTCGATCGAGAAACTCTCCTCAAGTTTCACGAATCCGCTTTCCAGCCTAATAACTCGGTCCTCATAGTGGTCGGCGATACTGAACGTGCCAAGCTGATGAAACAGGTCGCCGAACTCTTCGCGGAGTGGCCGAGACACGAATTCACACCGGCAACATTCTCAGAGATCAACGGGCGGGAAACTCGAACGCTAACCGTCGTCGATCGCCCGGCGTCCGCGCAGGCGAATATCGTTCTTGCAAACAAAGCAATACCCCGAAATCATCCGGACCATTTCGCGGCGATAGTGATGAACCAGGTCCTGGGTGCCGGAGCCTCTTCTCGCGTGTTTATGAACCTGCGTGAAGAAAAAGGCTACACATACGGGGCATATACGCGGCTCGATTCAAAGAAGTTGGCGGGTGATTTTGAGGCTACGGCCGAGGTTCGAACTGCCGTTACGGGTCCTTCACTTAAGGAGTTTTTTTATGAGCTGAACCGAATTCGCGATGAGAAGGTTCCAGAGGACGAGCTCCGCGATGCAAAAAGTTTCCTGACCGGCGTGTTTCCGATCCGAGCGGAAACTCAGGAGGGGTTGACTAGCCTGGTCGTAAATCAGGTGCTGTACGGATTGCCCGAAGATTATCTCCAGACATACCGGGAGAATATTGACGCGATCACGGCCGAAGATGTGCAGCGGGTCGCTAATGCTTACATCCAGCCGGACAAGCTTGCTATGGTAATAGTTGGCGATGCAAAGGAAATACTACCGCAGACCAAAGATTACGCGACGCGTGCTGAGATCTTCGACACCGACGGAAACCCGAAAGCGGTTTAGCCACAAAAGGCGCAAAAATCCACAAAATTAAGAAAATAAATTGTGCTTTTTGCTCCTTCTGTGGCTAAACGCTTATGGCTGCGCGAATTGAATGATCGCAAAGTTTGCGCCGCACGGATCCGTACACAACCCGATCCGGCCGACGCCCGGTGCATCAAACGGTTCCTGACGCATCGTACCCCCATTCGCTTTGACCTTTGCCGCAGTTTCGTCGGCGTCAGCGACTGCAATATATGCCGTCCAATGCGACGGCGGTGGATTATCGCCCCATTTCTCATCGATCGGCATCATGCCGCCGCGAGCGACGCCGTCAATGTGTATCTCCGCATAAGTCATAGGAGTGACTTTGCTCTGCTCAAGGCTCCAACCGAACATCCCGTTGTAAAAGCGCTTCGCCTTGTCTAAATCTTTTGTCGCCAGCTCACGCCAACAAATTGTGCCTGCTTTTGGTA
>Ga0157380_10002649_pt1 | contig 12131 bp, 10 predicted proteins | sample S35metaG_FD_119757 | JGI IMG/M metagenome (GOLD analysis project Ga0157380, IMG submission 119757) | Switchgrass rhizosphere microbial communities from Kellogg Biological Station, Michigan, USA - S3-5 metaG | ecosystem: Host-associated > Plants > Roots > Rhizosphere > Soil | place: USA...
ACCGGTCGGCCTTGCGCTTGGCGAGCTCACCGCGCTCGACGAGGTCCGCGGCCACCAAGAGTGCGCGTGCCAGCGTGTCGAGCGCCCCGATGTGGGCGTAGAACAGATCGGTCCGGTCGGTGCTCTGGCGGCGCAACTTGGCGTCGAAGTTGAAGCCGCCCGGGGCGATGCCACCGTGCTGGAGGATCTCGTAGATCGGCAGCGCCAGCTCCTCCACGGAGTTCGGGAACTGGTCGGTGTCCCACCCGTTCTGCGGGTCGCCGCGGTTCGCGTCGATCGAGCCGAGGATCCCGGTCGCAACGGCGAATGCGACCTCGTGATGGAAGCTGTGGCCCGCGAGCGTCGCGTGGTTCGCCTCGATGTTCACGCGGTACTCATCGACGAGCCCATGGCTGACGAGGAAGCCGTGGACGGTCTGGACGTCGTAGTCGTACTGGTGCTTGGTCGGCTCCATCGGCTTCGGTTCGATGAGCAGCTGACCCTCGAAGCCGATCCTGTGCTTGTGCTCGGCGACGAGATGAAGGAACCGGGCGAGCTGGTCGCCCTCGCGCTTGAGGTCGGTATTGAGCAGCGTGTCGTAGCCCTCGCGCCCGCCCCACAGCACGTAGTTCTGGCCGCCGAGACGCTGGGTGATCTCCATCATGTGCTTGACCTGCGCCGCCGCGTAGGCGAAGACCTCGGGATCGGGATTGGTCGCCGCCCCGCCTTGATACCGCGGATGCGTGAAGAGGTTCGCCGTGCCCCACAGCAAGCGGACGCCGGTCTCGTCCTGGTACCGCTCCGCGTCGGCGACGAGCGCATCGAGGTTCGAACGGAATTCGGGGAAGCGCTCGCTCTCCGGCGCCACGTCGCGGTCATGGAAGCAGTAGTAGGGGACCCCGATCTTCGTGAAGAACTCGAACGCGACGGCCATCTTCATGCGAGCATTCGCCATCTCGTCGCCCGTGCCGGCGAGCCATGGGCGATCGAGCGTGCCGATGCCGAACATGTCGAGCCCTGGCCATGCGAACGAATGCCAGAAGCAGACGCCGGGCCGGAGGTGCTCCTCCATCCGCTTGCCGAGGACGACGCGGTCCTTGTCGTAGACCTTGAAGGCGAGAGGGTCCGTCGACTCCGGCCCTGCGTACCGGATCGGTTCCGTGACCTCTGTGAAGAACGCCTCAGCCACCACCGATCCTCCTGCGGAACCGCATCGTCAACCTCGTCCGCAGCGTAGCACCGCGGTTTGTATCAGCGAAGCACAAAACGGCCGGCGCCCCGAAAACCCGCCCGACGCGCCGCGCCTCAGCGAAGGCGTTGGAGCGGGATCGTGGCCCCCGCGGCGTCGTCGAGCTCGATCAGCTCGGGGTCCGAAAGGGGCCCTGGCCCATCGTCATCCACCGACGGATGCTCGTGCCATGCCGCCGGCGCGAAGTGGACCGTGTCCTCCTCCTGGACGCCGTGCGGCCAGCCATGCGGGCGATAGCCGACGAACCCGGCGCCGAATGCCTCGAGAGGACGACCGTCGATGGCCGCCGCCACCCAGCCCACGAGCGCGACGACGATAAGGAGCACGACGACCGGTGTAAGGAGGTCCATGCGACGCCTCTGTTCACGTCGAATCTGCGCTCGACCGCGAGAAGCGTCAACCGAGCCTCCGCGCCTCGCGGTGTAGCATCCGAGCGATGAGCGACCGCGCCCACCAGGGCTTCTCGACACGCGCGATCCGAGCCGCCTCGAAGACCCCGGCCGTGAACCAGCGCCCGACCACGGTGCCGATCTATCAGACGGCCACCTTCACCTCGAGCGACGCCGAGCAGCTCGCCGACGTCGTCAGCGACGGTCGGGCCGGGTACTCGTACTCGCGCCTGTCGAACCCGACCAGCCGCGCCCTCGGTGACGCGTTCGCCGAGATCTCCGGTGCAGAGGCGGGGACCACATTGGCGTCGGGGATGGGCGCTGTCCACGCGGCGCTCGGCGCGAACCTGTCAGCCGGCGACCGGGTGGTGGGTCCCCTCGCCGCGTATGGCTCATCGCGCAAGCTGCTGAGCGAGATCTTCCGACGCTATGGGGTCAGGGTCGACCTCGTCGACATGACCGATACCGCGACGGTCGACCGGGCCATCGCCGAAGCTCCGACGAAGGTCGTCTACGCCGAGACGATCGCGAACCCGACCACGGTCGTGACCGATCACGCCACGGTCGCTCGGATGGCTCACGAACACGGCGCCACGTACATCGTCGACAACACGTTCGCGACCCCGTATGTCTGTCGCCCGCTCGAGCTGGGCGCCGATCTCGTGCTCGAGTCGGCGACGAAGTTCCTGGGCGGGCACAGTGACGTCATCGCCGGTGTGGTCGCGGGGCGGTCGGACCTCGTCCGCGCCGTCGAGGCGTTCCAGAACGACACGGGCGGGACGGTCGGTCCGTTCGACGCGTTCCTCGTGCTTCGAGGATTGCTGAGCCTCGGCGTCCGGATGGAGCGGCACGCGCGGAATGCGGCGGCACTCGCGGCCTGGCTGGAGCGTCAGGATGGCGTGGTCCGCGTCCTGTACCCAGGCCTCCCGAGTCATCCGCAGCATGACGTCGCCGTCCGCCAGTTCCGCGACGGTGTCGCGGGCGGGATGCTGGCCTTCGAGGTGGAAGGCGGCCGGGAGGGCGGCCAGGCGATCATCGATTCGATGGCACTCCCCGAGCTGACCGCGTCGCTCGGTAGCGTCCACACCTTCGTCGTCCACCCGCCGTCGACCTCACAGCGCCAACTGTCCGACGAGGAGCTCGTCGCGTCGGGCATCACGCCCGGCCTCCTCCGCGTCTCGGTCGGGCTCGAGGACCTCGAGGACCTGCAGGCCGACTTCGCCACCGCGCTCGAGGTCGCACGCGGAGCGGGACGCCCACAGACCGTCGGCGTCTAGGTCTCGTTCGTGGCGACACCGGCCGCGGCCGCCGGCGCTCCCGCGACGAGCGCGGCACGTGCCCCGACCAACCCGTTCGCCCAGCTCGGTCAGGGCCTCTGGCGGCTCCTGACGTCAGTCGACTTCGCGGTCGTCCAGATCATCTTCCTGGCCAGCCTCGCGGCGGTCGGCATGACGCTCCAACAGCTGCCCGACTTCGCCGCGCGCTCTCCTGCCGACTACGCGACAGCGATGGACACCATCCACGCTCGCTACGACCCCGTCCTCGGGCCGGGCATCGTGAACGTGCTTGAGCGGCTGGGCGCCTTCGCCATCTTCAAGTCGCCGGTCTTCGGTGTCGCCCTGGTCGTCCTGGTCGTATCGATCGTGGTCTGCACGCTGGACCGAACTCCACGGCTGTGGCGCGACGTGTCCGCGGTGCGCGTGGTCCAACCCGAGCCGTTCTTCGATCCGCGGCTGCCGGACCGCGCGGCGATGACCGGGGTGCCGGCTCCGGATCTCGGCCGTGTCATCCGCTCGCGCGGGTTTCACGTCAAGGAGGCGTCCACCGAAGACGGCTCGACCTATGTCTATGGCGACCGTCACCAGTACACGAAGCTAGCGACGCTCTTCACGCACCTCGGCCTGATCCTGTTCCTGATCGCGGGCCTGGTCACCTCGCGGTTCGGTGACGAGCTCGGCCTCGTCATCCCGGAGGGCGAGTCACGGACGGTCCAGAACATCGGGTCTCCGGACCTGATGCTCGTCAAGAACAACGACTTCGAAGCTCCAGGCTTCGAGACGGGGATGCCGACGGACTTCACGACCGACCTGGCGGTCTACCAGAACGGCGCGGAGGTCGCCCGCAAGACGATCCGCGTCAACGACCCGCTCGGGGTGGGCGGATACACGTTCCACCAGAACGGGTTCGGGCCCGCCCCGCACATCGTCGTCAAGGACGCATCGGGCGCGCCCCTGTGGGATGCCAAGGTCCCGATGCTCGGATCGGCGGGTGGCGATCCCTACGAGACGATGGCCGTCCCGGGCATGGACCTCGGTCTGCAGTTGCTGCTCGCCAAGGATCCCGTCGGCGAAGGCGTGCTTGTCGTCCTGCCGTATCGCATCACTGGCACGAATGCCGACGGGTCGGATCAGGTCCAGAACTTCGACCCGGTCCAGCTGCGCCGCGGGGACACCAAGGTGTCGGATGCGCTGGGTATCAGCGTCGGGCTCGTGGACTTCGGTGAATACACACTGGTGATCGCCAAGCGCGACCCCGGACAGGGCGTGGTCTGGTCCGCGTTCGCCTTCCTGATCGCCGGCATCACGATCACGTTCTATCGACCCCGGCGCCGGATCTGGGCCAGGCTCACCAGGGATGGCGATCTCGCGCTCGTATTCCGCGCGGACCGCTACGTCAACGTCGACCGTGAGTTCGGCGCATTGCTCGACGAGCTCGTCGCGGTCCGTCGGCCCGTCACGGCCCCGCCCCCGGCGTCGTAACGTCGGGGTGTGACGACCCTCCACGACCTTCATCGCGCGCTCTTCCCGACCGCACGGCCGGTCGGCGGAGAGGAGCTGTCGTCCGAGCGTGCCGAGCGCGAGGTCGGCTGGGTGCGCGTCCTCAAGCCGCGCGTGCCGGCCTTCGATGCCCTCGAGACAGGAGATCTCGCCATCATCCCGGCCCCTGCGCTGACGGTCGTCGCGCCGGGCTCGTCACAGCTCCACGATCTCGTGGTCGCGCTCGTCCGGGCGCGTGCCCCGGCCGTCTTGCTGGTCGAGGGTGACGCCGGGAACGACCGGCTGACCGCCCTCGGGGAGGCGGCCACCACCGCCGGTCTGACCGCCCTCCAGCTCGGTCACATCGACCCTGTCCTGCTCGAGCGGAGCGTCATCGGCTTCCTCGTCAACCGTCGGGCGGAGCTCGACAAACGCGCCGCGGACCTCGAGGCGCAACTCGCGCGATTCGCGCTGCTCGGACGCGGGCTCGATGTGCAGGCCGCGACGATCGGCGCGTTCCTGGGCCGCGCCGTCGTCATCGAGGGGCGCCGCGGGGATCCGATCGCCGTCCATGCCCCGGCCGATCTCCCGACCGCGGCGGCGGCTGTCGCCCGGTACCTCGCACGACCCGCCGGCGCAGGAGCGTTACGGGTCGACATCCCAGCACCGGCCGGGGAGGCGGGTACCGGCGGCAGGCTGATCCTGCTCGGCGACGAGGCACCGAACGAGCTCGAGCGGATCGCCGCGGAACGGGTGGCGGCACTCCTCGCGCTCGAGCTCGCCCGCGACGAGGCCGTCCGTCAGGCCCGGGAGGAGACGCGTCGAGGTGACCCGCTCCCGGCCGATGGGCCGCCGTGGGTCGTGATGCTCGCCACGCAGCGCTCCGCGGAGGGGCCTGATGACATCGCCGCGCGCGAGGAGACGCGCGCCGAGCTGCACCTGCTCATGTCGCCGCGCCGGCTCGTGCTGCGCGGCAGCTCCGAGAGCCTCGAGCTCCGGCTCGTCGCCGCCGCTCCAAGCGACGATCCGGATGGCCTTGGAACAGCGAACCGCCTCGCGACGTTCCTCGACCGGACCGTCGCCGTGAGCCGCCCCTTCCACGAACCCGGCGCCCGACCGGCGGCAGAAGCTGCGGCACGTGCCACGCTCGAAGCCGCCGAGCAGCTCCCCGATCCGCCGCGAGTCGTTCGCGCGTCCCGGCTGCCTGCGTACCTGCTGCTGGGCAACGTCCGGAACCTCCCCGACGGGGTCCGCCAGGCCCGCGAGCTGCTGGCGCCGATCCTGGTCGGCCGCGACGAGACCCAGCGAGAGCGACTCGATACGCTGGCCGCCGTCCTGTCGTCCCCGAGCCTCGCGGATGCGGCCGCACGGCTCGGCGTGCACCGCAATACGGTCGCCTACCGGGTCCAGCGCCTGGAGTCACGTGGCGATTGGGATCTGTCGGACCCCGAATTGCGGGTCGCGCTGATGCTCGCGGTTCGTGTCATGCAAAATGCACAAGAAGCGTCACCGGCTCCGGTACTGAACCGCAACCCATCCGCCTGATACCGTGTCCTCCCGAGGTGCACGAGCCCGCTTTGGTGCGGGTTGCACAAGCGGACGGAGGATATCTATCGCGATGACCACGCTCGAGCGGATCCCAAGCGGCGTCGCAGCACCCACCACGACCGTCTCCGACGTACTGTCGCTGGCCCGAGAGGCCGGCGTCCTGATCGTCGACCTGCGTTTCGTCGACCTGCCCGGGCAGGCCCAGCATTTCAGCATCCCGGTCAAGGATCTCGGCGAAGACCTGTTCATCGACGGTATCGGCTTCGATGGCTCGAGCATCCGCGGCTTCCAGCACATCCATGAGTCGGACATGCTGCTCATGCCCGATCCCACGACCGCCTATGTCGACCCGACGCTCGAGATCCCGACCCTGATCCTGTCGTGCGACGTCGTCGAGCCGGGAAGTCGTGAGCCCTACAGCCGCGACCCGCGCTACATCGCCCGCAAGGCGGAGCGGTACCTGACCGAGAGCGGGATCGCGACGACGTCGTTCTGGGGACCCGAAGTCGAGTTCTACATCTTCGACTCGCTGCGCTTCGAGACCTCCGGTCACAAGTCGATGTACGAGATCGACTCGGACGAGGGCATCTGGAACTCCGGTCGCAACGGGACGGCAAACCTCGCCCACCGGCCACGGCCCAAGGAGGGCTACTTCCCGGTCCCGCCGATGGACACGCTCCAGGACCTGCGCAGCCAGATGGTGCTCGCGCTCCAGGCGTCGGGGATCGACGTCGAGGTCCAGCACCACGAGGTGGGTGGACCCGGGCAGTCGGAGATCGACATCCGCTACGGGACGCTCGTCGAGACCGCCGATCGGGTCCTTCGCTACAAGTACATCGTCAAGCAGGTCGCGCACGCGGCCGGCAAGACGGTCACCTTCATGCCGAAGCCGCTCTTCGGCGACAACGGCTCGGGCATGCATACCCACCAGAGCCTCTGGAAGGACGGGACGAACCTCTTCTACGACGAGAAGGGCTATGCGCTGTTGTCCGACACGGCACGCTGGTACATCGGTGGTCTACTGAAGCACGCAAAGGCCGTCCTCGCCTTCGCCGCGCCGACGACCAACTCGTATCGCCGGCTCGTCCCGGGCTACGAGGCCCCGATCAACCTCGTCTACTCGCAGCGCAACCGCTCGGCGTGCATCCGCATCCCGACGTACTTCACGACGCCGGGCGCCCGCCGGCTCGAGTTCCGCTCGCCCGACCCGACGTGCAACCCGTACCTGTCGTTCAGCGCGCAGCTGCTCGCAGGACTCGATGGCGTCATCAACAAGATCGAGCCGCCCGCCCCGGTCGACGCCGACATCTACGAGCTGAGCGCCGAGGAGAAGGCCGGCATCGCTGGGACGCCGGGATCGCTCGAGGAGGCGCTCGACGCCCTCGAGGCCGACCAGGAGTTCCTGTATCGCGGCGACGTCTTCACGAAGGACGTCGTGGACGCCTGGCTCGACTTCAAGCGGGCGGGCGCCAAGGAGGTCCAGCTCCGGCCGCACCCGTACGAGTTCTACCTCTACAGCGAGATGTAGAGACTCCCAGTCGAACCGATCACGCCCGGTCGCGAGAGCGACCGGGCGTATCCTTGCTCTCCACCCGTCGAATGTCCGGAACAGCCCCAGGAGGCCCCGTTGACCGTCGCCACCCGCCCCGAGACCAACGCTGACGCCATCGCCAAGATCGACGCCGCGAGGTCGAGCGGCATCCGCTTCATCCAGCTGCAGTTCACCGACATCATCGGCCACGTCAAGGCCGTCACGATCCCGATCCACCAGCTCGAGGGTTCGGTCAAGCACGGGACGTGGTTCGACGGATCGTCGATCGAGGGCTTTACCCGGATCGCCGAGTCCGACCAGTACCTGATGCCGGACATGGACACGTTCGCAGAGATCCCGTGGCAGCCGGGGTCGGGTCCGCGGGGGACGGCGCGGGTCATCTGCGACGTCTTCACACCCAATGGCGAGCCGTTCGTCGGCGACCCGCGGCGGATCCTGCGTCGCCAGGTCGAGCGCGCCCAGAAGCTCGGTTACATCGTCAACACGGGACCCGAGCTCGAGTTCTTCCTCTTCCGCCGGGGCGAGAACGGCGCCATCGAACCGCTACCGCACGACCAGGCCGGCTACTTCGACTTCTCGACGGACCTCGCGCAGGAGATCCGCCAGGACATGGTCGATGCGCTCGAAGCGTTCGGCATCAAGGTGGAAGCCGCCCACCACGAGGTGGCCGTCGGCCAACACGAGATCGACTTCGAGTATTCCGACGCGCTTCGGACCGCCGACAACGCGATCACTTTCAAGTTCGCGCTCAAGGCGATCGCCCAGCAGCACGGCCTGTACGCGACGTTCATGCCCAAGCCGATCCACGGGATCAACGGCTCCGGGATGCATACCCACCAGTCGCTCTACTCGATCGCCGACAACCGGAACGCGTTCGCCGATACGACGAATCCGTATGGGCTGTCGGATGTCGCGCGCTCGTACATGGCCGGGATCCTCGCGCACGCGCGCGGCATGATCGCCGTGCTTGCGCCGCTGGTGAACTCGTACAAGCGGCTGGTCCCGGGCTACGAGGCGCCGACCTACCTGACCTGGGGTCGCACGAACCGCTCCGCGCTCATCCGCGTGCCGATGGTGTCGCCCGGCAAGTCGATCGAAGGTACGCGCTGCGAAGTGCGCTGCCCGGATCCGTCGTCGAACACGTACCTGGCGTTCGCGGCGATGATCGCCGCGGGTCTCGATGGCGTCGACAAGGGGATGACCCTGGCCGAGCCGGTCGAGGAGTCGCTCTTCGAGATGGACGCCGCCCGGATCGCCGAGAAGGGCATCCGGGAGCTGCCCGGGACCCTGGGTGAAGCGCTCGATGAGCTCGAGCGCGACGAAGTCATCCGCGACGCACTCGGCGACCACATCTTCAATCACTATGTGGATGCCAAGCGTTCCGAATGGGACGAGTACCGGACCCAGGTGTCCGATTGGGAGGTCGAGCGCTACCTCGACGAGTTCTAGGCAAGGTTCCTAGGGAGGGGACGCTCGATGGATCCGTTTCTGCTCGGTACCGGGCTATTCATCCTGGGCGCCGTGGTCTGGGTCGTGTGCGCGATCTACGCCTACCGTCTGGCTCCGACCTACGGCCGCGGCGCGTGGCCATGGGCGATCGCGGCGATCATCTTCGGGCCGTTCGCCTTGTTCGCCCTCGTCCTTCTCCCGAAGAAGTCGGCCAAAGCCGGCCAAGGCCAGCACGAGGACCCACACGCCGCGCTGTACGAGCGACCGCGCAAGCACTGACCGGCACCCGGTCGTGGCCGGCGCGCCGCCCTAGATCGGCAGTGTGAACTGGAACGTCGAGCCGGCGCCCACGCGGCTCTGGAGCCAGAGGCGGCCGCCGTGGTGTTCGACGATCTCACGGCAGATCGGTAGGCCCAGGCCGGTGCCGCGGATGGCGGTGGTGCCCTGGGCGGATTGGGCGAACGGTTCGAAGACCTTGTCGAGGTCGGCCCCGGCGATGCCGATGCCGGTGTCCGACACGGCGACCTGGACCCAGCCGCCCTCCGGTTCATGCCAGGCGACGATCGTGATCGAGCCCTCGGGCGTGAACTTCACGGCGTTCGAGATCAGGTTGATCACGACCTGGATCAGGCGGTCGCGGTCACCGCTGATCGACGGCAGGTCGGGTTCGACCTCGATCACCAGCTTCGGGCCCGAGTCTGGTCGCAAGAGCGATGCAGTCGCCGCCGAGGCACGCGTGATCACGTCGCCGACGTCGACCGGCTCGGAGCGCCAGTCGACCCGGCCGGCCTCGATCTTGGCGAGGTCGAGCGTCTCGTTGATGAGCGCGGTCAGCCGCTCACCCTCCTCGACGATGATCGCGAGGTTGTCGGTCACCTGGCGCATCGCCCGCTCGAGCTTTGGATCCTCGTTGGGCCCGATGGCCGGGTAGACGACGTCGGTCAGGCGCTTCGAGATGAGCTTCGAGAACCCGACCACCGAGGTGAGCGGTGTGCGCAGCTCGTGGCTGACGTTCGACAGGAACCGGCTCTTCGCCTCCGTTGCTGCCTCGGCTGCCTGGCGGGCTTCGACGAGGTCGGCCGTGCGCTCGAGGACGCGCTGCTCGAGGACGCCCTTCTGCTCCTCGAGCTCGGCGTAGAGGCGGGCGTTCTCCAGACCGCCGGCGAGCAGGCTCCCGACCGTGTACAGCAGCGGGCCGTCGCCGGGCATGACGTCACGACCGGTCAGACGATTGTCGACGGCGAGGACCCCGACCGTGCGTCCCTTCGTGACCAGCGGCGTGCCAAGGAACGAGCTGACCTCGAGGAGCCGGGCGAACTCCCGGTTGGCCTCGTCCGTGTCCTGATCGACGTCGCGGAAGAGGAGCGGTCCATCGGACCGGGCGATGCGGCTCAGCAACCCATCCTCGAGATCGACGGGGAGTTCCAGTTCGGCGATCCGTGCCGCCATCTCCGAGCTGCCACCGATCGACCGGCCGTCCGTCAGCACGTTCCGTGCCGGGTCCACGAGCATGATCAGCGCTCGGTCGAACCGCAGATGGCGCGTGACCGCCTGCAGTGCCCGCTCGATGAGCTCGTCGCGATCGAGCGTCGAGCTCACGACGAGCCCGAGCTCGTTGAGCGTGATGAGCTCGGCGAGCCGTTGCTCAGCGAGCGCCTCGGGGGTGAGCGTCATCGGCTGCGGAGCGACGCCTCGTGGGCAGCTGCCTGGGCGAGGGTCGGCGCGGCGAGCGCCGCTATGGCCGTTAGCGCCTTCAGGTCAGAGGCCTTGTATTCGACCGGGCTCGACGATGCCGTAGTGCAGCAACTCGCCGCGGGTCGCTGCACTCGGGCAGACCACGTGACGCGCGGCGCGAAGCCCGGACAGGATGCGCCGGACCAGTGCGAGCGGCAGTCGAGACGAGGTCAACGACGGCGCAACAAGCGGAAGAAACGCGTCGGCGTCGTGGCAGGTCACGATCGTGCGCCCGGGCGGAAGCGCCAGGGCGACGTGCGCGTAGCTGTGATCGATCACGTGAAAGACGTCGTACTGGTTCCCGGCATTCGTCCGCAGCCAGTTGGGATAGTCGACGAACCGACGGACGAACCGATCGACCCCCGCCAGGCGTCCGAGCCGGGTCATGGCGGAGAACTCCAGCCGTGGACGCAGCAGCGCCGGCGTCAGGCCGTCGGTCGATGGCAGGTGCGCCAGCAGCATGTCGGCAACGAGGTCCATGCTGGGCCAGCGCTCCTCGAGCAGGTCGGCGACAATCGCCACGCGAAGAGCCGCCTCGCGCACTTCATCCATGCGCCACTGTCCTGGCGGTTGCCGGGCCCCCCGCGGCACCGACGGCCACGCGTTCGAGCACGAGTGCGAGATCGGCGAACGACTTCTCGCGTGACCAGTCGCGCTGGACCATCGTCCGTCCCTCGAGCGCCTGGATGCGCGCAGCGTCCCGATTGCGATCGATCTAGAGGAACTGTTCGGCCATCGCTTCGGAGTCGCCTGGCGGCACGAGGCGCGCGAAACCCGGCAGGGTGGCGGCCATGCCGCCGACCTCTGTTGCGACGACCGGCGTTCCGCAGGCCAGCGCCTCCAGCGTCGAAAGGCCCAGCCCCTCAGCGAGACGCCTGGGCGACCACGTCCGCCGCCTTGAAGAAGTCGGGCACTTCGGTCATGGGGTGCACCGCGTCGCGTCCGATGACCCATTCATCGACGTCCTTGAAGGGCAGCGACCGCGCGATCGAGAGGAACTGCTCGAATCCTCCGCTCAGGTTCAGGAGCAGGGAGTCGAGGCCGCGCGCGCGCGCGAGTGCTGTCGCCCGGATGACGGTTTCGGGGTCCTTTTCGTGGCTGATCCGGCTGGACAGAAAGACGATGAACTTGTCGGGCGGGAGGCCCCACTTCCGGCGCGCCGCGAGACGCTCCGCGGCGCTCGCAGGTGCGAAGGCGTGAGTGTCGACGCCGTAGTATCCCCACGAATCGGTCCGTGAACAGCATGCGGACGCGACTTCCTGCAGGTATTTCCCGAGCACCAGGCAGGTCGTCGAGAGACGGCCGTTGATCGCCATCAGCACGCGAATGATCGTTTCGCCGCCGATGCGAGCGAGCGTCCCAATCTGGCCGCGTGTGTGCCGGCACCGGAAGTAGGCGACCGGGTCGAGCGCCATCGTGGTTATCGCCGGCGTGCCCCGGAGTGCGCCCACCACCGTGGCGTTCAGCGATCCGCG
>Ga0157380_10002651_pt1 | contig 12128 bp, 9 predicted proteins | sample S35metaG_FD_119757 | JGI IMG/M metagenome (GOLD analysis project Ga0157380, IMG submission 119757) | Switchgrass rhizosphere microbial communities from Kellogg Biological Station, Michigan, USA - S3-5 metaG | ecosystem: Host-associated > Plants > Roots > Rhizosphere > Soil | place: USA: Michigan...
CCCACCACTTCTTGCCGCGGCCGTCGATCGTGCCTCCGCCAGAGATCTTTACATTCTTTGCATCGTTGACATTGATAAGTGCGGATGGCCAGGTCATCTCGATTCCAGCGATTCGAGTTGGAGCATGCGGATAGTCGCTGTCGTTCTGGCTGGCCAACAGCGTCACACCTTCACCGATACGCAGGTCAACGTCGTTTTTGAGGAACAGCGCTCCTGTAATATATTCACCATTTTCGAATGAGACGATCCCACCGCCTGCCTTCGAACACTTATCGATCGCTTTCTGAATAGCCTCGGTCGAACGCGTTTCACCGTCAGGCTTTGCCCCAAACGAATTTGCTGTGCAGTTTCTCGAATGTTTTGGCTCGGTTCTCGCTCCAGTGTTTTTTGTCCACGCCGGAAGCGTATCGTCGACGGACTGGACCCTTTTTTGTCCACGCCCATCGGCGGGCCACGCGATCAGAGTCACAAACGACGTCAATATAAGGAGGGACATCTTCATCGAACGTACCGCCGGACCGACTTCATAAATTCTGTATGGAGGCCCAACCTTTATTTTCGGTCTCATACGCTCGAAGAATGCCAAATCGATGCTGTTTGATGAGGGAGAGTCACTAAACGTTATCACTTTTTCGGCCGATTCTAAAAAACCATTTAACCGATTAACTCCCGTTGCTGCAAGGCGAGCGTTAGGCTAAAGTTGCAAAGGAAAGTACGTCCATATGACTTGGGAAGAACGATGGCATCCGCTGCGCGAGGAATGGGTCGTTGTCGCCGCACATCGTCAAGACCGGCCATGGAGCGGTGAGAAGATCTCTATCAAAGAAAACGTGCTGCCAAAGTACGCTCCTGACTGCTATCTTTGTCCGGGTAATATGAGGGTAAGCGGGGAAGTGAATCCCGGCTACGAGCAAGTATTCGTTTTCGACAACGACCACCCGAGCGTTAGTGTTGACGCCCCGAACATTGATCAACCGATGTGGCCGGTCTACAAGGCTCGACCTGCACATGGGATATCCCGCGTCGTCTGCTACAGTCCCCGACATGACCTGACCTTGGCCGAGCTTAGTTCAGCAGAGATTACGTCGCTACTGCGAACTTGGCAGGAACAATATCTCGAACTCGGTAGCCGGCCGGAGATCGAACACGTTCTGATCTTCGAGAATAAGGGGGAGCCTGTCGGGGTGTCGAATCCCCACCCGCATTGCCAGATCTACGCAAACAATTTCATTTTCAAGACGATCGCCAACGAAGTCAGCGTTGGCCGGCGATATTTCTCCGAGAATGGGCGCGTGCTTCTTCAGGACATCATGCGCGCTGAAAAGGAAGATGGCAGGCGCATTATCGCCGAGAATGATTCGGCCATCGCTTTTGTCCCATATTTTGCGAGGTATGCCTATGAGGTATTTGTCTCGCCGAAAAATACTCATCCGCACATTGCCGCACTATCAAATAAGGAGCTCGGTGACTTCGCTGATGTGGTACAAACAGTCCTCATCAAGTTCGACAATCTATGGAGCGTGCCGTTCCCGTACGTGATGCCTTTACACCAGGCACCCACCGACAGCGATGATCACAGCACATTTCATTTTCATATAGAATTCCACCCTCCTCTGCGTAAACCAAACCTTCTCAAATATTTGGCTGGCCCCGAGATAGGCGGAGGCAATTTTCTGAGTGACACCTCGCCGGAAGAAAAATCCGCCGAGCTGCGTTCGATGTCCGATGTTCATTACAAATCGGAGGCGAAATTTTGAACGACATTCGCTCACTTTTTGAACCGATCAAGCGCCTCCACGCGAAGATCCGACAAACGGTCGTGAGTGCGTGTGAAAATGCCTCGTTCGACGAGTTATCCGAGGTTATTGCGGATGGCGAGGGCGACACGATCTTCGCGATTGATCGTATTAGTGAAGAGACGCTCATCGAGTTTTTTGAAACCGAAATTGCTCCAAGCGTACCGATCGTTCTCATCGCGGAAGGCATCGATCAAGGCAAGGTCGTGCTCCCGACGACTGCAAGTGAAACTGACGCTATATGGAGGATCATTGTCGATCCGATCGATGGGACGCGTGGCCTCATGTATCAAAAGCGTCCTGCGTGGATCCTGACAGGTGTCGCTGCAAACCGCAGACCGAATACCAGCCTCCGGGATATTGAATTTGCTATCCAGACCGAGATCCCGCTAGTAAAGCAGCATCTGTCTGATGTGCTCTGGGCGTATAGCGGCGGCGGCGTTCAAGCCGAACGTTTTGACAGACTTTCGGGCCGGTCGTTTCCGATCGAACTGAGACCCTCCACGGCACGTTCGATCGAGCAGGGATTTTCGACGATCTCGCGATTCTTTCCGGGTGCCCGCGATGTGTTGGGTGCGATCGACGAAGACGTCGTTAGTGCGGTGCTCGGTAAGCCCCGGCGGGGAAAGGCACAGTGCTTTGAGGATCAATACATTTCAACGGGCGGACAACTCTATGAACTCATGGCCGGGCACGATAGATTTGTTGCTGATCTCCGCCCACTTATGCGCGGTGTAATGCTAGACAGGGGGTCGGATCTGAGCATTTGCTGCCACCCGTACGATCTTTGTACGGAACTCATCGCTCGTGAGTTGGGCGTTCACATCACCGGCGTTGACGGCGAACCACTTAAAGCGCCTCTCAATGTCGATGCAGACGTTGCATGGATCGGCTATGGGAATCGGCACATCAGGAAGCAAATCGAACCAGCCCTCCGAACTGCACTCAGCTCGCGCGGGCTGATACCGAACTGAGTATAAATTGTGTTCAAGATAGTCGAAGGAAATGCTCAAGGGTTGTCTGATGTCGACTGGTTTGTTCAGCTGTTGGCCGATTTACCTGACCCATTGCGCCAGTTCTTTGAAACCGATCGAGATATTATCGTCACGCGGGCTCCAGGCCGACTTGATGTGATGGGCGGCATTGCCGATTACTCCGGCTCGCTTGTGCTTGAAATGCCGATCGCCGAAGCGACATTTGCCGCGATCCAGAAGGACTCAAGCCAAACGATAGAGATCGTGAGCATTAATTCCGAAGGCAATAGTTTCGCTAAATTCAAAATGTGTCTCGCGGACCTGACGCAGAACGAAGAACCGCTCGATCTAGTTTCTGTGAGGGTTTTTTTTGCCGAACGAACTGAAGGTAACTGGGCCAGTTATATTGCCGGTGTTTTTTTCGTTCTGGCCAAGCAGCTTGCAATTCAATTTGATACGGGAGCCAGGATCCTCGTCGCTTCGCGGGTAGCGATCGGCAAAGGCGTGAGTTCATCCGCAGCTCTCGAGGTTTCGGCAATGCATGCTGTTTGCATAGCTTATGAGATCGACGTGGCGCCTCGTGACCTCGCCCTCTTCTGCCAAATGGTCGAAAATCATATCGTCGGAGCCGCGTGCGGCGTAATGGATCAGATGACGTCGCACTGCGGAGAGGCCGGAAAACTGACCTCTATTGTTTGTCAGCCGGCGGAGATTCGCGATTCGGTCGAAATTCCCGATAACGTTGAATTCTGGGGAATTGATTCAGGAGTGCGACACGAGGTCTCGGGTTCAGATTATTCGTCGGTCCGCATTGGCGCTTTCATGGGCTACCGAATAATTGCTGAGCTTCAGGGGCTTCATGTTCGGGAGGCCGGGGAAGGAACGGTCGAGATAGACGATGGTCGTTGGCATGGCTATCTCGCAAACGTGAGCCCCGAAGAATACGAAAAGAAATTCCGACACGGATTGCCCGACGCTATAGACGGTGCGGAATTTCTGTCAAGGTATCGCGGAATTACGGACAAAGTGACGTCAATTGAGCCGAGTAAGACCTTTGCAATTCGTGCGTCTACAGAACACGCAATCTATGAGAACCGGCGGGTACACCGGTTTGCGGATCTGATGACAGGCATTCCGAATGGCGATCGACTGTTCGAAGCGGGCGAACTCATGTTCCGATCACACGAGAGCTACAAGGCGTGCGGACTCACCGAATCACGAACTGATCGCATCGTTGAGCTCGTGAGATCTAGCAAAGGCAACGGTCTCTTTGGTGCCCGAATAACGGGCGGCGGCAGCGGCGGCACGGTTGCTGTGCTTGCACGCCGCGGGAGTCGGAAAACGATTGATGAACTTATAGATAGATTGGCCGAGGAGACGGGCCATCAACCCTATGTCTTTCATGGCTCTTCGCCGGGCTGCAGCTTATTCGGACATCTGCGTCTCCGCCACGACGACGATTAAACCGAACATGCGCGGAAAGTTGCTGAATAGAGGCTTTACGGAGTATATTTTCTGTGCCGCTCCTCTCATTTTGACAATTTTCGGGCGCTCGCGGAAAAGCGGTTAACCGATCGACGGTGCCACCGTCATGATAAAACTATGATCAAAAAAAGCATTATTTTTTCACTTGGCCTCTTACTCGTTGGTCTCTGCTCTTCCTGTGGCAGCGGGGCCGGCGGCTCGAGCACGCCCAACAACGGCAACAGCACATCGATCGGTAAGGCCCTCAGGCTCGCATTCGTTACTAACAATGCATCGGACTATTGGACCATCGCCCGAAAAGGTGTCGAAAAGGCGGACGCTGAACTTAGCAACGTCACGGTCGATTTTAAGATGCCTGGCAGCGGGGCAGCGGATGAGCAGAAGAGGATCGTCGACGACCTTGTCTCTGTTGGTGTTAACGGTATCGCGATGAGTCCGGTCGATCCCGACAACCAGACACAGTTGATCAATGAAACAGCTAAAAAGGCGCTTGTGATTACGCAAGATTCCGATGCGCCTGGCAGCGACCGCGCGTTTTATATCGGGACCGACAACGTTGCTGCGGGTCGCCAGGCAGGCGAACTGGTAAAGGAAGCCTTGCCTGACGGTGGCAAGATCATGGTCTTCGTTGGAAAGAGCGATGCGAGAAATGCAGCCGAACGATATCAAGGATTGAAGGAGGCTTTGCAGAGTTCAAAAGTCGAGATCATCGACATCCGCACTGACGACACTGATCGCGCTCGCGCAAAAACGAACGCGGCCGATACGCTAGTAAAATATCCTGACATTGCTGGAATGGTTGGTCTCTGGAGCTACAACGGCCCTGCGATCCTCAATGCCGTCAGGGACGCGGGCAAGGTCGGGCAAGTAAAGATCGTCTCCTTTGATGAAGAGGATGAGACGCTGGCGGGGGTGAAGGACGGCGCCATCTTTGCCACTGTCGTCCAACAACCTTTCGAGTTCGGTTATCAGTCGGTGAAGCTTATGGCGCAAATCCTGGGCGGTGACAAGTCGGCGATTCCGGCAAACAAGCAGATCAACGTCCCGACCTTGGTTGTCAAAAAAGAGTCGGTCGAGGAATTCATCAAGAAGGTCAACGCGCTCCGCGGACGCGGCTGATCTGATTGCAGCGCGGGCAAGGTTCATTTCTAGATAGAACTTTCATTTCATGAGCCAGCCAATGCTCGAATTGCGCGGGATAAACCAGCGCTTTCCCGGTGTGTTCGCACTGAACATCGTTGAAGTATGAATAAGGAACTTGGGATCTTCGTATTGCTCGTCGTTCTTTGCATTGCGCTGGCAATACTTAACCCGAGCTTTCTTACGGCCGCCAACCTGCAAAATCTTGCTCGACTGATCGGCATTTACGGCATTTTCAGCATCGGTCTAGGTGTGGTGATCATTACTGGAGGCATCGACTTGTCGGTCGGCTCGGTGTTTGCGCTGCTCGGTGTGTTGCTTTCGATCTTTCTGGTGGAATGGCATGTTCCCTCGGTAATCGCCGTTCTTCTTGTGATCGCGATTTCGACCTCCCTCGGTTTCGTCAACGGTTTTCTGATCACGAAGGTCAAGATCCAGCCCTTTATCGTTACTCTATGCGGACTTTTATTTTACCGTGGACTCGCACGTTTCATCGCCAACGACGAAACCAAAGGATTTGGCAGTGCTGAAGGGTTCGAAACACTGCAGAGCCTGGCAACAGGCAGTCTCATGGGCATTCCGACGCCCTTCATCATTCTGATCCTGATCAGCCTGGTGATGTGGGTTGTCATCCATCGATCGATATACGGTCGGTACCTTTTCGCGGTCGGTCACAACGAGGTGGCCGCTCGTTATTCGGGAATCAATACAGACCTGATCGTCACCGGCGCTTACGTCGTCTGCGGTCTGCTCGCGGGCATCGCAGGGGTTTTGCTAGCTTTTTATACAAACTCGATCTCACCGTCATCGCACGGAAGTTTTTATGAGCTTTATGGCATTGCGGCCGCAGTTCTTGGCGGGTGCAGCCTCCGCGGCGGCGAAGGATCGATCATCGGGATCCTGATCGGAGTGGCCCTTTTGCAGGTGCTGCAAAATCTTGTCAATCTTCTGGGAATCCCGAGCTCGCTAAATTTTGCGGTGATGGGCGCAGTGATCCTGATCGGTGCCATTGCCGACCAACTTCTTCGCCAGCGACCGATGTCGAAACTCGCTCCATAATTTATGCGACCACGAAATTATTTCGTTGTGCTTCTTATGTTGGCCGCGGCGGTTTCGGCTTTCGGGCAAGTCGGCGCGATCAGGCTTTGGGAAACAAGCGCTCCGAATGCCGTCGGCGATCAACCAGCAGATACTCCTACGATCACCTTATTTCCAGCACCAAAGGAGCTAGCTTTCCATGCTGCCGTCGTCGTCTGTCCGGGCGGAGGCTACGCGCATCTTTCCGATATTAAAGAAGGTAGCGACGTTGCTCGTTGGTTGAATTCGCTTGGGATTACTGCCTTTGTACTCAAGTACCGCTTGGGAATGACATATCACCAACCAAACCAATTGTTGGATGCGGCGCGCGCCGTCCGTTACGTCCGAGCCAATGCGGCGCGATGGGAGATCGATCCGAATAAGATCGGGATAATCGGGTTTTCCGCGGGCGGTCATTTGGCTTCGACACTTGGCACTCACTTTGATCCAGGAAAAAGCAATTCCGTCGACGCGATAGAACGCGTTAGCTCACGTCCGGACCTGATGATGCTTATATATCCGGTCATCACGATGGGGGAGTTTACGCACGCAGGTTCGAAGCGCAATCTGCTTGGCGAGAACCCGTCGGAGGATCTTGCAAAGCAATATTCAAACGAACTACATATATCGTCTGACACGCCGCCGGCGTTTCTGGTTCATACAATGACCGACGCTGCGGTTCCGGTCGAGAATAGCCTTATGTTCGTCCAGGCCCTCAGAAAGGCAAAGGTTCCGGTCGAATTTCATTTGTACGAGAAGGGCCCTCATGGTTTCGGTCTCGCACCCGCTGACCCGGTGCTTTCGACTTGGACCGCACGATGGGCGGACTGGCTCACGCTACATGGATTTACGAACCCGAAGAAGACAACCAAATGAAACAAGACAAATCTTTCGATCGAAGAGATTTCCTTAAAACTGCAGCGATCGGAACGGCAGGACTCTCTCTGTTTGCTAAGTCGGCAAACGCGGTGGTAGGAGAACTTTCGCCAAGCGTTTCACTCCGCCAAACACTACCCCTGAATCACCGCTGGCTTTTCAATGAAAAGTCGTCGGCCGATGCAATGAAGCCGGGATTAAACGATCGAGGTTGGAGGTCGGTAACGCTGCCTCATACAAACAAAATGCTGCCGATGAACGGTTTTGACGAGAACGAGTACATGTTCGTTTCGGCATATCGTCGGCATTTTAAGTTGCCTAGTTCGCTGAAAGGACGGCGTATCTTTGTTGACTTCGGCGGTGTGATGACTGCCGCAAACGTATTCATTAACGGGCATGACCTCGGGGAATACAAAGGCGGCTATACATCATTCACGTATGAACTGACACCTCACCTGAGTTGGTCTGGCGACAACATTCTCGCGATAGAGGTCGATTCAACCGAACGCAGGGACATACCGCCGTTTGGCGGCATGATCGATTACCTAACGTTTGGGGGGATATATCGCGACGTTCAAATTCGTGCGGTTGCCGACACCCATATCGAAAATGTTTTCGCAAAGCCGCTAAACGTCTTGAGCGACAACCGAAGCGTCAACGTAAGGGTTTACGTCCAAGGCAAGACCGAACGCCATCTGCAATTGACGGCCGAACTGCGCGACGGTAGCCGCCTGATAGCGGCTGGCAGCAAGAACATTGTCGGCACCGAATCGCAGGACATTGTTCTGACGAACATTGGAAAGATCGAATTATGGGACATCGAAAAACCGAAGCTTTACGATGTGCGGGTCACGATTAAGGACGGCCGCACCGTTTTAGATCACTACGACACTCGAATCGGATTTCGTGAAGCTAAATTTACTCCCGAAGGATTTTTCCTGAACGGCAAACGCATGAAGCTTCGCGGCCTGAACCGCCACCAGACCTATCCATACGTTGGCCAGGCGATGCCGTGGCGCGTCCAGAAACATGATGCTTGGGTGCTGAGAAAGGAATTGCACTGCAACATTGTCCGGACGTCGCACTATCCCCAATCACCATATTTTCTGGACGCTTGTGACGAATACGGCCTTCTCGTTTTCGAAGAGATACCCGGGTGGCAGCATATAGGCGATCAGGCATGGAAGGACCTTTCAGTACGACATGTAGACGAGATGATACGCCGGGACTGGAACCATCCATCTATCATTCTTTGGGGGGTTCGGGTCAACGAGTCTCCCGACGATCACGATTTCTATACCCGTACTAACAAAGTCGCGCACGATCTTGACGATTCGCGGCAGACGGGAGGCGTTCGATATCGGTATAACTCAGAACGGCTCGAAGACGTTTTCACGATGAACGATTTCGGCTTTCCGCTGCGTCCGCCGAATCATCCGCTGTACCTAAACACGGAATTCAACGGCCATATGTATCCGACGAAACGGTACGATAATGTCGAGCGAATTCGTGAACACACACATCGTCACGCCCGCGTCCACGACGCTCTCGCCGCCGACAATAAATATGCCGGCGGCCTCGGCTGGTGTGCCTTCGATTACAACACCCACGATTACTTCGGCTCCGGCGATCGCATCTGTTACCACGGCGTATCGGACATCTTCAGAATTCCGAAGCCGGCAGCTGGTTTTTATCGTTCGCAATGCGATCCCTCGGAAGAGATCGTGCTCGAACCTGCTTTCGATTGGGCCCGCGGTGATGAGAACGAAACATTTACCAACGCCCTCGTGTGTTCGAACTGCGAAAAGCTTGTTTACTATGTCGGCACGCGCAAGATCGCGGAAGTCGAACCCGACCGCAAAACGTATCCGAATTTGAAATACGCTCCCTTCACGACGAACCTGCATTCCGCGATCGGCAAAGCGTGGGAGGATCTGCGGATCGAAGGTTACATCGGCGGCAAGAAAGTCATCGAGAAGAAAATGTCGGCAAAGGGTGTGGACAAGCAGTTCTTCGTCGAGGCCGACGACCATGAACTCTATGCTGATGGGATCGACATGACGCGCGTGGTCTTTCGAGTTGCAGACGAGTTCGGCAACACGAAACCTTTCTCGGTTGCAGCGATCCAGTTCACGGTTGAGAACGGCGAGATCATCGGGGAGAATCCGTTCGCGCTCGTCGGAGGTTGTGGCGCGATCTGGATCAAAGCGGGTGAGAAACCGGGACGAATTCGGTTAACTGCAAAGCATCCACGCCTCGGGACGAAAATTGTTGAGATCACGGCAAAGGCGGCGCCGCCTTTGGTGATTTGAGAGGGTTAACTGGCTCTTTTTCTTCAGTGACAAGTGATAAGTTGTAAGTTGTAAGTCGCACTTGTTACTTGTCACTTGTCACTTGTCACTGAAGAGAACTGTCGTCTTAATCGTCACTTCATCGAAGTGACATGTGCGGCGGAAGTCTTTTGGATCGATCTCCCCGCAGCCGAGAGATATTTTTTGAGATCGGGTTTCTTCAGAGAACGAATTCCGGCGACGACCATCTGCGCATTGAGTAGAGCACCGGCCGGTGTCGAATGGGTGCGCGCGTCGCCGAAAAGCGGTGCGACCTTTTCGGGACCGAGCTTCTCGAATTCAAGTGCGACGATCTCGTTGAGATCGATGTACGCAGCGTGCGTCGCGACCGCTGCGTTGGCGGTCCACTGCACCCATTTCTCGCGCTCCTTTCTAACAATGTGTCCGCTGGTGTCCCAATCTTTGTGCGGCACCATCGAGCAAAAGATCATCGTTGGTCCACGTTCGCGAACATCGTTTCCGTACTTGCGCATGTACCAGCCGAAGCTGTGCACGGTCTCTTTCTTGCCGTCGAGACGCGTTGCTTCGGCGGTCTCCTCTCCTTCGGAATGAAGCGACGGGCGGTCCTTCGCTTTTGGATCGTCGTACTGGCCGACGTCGTTATGGCCAAACTGCAAGATGACAAAGTCGCCCTTCTTTAATTCGGAAAGCAATTTTTCCCAACGGCCTTCGTATTGGAACGTGCGACTCGAGCGGCCGCCGATCGCACGATTGACGACATTGATCCTCGATTGGTCAAAGAACTGCGCGAGTTCCTGACCCCAACCGCGAAGCGGAGCATTGCTGTTTAGGGTCGAGTCACCGACGATCCAAAGCGTCGGCAATTTTGGATCGCGGACTTGGGCTGGTGTGGTTCGCGAGTCATCGACAACCGGTCTCGGATCGTCTTTGACCTGCGCCGACACAGTGATGAGTGAGAGCGCTGTGAAGAACAGAACACACAGCGCCCTTTCAATTGTCTCGCGCATCACTTTTTCGATTTAGCGATCTCGACCGCATAAACCTGCGTGGGTCCGAGCATGTTCGAGCGGAACACAATCCATTTGCCGTCAGGTGTAAAGGTAGCGTTCGGTTCTAATGAATAGTCGTGCTTGGCAAGATTCACGAGCCTCTCTGACTCAAACTTTCCGTCTTTAGGATGAAAGAGATAAAGCCACTGGCCGTTGTCACCCTTTGCGACGCTGTTCGGGCCGCCGCCGTCGCCGAGGAATGACTTACCATCCGGCGAGATGCCGAAATGCACGGACCATTCGCGTTTGGTCAGGCCGTACTTCGTTAGCTTGCCGGACTGGATGTCATACGACGCGAGCCAGAACACCTGACTCTTCGGCGTCTGCAGGTCGTAGAGAATTTGTTTGCCATCCTGGCTGAAGAACTCATGACCCGCGATCTCCATGTCCATGGTGCGAGTATGGATCTTCTTCAGTTCCGAACCGTCGGTGCGGATAGTCCAGATGCGATCCACCTTGTGCCACGGACCCTCGTGACAAAACATCATCAGAGTCGGGTCGGTCGGCGAGAACTGGACGTGGTTCAGCCAGTCGGTCGCGGGATGAAAGAGCTTCAGCTCGCCGGTCTTGACGTTTACCGTGTAGAGCGACATGGGGATCTTTGCCGCAAGCCGTCTCTCCATCATGTCGCCCTTGCCCGGATAGTTATCTCGAGCAGGAACCTGACCAACCGGCGCTCCAGGGATCGGAGTTGGAGTAGCGGCCGGCGTAGCCTGCGGGCGAGCACCCGGACGAAATTCTTCGGGCACCTCGCCGGAGATCATACTTCCGCCTAGCAAGGTCTCATCAGCATTTAGAGCGAGGCCCGAGCCGCTTCGAAGCTTTGGATCCTTGATCACTTCGCGCGTCGCTTTCGTATCCACGTCCGTCTCGAAGATCGAATCACCTTTCCAGTAATACACCTTTCTCGATCTACGTCCGACGATCACACCGCCGGTTCGACCATCGACGATCTGCTCGATCTTTTTCGTTTTGAAGTTGTATGTCGATAAACCGGTGGGCGTCGAGAAGACGAGTTTGTCGCCGCTCGCGGTGTAGCCGTTCTGGTGGAAATAAAATGAAGAGCTGCCAGCGTCGTCGGACAGTCGGACGATTCGATGGTTCGTGTCAGGGTCGATCCATTCGCGCGGCAACTCCGCGGTTTGCGCTGAAATTGAGGAAAAAGATGCGAGCGAAACTACGACGGTAGCGAGTGTGACGATGTATATCTTCATAAGCCTCCCAAGCTCGAAAAGAAATCAGCCCCATTAACTCAGTAATGAGGCTGATCGATAAAACAAGTACTCACTGGACCGGTTTCCTAGAAGATCAGCCGAAAACCAAACTGAATGTATCTTTTGCTGGTTCCCGGATTCGGACTGCCGAAAGCGATCGCGCCGCTCGTCAAGGTACCGAAGTTTGCGTCGTAGGAGTTACGAA
>Ga0157380_10002652_pt1 | contig 12122 bp, 14 predicted proteins | sample S35metaG_FD_119757 | JGI IMG/M metagenome (GOLD analysis project Ga0157380, IMG submission 119757) | Switchgrass rhizosphere microbial communities from Kellogg Biological Station, Michigan, USA - S3-5 metaG | ecosystem: Host-associated > Plants > Roots > Rhizosphere > Soil | place: USA...
AGGATCAGGCGGCCTTCTTTGTCCTCCTTGGTGAGGACCAGAGCTTCGACCTCATCGCCGACGGACACAACCTCATTGGGGTCGACGTCGTGCTTGATGGACAGCTCACGGGAAGGGATGACGCCTTCAGTCTTGTAACCGATGTCGAGCAGGACTTCGTCACGGTCAACCTTGACGATTGTCCCTTCGACGATGTCGCCATCGTTGAAGTATTTGATGGTTTTGTCGATGGCGGCGAGAAAGTCCTCGCTCGAGCCGATGTCGTTGACGGCTACTTGCGGCGAGGTGACGGAGGGACTTGGCATGTGGTGGGTTGCTCCGGACAGGTTGGGTCGTAGGGACTAAGTGACGTGATTGTTGGTGCGAACCCGCCCAGACCGAAACAGAGCACAGACGGGTACACGTCGAGGTTACTCGACTGTGCACATGCTGGACAAACCGGTCCCCCGAGCTCGCCGATCATGATCATTGCGAGGCTACGCTTCTGTGGTGTCATACGCAGGCGCGCAGCCCCCGCCGGGTCCCGTCGGCCCACCGTTGCCTCCCCCTTTTCAGAGGCGAATCCGGAAGGTCGGGGCCCCGCTGGGCGCAATCATCGCGATGGGCACGGTCGCGGGACTGATCGTGATCGTGCTGACTGCGGTCAACCCCGTCGGCACCTCGATCGGGTTCGTCCTGTCCAGCGTCGCGATGACGATTGTCGTGCTCGCCTACCTGTGGCTGGACCGGTGGGAGCCGGAACCGCCTCGGCTCCTGGTCCTCGCCTTCCTCTGGGGCGCGTCGGTCGCCGTCGTGATCGCGTCGGTATTGCAGCTGGTCACCGAGGCCGCCATCAACCCGGGCGCGCCAGAATCGGTGAGCCCGGTGACGGTCGTGCTCGGCGCACCGCTGACCGAAGAGGCGGCCAAGGGCCTGTTTCTGGTGCTCATGATGACCGGGCGGCGTCGCAACGAGCTCAACTCGCTGACGGACTGCCTGGTATACGCGGGCCTGGTCGCGGCGGGTTTCGCGTGGCTCGAGGACATTCTCTACATCGGCGGCGGTGAGACACTCGGCGCTTCGCTGGTGACCGCGGCGATGCGACTGATCATGGCGCCGTTCGCCCACCCGTTGTTCACCACCATGACCGGCATCGGGGTGTACTTCGCCATGCAGCAGCGCAACGGCCTCGCCAAGGCCGGCTGCATCCTGCTGGGCTATCTGGGCGCGGTGATCATGCACGGGCTGTGGAACGGCTCGTCGTTGCTCGGAATCGAGACCTACTTCGGCGTCTACGTGTTCTGGATGGTGCCCATCTTCGTGCTGGCGATCGTGCTCGGCGTCCAGAGCCGCCGCAGAGAGCAGCGCGTCGTAGCCGCCAAACTGCCGGACATGGTCTCGGCGGGTCTGGTGACCCCCAACGAGGCGACGTGGTTGGGCTCGATCCGCGACCGCAAGCTCGCGATCGGCGAGGCGACCCGGCTCGGCGGCCGGCCTGCGGGCAAAGCGGTCAAGAACTTCGCTGCTCAGGTGGTGGAACTGGCGTTCGTACGGGACCGGATCGATCGCGGCTTCGGTGATCAGCGGGTGGAGGCGCTGCTCAACGAGGAGGCGTACGGCGTGTATGCCGCCCGCGCGGCGGCGCCTGCACTGCAGGCCATGGCGGAGTATCGCGCGCCTAGTGGGCGGCGGAGTCCCAACTCCGGCCGAAGCCGACGCTGACCTCGAGCGGTACATCCAGCGGGTAGGCGCTGCCCATCTGCTCGCGCACCAACTTCTCGACCTCGTCACGCTCGCCGGACGCAACCTCGAACAGAAGCTCGTCGTGCACCTGAAGCAGCATGCGGGACTTCAGGCCGGCGTCCTTGAGAGCCTTGTCGACGTTGATCATCGCGACCTTGATGATGTCGGCGGCGCTGCCCTGGATCGGCGCGTTGAGCGCGGCCCGTTCGGCGGCCTCGCGGACGTTGCGGTTGCTGCTGTCCAGCTCCGGCAGATAGCGCCGCCTGCCGAACACCGTCGAGGTGTAGCCGTCCTTGCGCGCCTGGTCGACGACGTCCCGCAGGTAGTCGCGCACTCCGCCGAACCGGTCGAAGTACTGCTCCATCTGCACCTTGGCTTCCTCGGTGGAGATCTTCAGCTGCGCGGCCAGGCCATAGGCGGACAGCCCGTACGCCAGCCCGTAGGACATCGCCTTCACCCTGCGCCGCAGTTCGCCGGTCACCTCGTCGATGGGCACCGAGAATGCCCGCGACGCCACGAAGGAGTGCAGGTCCTCGCCCGTCCGGAACGCCTCGATGAGGCCCTCGTCTCCCGACAGGTGGGCCATGATGCGCATCTCGATCTGGCTGTAGTCGGCCGTCATCAGCTCGTGGTAGCCCTTGCCGACGACGAACGCGTCCCGGATCCGGCGCCCGGCATCCGTGCGGATCGGGATGTTCTGCAGGTTCGGCTCGGTCGACGACAGCCGCCCGGTGGCGGCGATGGTCTGGTTGAAGGTGGTATGAATCCGGGCGTCGGAGGCCACCGAGTTCAGCAGCCCGTCGACGGTGACCTTCAGCCGCGTCGCGTCGCGGTGGGCCAGCAGGTGCTGCAGGAACGGGTGCCCGGTCTTGTCGAAGAGCGACTGCAGCGCATCCGCGTCGGTGGTGTACCCGGTCTTGGTGCGCTTGGTCTTCGGCATCTCGAGCTCGTCGAACAGCACCACCTGCAGCTGCTTGGGCGAGCCGAGGTTGATCTGCTTGCCGATCACCGCGTAGGCCGCCTCTGCCGCGTCGCGGATCTGGTCGGCGAACTCGCTCTGCAGTTCTGACAGCAGCTTGAGGTCGACGGCGATACCCGCGGTCTCCATCTCTGCGAGTGCCCGCTGGACCGGCAGCTCCATGTTGCCCAGCAGCTCCGACGAGTCGATGCGCGCCAGCTCCTCGTCGAGCGCATCCGCCAGGTCCATGACGGCACTGGCCCGCAGGATCACGGTCTGCACGGCCTGGTCGTCGACGCCCTCGCTGTCGTCGAGCAGCGAAAGTTGTTGCTGCTCAGGGTTATCCGCACGCAGCTCGCGTTTCAGGTAGCGCAGCGACAGGTCGTCGAGCGCGAAGCTGCGCTGCCCGGGGCGCACCAGATACGCGGCCAACGCGGTGTCGGACGTGACGCCGGCCAGCTTCCACCCGCGGCCTTCGACGTCGTGCATGGCGAGCTTCGCCTCGTGCAAGGCCTTCGGCTGCGCTGGGTCGGCCAGCCAGGAGGACAGCGCGGCCTCGTCGTCGGGGTGCAGGGTCGCGGTGTCGAGGTAGCGGCCGTCGCCATCTGCGGCGACGATCGCCAGCGCCGTGGCGTCTGCGTCGAACGCCAGGTGTGTGCCGACCACCGCCATCCCGAACCGGTCGCCCTCCCTGTGCTCGCCAGCCAGGCGGCCAACTCGCCTGACTGGAGCGCCCCGCCCTTGACGTCGAAACCCTGATCCACCTCGGGGTCAACCGATGCCAGCGTGTCGAACAGGCGGTCCCGCAACACCCGGAACTCCAGGTCGTCGAAGAGGCGATGGATGTGGTCCCGGTCCCACGGCTGCATCCGCAGCGTGTCGGGCGTCTGCGCCAGTGGGACGTCCTTGACCAGGTCCGTCAGCTCACGGTTCAGCACCACGCTCGCGAGGTTGGCCCGCAACGCGTCGCCGACCTTGCCCTTGACCCCGTCGACGTTGTCCACCAACGACTGAAGCGACCCGTACTCGGCGATCCACTTCGTCGCCGTCTTCTCCCCAACGCCGGGGATGCCAGGCAGGTTGTCGCTGGGGTCGCCGCGCAGGGCCGCGAAGTCGGGGTACTGCTGCGGGGTCAGCCCGTACTTCTCGACGACGGCATCCGGGGTGAACCGGGTCAACTCGCTGACGCCCTTGCGCGGGTACAGCACGGTGACGTCGTCGCTGACCAACTGCAGCGAGTCGCGGTCGCCGGTGACGACAAGCACCCGGTACCCCTCGTCCTCGGCCTGCGTGGCCAGGGTGGCGATGATGTCGTCGGCCTCGAACCCCGGTTCGGCGAGCACGGTGATGCCCAGCGCTACGAGCACCTCCTTGGTGATGTCGATCTGCCCCCGGAACTCGTCGGGCGTGGACGACCGGCCCGCCTTGTATTCCGGATACTTGTCGACACGGAAGGTCTGCCGCGAGACGTCGAAGGCGGCGGCGATGTGCGACGGCTGTTCGTCACGCAGCAGGTTGATCAGCATTGCGGTGAAGCCGTAGACCGCGTTGGTGGTCAGGCCACCCTGGGTCTTGAAGTTCTCGGCGGGCAGCGCGTAAAACGCCCGATACGCCAGCGAATTGCCGTCCAGCAGCATCAATATGGGCTTCTCGGCGGTTGCGCTTGCGGTCACGGGCCTACTCTATGCACCGCCGCCGACACGCAGTAGCCGCCGAGCCCTACCAACCAGCACACGTGCCGCCGGGCTCATCGGGCCGTCCGACCGCCATGCCAGCACGAGTCGGCCCCGCAGTTCCGGGACGATCGCCAGCGCACGCAAGCCGTCGCGATTCCGCGATACGGAGCCGGGCACGATCGCCACCCCGAGGCCCCGCTCCGCCAGGTCGGCGAGCGCCAGCGGTGTGCTGGCCTCGAACGCGATTCGCGGCGTCACCCCGGCTCTGGCGCACGCGGCGTCGAACTGACGCCGGATGCCCGCCCCCACGGGCAGCGCGATGAGCCGGCGGTCGGCCAAGTCCTTCAGCCGGATGGTCTTGCGAGACGCCAACTCGTCGGTCGGGGATACCGCGGCGGCGATGGCTTCGTCGGTGACGACTTCCACATCGAGGCCGTCCGGTCGCTCGTCGGGCCCGACAGACACGATCGCCGTGTCCAGCTGCCCGGTGCGCACCTTATCGATCAACGCATCGGAACTGTCTGTGCTGAGCGTGATTTCGACACTCGGATGTTCGGCGTGGAAATCGGCGAGCAGCGAAGGAATGTCGACGCTGTGCGTTGTCACCGTGCCGATCGTGACGGTCCCGCGCACCAATTGCGTGAGTTCGTCGACCGCGACGTGGATATCGGCGACGGCCGCGAGCGCCGCCCTTGCGTACGGCAGCGCGGCCTCGCCCGCGGCGGTCAACCGCACGGCGCGACGCGACCGGTCAAGCAGCGACTGACCCACCTCGCGTTCCAGCCGCTGAATCTGGGCGCTGACCGCCGGCTGCGCGACGTGGATGCGCTCGGCGGCGCGGGTGAAGTTGGCTTCCTCGGCCACGGCGACGAAGTACTCGAGCTGCCGAAGTTCCATAACTAATGATTATAGTTTCTGGCTCATATCGATATTGGACTTATAGGACGTCGACGCCAACGCTGGATAGCGAGGGAAGGAGACGACATGGCGGACGTATTGATTGCAGGTGGTGGCATTGGCGGGCTGACCGCCGCATTGACGTTGCACGCACGCGGCATCGGGTCGACCGTTCTCGAACGCGCCTCGCACCTGCGGCCGCTGGGCGCGGGGATCAACCTGCTGCCGCACGCCGTCAGCGAGCTGTATGCGCTCGGGCTGGGCGACGAGCTGTCGAAGGTCGCCGTCGCGCCCGCCTCGATCTCGTATTACGACACCGAAGGCACACTGCTGTTCCGTGAGCCGCGTGGCATCGACGGCGGCTACGGCTACCCGCAGTATTCGGTGCACCGCGGGCAGCTGCAGATGCTGTTGCTGTCGGCGCTGCGAGAACGGCTGGGCCCCAATGTTGTTCGTACGGGTGCTGATTTGCACAGCTTGACGAATCCGGAGGCGGGGTGCGGGTGCACACGACGGCAGGCGACTTCACGGCGGATGTGCTGGTCGGCGCTGACGGCATTCATTCCGCGGTGCGGACGCAGCTGCATCCGGAACCCGACCCGCTGCTGTGGTCGGGTGTGCGGATGTTCAGAGGTGCGGCTCCCGGTGAGTTGCTCGACGGCCACACGATGGTGATCGTCAAGGACCCCAACGGAATTGACCTCGTCACATACCCGATCGGCGACGGCCTGATCAACTGGGTGGTGATGCTGCCCGAATCGGAGCCCGGACCGTTGCCGGGCGACGCGAAGTGGAATCAGCCCGGTGACCGCACGGCGATCCTAGCGCACTTGACGAACTGGGATCTCGGCTTCCTGGACGCCGCGGATCTGGTGCGGCGCACCGAGCCCGTGCTGGAGTACCCGATGGTCGACCGGAACGTGCTGCCGTGGTGGGGACGAGGGCGGGTTACGCTGCTCGGCGATGCCGCCCATCCGATGTATCCCGTTGGCGCCAATGGTGGTTCGCAGGCGATCGTCGACGCGCGCGTGCTTGCCGATGAGCTGGCGCGTGACTTCGACGGCGGGTTGCGGACCTACGAGGACATCCGTCGGCCCGAGACCGCGGACGTTGTGCAAGCCAACCGCGAGATGCACGTCACCGGCGCCAGCCAACGGCCTGCGGACCTGGCACGGGTGACCGGCAAGTACCGCACCGACACCGACGCCGACAGGGTCCGCTGATGACGATCTATGTGTTGGTGCCAGGCGCCTGCCACGGCGCATGGTGCTTCGACGACCTGACCGCGGCGCTGCGTTCGGTTGGGCGCAGGGTGCTGGCCATCACGCTGACAGGCGTCGCCGAGCGCGCGCACCTCGCGCATGCCGGCGTGAACCTCGAGACGCACATCACCGACGTGCTGTCTGCGCTGTCGGCCGAACCCGACGCCGAGAATCTGGTGCTGGTCGGCCACAGCTACGGCGGCATGGTGATCACGGGCGTCGCCGATCGGATTCCCGAAAGGGTCGACGCGCTGGTGTATATCGATGCGCTGGTGCCCCGGGACGGTGAATCGTGTTGGCATCTGGTCAATGACGAGGAGCGGCAGTGGTACCTCGATGTCGACGACACCGGCTACGGCGTCCCCCCGATGCCGTTCTTCGACCCGCGCGCGAGTGCCCATCCGCTCGCGTCGTTCCTCCAGCGGATCAGGCTGACAGGCGATCTGAACAGGTTCCGGCGACGCGACTTTGTGTATGCGCTGAAATGGCCGGGCGATTCGCCGTTGCGGCCGTCATACGAACGGGTCAAGAACGACCCGAACTGGAACGTCCATGAACTCGACGGCGCACACAACCTGATGCGGGACAACCCGGACGACCTGGTACGCATCCTGCTGGACGCAGCTCAGTAGCCCAGCAAGTTGCGGAACTGCTGCCCGACGGCCATCGACTGGCCCATCCGCTGCACCCAGCCGTCGAGCGCCGCCTTGGTATCCGCCGGATTCCACCCACGCTCCTGGGCGATCGCGATCATTCCTGGCTCGTCGGTGACGCCGCGAGCCTGCGCGTCACGCGCGAGGTCGGCGTAGTCCTGCAGCGAGATGCCGTTGATCGGCTGCCAGATCGGATCGTCCGCCGCCACCGAGCGGGTCGACGGCCCACCGAACATGGCAGGGTCCATCATCCCGCCGGCGTCCTGGACGTGCACCTTCCCGTCACCCTGCGGCTGCTGGGCGAAGGCCTGCTGTGTCTGCTGCGCCGCTTCCTTCGCCTTCTTGAACAGTCCCACCGACGTCTCCGATCTCCCGGGCCCGGACGGTGATGCCCGGGACGCTACTCGCGCACAAGTGCACATTGGCTGGTTTGCTACCGATCCCAAGTACGCGGTGGACCCGCGTGCGGAACTGGAACACGTTTCAGTTTCTCCGCCGCGCTCGGTTACGCTGACCGGGTGTCAGCTGCATCTACCAAACCCGCGATCGACGGCTGGTTCGCGACAGACGGCTCCGGTGCGCCGTACCTGATCGGTGCCAAGTGCCATCAGTGCGGCACGTATGTGTTCCCGCCGCGCGCCAACAACTGCCCGAATCCCGCTTGTGACGGCGACGAGCTGGCGCAGGTACCGCTGTCGCGACGCGGCACGCTGTGGAGCTACACCGAGAACCGTTACGCCCCACCGCCCCCGTATCCGTCACCCGATCCGTTCGAGCCATTCGCCGTCGCCGCAGTGCAATTGGCCGACGAGGGCCTGATCGTGCTTGCCAAGGTCGTCGAGGGCACGCTGGCCGCGGACCTGAAGGTCGGCATGAAGATGGAGTTGGCCACCATGCCGCTGTTCGTCGACGACGACGGCGTCGAGCGCGTCGTCTACGCCTGGAGGATCGCGTCATGAGTCCCGAACCGCTCTACATCCTCGGTGCGGGCATGCACCCATGGGGCAAGTGGGGCAACGACTTCACCGAATACGGCGTCGCCGCGGCGCGAGCCGCGCTTGCCGAGGCTGGCCTCGACTGGCGCCAGATCCAGCTGGTTGCGGGCGCCGACACGATCCGCAACGGCTACCCCGGCTTCGTCGCGGGCGCGACGTTCGCGCAGAAGCTGGGCTGGAACGGCGTGACGGTGTCCTCGTCGTACGCCGCATGCGCCAGCGGATCCCAAGCGCTGCAGAGCGCCCGCGCACAGATCCTGGCCGGATTCTGCGACGTCGCGCTCGTCATCGGCGCCGACACCACCCCCAAGGGGTTTTTCGCCCCGGTCGGCGGCGAACGCAAGAACGACCCCGACTGGCAACGCTTCCACCTGATCGGCGCGACCAACCCCGTGTATTTCGCGCTGCTGGCCCGCAGGCGCATGGATCTCTACGGCGCCTCACTCGAAGACTTCGCGACCGTGAAGGTCAAGAACGCCAAGCACGGCCTGGAGAATCCCAACGCCCGGTTCCGCAAGGAGGCCTCTGTCGAGGATGTGTTGGCCAGCCCGGTGGTGGCCGATCCGCTTCGGCTGCTGGACATCTGCGCCACCTCCGACGGTGCGGCGGCACTGATCGTGGCGAGCGCCGCGTTCGCGAAGAAGCATCTCGGTTCGCTCGATGGCGTGCCTTCGGTGCGCGCGGTGTCCACCGTGACGCCGCGCTACCCGCAGCATCTGCCCGAATTACCGGATATTGCAACGGATTCCACCGCGGCAGTGCCCGCGCCGGATCGGGTGTTCAAGGACCAGATCCTCGACGCCGCCTACGCCGAGGCCGGCATCGGACCCGAGGACCTGAGCCTGGCCGAAGTCTACGACCTGTCCACCGCACTGGAATTGGATTGGTATGAGCACCTCGGCCTGTGCCCGAAGGGTGAGGCCGAGCAACTGCTGCGCAGCGGGGCGACGACGCTCGGCGGCCGCATCCCGGTCAACCCGTCGGGCGGCCTGGCCTGTTTCGGCGAAGCGATACCCGCCCAGGCAATCGCACAGGTCTGCGAGCTGACCTGGCAGCTCAAGGGTCAGGCGACGGGTCGCCAGGTCGAGGACGCCACCGTCGGCGTCACCGCCAACCAGGGACTGTTCGGCCACGGGTCGTCGGTCATTGTTGCTCGCTAGGCAGTTCACTGCCTATGGCCCGTCGCACTGGGCCACGCTCGCGGTGTTCGTCGTCGGCGCCGCACTTTTGGTGCGCGTCGGGCGCAGGCAGGCCCAACCGCAGGCGCGACGGCTCGGTCGAATTCTCGGGGCCGTAACCGCTCTCATCTACGCCGCGATCCTGATCTACATCGTCACCCCACCGTCGATCGACTACTCGGTGCCGCTGCAGCTGACCGATCTCGCGACCGTCGTAGCCGCCTACGCCTTGTGGTCGCAGAAGCAGTGGGCGTACGCACTCACCTATTACTGGGGGCTCGTGCTGAGCACACAGGCGTTGATATCGCCTGCGCTACAAGGCCCGGACTTTCCGCACTATCAGTTCCTGGCCTTCTGGGCCATTCACTTGCTGGTCGTTTGGGCGGCCATCTATCTCACCTGGGGTCGCGGCATGCGGCCAGATTGGCGCGACTTTCGATTCGCAGTCGTCGTCACGCTGGTGTGGGCGACCTTTACTTTCACGTTCAACAGCATCGCCGGAACCAACTACGGCTTCCTCAACCGGAAACCCTCGACCGCGTCTCTGTTGGACGTGTTGGGCCCCTGGCCGTGGTACATCGTCACCGCGGCCACGCTGGTCTTGATCCTGTGGGCGCTGATGACCTGGCCGTGGATGCGGATGCGACAGTCCCGCTGAGGGTTATCGTCTTCCCATGGCGATGCCCGAGGATTGGGCGCCGGACGCTTGCAAGCTACCGACGGAGGAACGGCCGCTGCGGCTGGCGGAGTTCAACGACTTGTTCGCCTTCGTCGTGCGCACGGAGCGCCGGGAGCCACAGCGACTCGACGTCGTGCTGCGGCGCATCGTCGAGGCGCCCGCCCGCGACCTGGCCCGGCGGGAAAGCGAGTGCTGTTCGTTCTTCACGTTCGAGTTCGAACCTGCGGGCAACGAAGTCATGATGCATATCGCCGTTGCGCCGGAGGGCGTCGCGGTGCTCGACGCGCTCGAGGTGCGGATCATGGAATAGCAGATGGTTGACGTCATCTCCGTGCGGGTGAAACCCGGCAGCCGCAAGGGGCCGCTCGTGGAGACCGCCGTCGATGGTGAGCTGACCGTCTACGTCCGTCAGCCGGCCGTCGAGGGCAAGGCGAACGAAGCCGTCGTCAGGCTGCTTGCCAAACATCTGGGTGTTGCGCCCAGCCGATTGGTTCTCGTTTCCGGCGCGACGTCGCGGGTGAAGCGCTTCCGCGTGCGGTAGGTGCGCACTTGCTACGCGCGAGCGTGCGCATTTGTACGCGATTGACGGGTGCGTCGGCGTGCAAACACGCACGCTCGCCGAAGTTGGAGCGGGAGTTAGGCGACGCCGAGGTAGGCGGCGCGGATGCTGTCGTCGGCCAACAACTCTCGCGCCTTGCCCTCCCTGGTGACCTCGCCGGTCTCCAGAATGTAGGCCCGGTCGGAACGGCTCAACGCCTGCTGCGCGTTCTGCTCGACGAGCAGCACCGTGGTGCCCTGCGAGTTGATCTCGGCGATGATCTTGAAGATCTGCGATATCACCATCGGCGCCAGGCCCATCGACGGTTCGTCCAGCAGCAGCACCTTCGGCCGGGCCATCAGCGCGCGACCGATCGCCAGCATCTGCTGCTCGCCACCGGACAGCGTGCCACCCACCTGGTTTTTGCGTTCGGCCAACCGCGGGAATGTCTCCAGCACCCAGTCCAGCCGTTCGTTGTGTTCGGCCTTGGATGCGAATTTGCGTCCGTAGCAACCCATTTCCAGGTTCTCAGTGACGGTCATTCCGGGAAAGACCCCGCGGCCCTCCGGCGCCTGGATCAGCCCGTCGACGACCCGGCGGTGCGCTTTGACCCGGGTGATGTCGCGTCCCTCGAACCACACCGAGCCCGCCGACGGTGGACGCAGTCCCGAAAGGGCGCGCATCATCGTGGTCTTGCCGGCGCCGTTCGCGCCCAGCATTGTCACCAGCTCGCCCTCGCGCACCACCACGGAGACTCCGTGCAGCGCTTCGATCCGGCCGTAGTGCACGACGATGTCGCGAGCCTCCAGCAGGACGGGCCGTTCGTCGGCGTCACTCGAGCTCGTCATCGGGCACCCCCAGGTAGGCGGCAATGACCTTCGGATCTTCACGAATCTCGGATGGCAGGCCGTCGGCGATCTTGCGACCGAACTCCAGCACCACGATGCGGTCGGTGACACCCATGACCACCCGCATGTCGTGCTCGATGAGCAGCACCGTGTAGCCGTCGTCGCGGATCTTGCGGATCAGGTCCATCAGGGCGGCCTTCTCGCTGGGGTTGAACCCGGCTGCCGGCTCGTCTAGGCACAGCAACTTCGGTTCGGTGGCCAAGGCTCGGGCGATCTCCAGCCTGCGCTGGTCGCCGTAGGGCAGGTTCTTGCCCTTCTCCTCGCCGCGGTGGGCGATGCCGACGAAATGCAGCAGCGCCGCGGCGCGTTCGATCGCCGAGTGTTCCTCGCGACGGTGGCGTGGGGTGCGAACGAGGGCACCGGGAACCGAGGTCTTGTGTCGGGCATCGGTTCCGACCATGACATTCTCCAGCGCGGTCATCTCGCCGAACAGCCGAATGTTCTGGAAGGTGCGGGCGATACCGCGGCGGGTGATCCGGTGACGCTTGATCCTGCCCAGCGGCGCGCCGTCGAAGGTCACGGTCCCGGAGCTCGGCCGGTAGACACCGGTGATCGCGTTGAAGCAGGTGGTCTTGCCGGCGCCGTTGGGCCCGATCATGCCGAGAATCTCGCCCCGGCGGATGTTGAACGTCACCGAATCCAGCGCCACCAGGCCG
>Ga0157380_10002653_pt1 | contig 12121 bp, 13 predicted proteins | sample S35metaG_FD_119757 | JGI IMG/M metagenome (GOLD analysis project Ga0157380, IMG submission 119757) | Switchgrass rhizosphere microbial communities from Kellogg Biological Station, Michigan, USA - S3-5 metaG | ecosystem: Host-associated > Plants > Roots > Rhizosphere > Soil | place: USA...
TCCGTTCACGGGCATCGATCATCTGCTCGCGATGATTGCAGTAGGCATTTGGGCGGCGCGACTTGGCCGCAAAGCGACGTGGGTTCTGCCGGCAGCTTTTCCAGCGGCGATGATCGTCGGTGCCGCCCTCAGCATCGCGAATGTGCGGCTGCCGATGATCGAACCCATGATCGCAAGTTCCGTCATGGCACTCGGTGTCGCAGTAGCCTGCGGACTGACACTGCCGTTGACAGCGAGCGCGACATTGATAGCGCTGTTCGCCATTTTCCACGGCTACGCGCACGGACTCGAAGCACCTATCGATAGCTCGATGCTGGGCTACTCAGCGGGCTTCATCGGCGCGACCGTGCTGCTGCATGTACTTGGAGTTTGTGTCGGCATCTGGTTCGCTCGCGCAAATCAGGCAAGGGTCAGGCAGGTGAGCGGTTCGCTAATCGCGCTCACCGGCGCGGCGCTGCTGTTCTTCTAACGCGCGATTCCTTCACGCACGTCTTCTCATCGGATGCCTCGGTCGCGTAGCAGCGGCCGGGGCATTTTGGTTGCGCTGTCGACAGGCAGAAGATGGGTGTCCAGCAGATGCCTCCAAATCGATGGGTGTCCCAGGTCCCCGGAAGATGCCTGTCCCGCATTTCAGCTGAAAAATGCGCTTGCAATGTTAGTGAGAACCATTATCATTTGTATCCATGAACACGCTACCTGAAAGAGCCTTGCAGCCTCTGCGCACTCCTCGTGAAGCAGAGTTCCGGTCCCCGGTTGCTGTCGCGCCAGCGGGCCCCTCCATTCCGTGTTTGCGGTCGCTGGAGCTGTTCGGTAAATCCCGCGAAATATTGATCGAGCACGGCGGCGGCTATTACCGGCTGCGCGTGACTCACAGCAACAAGCTCATCCTCACGAAATAGCCCCCTTCCACTGCCAGCCAGCGAGGCTTGCGCAGCCTCGAAGCCAGCGCGAACGACGCCATTGCATGGCGGAGGTTCCCGGCATGCGATCATCGGGTTCGAATTGCTTGACGCGCGTCGTCGTCGACGACGGCTTCGATCTGGAAGTCGGTCAGCTGCAATCGGTCATGCAGCGCATTCAGCACTCATTGCGCGACATCCCCGCCTCGCAACGCGAATACATCGCGAATGCGCTGCTGAACGTAGCAGTGACACGCATGGTGAAAGAGGAGGGGTCGGCGTTGACCGCCAGCATCCTCGTGCGATTGGGAGATGTAGTCGCGACCGGCAATGAAGCGCCCGATCCGCAGCGCGCGGTCGACCTCAGCCGTCTAGACGGCTGAGCAGTTCAAACACAGCAAGCGGATATTTCCGGGCTATTCCCGGCGCGGATCAGGCGCGAGCGAGTACGTTCGCGCTGCGGCCTGGAGCGGCGTAGCCACCTTGCTTGCCGTACGTCTTGGGCTGATTCGAGCGACCCGTCAGCACGTCGAGCAGTCCTTCGACTTTCTTCAAGCGTTCGCTGACCAGTGCGCCGTTGCGATCGTTGCGGTTGCGGCAATTCTTCGCCATTTCCGCGCATTCGCCCCAACGCTTCTGCAACGCTCGCGATGGATCGCACCAAGTAAGAATGCGCTCGATGCCCGGCGGATCGGCGGGCACATTCAACATGCGGCAAAGGGATTTGCGTTCGTCCTCGATGCGCAGCAGTTCGGTGACGCAGGCCTGCCGTGCATCGCTCGCGCGATCGAGCTCGTCGACGTTGTTGTTGAGCAGGTAGTCGTATTCGGTGTCGAGCAGCACTTCGAGCCGACGCAGCGCCGACGTCTCTTCCGAGACCAGGCGATCCAGATGCTCGCGACAGACTTTAGGATCCACGAATACTTACTCCGTTCGATGTCAGTTGCTGAACTCCCGCTCCACGCGCATGAGTTTGTCGGCGATCACTTCCGCATTCACCTGGTACCGGCCCTCTTCGATGGCCGACCGGATCGCGTTCACTCGTGCCTCGTTCACCGGTGCCGAGCCTTGCAGCGTCTGTTCCAGCGCTGCGAGCTGCTTGGCCGAATCGGTGATCCGGACCGGGCTTACCCCCGCTGCCGCACTTTCCGCCGGCGGCGTGGCCGAATCGCCCGGCCGCGACACCTTCTTGTCGGTGCCCACCTGCACGGGTCGGTTCTCAAAGCCAGTGATCTTCGTATTCACGTCCAAGCACTCCTGTCGAACTTGGGTCCTGTAACGGCTTCGTTTTTGAGAACTTTAGCACCCTGCTCGGATGCGGCCTTACCAGGTACCTAGGGGAAACTCGCAACCGCGACTGTTTCCCGGCGACAATAGGTCAAACGCGCTTACTTCATCCTCTGGCGGTATTCCTCGCTTTCATCTCGTTGCAGACGGATGCTCGTAGGGGTTTCCACTCAATGTCATTAACTTGACGGTCCGACACTCCGGAATTCTGTCTGCTCACATTTGCACTCGGACAGTCCCTGCATTTTCGATCACGCCCTCGACTACCTTGAGAGAGTGACTGTTCTGCACGCGGATCCGGTCGCGGATCCCGCCGTCGCTCAGGGCCTGGCCCTGGGCACGAATCTCGATCGAGCCGGTCTGCGCCAGCAACGTCACCTGTTGGCCACGGCGCACGAGTACATCGGCTACCAGTATTTCCATCGTCAGCGCCGTTCCGGCGCTCAACGGACGCTTGAGATGTCGTCCGGGCAGCAACGCCGCATCGCCGATGAAACTGGCTGCGGTTCCTGCCACCCGTCGCGTCTGTAGCTGTACATCGGCTTCGGTCACCCTCGCATCCCTGCCCAGCGCCCGCTGCAAAACGAGCACCGGCAGTTCGACTTCGATCGTGACCGGCACATAGACAGTCCACGGATTGCCCGCCGGGCAGCGAACGCCCATCGTCACGCGTGAGCTGCTATTCCCAGCGGCAGGCGCAACGGTTTCCAGGTCGGCCGGACACTTTGCCAGCCTCAGCCGCGAGTCCAGCGCAGCCGCAGTCACGAAATACTTGGCGTTGGCCTTGCCGGCGCTCTCGCCTTTGACTTGGGGCAGGCGTGCCTGCACCGCACGGACCGCCGCTTCACGCACGTTATCGAGCGAATGCACTTCCTGCGCAAATGCGGCGGAGCCGACCAGCGTCATTAGAAGCAGTACCAGCGATAGCGAGCGAGTGAGCACTGTGTGATTCGTCCAGCGCCGTTGTATTGACGGCCCGTAGATATAAGCAAGTGCGATGCCAGCGAGAGTGGCGGTGGGCGATTCGCCATCGGCTATCTGCGAACTGTGACGCGATAGACATAGTGCGGCGCGCCGCGCCTCTTTTAGTTCTACTTTCTTGCTCCGCGTTCTCCGCTGAGAGAACGGAGAACGGACTCTGCAGTTGCCATGCCGCGTCCAGCCGAGCGGCAAACTCTTGCCGCCACGACGTGACCGCAGTCTCAGCTTTTTGCATTGCTGGGCGCGAGCAGCCCTTGCCGCCGCGCGTTTTCCGTTGTTCGGCAGCGTCTGGCACGGGCCTTGCTACTTCCTTTCGCAAGACAGTTTTCTGACGGAAGCAGCCATGCCGGTCAATCTAGACACCTACCTCGGAGTGCACGCACAAGCGCTGAAGTTGCGTTCTCAACGCACCGAAGTGCTGGCGTCGAACCTTGCGAACGTCGACACGCCGGGCTATCGCGCTCGCGACATCGACTTCAAGAGCGTGCTTGCGGCACAGAGCGGCGAGGGTTCACCCGGACAAGTGCAGATGACGGCGACCAAGCGAGGCCACATCGGTGGCGCAACAGCTAACGGCACGGCGACTCCGGAACTGAAATACCGCACGCCGCTGGCGCCTTCGCTCGACGGCAACACCGTCGATGCACAACTGGAACAGGCGCAGTTCGCCGAGAACACAGTTCGCTACCAGGCGACGCTGAGCTTCCTGAATAGCAAATTCCGCAGCCTGATGACTGCGATCACCGGACAGTAAGCCATGTCGTCATTCAAGATCTTCGATGTCGCCGGTACGGGCATGAGCGCACAGTCGGTGCGCCTCAATACGACGGCCAGCAATCTTGCGAACGCGGACAGCGTGAGCGGCGATCCGACCCAGGTCTACAAGGCCAAGCATCCCTTGTTCGAAGCGATCCGCTCCGGCATCGGCGCGAAGGCGGCGACCACCGGCGTTTCCGTCAAAGGCATCGTCGAGTCCCAGAGCGCGCCGACGGCTCGATACGAACCGGGCAATCCGCTCGCCGACACCAAAGGTTTCGTCTACGCGCCCAACGTGAATACCGTCGAAGAGATGGTCGACATGATCTCCGCGTCGCGCTCGTACCAGAACAACGTCGAAGTCATGAACACCGCCAAGGACATGATGCTCGCGACGTTGCGCCTCGGCCAGTGATCCACGGCAACGCACGCAAGCATCCATAGCAAGCAGGCAATCGGAAGTCACCCACCATGTCCACCGCATCCGACATCATCAACGCACAGCAGAGCCGGTCGAGCACGACCGATACGGTCAGTAAGCTGGGCCAGGCCAGCCAGGCGCTGGGTCGTGACGATTTCCTCAAGCTGATGCTGGCGCAGATGAAGAACCAGGATCCGTTCAAAGCGACGGACCCGACCGCGTTCCTGAGCCAGCTGGCGCAGTTCACGCAGGTCTCGGGCATCCAGGACATGCAGAGCTCCATGGATTCGCTCGCCGCATCGATGCGTTCCTCGCAGGTGCTCGACGGCTCGAGCCTCGTGGGGCGCGATGTGCTGGTCGCATCCGATGAAGCGGTGTTGAGCGCTACCGGCTTCATCAAGGGTTCCGTCACCATTCCGGACGGGACGACGAATGCCGTGCTCAGCATCAAGGACGCTTCGGGCACGCTGGTTCGCACCATGCAATTGCCGACGACTGCCGGCATGAACGACTTCACCTGGGATGGCACGAACAATCTCGGCGAGCGCGTCGATGCGGGCAACTACTCCGTCGATATCGAAGCTGCCGTCGACGGCGGCAACAGCTCGCTCGAAACCCTGCTGTCCGACCGGGTCAACAGCGTGACCATCGATTCGACCAAGGGCCTGGTGCTCAACACCAACAATTCCGGATCGCGCGCACTCTCTGACGTGCGCCGCGTGATGTAACTCATTCAAGTAACTCTCCTGGGAGTGTCGACATGACTTTTCGTCTTGCATTGAGCGGTTTGAACGCGGCGCAGTCCGACCTCAACGTCACCGCCAACAACATTGCCAACACGGCGACCACGGGTTTCAAAGGCTCGCGCGCGGAGTTCGCCGAACTCTTCTCGGTCTCGCCGCAAGGCGTGAGCAGCCTCGCGATCGGTAACGGCGTGCGCGTATCCAACGTTGCGCAGCAGTTCAAGCAGGGCAACATCGACTTCACCGACAACAGCCTCGACCTCGCCGTGAGCGGGCAGGGCTTCTTCGTCATGAGTGACAACGGCGCGACCGCTTACACGCGTGCCGGTGCATTCCAGGTCGATCGCAACGGCTATATCGTCAACGCGCAGAGCCAGCGTCTGCAGGCTTATCCAACGGACAACAACGGCGGCTTCAACACCGGTGCGTTGAGCGACATTCAGCTGGTCACCAGTGAGAGCGCGCCGAACGCAACTACCAGTGCCGAAGTGGTGCTGAACCTGCCGGCGAATGCCACGGCGCCGACCGTCTCGCCATTCGATCCGGCCGATCTCAAGTCCTTCACCAATTCGACGTCGCTGACCACCTACGACACGCTCGGTGCGGCTCACACCTCGACGCTGTATTTCTCGAAAACGGCCAACCCGAACGAGTGGACCACGCAGCTCTATGTCGACGGCAATGCAGTCGGCACGCCACAGACATTGCAGTACTCGAACACAGGTGCATTGACTACACCTACCGGCGGCAAAGTGACGTTCCCTGCCTACACGCCGGCAACCGGCGCGGCGCCGATGAACATGACGTTCGACTTCAACCGCTCGACGCAGTTCGGTAACACGTTCAGCCCGACGTCGGTCACGCAGGACGGCTTCACCACCGGCAAGCTGATCGGCATGGACATCGATTCGAGCGGCGTCGTGCAGGCTCGATTCACCAATGGCCGCTCACTCGCACTCGGCCAGGTCGCGCTGGCGAATTTTGCGAATCCGCAAGGACTGCAGCAGCTCGGCGATACCAGCTGGGCCGAAACGTTCGCTTCGGGCCAGGCGCTCAAGGGCCAGGCAGGCGGTTCCGGTTTTGGCCTGTTGCAGTCGGGCGCGCTCGAAGCGTCCAACGTCGACGTGACCGCACAGCTGGTCAACATGATCACCGCGCAGCGTAATTTCCAGGCGAATGCGCAGATGATTTCGACCGCCGACCAGATCACCCAGACCATCATCAACATCAGATGAGGCATCGGGTAATGGGGCGCGGGGCTCGGGCCAGAAAATCCTCTGACCCTCCTGCCCGGGCCCCAAGCCCCGAGCCCTTTCACGGGTAACACATGGACCGCTTCCTCTACGTATCGATGTCGGGCGCCAAGGAGACCCTGCGCGCCCAGACTGCGAACAACCACAACCTCGCGAACGCAAGCACCACTGGTTTTCGAGCGGACCTGAGTGCATTCCAGACTCGCAATGTGCAGGGCTCGGGCTTCGCATCGCGTGCGTATGCAACCAACACGACGACCGGCTGGGATGCGAGCCAGGGTGCACTCGTGTCCACCGGCGGCGACCTCGATGTAGGTGTTCACGGTGCTGGATGGCTGGCAGTGCAGGGAGCCGACGGTAAAGAGGCGTACACGCGTTCGGGCGACCTGCGGGTCGATGCGAACGGCATGCTGATGACGGGAACCGGTTTGCAGGTGCTCGGCGATGCCGGGCCGTTGAGTGTGCCGCCGAACAGCTCCATTCAGGTCGCGGGCGACGGCACGGTTTCCATCGTGCCGCTGGGACAGGGACCGGAAACTGCGGCGACCGTGGGTCGCATCAAGCTCGTCAATCCCGATCCGTCGGGACTGGAGCGCGGCTCCGACGGTCTGTTCAGGAACAAAGATGGCAGCGATGCGCCTGCAGACGCGAACGTGAAGCTCGCCTCGGGCGTGCTCGAAGCGAGCAACGTCAATGTCGCAGATGCCATGGTGAACATGATCGAGCTGGCGCGCCACTTCGACCTGCAGGTCAAGGCAATGCATACCGCCGAAGAAAACGGCGCCGCGTCGGCCCAGTTGCTCAGGTCCGGTTGATCGGGCCCCCTGGATTACCTGGGACACTCACTAGATTTTATCGAGGCTGACACATGAATCCTGCTCTCTGGGCCGCCAAGACCGGACTCGATGCGCAACAGACGCGCATGACGGTCACGTCGAACAACCTTGCGAACGTAAACACCACCGGCTACAAAAAAGGCCGCGCAGTGTTCGAAGACCTGCTGTATCAGAACGTACGGCAGGTGGGCGCTCCGACTTCTTCGGACACAGTGGCTCCGGTCGGCCTGTCGCTCGGCACCGGCGTACGGGTCGTCGCTACTGAAAAGAGCTACACCCAGGGCAACATGACCCAGACCGGCAACTCGCTCGATGTCGCGATCAACGGCCGCGGCTTCTTCCAGGTGCTGCTGCCCGACGGCACCATGGGCTACACCCGCGACGGCAGCTTCAAGACGAGTCCAACGGGCGAACTGGTCACTTCCAGCGGCTACGCGGTGCAGCCGGGCATCACGCTTCCGACTTCGACGCAGAGCGTTTCCGTCGGTTCGGACGGCACGGTCAGCGTGACGCTGGCAGGCCAGTCCCAACCGTCGCAGATCGGCCAGTTGCAGCTATTCGATTTCATCAATCCCGCGGGTTTGCAGGCTCGCGGTGAAAACATGCTCACCGAAACTGCCGCAAGCGGTACGGCCCAGGGCGGAACGCCGGGCCAGAGCGGACTCGGCTCGGTGGAGCAGGGCTCGCTCGAAAGTTCGAACGTCAACGTAGTGGAAGAGCTGGTGAACATGATCGAAACCCAGCGCGCCTACGAGATGAACTCCAAGGCCATCTCGACCACCGACCAGATGCTCCAATACATCACCAACCAGCTCTGACGTCAGCCCAGTTCCGACGTATAGATAAGAGCGGCGAGGATGCGACGAATGGTTTCCAGACGAATTGACAGCTTGGCTCGGATCGGCGCCGTCGCAGCGTTGCTGGCCGCATGCGCCGTGTTTACCGGCTGCGTTACCCCGCCTCCCGAGCCTGACTACACTGCGACCTGGCCTGAACCGCCGCCTGCAACCCAAAGCAATGGTGCGATCTACCAGGAAGGGCACGACGTCGCGTTGTTCGAGAACTCAGTGGCGCGACGCGTCGGCGACACGTTGACCATCGTGCTCAACGAACGCACGCAGGCGTCGAAGAGCTCGAGCACGACAACTTCGAAAGCATCGTCCGCCGATCTCACCGGCCCGACGATCGCCGGCCGTCCGGTCACCGTGAACGGCACTGAAGTGCTGAAGATGGGCATCGACAACAAATCCGCGTTCGATGGCAAGGGCGACAGCGCCCAGAGCAATCGGCTCGACGGCCAGGTCACCGTCACCGTGGCGCAGCGCCTGCCGAACGGCAATCTGCTGGTGCGCGGCCAGAAATGGATCGCGATCAACCAGGGCAAGGAATACGTGCGCGTGCAGGGCATCGTGCGACCGGTCGACATCGATCCGGACAACTCCGTGTCCTCGCTCAAGGTGGCGGACGCGATGATTTCATACGGCGGCAAAGGCACGCTCGCGGACGCGAATGCTCCCGGCCTGCTCGCACGCTTTTTCAACTTCTCCTGGCTGCCGTTCTGAACGGCGCGGACCCGAATCCAGACATGAAAACCTTCCTCGCAACCCGCGCACTCTGGTCGTTGATCGTAGCTCTCGCGGCATTCTTCGCCGCGGCAGGCTCGGCCAACGCCGAACGCGTCAAGGACATCGCCAGCGTCGCCGGCGTGCGTGGCAACCAATTGATCGGCTACGGCCTGGTGGTCGGTCTCGACGGCACCGGCGACCAGACCAGCCAGGCACCGTTCACTATTCAAAGCATTCGCAACATGCTGGCGAAGTTCGGCGTCGTGATTCCTGCGAACGTGAATCCTCAGCTCAAGAACGTCGCCGCTGTCACTGTCCGTGCCGACCTGCCTGCCTTCTCGAAGCCAGGCCAGACCATCGATGTCACGGTGGATTCGATCGGCAATTCGAGCAGCCTGCGCGGCGGCAGCTTGCTGATGGCTCCCCTGCGCGGTATCGACGGCGAAGTCTATGCAATCGCCCAGGGTAGCCTGATCGTGAGCGGCTTCGGCGTGTCGGGCAAAGACGGCTCGCGCATTGCAGTCAATGTGCCCAGCTCGGGGCGCGTACCGAACGGCGCGACGGTTGAGCGAGCGGTCACCAGCAATTTCACTTCTGAGCCGTACGTCACGCTGAATCTGAACACACCGGATTTCACTACGGCCGCGCGTTTGACCGACGGCATCAACAACCTGCTCGGGCCGGACTCGGCTCGTGCAATGGATGCAGTGTCCGTGCGAGTCCAGGCGCCGGTCGATCCAAGCCAGCGGATCGCGTACTTGTCGACGCTCGAAGCCATCGAGATCGAGCCGGGCGATGCGGCGGCCAAGGTCATCGTCAATTCGCGAACCGGCACGGTGGTGATCGGTTCGGCCGTACGCGTGAAGGCAGCCGCGGTTGCACATGGTTCGCTGTCGGTGACCATCACCGAACGCAGCGATGTCAGCCAGCCGGCGCCGTTCTCGCAAGGTGAGACCATCGTCACACCGCGATCCGAAATCAAGATCGAGCAGGGCAATGCCCACATGTTCGTATTCAACGCCGGCGTGAATCTCGATGAGATCGTGCGCGCGGTGAATCAAGTGGGCGCCGCACCGGGCGATCTCGTCGCGATCCTCGAGGCGCTGAAGGAAGCAGGAGCGCTGCGAGCCGAACTGATCGTGATCTAGTTTTATGTTTCCTCTCCCGGTCGCCGGGGGAGGAAACCTGAGGCTGCCGCTGCGGCAACCTCTTGCCGCCTCCGCATGATTCCCGTCACAGCTTTCCGCTCGTGTCGCGGCGTTACAGCCGCGTCATTTCTCGCAATCTATCTATTTGCCCGTGCTGGCACGAGGCTTGCTACATGCACGTCAGGACAGATTTCTGACGGACTTGCTCTAGCTCACACATGACTGCGCCGATCAACAACACCTTCTACGCCGACCCGCAGGGTCTCGCGTCTCTGCGTTCCGACGCAAAGGCGAACGATCCCGGTGCGTTGAAGGCCGTGGCGAAGCAGTTCGAGAGCCTGTTCACGCAGATGTTGCTCAAGAGCATGCGTGAAGCGACCAAGAGCACTACCGGCGATTCGATGTTCGGCAGCAGCGACCAGACCGAGTTCTACCAGGGCATGTTCGACGACCAGATGGCCATGCATCTTTCGCAAGGCGGCGGGCTCGGCCTCGCCGACATGCTCGTGCAGCAGTTAGGGCAGTCCAAGATGCAGAAGGCCGAGGGGCTCGGGGCTACGGGCTCGGGTCAGAGTCGGAGCCCGATCTCGCTCAAGCCTTCCGATGTCTTACCCAAGCCCCAGGTCCCGAGCCCTTTGTCCTGGAACGCAACTTCCCCAGCCGCGACTGCCATCGCCGATTCGAAAGCGGATTTCGTGCGGTCCATGTGGCCGCATGCAGTGAAAGCCGCGCAGGAGATCGGTGTCGATCCGAATGCGTTGCTGGCCCAGGCTGCACTCGAAACCGGCTGGGGCAAATCGGTTCCCTGCAATACCGACGGCGATTGCAGCTACAACCTGTTTGGCATCAAGGCCGGTTCGCAGTGGACCGGCGCGACCGTGAACACACCGACACTAGAATTCGAGTCGGGAGTAGCGGTGCGCAAGGTCGAGCGCTTTCGCTCCTACGATTCCGCCGCGCAGTCTTTCCAGGACTACGCCGGGCTGATCCGTAACAACTCGCGCTACCAGGAAGCGGTGGGCACGGGCGATAACGTCGCTGCATTCGCTGCAGCGTTACAGGACGGCGGCTATGCCACCGATCCGCAATACGCCGACAAGCTCGTCGCCGTTGCCAGCCAGGTCAAGTGGCTGACCGGTGAGCGCTAGTTCCATGGCTGATTTCATGAGGCAGGGCACGCATGGCTGATCTTCTTCGCACCGGTCTATCGGGCCTGCTCGCCTTCCAGCGGGCGATCGATACCACCAGTCACAACATCGCCAACGTCAACACCGAAGGCTACAGCCGCCAGCGCGTCGAAGTAGGCACGCGGCCGGCCGATCCGTATGGCAACGGCTGGGTCGGCAATGGCGCGAGTGTGCAGACGGTGCGCCGCGTCTACGACGACTACGTTTCGTTGCAGGCAAGAACGTCGTCGAGCACCTTTCAGCGCACCGATACGTTCGCTACGAACGCGGCACGCGTCAATAACATGTTCGGCGATTCCGACACGGGCCTCACCGCGTCGCTGCAGAAGTTCACCAATGCCTTCCAGGGCGTGGCGAATGCTCCGTCCTCGATTCCCGCCCGCCAGGTGCTGCTGAGCGAAGCCACCGCGGTGAAGGAACAGCTGCAATCCTACAATTCGCAGCTCAACGACATGGACAAGCAGGTGAATGCGAACCTGCAAGGCGAAGTATCCGAAATCAATGCGATCTCGCAGGGCCTGGCGAAACTCAACCAGGACATCGCGAACGGAACGGCGCGTACCGGTGGCCAGCCGCCGAACGACCTGCTCGACCAGCGCGACAAGTTGCTGGACCAGCTGGCGGAAAAAGTCACGGTGAGCATCGTGCCGCAGGACGGTGGGCAGGTGAACGTGTTCATCGGCAACGGCCAGCCGCTGGTCGTGGGAGCGCAATTCAACCAGCTCACCACCACGCAGGACAATTTCGATCCCACCAGGCTGAGCATAGGCATGCAGACCAGCGGCGGTGTGGTGGATGTCACCGGCAACATCAGCGGCGGTGCGCTGGGCGGCCTGCTGGATTTCCGTCGCGAGATGCTCGACCCGGCGCATAACGCGCTGGGTAAATTTGCTGCCGGACTGGCCGATACGGTCAATCAGCAGAGCGCGAAGGGCATCGACCTGACCGGCGCTCTCGGTACGGACTTCTTCAAAGTCGGCGGAGTGGAAGCGTTGCAGAGCAGCTTGAATACCGGTACCGGCACGGTGGCGATCTCGCGCGGCGA
>Ga0157380_10002654_pt1 | contig 12120 bp, 12 predicted proteins | sample S35metaG_FD_119757 | JGI IMG/M metagenome (GOLD analysis project Ga0157380, IMG submission 119757) | Switchgrass rhizosphere microbial communities from Kellogg Biological Station, Michigan, USA - S3-5 metaG | ecosystem: Host-associated > Plants > Roots > Rhizosphere > Soil | place: USA...
CTACTAAAATCAAGGAGGTTCTTGCTGATGGCCAGATTACTAAGGAGGAGTATCAGCATTACCCTTCGTATTTTGGATACCAATCCGCTTCGAAATTTGAAGATTATTTCTTAGTTTTAAATCAGCGGTCGAGTTATTTAAACGGTACTTATAATTTTAAAGATCTTTCAAGGGATGAGAAGAAAGCTGTATTAGCAGAGGGTTTTAGACGGGCCCTTACGCATAAACTTAATCCGGAGTTGAGCGTTACGGATGGAAATTGCGAGTCGATACGGGTAAATTGCATTATTGCTGTTTCGGCCGAAACGGCGATCATGCATCTTGGTTGTGTAGCGGCTGATTTTACGGTGATTCTTGGAATTATTTGTCATTCAGCGGCTACTGCTTATCAAATATCTGCAGGCAATAATTGCAACACGAATTATCAGCAATGTAAAAATGCAGCAATCCAATAAAACATTTCATATGGAACAACTTACTAGAAAGTCAACGTTTCGGGCAATTCCTCTTTTAACAATGATAATTATTATCTCCATGCATTCATGGGTGAGGAATATTGCCACTCCAGCCTGGCAAATATTTCTTGTTTATGGAATTTTGATACTACTTAATGTAGCTGTAATCTATCAAAAGAATAAAACGGATAAGGTTGGGATGAAGCCTAAGCTCCTGGCATTGGTTTTTTTCTTTGCTGCAACGGCCGCAATTTTTATTTATCAGTTCAATAGTCGATAAAAAGTTTTTCGTGATTTCGACAGACCCTGGGCTAAGCCCAGGGTTTTTTATTAGCAGTAATTCCAATTCTATTCCGTTCTTAATAGCTTAATCGGGTTTGTTCTGGCTGCCTGCAACACTTTAATTCCTGATGTAATCCCTCCAATAAAAAATAGCACCAATACAGAATAAATCAATGTAGAGATGGCGATTCCTGCATTTACTCCAAATATCAGGTCCAGCAAAAGCTTTGTTAGCGCATATCCACCATAACATCCAACAGCTGCACCAATCAAAAAGATCCAGACATAACCACGGTTAACCAATACGAGTATATGCCCTGCTCTTGCACCCGCTACTTTTCTTAATGCGATCTCCCTCATTCTTTTCATGACAGTAAGAGAAACCAGCGAAAACAATCCGGAGGCAGTCAGCATTACCGATATAATAGCGAACCAGAAAAATATTTTTGCGATATTATTTGTCGTTTCATAAGCTTCTTTTTTTATCTCATTTTGATAAAAACCGGTGAAAGGTTTCATTGGCAATATTTTTTTCCAGGCATCCCTTGCTTTGGCATATACAAGTTCAATGTCCTGGAGCTTCGACTGCATAACCAGAAAGTTATACCGGTTTTCCTTCCCTAATTTCACTACAGCCGGTTCTTTTGGATCAAATAAGGCATCGAGCTGAAAATCCTTAAGTACTCCAATAACAGAATAATTTACACTGTCAATGTAAATTTTCTTGTTTAACGCTTCACTGTCTTTCCAACCATAATTAGCGGCCAGATTTTGCGTAATCAGGATCGAGTTGGTGTAGTCACCTTCCATTTGCGGATCAAACTCTCTTCCTTCGGCCAACTTAAGATTCATCGTTTTTATATAATCCCGGCCAACTTCCATAAAGTTTGTTTCGGTTTTCTTTTGCTCGGACTCCGCTATCACGTTCCGGAATCCATATCCAATATGACTCCGGGTACCAGCCAGGCTAGTTACCTGGGGAATAGCTGCCATTTCATTTCTAAGCGCCGGAAATGCTGTAGTATCTGATATTAAAACACCCACTATATTTTCTATGTTATAACCGTAATCATAATTTTTCTGAAATTCAGAATTACGCGCAAAACCAATTCCAGCAATTACAGTAATGATTGCAATGGATAATTGAAGACTCAGCATAATTCTTGAAAACAAATTGGTGCCACCAAACTTTACCGTACCGCGAAATATGGATGTAGGATTAAACCGGCTGATATAAAACGCAGGGTAAAATCCGGCCAGCATTGTTGTTAATAGTACCGCTGCAAGAATAAAGAGTAAAAGATTGATATCATTAAAATAATCTGCAACGACTTTAATGCCGCCGAACATTTGATTAAAAGTAGGTAACCAGAAAATATTCAATACAACTGAAACCAAAGTAGCGAGGAAAACGATAAAGCCGCATTCTAACAATAATTGCATTACCATTTGTCGCTGTGTACTACCCATCACTTTTCGCATTCCCATTTCTTTTAATCTTCTGTTTGCATGAGATACCGTTGTATTTGAAAAATTCAGGCAGGCAGAAAGAAAAATTAAAAGTGCGAGCACAAAAGGACCATAAGCAGCAGAATCCTCGGGGCGTTCATATAAGCTATTATTAGGAATATTGCCATCGATCGCATTTTGGTGCAATGAAATAAGTTTGAACCCCGAAGCCTTCCAATCCATTCTTGCCTTATTCTGTACCGGTAAATATTTTTCCAATGATTTTGCGATAAGTGGAACATCCGCTTTATTTGGTATTCTGAAAAAAGCCGCATCCAGCATCCACGACCAATTGTCCGGGGCAATTTTCGATCCGTCTCCTTGTAAATAATTTTCAAAATTCGTAATGAACCCAAACCGAATGGTTGAATTAACCGGAACATCTTTTAATACCCCTGTTACCGTAAGGGGCTTCTCAAAGTTTTCGCCGGAATAAAACACCAGTGTTTTACCTAAAGGATCCTGTTTACCAAAATATTTTATCGCGATGGTTTCTGTTATTAGTACTGAACTCTTATCTGTTATATTGCCAGTACCCGCAACAACAGGGAAATTGAACAGGTCAAAAAAAGCCGGATCAGTAAAATGTGCCTGTTCGGCAAATGCTTCATTTTTATCATATCTCACGCTCAATCCACGACCGTCGAAACGAATTGCTTCAGCAATACCGGATAATTCCTCCTGTGCCTGTCTTACTGCAGCCATTGGAAAAATTCCTCTTGCTCCATTTGCACCAGCTTGAAAGGTTAATGCACGGTAAACATTCTCCTGATCCTTATGGAAATTATCAAAACTGAAACTGTAACGATAGGTTTGAAATCCCCAGACAATCGCGGCTAGTCCTACACCCATTCCGAAAATATTTAATAACGTGTAGCCCTTATGGCGCCACATGTTGCGGAAAACAATTTTGTAAAAGTTTTTGAACATAAACCAGTTTTGTGGGGTGAGCAATAAACAATTGAAGTGTAGTTTAAACGGCTATACTTTCCTTATTGAATATAGCTTTTTGGCATGGTAGATTCTTCAGAATATACATAAAAGGCATAAATCAAGTAGCATATCCGGGATAGAATTGCTCAATGGAACCTTCGAGTATCGCCCATTCCACTCCAAATAGAGGAACATAGATTACAGACGGTTTCTGGAGACCAGCGGGGCTGGGTCCTTTTTTCACCCCAATTACTGCAAAAATTTCTTCATTTTTTTACTCCTTGCCTCTAAAACAGGTTAATCTCAACGGCAATCGCAATAGGCCCGTATTTTGATTTACCAGTTACGAACAAATTAATTCATCAGGTAAAAAAAGTTGATTATGAAAAAGATTCTTTTTGTTTTAGCTATAGCTATTTTCGCCGCTGGGGCGGTGAAGGCTCAAAAACCCGAAGTAATAACCAGTGATAAAGACGGATGGCATAAAATCGGTGAAGCTAAAGTAAACTTCAAGACAGAAAAAGATAAGTTTATAGTTATGGGTGCCGATCGGTTCAAAAAAATTCAGGTGAGAGTAAAAGACGCTCCCATTCATATTGAAGACATGGAAATAAGATATGATGGCGGTGGTAAAGAAGATGTATCCATCCGGTCGAATTTTAATGCAAATACAAAAAGCAAAGTTATTGATTTAAGAAATTCCAGCGCGGAGTTAAAATCAGTAACTTTTGTTTATCGTACCGTTCCGAATTCAAAAACTGAAAAAGCAGAGATTGAATTGTGGGGACTTAAATAAAGTGCTTACCGTGTAATGCTTAGCTTGTTGACCAACCGTCAACAAAGGGTTGCCAATTTCTGGCAACCCTTTTTTTGTATCACATAAAACAGAAAATCCCGTAGTTTTAAAATACAACCACCGTATTTCATGGCTACCAATTTTCCTTTACGGCCATTTATTGCTATCTCTTCGCTTAAGTTACTATGTTGTTCAGCAATTGCGCAACAACAAGTACCTGCTGCACCTGATTCCACCTGGTCATTTTCTGCATCCGGTTACTACTATTTCATCCCAGACGAGAAAAATACATACACATTTATTGGTACCGCTGATTATAAAAAAATTCATCTCGAAACAAGATACAATTACGAAGATCAGAACACCGGTTCGGTGTTTGCCGGCTGGCGGTTCAAAACAAAAGGAAAGGTTCAATTTGAAGCAATCCCCATGATGGGTATTGTATTTGGGAATACAAATGGCATTGCCCCGGGTGTAGAATTAAGTTTGGCTTATTACAAATTCGATTATTATTCCGAAACAGAATATGTAATAGATTTTTCAAGAAATGAAAATAATTTTCTTTATACCTGGGGAGAAATTGCCTTTAGTCCAATAGAAGCTTTACGTACCGGTATCTCGTATCAACGAACCCGATTATACCAAACCTCTTTTGATACGCAGAGGGGGATTTTCGCTGAATATTCTTTTTGGAAACTAACGGCAGGTGTTTTTTATTTCAATCCCTTTTCCAGTAGTGAACTGGCGACGGCTACACTGACATTTGATTTTTGATGAGATTTTGAAATTTTGAATGCTCTCACAAGTTCACTTTCTTTCCCGAACCGGCAGATTCATAAATCGCCCTTACAATTCGGATATCTCTTAATCCTTCTTCTCCCGGTACCAGCATCGGTTTTCCATTCATAATGGACAAAGCGTCATCATCCATTTGTTTTGCCTGTTGCCATGGTGTATTGTAAGGAAAATTAATTTTTCCCAACGGACTCGACCCATTTAAACCACTATAACCGGAGTATGGAGCCATTTGTATTAAGCCTTTCTCACAGGTTATGTCCAGGAAATTAATATTTTCTCCAAAACTGGTTTTAATGGTGGCAATAACACCCCCTGGAAACTCGAGTGTCGCTTCTGTTGTTTCATCTAATCCGTTTTTATAGATCTCCGGGCGGGTAGTGGAAGTTTTTGCCGAGACGATAGCGATTGGTTCCATGCCTGTTCCAAGTCTTGCTCCTTGTATAGAATAAACACCCATATCATATAACACACCACCACCCATTTCTTTTTTTTGCTTCCAGTGGTCAGTACGATTATCGCGGTAACCTGCTGCGCAATTCAGTTTTTGTACTTTTCCCAACAATTTGTTGTTTACGATGCGACGGTATTCCTGCGTGTGGGGTTCGTGATGAAGTCGGTAACCGATAGCAAGTGATTTCTTATTTTTCTTGCAGGCATCAATCATTTCCTGGCACTCCTGAGGCGTCATTGCCATAGGCTTTTCGCACCAGACATGTTTACCGGCGTTCGCAGCACGGATCGTGTACTCTTTATGCATGGAAGGAGGGAGCACCACATAGATTACGTCAATATCGGGGTTATTGGCAATGCTTTCGAAATTGTTGTAATTGTAGATATTCTTCTCGGGTATATTATATTTCTTTTTCCAATCTTCGGCTTTCGATGGCGTACCGGTAACAATGCCGGCTAAATAACAATGCTTTGTTTGTTGAAGTGCGGGGGCGAGCAGATCGGTACTGTAGTATCCTAATCCTACCAATGCAACGCCAATTTTGTCTTTCTTTTGCCGGGTGGCAGCCAATAAACTGTTGGAGGAATATAAAAGAGAAGCGCCACCAAGGGCTAATGTTTTTAAAACATTTCTGCGTGAGATACTTTGTATAGTGTCAGCCATGGAGGTAAAGTTTAAAGTTCGTCAATTATAGTTTATAGTTTTCCCCGCCCGGATGACCTGTTTGACGGGGTTTGTAGTTTCTCGTTCTTTAGGTTCATCAATCATAAATAAATTCTGTACTTCAATATGCAAGATTGCTATAGTGAAGAATGTTTGACCTAAAGAACGAGAAACGAAAAACTACAAACTATAAACTGCTTCAAAACTACAAACTTCAAACCAAATTTCTAATTCGTTGATGGTTTCTTAGTTCGATCAATCTGACCAATAAAAGGAATTTCGTCCAGGATAGCGGCTTTTACCGAAGTACGGAAATAGGCTTCCGTTTGTATAAACTGGCCCGCCAGTAATGCACCCACTACAGGTTTCATTTGCTTATAATACTTGAGGTAAAGATTTTCAAACGCAATATTATTTGCATAAGATCTATTAACCAATTCGTCCGCTTTCGCATTGGTTAGCTTTTCATAATGGTTTGCATAATCCTGCAAAATCTTTATATAAGTCTGTCCCAGTTTTTTTCTTTCAGCTTCATAACTGTCGTACAATTTCCAAAAGGCTTTTGCGGACGCATCATCCTTAAATTGAAGATAAGCCTGCATGATATCTCTTTTATCTTTTCCGTACATGGATTGAATGAGGTTCACATCATCCTGGGTCAATTGCGCCGAAGCGGAAAAAAATACAAATACCAACACTACAGAGAGTAATTTTTTCATACCGAAAGTTTTAAATGGTTAATACTAGTTTTGTATAGTGTCACAATGTATAATTTATTACGTAAAAATAATTTTTTGTAACTACATTTTACAGTTAAATGGCGCTGAGAAAAATTGAAATGTTTGGCGTTAACGAGCCATTCACCAAAGCAACCTGTGATATTGACCTCCTGACTACCCACACAATACTATTAGTATCTCCTATGCTAATATTGCTGATTCGGCTTAAATTGGGTTTAATTCCGTACCCGGGGGTTAAACAATAGTGGGTTTTTCAAGGGAATTGCGAATTGGCTATTTAACCGTTAATTGACGGGTATATTTTATTTATCACTGTTTGATCGGTTATCTTACACCCGATTATTTAAAATGACCCTCAAGTAGTAAGACCTCAAATAACGCCTGGTTAATCTGTTTCTGAATTGTAATAAGTAGCATTGGTAGAATCCCAATGGTTTGATCATAATCAAATTCAATATCTCTATATGTATTAATAGCTAAATTTCTCTCATTATGCGATTTTCTTTCCTATTTCGATTGGAAGCCTGGGAGCTGATGCTCATCATTTTTGTATTGATGATTGGAAGTACTCGAATAGGATTGTATGCAGCTAGAAGGCGGAAAAAAGAATCAAAATTAGATTCAACCATTCTCGGTTCGCTCTTTGGTTTGCTTGGCCTGTTGCTTGCTTTTAGCTTTAGCCTGGCAACCTCCTTTCTGGGTATTCGGAGAGAAATAATTATAGATGAGTCAAATAACTTAGGTACGGCTATTCTGCGTAGTGACCTTTACAGCGAATCGGAACGACAATTATTCAGAGCAGACTTTAAACAGTACATAGAGGCCAGGATCGATTATTTTGCCTACAAGGATGTGAAAACAGTACTCGAAGCACAGGACCGATCGGTGAAAATTCAACAGTTACTCTGGAAACGTGCAATCAGGCTATCCAGGGATTCTGGTTACTATGTCGCGTCGATGCAAATGATTCCCGCCCTTAACAGCGTGATTGATATCAGCGGTAAACGCTATTATGTTGATTCGGTGCATTTACCAGACCCCATTATTTATTTGCTGGTTTTATTGGCATGTGCGTGTGCTTTCTATGTGGGTTATACGGTTTCAAAAAAGGAGAATGATTGGCTGCTGACTATAGGCTTTTGTATGCTTACTTCATTGATCGTTTTCTTGATTTTCGATATCGATCGGCCGCGTCGGGGATTGATCACGCTTGATAAAATCAATCAATCAATAGTAGATCTGAGAAAAATGATTCCTGAAGAAGTAAATCTCAATAAATGATTCGTTAGCAAAAATAATTCCAGGCTTTACTAAAACTTTTGTAATGAAAACAACGCTGCGTTTACTATTCTTTCATATGTGTTTTCTGAGTGTGTTTCTTCAAATAGGGAATGCCCAGGATTCTGCAAAAGAAGAAAAGTATCTAAAGAACACAATCCATATTAATATTACCAACCCGATAATTTTTGGAAGCAGGAATATTATTTTAGGATATGAACGAAATGTAAACAAGCGCCAGACATTCTCAGTAAATTTTGGATTAGCCAGTTTTCCGAATTTGGGTATCGTTGTATCAGATTCGCTGAAAGCACATGGGAATGGTGAAAATAAAGGGTATAATTTTTCGGTGGATTACCGATTCTACCTGGCGAAAGAAAACAAGTACAGTGCACCGCGTGGAATCTATATTGGACCTTACTATTCATACAACTACTTCGGAAAGAAGCATACATGGACATTGAAGAGTACCAATGGAGGTGCACCCGTAGATGTAGAAACAGAAACAAGCCTCCGCTTCAATACAGTCGGATTTGAAATGGGCTACCAGTTTGTTTTCTGGAATCGGCTCTCTTTGGATCTGGTACTGATTGGTCCGGGTATTGCCACATATAATTTAAAAGCTGCCATAAACACAGATAATTTATCAGAAGCAGATAAAATTAAATTTTATGAAAAAATAAATGCGGCATTATCGGAAAAATTTCCTGGCTATGCGTGGGCGGTCGATGAATCAGAATTTCAAAATAAAGGCTCGACCAATACTACTTCACTTGGATACCGGTATGTTGTCCAGGTGGGATTCAGGTTCTAACGTTAACGGAAAATTGAATTGTCATCTCATAGCTGTTTGCGGAAATAAGATGTCATCCATATAATCAAACACCATAAATTATTAAATCTAAATTCTCAGCAATGAAAAAATTTATCAGCACTAAAAAAATAAGCCAGATATTTCTGATCGTATTATGTGTTTTCTCCATCGTAGGATGCGGACCCGCTACCCAAATTGAAAAATCGTGGCACGAGCCGGGTGCAACGGTAAAGAAAGAGGGATCTAAATCGTTGGTATTGGCAATGGTAAAAGATGAAACCTCGCGCCGGGTGATTGAAGACAATCTGGTAAAGCGGATCGGTGGAGACGCCGTTGCTTCTTACACGTTTATTACTTCAGATATGTTAAAGGCAGCGGATAGTAACTCGTTCTATAATCAATTAGTAAAAGACAAGTTTACGCATGTAATAATGATCCGATTGGCTGATATCGAAAAAGAAACATCTTATGTACATGGTTCCTCTATGGGTTTTTATGGCGGATACGGCATGTATTACGGGTATGGTGCCGGTATGTATGGTTCACCGGGGTATTATACCACCGACAAGAATTATTTTGTTGAAACCGCTGTTTTTTCTGTTAGTCCGGATAAATTATTATGGACCGGCACCACGAAATCAGTCAATCCTTCAAAGATCGAACAAACGATAACAGAGATTGCAAATGCAGTTTCTGAAAAAATGATTAAAGATGGCTTTCTTATAAAATAATAATAACGGTTACCAGTTTTCGACTCGATAACGGGAATTAATACTTATGAGCATCGCTTATTATTTCCAGATAGCAGGGTTGTTCCTGGTCCCGTTTATTGCGGTGCTGCTACCATTGCTGATCGGCCAACGCCTGGGTGATGCTGGCAGAAAAAAATCAGACAAAGTTCCGCACATCCAGATTAATTCGGTAGTGGTCTCAGCATTTGGATTGTTGACGTTAATGATTGCTTTTACTTTTCAGATTGCCACCAGTCGTTACGAGTCACGTAAGCAATTGCTGATGGATGAGGTTACAAAAATCAGAACTACCTTCCTGCGTGCGGGGTTAATTCCAGAACCATTTCGTACCAATACCAAAAGCATGCTAATTGAATATGTTGATGGTCGGTTACAAATTGTGTATGATTTGGATGCGTTGGGCCGTCTACTTAACCGTTCACAACAAATTCTTGATACCTTATGGAAATATTCAGAAATATTAGCGGAGCAAGATCGCAGCTCGGAAGCCTACGCATTGTTTATTATTTCCGTTAATGAAATGATTGATACGCAGAACCAACGATTGACAGTAGCGCTACAATACCGAATTCCCCGTGCTGTAATTATTACTTTGTTCATTATTGAAATTTTTTCCATGCTGGTGCTGGGTTATCAATTTGGTATGTCCGGAAAAAGAAATTCCAGGTTGAACTTGGTGCTCGCTCTCATTTTCTCGATAGTAATTTTCTTAATACTTGTGTTGGACCGCCCCGAATTGGGATTAGCGAGGTTGAACCAGAAACCAATGCAAACCCTGCATGAACAGATGCATGGCAAATTACTAGATGTCAATTCGCTTGTACCATAAACTTTAACTATAAAAAAAATAAAGATGAAAGCAAGATTTTCAATCAAACTAATTACACGATTTTTTTTTCCAGTAATGATTCTTTGCGTTAGTGAATCCCTGCATGCACAGAATCCACCGCCAACATTGCCGGATACTTCTAAAATGACCTATAACCAGATTTCGAATGGGTTAAAACTAATTGTATTCCCTTCTAAAGGCCAGAGTCAGCAGCAGCAAAAGATAGATGAGTTTGAATGTTATAAATGGTCGATTGAGCAAACAGGGATTGATCCGTTGAATCTTCCTAAAGTTCAGGCAGCACCTGCACAGCCTGCTCCAAGCGGTGGAGCGGCAAGAGGTGCCGCCAAGGGAGCAGCTGCTGGTCTTGCCATCGGATCAATTTCGGGTGATGCCGGAGAAGGAGCTGCTATAGGAGCCGCTGCTGGTGCGGTAGCAGGAAGAAGGAGGACCAAACAAGCGCAGGCACAACAAAATCAACAATCGCAAGCTGATGTAGCAGCAAAAGAAGCGGAAATTAAAAATACATTCATCAAAGGCTTTTCGGCTTGTATGGAAGGAAAGGGATATACTATTAAATAGTCTGGCAAACATCAAATCATCAATAACAAATTTGCGATATATGAAACAAGTCATCTTATTCCTGTCAATTAGCTTCATCCTGCATTCTTGTTCTTCTTCAGATGAAAGCAAAAAGCGCGATAACCTGGCCATAGCTACAAAATATATGGAAGCCGTAGAAAGCAATAATACTGCAACGATGGATTCCCTGCTCGCCGATAATTACATGGGGTATGGACCATCCGTGGGAGATTCTACCAATAAAGCAGATGCGCTGGCAAACTGGAAATTCAATGCAGAGAACCTTTATGAATCGGTTAAGTACACCCGCCATCAAAACATGGCTATAACCGTAAAAGAAGGCGAACAAGCTGAAGCCGGCGATTGGGTTTCTAACTGGGCCTATCTCACCATTAAATATAAAGATGGAAGAGGCACGGTTAATGTATGGGTAAATGCAGTTTACAAAATTGAAAACGGGAAAATCGTTCGTAGCAGAACTTTTTACAATGAAGCCGATGTATTGAGGCAATTGGGTTATACCATGGACCCGCCACATGTGGCAGAATAATCATTTTCACCTTGTTTATCAAAATAGTTCAAGTTTTCCGGAATATAAATGCAATTCAGTTGTTAAGGGGTAGACACAACAGTAAATAAAGTATAAAATATTTCAAAAGGGTTAATTTTATAAAAAATCTAACTACTATGGCATACGGTGTTAATGCATTACGCCTTTTCCGCACAACAATCCTGGTGTTCTCTTTAATCTTGCCTTCTTCCATTGTTATTGCACAGGTATTCACCAATAAGGAAGTAGGGAAGAAAAACGCTGCATTAATAGACAGTCTCAAGGCTTCGGAATATCCCTATTCACTACCCATTTTAGGAGCAAAAGCTCATAAAGCCGGATATGCTTTACCTTATTCAGCTGGGGTAAGTGTCAATTATTTCTGGCAGAAATCAGACTTAATTATTGAAAATCTCAGTGTAGGTTTTAATCATGGGCCTATGTATGACCTAGATGAAATAATAAGATTCGATAAAGCTGTTGCAACAGCCGACGCGTTAACTGTAAGACCGGATATATGGCTGCTTCCATTTCTGAACATATATGGAATTTTTGGAAAGGCGCAGGCATCAACGGATATTGGATTTAGTGTGTGGGTGCCTGATTCTTCCAATACCAGTCACAAAATTCTCGATGCAACCACAACCGTTGAGTTCAATACCAGTACCTATGGATTTGGCATTACACC
>Ga0157380_10002655_pt1 | contig 12118 bp, 12 predicted proteins | sample S35metaG_FD_119757 | JGI IMG/M metagenome (GOLD analysis project Ga0157380, IMG submission 119757) | Switchgrass rhizosphere microbial communities from Kellogg Biological Station, Michigan, USA - S3-5 metaG | ecosystem: Host-associated > Plants > Roots > Rhizosphere > Soil | place: USA...
CATCCGGCCGCCGGCCGACATCGTCAACGCCATGACCCGCCAGATGAAGGCCGAGCGCGAAAAGCGTGCCGCGATCCTCGAGAGCGAGGGCATGCGCGCCTCCGAAATCCTCCGCGCCGAGGGCGAAAAGCAAGCCAAGATCCTGCAGGCCGAAGGTCTCAAGGAAGCGGCCTTCCGCGAAGCCGAGGCGCGCGAGCGCTCGGCCCAGGCCGAAGCGGCGGCCACCAAGTCGGTCAGCGATGCGATCGAGGGCGGCAGCGCTCAGGCGATCAACTATTTCATCGCCCAGAAATATGTCGAAGCGATCGGCATGTTCGCGACCTCGCCCAATGCCAAAACCATCTTGTTTCCGGTCGAAGCTACCCAGTTGATGGGGACTTTGGGTGGAATTGGCGAGTTGGCCAGGGAAGTGTTGGGCAAGGACGCACCTAAGACTCCGGCGATCAAGGCCGGGGTGCCGAAAGTCGACCAATGATCGAAGGCATCGAGCCGGGTTGGATCTGGGCGATCGCCGGCGTTCTGCTGCTGATTGCAGAGATCATCGCACCCGGCTTTTTGCTGGTGTTCGTCGGCGCGGCGGCGATCGCCACCGGCCTGTTCACCCTGCTGTTCGATCTCGGTACCGCACCGCAGTTGGCGCTGTTCGCCATCTATGCCGTGCTATCCGTGATGATCGGCAAGCGCTGGTACGGCGAGCCACATGGCGGCGACCAGCGCCATGCGATCAACGAACCGGCCAAGCGGTTGGTCGGAAAAACGGTGACGGCCGTGAGCGATGTCGACGATCACGGCGGCCGAGTGCGGGTCGGCGACGGGGAATGGAATGCCCGGGGCGGACCCGCGACCGCGGGCGACCGGCTGACGGTGACCGGCGTTGAGGGCAATTGCCTGATCGTCGAGCCACTGCGGCAGCTGCCTTCGGCGTAATTTGGAGAGTAATTCGTGAACGATCTCAGCTTCTCGCGCCGGCAGGCGCTCGGCGCCCTTTCCGCTGGCGTCGCTACCATTGCCCTGTCACCGGCGCGTGCCCTCGCGCAACCACGGGCCGGCGAAGCCCAGGCCACGGCCTTGCTCGATTCGATCGGCGAAAATCTGATTGCACTGTCGCCCGAAGGAGCGACCAGTCTTGGCATCGACACCGGGGCGCGCGCATCGCTCCGCTCGAAGCTGGCCGACCGCAGCCAAGTCGGCCAAGCCCGGCTGGCCGCAGTGCTGCGGGCCGATCTTGCCCGAGCCGAAGCAGTCGACACCGGCGCCCTCACTCACTCGACGCGCACCAGCGTTGAAGTCGTTCGTTCGGCCTACCGCACGGCACTTGACGGCTTTGCCCAGCCCTACGGCGACGTTGCCGTCGGCGGCTGGCGTAACACGCCCTATGTCGTCATCCAGAATGTCGGCGCCTATCTCGACGTGCCGCGGTTCCTCGACAGCGATCATCCGGTCAACAATGCGACGGATGCCGAAGCCTATCTCGCCCGTCTTGAAAGCTATTCGGTCCAGCTCGACGGTGAACTTGCCCGGCTCAAGTCGGCGGCGGGTCAGGGCCTGATCGCCCCCGGCTTCCTGATCGACAAGGCGGTCAATCAGATGACGATGAGCGTCAAGGGCGCTCGTGAGGGCGGCGGGCTGGTCGAGAGCCTGGTCCGCCGAACCAAGGCCATTCCCGGCGACTGGGGCAATCGCGCCCGCGCCATTGCGCAGCAGAAGGTGGCTCCGGCGCTCGAACGGCAGCTCGCCGAGCTGCAGGCGCAGCGCCCCAAGGCATCGATGGACGCGGGTCTGTGGGCCCGGCCGCACGGTCCCGAATTTTATCAGTGGGCGCTGCGCGCTTCGACCACCACGCGGATGACCCCCGACGAAATCCATCAGATGGGCCTCGACCAGGTTGCCGAGCTGCATGGCCGGATGGACGTGATCCTCAAGAGCCTCGGTTACACCCAGGGCTCGGTCGGTGGACGAATGACCGCTCTGTCGGACGATCCGCGCTACAAATTCGCCGAGGGCGATCCGGGCCGCGCCGAGATCATGGCGTTCATCCAGGAACGGCTGAAGATTGTCCGCGCGCAGCTGCCGCGAGCGTTCCGAACGCTTGTTCGCGGCAATCTCGAAGTGAAACGGCTGCCGCCCGAGGAAGAACCCGGCGCGCCCGGCGCCTATGGAGGCGCCGGCTCGATCGACGGCACGATCCCTGGCAAATTCTGGATCAACCTCCGAACGACCGACCTGCATCGTAAATATGACCTCCCTGATCTCGCCCATCATGAGGCAATCCCGGGCCATGTCTGGCAGGGCGAATATTCGAACCAGCTGCCGCTGATCCGCACCCAGCTGGCGTTCAACGCTTACTCCGAAGGCTGGGCGCTCTACGCCGAGCAGCTTGCCGATGAGCTGGGCGTCTATGACGATTTCACCGTTGGGCGGCTCGGCTATCTCCAAAGTCTCGCCTTCCGCGCGATCCGGCTGGTGGTCGACACCGGGCTTCATCACAAGCGTTGGACCCGCGAACAGGGCGTTCGCTACTTCGTCGAAACCAACGGCTCCAAGCCCGACGAAGTGGCAAGCGAAGTCGACCGCTATTGCAGCTGGGCCGGTCAGGCCTGCGGCTACAAGATCGGCCATACCGAAATCGTTCGCCAGCGGACCCGTGCGCAGAAGGCGCTCGGCACACGCTATGACCTGCGCAATTTCGACGACACGGTGGTCAAGGGCGGCAACGTGCCGCTCGACGTGCTCGCTAAGAACGTCGACGAATATATCGCGACTGCGAAACGGGGCGCGGCGGCGGCTTAAGGGATCGGGGCCAGGTCTGGCTCCACCCACCCTCGCCTCGCTTCGACGCTCATCAGCCGATCTTTCGACCAGAAGCGCAGCGGCCAGTCGCGGCGGCCCACCGCAGTCATCAGCAGCTCGTTGACCAGCTCATGGATCGGCCGACTGGCATCCGCCTCTTCGAGGAACATGCGGATTCCGCGCAGGAAAGCGTGGGTGATGGTGTCGTGATAGCCTTCGCTGTCGCTGTTCACGCCCCCGACGCTCTCATTGTAGCGCGAGATGATGTCTCGAAGTTCGACGTCGAGGTCGATCTCGGGGTGCTTCAGAACAAGATAGGTGGTGGCGGCGAGATGCGCTTCATGAGTCCATTCCGCGCGCGGGAGTGTGCGCGCAAGCAAGCCCTCGCCGATATGGGCGACGGCTTCATCGGACAGGAAATGGCGTACGGGAAATTCGGTCATCGTTTCGGACTTTCTGGGAAGAAGGCGCCCGATCGGATGACCGGGCAGATCAGGCGGCAGCCGTCACTTGCGGCCCCGATTGTCGCACGCCCTCATCCACATGCTCCGCAAACTCGGCGAAATTCTCGATGAACAAGTCAACGAGCTTGGCCGCGGTGCGGTCATATTCGCCCTTGTCGGCCCAGGTCGAACGCGGGTCGAGGATCGAATTGTCGACCCCCGGCACCGCCACCGGCACGTCGAAGCCGAAGTTCGGGTCCTTGCGGAACTCGACATTCTTGAGGCTTCCGTCGAGCGCGGCGTTCAACAGCGCGCGCGTCTCTTTGATCGGCATGCGCTTGCCGGTGCCGTACTTGCCGCCGGTCCAGCCGGTATTGACCAGCCAGCAGTCGACTCCGCCTTTGGCGATCCGCTCCTTGAGCAAATTGCCGTAGACCGACGGATGGCGCGGCATGAACGGCGCGCCAAAGCAGGTCGAGAAAGTTGCCTCAGGCTCGGTCACACCGATCTCGGTGCCGGCGACCTTGGCGGTATAGCCGCTGAGGAAGTGGTACATCGCCTGGTCCGCCGTCAGCTTGGCGATCGGCGGCAACACGCCGAACGCGTCGGCGGTCAGCATGACGATGTTCTTCGGCACCGGCCCCATATTCTTCTCGGAAGAATTGGGGATGAACTCGATCGGATAAGCGCCGCGGCTGTTTTCGGCGAGGCTATTGTCGTCGAGGTCGAGCTCGCGCGTTACCTCGTCCATCACGACATTCTCGAGCACCGTTCCGAACCGCTTGGTGGTCGCGAAAATCTCCGGCTCGCTCTCGGCCGACAGACGGATCATCTTGGCGTAGCAGCCGCCCTCGAAGTTGAACACCGCGGTATCGGACCAGCCATGCTCGTCATCGCCGATCAGCGTCCGGTTGGGATCGGCCGACAGCGTGGTCTTGCCGGTGCCTGACAGGCCGAAGAAGATGGCGGTGTCGCCTCCCTTGCCGATATTGGCGGAGCAATGCATCGGCATGATGCCGTCCACCGGCAGCAAATAGTTCAGCAGCCCGAACACGGACTTCTTCATCTCGCCGCCATATTCGGTTCCGCCAATCAGGATCAGCTTCTCGCTGAGATTGACGGCGATGACCGTCTCGCTGCGGCAGCCATGCTTCTCCGGGTCAGCGCGGAAGCTCGGCAGGTCGATGATCGTGAATTCCGGGACGAAGCCGGCCAGCTCGGTGAGCTCCGGGCGAACCAGCATCGTGCGGATGAACAAATTGTGCCAGGCATATTCGTTGATCACCCGGACGTTGACCCGGTGCTCGGGCTGTGAGCCGCCGTAGAGGTCAGCCACAAACAGCGTCTCGCGGGTCTTCAGGTGCGCCAGAAAATCGGCCTTCAATGCTGCGAAGGCTTCCGGGCTCATCGGCTTGTTCGACTTACCCCACCACACGGTGCTGTCCGTCTCACCATCGCGGACCGTGAACTTATCCTGGGCGGAACGGCCAGTGTGCTTGCCGGTCTTGACGACGATCGGGCCATCCTTGGCGAGCTTCCCTTCACCGCGCGACACTGCCTGCTCGACCAACGGTCCAGTCGTCAGGTTCCAGTGGATGGCCGCCGCGGTTTCAATTCCCTGGGCTTCCAGCCGGTGCGCGGGGGTGCGCTCGCTCACTCCGATTCTCCCTTAAATATCAAGGGCGACGCCCGCCCCCGGACGCCGCCGCCTCGCTATGCGACGCGCCTATACATATCACGGCGGTCCGGGTCAAAGCGACGTGGAGCGCTTGTTTCGCCCGTCGGCCATGGCTATCGCTCTGGGCCGGGAGCCTAAGGAGCCGGAATGAGCCCTGTGATCGCGCTCGTCGATGACGATCGCAATATCCTGACATCGGTGTCGATCGCGCTGCAGGCCGAGGGCTTCCTGACCCGCGTCTATACCGACGGCCAGACGGCAATTCGCGCCTTCGCCGACAATCCCCCCGACCTTGGCGTGTTCGACATCAAGATGCCCCAGATGGACGGGATGGAGCTGCTTCGCCGCGTTCGCGAAATGGGCGGCGAGACCGGTAGCATGCCGGTCATCTTCCTGACGTCCAAGGACGACGAACTGGATGAGGCGTTGGGTCTGGCGATGGGCGCCGACGACTATATTTCCAAGCCATTTTCACAGCGCCTGCTGATCGCTCGAATCCGGGCCCTGCTTCGCCGCCAGGATCTCGCCCGTGGCACCGGCGCTGCAGACGAACCCGGGGCCGAGGAACCGCCCATGATCGAGCGCGGACGATTGGTGATGGACCCGGCGCGGCACAAAGTTCGATGGGACGGCAAGGACGTTACGCTAACCGTGACCGAATTCCTGATCCTGGAAGCGCTCGCCCAGCGCCCGGGTGTCGTCAAATCGCGCAACCAGCTGCTCGACGTTGCCTACCAGGATGACGTCTATGTCGATGACCGGACCATCGATAGCCACATCAAGCGCATCCGCCGCAAGTTCCGCAGCGTGGACCCCCAGTTCGATGTGATCGAGACCCTTTATGGCGTCGGATATCGTTTCGGAGAGGAATGACGAGGGCGATCTCGTCCTGACATGGTCGGGACGCTGGACCCTCGCTCACCGCATCCTAGCGGTGAATGTGCTGACGCTCGCGTTGGTCGGCCTGTCGATCGTCTACCTCGACAGTTACCGCAACCGCCTCGAGAAAGAGCGCGTACACAAAGTCGAGGCCGAGGCCGTCCTGACCGCGGCGGCGCTGCCGAGCGTCGACACCGATCAGCGCCAGGCGCTGCTTGGGAACCTCGGCCGCAAGAGCGACATTCGCATGCGGCTCTATGGTCCCGACGGAAGCCTTGAGCTCGACAGCTGGCGGGTGACTGGCCCGACATATCGGCTGCGCGATCCGACCACCCAGAAATGGACCAAGGACGTCGCCCGGGCGCTCGACCGCGGCTTCAATGCGCTCGTCGGGGAAGAAAGCCCCGATGATTTCATCGAGCCGACGATCGACCGCGCCCAAGCCTGGACCGAAGTGCTGGCTTCGCGCCGGTCTGGCCAGACCGAGACGGAAGTCCGCCAGGCCCCCGAATTGACCCCGGTATTCTCCGCGGCAACGCCGGTGGCGGGCGGCTCGACGCTGCTGGTCACCGACAATGATCGGGACTTCACTCGCCGCGTCCGCAAGCAGCGCGGATCGCTGCTGATCGCGCTTGGTTGCGTCGCAGGACTGTCGATCCTTCTGTCGCTGTTCCTGGCGCGTACTATCGTCCGGCCTCTGCGCCGCATCGCCATGGCGGCGCATCGCGTCAGGCTCGGCAGGGCGCGCGAGGTGAAAGTGCCGCGCCTGCCTTCGCGAACGGACGAAATCGGCCTGCTCGCCCGATCGATCAGCGACATGAGCCAGTCGCTCAGGCACCGGATCGACAATATCGAGGCGTTCGCCGCTGATGTGACTCACGAACTCAAGAACCCGCTCGCCTCGCTACGGTCGGCTGTTGAGGGGCTCGAACGGATCGAAGAACCGAAACTCAGAAGCCAGCTGATCGACGTCATCCGCCAGGACGTGCAACGGCTCGACCGGCTGATCAGCGATGTCGGCGAAGCCGCGCGAACCGATGCTGAGCTCGCCCGGGCCCGATTCGAACCGGTCGATCTCGGTGACCTCATCGGCCAGCTGGTTTCGGTATGGGAGACCCGGCGCGAGACCGGCAATGTCAGGATCGCCTTCGCCCGGCCGCGCCGCGCCAGCGCGATCGTCATGGGGGAGCCAGGCAGGCTGGCGCGGGCGATCGACAACATCATCGACAATGCAATCAGCTTTTCTCCACCCGGAGGCCTGGTCGAGGTCGCCGCGACCCATGTCGGCGATGAAATCCGAATCCGGATCGATGACGAAGGGCCTGGAGTTCCCAAGGAGCTGCGAGAGGCGATTTTCAACCGCTTCCATTCCGTAAGGCCGGCAGCCGAGAGCTTCGGCCGCCATTCGGGACTCGGTCTTGCGATCGCCCGCGCAATCGTCGAAGGCCATGACGGGGAGATCGATGTGGCCGACCGCGACGACGCGCCTTCCGGCGCCCGTTTCACCATCAGCTTGAAGGCAGCGGACCGGGCATGACTTCGCGCATCAGCTCGGAGAATCTCCACGCTTCCTGCGTCGCGATCGACGGCCAAGCGGTGGTGATTTCCGGTCCGTCGGGATCGGGCAAGTCCGACCTTGCGCTGCGCTTGCTCGACCGCGGCTTCACGCTGGTCAGCGACGACCGTACCATCGTTCGCAGGCAGGGCAGCAAGCTGATCGCGTCCGCTCCCGAGACGATCAAGGGAAAGCTGGAGGTTCGCGGAGTTGGCATCGTCGACATGGAGTCGATCGCCAGCGCGCCGGTCGCCCTGCTGGTCGAGTTGACCAGCGATATCCAGCGACTGCCCGACGATGGCCGGGAGCGCTTGATCCTCGGCGCCGCCATTCCGCTGATCAGCGTAGATGCCATGACCGCTTCGGCGCCATCCAAGGTCGCGTTGGCGCTCAACCGTCTCGGCCTTAAGCCCTGACCGTGGCTGACCGCCAAGCCTCGCTGCCGCGATTGCTGCTGGTCACCGGCATGTCTGGCGCGGGCAAGTCGACGGTGCTCGACGCGCTTGAGGACATGGGCTGGGACTGCGTCGACAATCTTCCAACCGCGCTGCTCGACCAATTCGTCCACGGCGAGCGGGCCGCACGTCAGTCGCTTCCGGTCGCGGTGGGAATGGACGTCCGCAGCCGGGGCTTCGATCCGTTCGACCTCCCAGAGTTGCTTCGTTCGATCGACGGAGTCACGCCCGAGATCCTCTATCTGGACTGCGCGGGAGCGGAGCTGGTCCGCCGCTACGACGAGACCCGCCGGCGCCATCCGCTGGCGCCCGATCGCCCGCCGGAGGATGGGATCGCCCGGGAACGGGACATCACCGCCCCGCTTCGCCGGCTGGCCGATGCCGTCATCGACACGACCGACCTCACCCCGGCCGAACTGCGCGAGGAACTGCTGCGCCGCTATGGCGGCGATGTCGATCAGCCGGTGTTGACGGTCGTTTCTTTCGGCTTCGCGCGGGGCATCTCGCGCGCCGCCGACCTGGTGTTCGACATGCGCTTCGTCGCCAATCCGCATTGGGTCGACGAATTGAGGCCGCTTACCGGAGAAGACCAGGCAGTGCGCGACTATGTTGCCCAAGACCCGGCCTGGTCTGAAATGATCGATCGGATCGAGGCCCTGTTAATCGGACTCATTCCCCGCTATTGGGCCGCCGGCAAAAGCTATCTTACGGTTGCATTCGGCTGCACGGGAGGGCGTCACCGGTCGGTGGCAGCGGCAGTCGAAATGGCGGAGCGGTTGCGCGGCGCGGGATTTTCCCCGAATGTCCGCCACCGTGACCTCCTGTCGCCGCCGAGCGATACGATTGAGGAACTACCCGCGGGATCCAGGGTCGCGGGCGAGTGATGAAGCGGGTGAGTGAATGATCGGATTAGTGCTGGTGACCCACGGCCGTTTGGCGGCCGAGTTCATCACCGCCATGGAACATGTGGTCGGCCCCCAGCAGGCGGTCGAGGGCATCTGCATCGACGCCGAAGACGACATGGAAATGCGGCGCAAGGAGATTGCCGACGCGATCCAGCGCTGCGACCAGGGTGAAGGCGTCATCATCCTGACCGACCTGTTTGGCGGGACTCCTTCCAACCTCGCCATCAGCCTGATGAAGAGCGAGAATATCGAGGTGATCGCCGGGGTGAACCTGCCGATGCTGATCCGGCTGGAAGGCGCCCGCAAGGCGATGTCGGTCCGCGCCGCGGTCGCCGCCGCCCGGGAGGCAGGCCGCAAATATATCTCGGTGGCGTCCGAGATATTGGGCGAGGCCGCCGCTTGAGTTCGATCTCGAAGACCATCGAGATCACCAACAAGCGCGGGCTCCACGCCCGGGCCAGCGCCAAGTTCGTCAACGTCGCCGCGGGCCTCACTGCCAAAGTCGAGGTCGAAAAGGACGGCAATAAGGTCGTCGGCACCTCGATCATGGGGCTGATGATGCTTGGAGCGGCAATGGGCGATTCGATTACCATCACTTGCGAAGGCGACGGCTGCGACGAAGCGATGGCGCAGCTTGCGGAATTGGTCGAAGGGCGCTTTGGCGAGGAATAATGCCTCGTCAGATCACCTCCTTCTCCAACGAGACCGTGAAGCGCCTGAGGGCGCTGCGCGACAAGAAGGCGCGCAGGGAAGAAGGTTTGTTCCTGGCCGAAGGGCTGCGCATCCTCACCGAAGCGCGGGACAGCGGGCGGTTGCCTGAGATCATCGCCTACTCCGCGGCCGGAGGGGTTCACCCGCTGGCCGCGGAGATCATTGCCGGGGCCGAGGCCCAGGGCGCGGATGTGATCGAAACCAGCCCCGACATCCTGTCGAAAATGTCGGGAAAGGATAATCCCCAGGCGATCCTCGGCGCCTATCGCCAGCCGGATACCTCGCTTGCCTCGATCGACCGCACTGCCTCGCCATTGTGGATCGTTGCCCAGGCGCTGCGCGATCCGGGCAATATCGGGACGATCCTCAGGACCGGCGATGCCACCGCGGCGGGCGGCCTGATCCTGATCGACGACAGCGCCGATGCTTTCTCGGTGGAGGCGGTCCGGGCCTCGATGGGAGCGATCTTCACACAGGCGGTCGCCACGGCGCCGTGGGAGGAATTTCTGCCCTGGCTGCGGTCCGGGCCGGGGCAGCTGGTCGGCACCAGCCTCAACACCGGCAACGACTATCTCGACGCCACCTACCAGCAGCCCTGCTTCCTGCTGATCGGCAATGAAAGCCAGGGATTGCCCGCGTCCTACGAAGCAGAGTGCGACCTGTTGGTGAAGATGCCGATGCTGGGCCGCGCCGACAGCCTCAACGCCGCGGTCGCGGCGGCGGTAATGGCCTTTCAGCTTAGAGCAAGCTGGCGGAACCCATAAGGAAGCCGGGAGGTTTGTTGCGTTATGAAAACAATCGTCGCTTTACCGCTGCTCGCGCTCGCCCTCACGGCCTGTGAGCCTTACGGCTACGGCGCCGGAAATCCGCAGGGCTATCCGCAGGGACCAGACGGTTATCCGCAGCCCTACCCCAACACCGGCTACCCTGACCCCGGCTATCCGCAAGGCGGGCCGCCGATGCCGCCTGGCGGGCCGGTCTATCCGGGCCCGGGCCAGCCGACCTATCCGCCGACCGGCTATCCATCGCCCAACGCTCCGACGGGCGAAACCAGCTATCGCGCGGTCGGCACCGAGCCCTTCTGGGACCTGGAGATCGGCCGCGAGCTGATCTTCACCGACCGCGGCAACAACGTCAGCGTCAGCGACCCAACGCCGGCGCCGGTGGGCGCCGTTGCGGGCGAGACCTATCGCACCCAGCACCTGGAGGTGAATATCGTCCACCGCCAGTGCAGCGACGGGATGAGCGACCGCAGCTATCCCGACACGGTTGATGTCCGCGTCGACGGCCGCCAGCGCTATCGCGGCTGCGGCGCGCCGATCAGCTATTTCACTGAGGTCAGCGAGACCGGGCAGCCCGCCTACCAGGCGCCGGCCGTTCCCGCACAACCCAGCTACCCCACAGCGAATCAGGGCTATGGGCAGCCATATCCCGCACCGGGCCAGGGCTATGGTCAGCCTTATCCGGGATCGGCCATACCGCCTGGACAACCAGGCTATCCGGGACCTGGCGGCCCCCCCTATCCACAACCGGGCTATGCACCACCGGGATATGGCCCACCGGGCGCGCCGCAGGGGATGCCGGTGATCAGCCTGACCGGAACCAACTGGCGGGTGCTGTCGATCAACGGCACGCGCACTCCGGCGAGCAATTTCTACGTCAACTTCATGCCCGGCCAGATGGGCGCCAAGTTCGGCTGCAACTCCATGAGCGGCAATTACACGCAGGCCGGCAGCATCCTCTCGGTCGGAGCGATCGCGGCGACTCGAATGGCCTGCCCGGACATGGCGTTCGAGAACCAGGGATCGAGCATCCTGGCGCGGCCATTGACCATCAGCGGCCTCGGCCTACGCATCACCTTGTCCAACGACCGGGGTACGATCGAGCTGGTGCAGGCGCGCTAGGGTCACAAAGGTCACGGTGAGAGGTGCTTTTTCACGCCCTTGCCGTGACCTTATGGGCCGCGCACGCCCCGGCATGACTGCGCGCCGAACGAAGCCAGCGAACGCTTGAATGTTCACAATGTTCGCACTCGTGCGCAGCTTTAGAAGAGCGTCCGAGCTTTAGCGAATCCTACGGTTCGATGAGCCGCCAATCGGCTGGCAAATGAACTCCTACATTGCCAGCAAAATGCTCCGGGCCGGCAAACTGCTCAGGCGGCCGCGTCATCCTCGTTGGCGGTCGGCTTGGGGCTGGCTAGCTTGGTCATCGGGCGGGGCGCGGCCTCGACCATCGGCGGCGTCGGCAATTCCTTGGCGCTGCCGGCGCCGAGCGTCTCGAACCGCCGGGCCTGGGTGAACACCTGGCTTTCGAAGCTGCCGACCATCTGGTTGTAGGCGGCGTTGGCGGTGGAGAGGTTCTTGCCGACCCGCTCCATATGCTGGGCCATCGTCGCAAGGCGCGAGTGCAATTCCTTGCCGAGATCGGCGATTTCCTCGGCTGCCTCGTTCAATTTCTCCTGCCGCCAGACGCTGGCAACGGTACGGGCGATGGCGACGAGATTGGTCGGCGTGGCGAGCAGCACCTTGCGCTCGAACGCCCATTCCCACAGCTCCGGATCCTGCTCCAGCGCGGCGGTCAGGAAATGCTCGCCCGGGATGTACATCACCACATAGTCGGCGGCGTCGCCGAACTGGGCCCAATAGGCTTTCGAGCCGAGCTGCTGGGCATGGTTGCGCATCGAGGCGACGTGAGCGCGGAAG
>Ga0157380_10002658_pt1 | contig 12115 bp, 11 predicted proteins | sample S35metaG_FD_119757 | JGI IMG/M metagenome (GOLD analysis project Ga0157380, IMG submission 119757) | Switchgrass rhizosphere microbial communities from Kellogg Biological Station, Michigan, USA - S3-5 metaG | ecosystem: Host-associated > Plants > Roots > Rhizosphere > Soil | place: USA...
AGACGACGATGAAGCCGATCAGCGGCACGAGCTTGCCGAAGGTGAAGACGTAGATCGACGCCGCGCCGTACTTCACGCCGACGAAGTGAATCGCTCCGAGGATCAGCAGCGTGCTGAGGATGATCGCGATGCGCGCGTTGCCTTGCCCGACCGAGGGCCAGAGAAACGCCAACGACAACACGAAGCCGTTCGACAGCGACGCGAGCGACGTGAGACGCGCGATCCAGTTCATCCACCCGGTCTCGAATCCGACGAAATCGCCGAACGCGGTGCGCGCGTAGAGATACGCGCCGCCCGGCTCGCTGAAATGGCTCGCCGCCTCGGCGAAGCAGAGCACGAGGATGAAGACCGGGATGGCGAAGAGCAGCGGCGCCCAGAGCGAGAACGGCCCGAGGAGCTTGTACGACTCGCTCGGGAGGAGGAAGACGCCCGAGCCGACGACGGCGTTGATGCACATCGCCACGAGGCCGCCGAAGCCGACGGCGCGGACGAGTTTTACGGGGTCCTCATTTTTCATAACCACGTCCTCGGATCGGACGCCCCGGCAGCGCGCTCGTCATTGCGCCGTCGCGCAGCACGAGCTCGCCGTTCACGAGGACGTCGATGATTCCTTCTGAAAACTGATTCGGCTGCTCGTAGGTCGCGAGGTCGCGAATCGCCGCGTCGTCGAACACGATGATGTCCGCCTTCATCCCCGGACGCAGGATGCCGCGGTCGGTGACGCGGATGCGATCGGCGGCCTGCGACGTCATCTTGCGCACCGCTTCTTCCAGCGTGAAGAGCTTCTCGTCGCGGACGTAACGGCCGGCGACGCACGCCGCGGTGCCGTACGCGCGCGGATGCACGGCGACGTTCTTCGCGCGCTGCTCCGGCGACGGCGCGCCGGAGTCCGAGCCGACGGAGTCGAACGGCTGGCGCAGCGCGACCTTCACGTCGTCCTCGTGCATGGAGAAGAAGATCACCGACGGCGTGTACGGCGTCTCGGCGAAGAGCTTCATCAGCGCTTCATCGACCGCCAGGTTCATGTCCGCCGCGATCTGCTCGACAAATTTCTTTTCGAACGACGCGAGCGCCGGGTTGTCGATGCGCGTGATGTAGATCCCGCGCTCGCCGCGCTTCTCGAACTGTCCGCGCAACGCCTCGGCGATGCGCGCGCGCTGCTCGGGATCGGCGAGCCGCTTCTGCATTTCGGTGTAGCCGCCCTCGAGCGACCAGTCGGGGAGGAGCGTGGAGAGCCCGGTCGCCGACGCCGCGTACGGATAGACATTCGCGGCGACATCGATCCCTTCGGCGCGCGCGGCATTGATCCGCTCGATCACATGCGGCATGCGGCCCCAGTTCGTGCGTCCGCCGACTTTCAGGTGCCAGATGTTGATCGGGATGTTCGCCTCGCGTCCGATGCGGAACGCTTCGTCGAGTCCCATGTCGATGTGGTCGCCTTCGTCGCGCATGTGCGTGAAGTAGACGCCGCCGTGCTTCGCCGCGACGCGCGCGAGCTGCACGATCTCGTCCGTGGTGGAGAACATCGCCGGCAGGTAGATGAGCGACGTCGAGAGGCCGACCGCGCCGTTGCGCATCTCCTGCTCGACGATCTTCTCCATCTCCGCCATCTCCGCGGCGGTCGGCTGGCGATTGACGTTGCCGATCACCATCTCGCGCGGATTGGCGGAGCCGACGAGCAGCGCGAAGTTCACCGCGCTGCCGTTTTTCTGCAGGCGATTGAAGAAGTCGCGGATCGACGGGCGCGGCGAGCCGCCTTCGCCGGTGAGCTCCGTCGTCACACCCATGCGGATCTTCGGCTCGAGATGCGGATCGCGGAAGACGGCGTTCTCGTCCTGCCCGAGGAGGTCGATGAAGCCGGGCGAGACGATGTGGTTCTGCGCGTCGATGGTCGTCTTCGCCGGTTCGGCGGTGAGATCGCCGATGGCGACGATCGTGTCGCCGCGCACGCCGACGTCGCCGCGGAACCAGGGGGCGCCGGTGCCGTCGATGATGCGGCCGTTGGTGATTTTGAGATCGAGCATTGGGGGATTCGTGGTGGCGCAGGAGAGGGACAGCAGACAGCAGACAGCGGACAGCAACCGCTTCATACCATCCCTCTCACGAGATCCTCGAGCGTCTGCCGCTCCCTCACCACGCGCACGTCATCGCCATCGACCAGCACCTCCGTCGGCAGCAGGCGTGCGTTATAGAGCGAGGCCATCGAGAAGCCGTACGCGCCGGCGTCGTGGAAGGCGAGGAGGTCGCCGACATTCGTCCGTTCGATCCTTCGCGTGACGACGTTGCCGTCGCTGTCGCGGGTGAAGACGTCGCCCGACTCGCAGAGGTTGCCGGCGACGATGACGTTCTCGAACGAGTCGCTCGATGGATTGCAGTTCGTGATGTGGTGGTACGCGCCGTACTTCGACGGGCGCACGAGGTGATTGAAGCCGGTGTCGACGCCGAGCCAGGTCATGCCCGAGCTGACGCGCATCGCGGTCACGCGCGCGAGCAGCGTCCCCGACTGCGCGACGACGTAGCGTCCCGGCTCGACGATCGCCGCGAGGTTGCGCGCCCGCAGCAGGTGATCGGCCACGCGCGTCAGCTCCGTGCCGTAGTCGTCGATCGGAAACGGCGTTTCGTCCGGACGATACGGAACCGAGATGCCGCCGCCGAAGTTGATGAAGCGGAGGTGATCGAATTCCGTCGACGCCTCGAGCAGACGCCGCGCCGATTCGAGCAGCGGCTCGATGTGATCGATCCCCGAGCCGATGTGCGCGTGCAGTCCCACCACCCGCCGCCCGCTGTCCTCGACCACCATGCGCGCCGACGGCAGCTCCGCGAGGTCGATGCCGAACTTCACGCCGCCGCCCGCGGTGACGACGTCCTGGTGATGGCCCGCGCCGACGTCGGGGTTCACGCGCAGCGCGATCCGGTTCGGCAGGTCGAGCGCGATGACGCGATCGATCTCCGACATCGAGTTGACGTTGATGACGATCTCCGGATCGTGAATCGACTGCAGGTCTTCATCCGACACGTTCGAGCAGGTGAACCAGATGTCCTTCGATTCGAAGCCGGCGCGTTTGGCGAGGTAGATCTCGCCCGGCGAAACCGCGTCGCAGCCGAAACCCTGCTCGCGCACGAGCCGCAGGATGGCGAGGTTCGCGTTCGCTTTCATCGCGTAGAACGGGCGGATCGGCAGCGCCGCGAACGCGCGTTTCACGTTCGCGATCTGGCGGCGGACGACCGCGGCGTCGTAGACGTAAAGCGGCGTTCCGAATTGCGAGGCGAGGTCGATTGTGGGGACGTTACCGATGCGGAGCATGCGGCGGAGGAGTGTACCTCACCGTAAAATGCCGGGATGCAGGCGTACCTCGACCTCGTTCGCCACATTCTCGACCACGGTACGAAGAAGTCGGATCGCACCGGCACCGGCACCCTGAGCGTCTTCGGTCAACAGCTCCGCTTCGACCTCGGCGCGGGCTTTCCGCTGCTGACGACGAAGAAGCTGCACCTCCGCTCGATCATCTACGAGCTGCTCTGGTTCCTGCGCGGCGAGACGAACGTGGCCTACCTGCACGAGAACAAAGTGTCGATCTGGGACGAGTGGGCTGATGCGAACGGCGACCTCGGTCCGATCTACGGCTACCAGTGGCGCTCGTGGCCGGCGCCGAACGGTCAACATATTGATCAGATCAGCAACGTGATCGACCAGATCAAGCGCAACCCCGACTCGCGGCGCCTCGTGGTCAGCGCGTGGAACGTCGCCGATCTCGACCGCATGGCGCTCTCGCCATGTCATGCGCTGTTCCAGTTCTATGTCGCCGAGGGGCAGCTGTCGTGTCAGCTCTACCAGCGGAGCGCGGATGTGTTTCTCGGCGACCCGTTCACCATCGCGTCGTACGCGCTGCTCACGATGATGGTGGCGCAGGTGTGCGACCTCGCGCCGGGCGACTTCGTCCACACGTTCGGCGACGCGCACCTCTACACGAACCATCTGGAGCAGGCGCAATTGCAGCTCGAGCGCGAGCCGCGACCGCTGCCGTCGATGAAATTGAATCCAGAGGTGAAGTCGATCTTCGACTTCAAGTTCAGCGACTTCTCGCTGGAAAACTACGACCCGCATCCATCGATCAAGGCGCCGATCGCCGTATGAAAGTCAGTATCATCGTCGCCGTCGCCGACAACGGTGTCATCGGCCACAACAGCGACCTGCCGTGGCACCTCTCCGCCGATCTGAAGCGCCTGAAGGCGATGACGATGGGGCATCACATGATCATGGGGCGCAAGACGTACGACACGATCGGACGGCCGCTGCCGGGCCGCAAGTTCATCGTCGTGACGCGCAATCGGGACTTCGCGGTTCCCGACGTGCTCACCGCCAACTCGGTGGAGAGCGCGCTGCTGCTGGCGCAGGGCGACGACGAGGTCTTCATCGCCGGCGGCGCGGAGATCTACGCGCAGTCACTGCATCGCGCGGACGTGATGTACCTGACGCGCGTCCACGCCGAGCCGGCGGGCGACACGTTCTTCCCGGAGTTCGACGACGTCAACGAATGGCGCCTCGTCGACTCCGAGCACTTCGAGGCGGACGAGAAGAACGACCATCCATACTCGTTCCTCACGTACGCGCGCGTCGGGTCGGAAGTGCACGCGGTGGCGGAGTCGGGTTGAGTTACTGGCGCCTCCTCCGCGACAATCGCGACTTCCGCCTCCTCTACATCGGCACGCTCGTCTCCCTCGGCGGCGACTGGTTCCTGACCGTCGCGCTGCTCGACCTCGTGCTGGAGCTCACCGGCTCGGCCACGCTGGCGTCGCTGATGCTGCTCTGTCAGACGCTGCCGATCTTCTTCTTCGCGCCGCTGGCCGGACACCTCGTCGACAAGGTCGATCGTCGCAAGCTGATGATCGTCATGGACCTGGTGCGCGCCGGCGCGTGCCTGCTGCCGCTCCTCTCGCACACGGCGGCGATGCTGCCGTTCGCGTACCTCGGCGTGATCGTGATCTCGATCGGCTCCGCGTATTTCGAGCCGGCGTCGCAGGCCGCGCTGCCGAACATCGTCGCTACCGACGACCTCGGGCCGGCGAACGTGCTGATGGGCGCGACGTGGGGGACGATGCTCGCGGTCGGCTCGGCGATCGGCGGCCTGGTGACGATGCGCTTCGGCCGCGACCTCTCGTTCATCGTCGACGCGGGGAGCTTCCTCGGATCGGCCTGCGTGCTCTGGATGATGCGCGCGCGGTTCTCCGAAGAGCGATCGCACACGCACGAGCACCCGCCGCTGCTCGAGTCGATGCGTGAGACGGTGCGCTACGCGAAGAAGACGCCGCGCGTGCTCGCGCTGCTGTCGGTCAAAGGGGGCTACGCGACGGGGGCGGGGACGATCGCCATGCTCAGCGTCTTCGGCAAGGAGGTCTTCAACGCCGGCGCGATGGGCATCGGTCTCCTCTACTGCGCGCGCGGCATCGGCGCGCTCTTCGGCCCGTTCGTGATCCGCGCGCTGATCAAGCGCGACGACACGCAGTACCGCGCGATCACGCTCTGCATCCTCGCCTTCGGAACCGGCTACGTGGTGCTCGGATTTTCGAAGACGCTCATCGTGGGGCTCGTCGGCATCTTCATCGCGCACCTCGGCGGCGGCGCGGCGTGGCAGACCTCGACGTACGGCCTGCAGCGCGAATCACCCGACTGGATCCGCGGCCGCATCTTCTCCGCCGACTACGGCTTCCTCACGCTGACGATGAGCATCTCTTCGATCGCCGCCGGCGTGTTGTCCGACCATCGCGGTCCCATCGTCGCAACGGTCAGCTTCGCGACGCTCTCCATCGTCTGGGCGCTCATCTGGTGCTTCTGGACGTGGCGTTTGTGGGATCGCCGCGCCGGCGACTGATTTCATCTCGACCGCTTCATCGATCTGGATCAGAAGATTCGCGGTGACGATCGCCCACATCAGCAGCGAAATGGTGATGAGCAGCGCGGTAGCGACGGCGACGAGCGAATACGGCGAGGCGGCGAAGAGCAGCAATGGCGCCAGCTGAATGATGCGCAGCGTCCAGGTCCATGCGATCAATCGGCGGCGATGCGACGTCGTGAGCTCGCCGAATGCGTCACCGGCGATGGCGCGCAGCGTTCGCGACTCGCGCAAGCGGAACATCGCTGTGCGCGATGGCGTGATCAACGTCCACGAATCGATGGCCTCGATGTTCCGCTGCGTTCGGTAGACCCACGCGGCGAGCAGCAGCCATGTCGGCAGGCCGAAAAAGATGGTCAGCAGAAGCAGTGAAAGGAGACGCGCCGTCGCCGTTCCGCGCAGCGCGACCGAATTGCCTGCAAATACCAGGAGGGCGATCACGGCCAGGATCGATGACAGCAGCATTACGACCCGCAGAATCTTCGTCAGATTGGTCGTCTCGCTCACCTTCGGCGTCCGCTGCCGCGGTGCGAACTTGGCTGCCGCTTTGCGAGCCGCGACGGCATCCCGGTCCCGAATGGCTCGCGCCTGGCGATCGTCGTCGGTTTCACTGCCGAGTCCTTCGTCGACGGCCGAGGCGATCGGGAGCAGCACTTCGGACCAGGACACTTTCTTCGCCCGCAACGGCTCCTGCTCCAGCGGTCGATCGCCGCGGATCGTTGCGCTCAACGCGGAGTGCTTGATCGCCTCCCGGTCATTCGCGAGCTGCGACTCGAGGAATTCAGCGTGCTCGTTGATCGAGGAGACCGCGCGATACAGCGCGATGGCGGCGATGACGACGAATCCCGACGTCACAAAGACCGTAAGCAGAAGCGTCTGTCGCTCCACCTCGGCGAGCGTCATCGCTTTCATGGCGGCGGCCAGCAGGAGGGCGATGGTCGACGCCACCCACCAGGTCGTGACGGCGGGCGACGTTTCGCGATCGTCCGCCGCGCGCTTCTGCGAGGCGCGCCAGAACGTGTTCATCACCGACAGGGCGTGGGCGATGTTCACGATCGGAATCAGAAAGCCGACGACCGCCCAGACGGGGGACACCGTGGAAACACCCACGATCCGCAGGTTCGAGGCCAGCCGGTAGACCCACCAGAGAAAGAGCGGCGCGGAGAGGCAGAACATGATGAACACCGCCGCCTGAAGCCAGCGGTCGAATCCAGTCGCCCCCGGCGCTTCGACATCGAAGAACCGCAGCGCCAGAGCGACGTCGAGCACGCGGACGATGACGAAGACGATCAGCGACGCCCGCAGCGCCTTGAGAGGAAGCTCGGTCGAAACGAACGTCCCCTGCGAGACGGCGGGCGAAACGTCCTTGCCGGTGACGCGCAGCCGCGCGGCGCAGTTCTGCAGCCTCGTCTGAATGGTGTCGACGAAACGCGCGGCGAGCAGCGCGGAGCCTGCGCTAAGCAGGTGCGCTACGACGAGGATCTGGATGGCCTGCGCCGGACGAAGGCCGAGCCCCGGCCGCATGAGGAGCGCGGTCGTGGCGTCGTTCAGCGCCGCACCGAGGAGGAAAAAGTACCACCACGATTTGACCAGGATGGAGATGCGCACCCGCTGGACGCGTGCGACCGGTGCGACCTTGGTGTAATCGGTGCCGGCGATCAATTCGTCGACCACATCACCCGTGCGGAAGAAGTTCGCGAAGGGGATGAGGAAAACGGCCACCGCCATGCCTGGCGTATAGCGGGTGCGGAACCCGAGGAAGGGGAGCGCGCCGTAGCTGAACTTCAGCCATTTCCCGAACTGGATCATGGCGATCAGCTGGAGGCAGCTGGTGATGATCAGAAATCCGCCATGCGTGGCGTCGCCCACTTCACCTTCGACCAGCAGATAGCAACGCAACGGCAGGGCGATGAACGTCGCGACGGCATAGGCGAAAAGCAGCGTGGTCGTCGCCCTGGCGCCGCTGCGAAGTGCGATGGAGCTCATGTTGGATTGGACCGGCGGGAGTCTGGGCCGTGACCAGAAGTTTGTCAATTTCACCACGCGTTGGTAGAAGGGCGCGATGCAGATCGCACACGCGCGGATGACGATGGCCCTGACCGCCGTGATGGTGGTCGTCTTCATCACTGAGTTGATCTCCGCGCTATCGATCGGCATGCAGCGGACCGTGCTGGCGTTCGGCGCAATCATCCCGGGAGCGCTCTCGCGACATGACGCCTGGCGACTCATCGCCGCGATCTTTCTCCACGGCGGCGTGTTCCATCTGCTCTTCAACCTCTGGGCATTCGTGCAGCTCGGATATGGATTCGAGAGCATCTTCGGCTGGCGGAGATTTCTCGTCACGTTCTTCGTCGGTGGGCTCGGGGCGTCGATCGCCAGTGCGATGAACGTCGGGCCGTACGGATCCGTCGGCGCGAGCGGCGCGATCTTCGCGCTTCTATCGGCCTTCGTCCTGCTGCTGATGCGCACGGCGGGATGGCGCAGCGCGCCATGGGCACGGCGCCTCGCCGGTCAGCTCGTGATCTGGTCGGTCATCAGCATTTTCATGGGCTTCTTCGCGTCCCATATCGACAACGCCGCGCACCTCGGCGGTGTCGTAACCGGTGTCGGGATCGGAATCTACTTCACGCGGCGGCAGTGACCGCCAGTAGCCGCTGCTCCGCGGCGCGGCGGCGTTTGCCCATGACCCGCGGGATGAGCCACTTCGGGATGCCGATGAACGTGTAGATGAACCCCGCGATCATCGAGAGGCGCAGCGGGAGCGCGTTGGCGAGGATCGTCGAGAGGAGGCCGAAGCCGGCCATCGTCGCGTTGTCCCAGATCGACGAGAGCGTGTCGATCTGCTCGACCTCGTTCAATTGCAACTGGTCGCGCTTCTTCCACGCGTGGCGATACATCAGCGCGAGCAGCGTGAAGATCGCCATTCCGCCGACGCCATAAATAGTGAAGAGCGCCGGGAGGTCTTCGAGTCGCAGCCCCTCGTGCCGGCCGTGAAGAAGCGACTCCGTGAAACTGACGAACACGTACTTCAGCGGATAGACGTAGAAGAGCACGACGAACAGCAGCATCGTGTTCAGCGCGACGACCGTGCTGTCGTGCAACGCGTAGCGGCGGAAGAAGTCGTGATGCTCGAACCAGATGTCGATGAAGATGAAGAAGCAGACGGCGAACGGGACGAAGCCGCGCATCATCTCCGTCAGCTCGTGGAACGACTTGGGCGACTCCAGCGAGACGACCAGCAGCGAGATGGCGAATCCGAAGATGACGTCGCTGAAGGCCTCGAGGCGGGACACTTCGTGCGCACGATGGCGGAACTCAATCGCTTTCGGCATGACGCGATTTTAGTCATGGCGACGGCGCAAGTCCCCTGACGTTTGTCATGCGCGCCGCGCGAAGACTTTCAATGAATCGCCGAGGCGAGTGATGGAGAGCGCTCGGTTGACCACCCGCTTAACGAAGCGCCTGCCGCGATCCTCCTCGAAGAACGCGTTGAGCGCGTACGCCGAGTCGAGCCGTTCCCTCGACGTGACGTGTCCGCGCCGAAGCAGCTCGTGCGGATTCACTCCTTCGGCGTCGATCGTCACGCCGCCGAAGCCGGTGCGCCGGAGCAGCGCGCGCAGTCCGCGGATGGAGAAGAGCTGCACGTGCGACGGAGGATTGACCACGCTCCACGACGCGCCGAGGACCCGCGCGGAGAGCCCGCGGGCATGAGGCGTCGTTGCCCAGAGCAATCCTCCCGGACGCAGCACGCGCGCAATCTCGACGAGCAACGGACGGACGTCGGTGACGTGCTCGAGGATCTCCTCGGCGCTCACGACGTCGAAGGACGCGGCCTCGAACCGCGCCTCCTGCAGCGTGCCGTGAAACGCCTCGGTCCCGCTTTGCCGCGCACGTTCGACCGCGGCGCGCGCCACTTCGACGCCGGCCGTCGTCCAGCCCGCGCGGCGCGCCGCGTCGAGGAGATCTCCCGCGCCGAAGCCGATGTCGAGCAGACGTCCGTTCCGGCGCGACGAGTCGAATCGGGCGACGATGTCATCGAAACGACGCGCGAGGAACGGCGGCGCCTCCGATTCGCCCGCGTAACCGGCGTCGTACGTGTGCTCGATTCCGTCGATCGTGTAGAGCGTCGCACAGCGTTCGCATCGCAGGATCAGATGCGCGTTTCTCTCGCCGAATCGACGAGCCTCAGCGGCGTCGCAGCCCGGGCACGTTCGGCTCGTGATGGTCACTCTGAGCCATTGTGACAAAGATGCTAAAGTCGCGCGCCATGATCGTCCTCCCATTCGCAGGCAAGGCGCCCCGCCTCGGGCAGGGCGTGTTCGTGGCGGAAAACGCCACGCTGGTCGGCGACGTGGAGCTTGGCAACGACTGCTCGATCTGGTTCGGGACGGTCCTGCGCGGCGACGTGAATCACATCCGCATCGGGTCGCGGACGAACATCCAGGACAACTGCGTGCTGCACGTCACGCACGACGCCTGGCCGACGATCGTGGCGGAGGAAGTGACCATCGGACATGGCGCGATCGTGCACGGCTGCACGGTGAAGCGCGGCGCGCTGATCGGCATGGGCGCGCGCGTGCTGGACGGGGCGGTGGTGGGGGAGTGCGCGCTCGTCGCCGCCGGGGCGGTGGTCAGTGAAGGGATGCGCGTTCCGCCCCGCACGCTCGTCGCGGGCGTGCCGGCCAAGGTGAAGCGAACACTCACGGACGCCGAGCTCGAACGGCTCGAGCAGTCATGGCGTCACTACGTCGAATACAAGGAAAAGTACCTCGCCAAATGAATCGTCTCTTCGCAGGAACACTCAGGCTCGAGCACGTTGGTCAGCAGATCGCCCTCAATGGTTGGGTCCAGAAGCAGCGCGACTTCGGTGACCTGATCTTCATCGACCTCCGCGACCGGAGCGGCGTCTGCCAGGTCGTGATCGATCGCGGCCGCGGCGCGGATGACGCGACCGTCAACGCGGCGAAGGAATCACGCGGCGAGTTCGTGGTGCGCATCGAAGGCACCGTCGCGGCGCGGGCGGACAACGTGCGCAACCCGAAGCTGCCTACCGGCGACGTCGAACTCGTCGCCAGCGCGATCACGATCCTCAATCGCGCCGACACGCCGCCGTTCGCGATCGAGGATGACACCGACGCGGCCGAGGAGCTGCGCCTGCAGTATCGCTACCTCGACCTCCGCCGCCCGGCGCTCACGCGCAACCTCGTGCTGCGGCACAAGGTGACGTTCGCCATCCGCGACTACATGAACCGCAACGAGTTCCTGGAGATCGAGACACCGATCCTGACGAAGTCGACGCCTGAAGGGGCGCGCGACTACCTCGTGCCGAGCCGCGTGCACAAAGGGAACTTCTACGCGCTGCCGCAGTCGCCGCAGATCTTCAAGCAGCTCTGCATGGTGGCGGGGCTGGAGCGTTACTTCCAGATCGCGCGCTGCTTCCGCGACGAGGACCTGCGCCGCGACCGCCAGCCGGAGTTCACGCAGATCGACGTCGAGGCGTCGTTCATCGACGAGGAGTTCATCTACTCGCTGATCGAAGGACTCTTCGCCGAGGTCTTTCCGCTCGCCGGCATCGAAGCGAAGGCGCCGTTCCCGCGGATGTCGTGGCAGGAGGCGATGGATCGCTACGGCATCGATCGCCCCGACACGCGCTTCGGCATGGAGCTGGTCGACCTCACGAACTGGGCGCGCGACGTCGAGTTCGCGCCGATGAAAGAGGCGATCGCAGCCGGCGGTTCGGTGCGCGCCATCGTCATCCCGCGCGCGTCGTCGTATTCGCGCAGGCGGGTCGACGAGCTGACCGAGTACGCGAAGAAGCTCGGCGCCGCCGGCCTGATGTGGGTGAAGTTCGAAGGAAGCGCGCCGAACGCATCGTTCAAGAAATTCGTCGACGCCGACTCGCTCGACCTGCTGCGCGAGATCGCGCGCGGAGAGCCGAGCAGTCTCGCGCTGATCGTCGCCGGCAAGAACACCGTCGTGTGGGATGTGCTCGGGAACCTGCGGCTGAAGGTCGCGCGCGAGGAGGGGATGATCCCCGACGACCGCTGGAACTTCCTCTGGGTCACCGACTTCCCGCTGTTCGAGTGGGATGAAGAATCGCAGCGCTACTTCGCGCGGCATCATCCGTTCACGTCGCCGGCATCTGCTGACGATCTGAACGATCCGGCGAAAGCGATGGCGCGCGCGTACGACGTGGTGCTGAACGGCATCGAGCTCGGCGGCGG
>Ga0157380_10002659_pt1 | contig 12112 bp, 4 predicted proteins | sample S35metaG_FD_119757 | JGI IMG/M metagenome (GOLD analysis project Ga0157380, IMG submission 119757) | Switchgrass rhizosphere microbial communities from Kellogg Biological Station, Michigan, USA - S3-5 metaG | ecosystem: Host-associated > Plants > Roots > Rhizosphere > Soil | place: USA: Michigan...
GACCTCAAAGCTCAGACCTCAAAGCTCAGACCTGAAACCCCAGATCCTGTTCCAGATCCCTAAGTCTCAGACCTCAAGTCTCAAATCTCAGATCTCAAGTTTCAAATCTCAAACGTGAGACACCAGGTTGGAGTTTTGCGATCAGATGTGAGATGAGGCTCAACATCACCGACGCTTCCGATCTACACCGCGCCGAACTGTCTAACTTCCCTCATGACTCAAGAGGTAAGGTAGAAGGCCTCACCTTGACGGCGCGACGCAGACTGCTGGGCGATTGACCGATGGCACCGACCCTCACCTCACATCGGATAGCAAAGGAGCACTATCTGCTGTGAGGTCTGCGTTTTATCTAACAGGGGGATTAGACGACACCTGACACGGGGAAGTCCTTATAAAACCCTCAAAGAGTTGTCAGATTGTTCTCAATGAAAGAGACACACCAGCGAGGACTTTTACACCGGAACAATTTTGTAACATTTAATACGTTGAAAACTGTTTAACTGTCTGGTAGGATCCCCTCTCCCCCAGGCCTTCGAAGGTTTACCGCAATGCCATAAACCCATCGGTTTAATCAATCGCGCTAAGCCACTCTCATTTCAAGCAGTCGGTGGAGTCGCCCAATGAAGCGTTTTTTTCACCCGATGATACTGAGCGGCCTTTGCGCGCTCACACTCATTCTCCTCGTCTGGCCGTTATCCCCCAGAGTTCAAGCGGATTCTTCCTCGGATTCGCTTGGCCACAAAGTTTCCAAGGAAGTCCTGCAAAAAGTCTCGAGCGGACATGGCTCCGAGCAGGTGAGAGTCATAATCCAGCCGATTGGTATGTGGGATACTGCCCTCGATGCGACGGTTGAAGAAGCGGGCGGCACTAATGTCCGCAGCTTTCAGAATTTTCGACTTCGTGTCGTCACTATCTCAGCCAACGCCGCAGTCAACCTGGCTGCCCGACGCGACGTCGCTTACGTTTCATTAAACCGCGAAGTGAGATCTCTCGGTCACCTGTCTGCCACGACCGGTGCGGATCAAGTGCGCGTCACGAGCGGAACGAACGCCAACGGGTTTGACGGAACAGGAATTGGCATCGCAGTTGTCGATTCGGGAATCGACAACGCCCATAAAGCGTTTCTTGATCGATCGAACAATGTCCGCATCGTCTATAACCAGGATTTTACCGGCGAAGGTCGCATCGATGACCCATACGGCCACGGCACACACGTCGCGGCCCTGGCCGCGGGTAACGGTCGCATCTCAAATGCTCAATACGTTGGTGTTGCACCGAACGCGAACATTCTGAACCTGCGGGTATTGAACTCCCAGGGCATCGGCACAACGGGCGGAGTATTGCGGGCGCTCGATTGGATTGCGACTAATCGGGAACTCTACAACATTCGCGTTGTGAATATGAGTTTGGGCATGCCCGCGATCGACTCCTATCGAAACGATCCTGTTTGTCGTGCCGTTCGTCGTCTTGTCGATTCCGGGATCGTAGTTTTTGCTGCTGCGGGAAATAACGGGGCCGATGCAAACGGAGATCGGTTGTACGGGCATATTCATTCGCCGGGAAATGAACCTTCAGCGATTACTGTGGGCGCGTCCAATACGTTCGGCACCGATAGTCGTTCAGACGACGGCGTCGCTTCATTCAGTTCTCGTGGGCCAACGCGGAGTTTTTCGGTGGACGCAAACGGCATCGTGAATTACGACAATCTCGTCAAGCCTGATCTCGTTGCTCCCGGCAATAAATTAATCCAAGCTCAAGCGGCGAATAATCTACTCGTCAATCAGAATCCGGCTCTCGATGCGGGCGTCAGTCCTGTCGACAATCGCAAGATGATGTACTTGAGCGGTTCGTCAATGGCGACTCCGGTCGCCGCCGGCGTGGCTGCACTAATGCTGCAAGCCAATCCCACGCTTTCACCGAACCTAATTAAGGCTTTGATGATGTACACCGCTCAGCCTTTAGCGGGGTTCAATATGCTCGAACAGGGCGCAGGCCAGGTGAACGCTGCCGGCGCAGTTAAATTAGCCGAATTGGTACGTCACGATTTAACTTCAACCACTGCCGTAGGTGAACCGTTACTGACTACTAACGATCTGCCCGTACAAGAGACTACGATTGGTAATCACACTTTCACCTGGTCGCGAGGAATCATCCTTAACTACACGTATGCAGCAGGCTCAGATTTGATCACCAAGTACCAGGGCATCTATCGAATCGGAGGTGTCCTTGGAGACGGAATTGTCACGGGTGATGGGGTGGTTTCGACGGATCCGACCGTGTTGTCTGACGGTATAGTGACGGGCGACCACATACTCACGAGCAACGGAATAATCACCGGTGATGGAATACCGTTCCTCGCCGTGGCCAATCTGATTGGTGGCAACTTGCTGGATGGTCAGCTTGTCGGTAACGGAATAGTTACAGGCGACGGCATAGTTACAGGCGACGGTATTATTACCGGCGACTTTGTAGCAATAGCCCAATCAGCCACGATGAATGGCGACGAATCTACGACGATGGCCGCCGAACCAGACGACGGCTTTGATTGTGTGGATTATTGACGCGCAAGGGGCATTAATAGTTGGTAGTACTTCGGCGTTAGGCATTACCCTCTCCGACATGCAATTCGTTCTTTTGCGAGACATCAGATAGCTGTCGACGCTGGTGTCGAAACCTGAACTAAAACACGGTGGAGTCGCCCCAAAGAAATGAGTGCGGCAGATGTTGGACCATTGAATCGACGCAGAGCGGCGCGGATCTACATGTGGTCGTTGGTTGTGGTTGGTTCCGCGATTATTCTGATTTCGATCCTGAAGCTTCCTGTTAAGGAGGTCGATCTACAGTTCGGCGTACTCACGCTCCTGGTGATCGGGAGCTCGTTGATCGCCGTCAGGATCCCGAAGGTCAGTGGCCGAATCACAGTCGCAGACACGTTCATTTTCCTCGCGCTGTTTCTGTACGGTGGCGCTTCGGCAATCTTGATGTCAGCGCTTGAAGGCGTTTGTACTACGCTGCTGATAAGCAAACGGCCGCGTACGATCCTCTTTAATTCTGCGATCCTCGCTAGCTCGACTTTTCTGACGGTAACAGCCCTAACCACCATTATCGGCCCGCCAACGCAGATCATCCGCAGTGGTTTTTCGGCCAGTTTTTTCCTGGCAATTTGTGTGACTGCGGTGGTCCAGTACGTGGCAAACAGCGGTTTGATAGCAATCGAGAAGTCGTACAAGGTTGGCGAATCGATCTGGCAAACATGGAAGACTTATTACCTTTGGACCGCGGTCACGTATTTCGCGGGAGCGTCGGCCGCTGCGATTGTTGCCAGTCTTATTAAGACGTATGGCTTCTACGCTGTAATCGCTACGTTACCGATTGTCTTAATCATCTACTTCACCTACCAGATTTATCTAAAGAATATCGAAGCCTCAGCCATTCAAACGGACGTTGCGAGACGCCACGTCGAAGAGCTCTCGACGTACGTTGCTGAACTGCAGCGCTCAGAAGAAGCTCGCGGTCAATTGTTGTTGCGAGCTCAGCGAGCGCGCATTGAGGCTGAAGCTGCGAATCGAATCAAGGACGAGTTTCTCGCGACGCTTTCACACGAGTTACGAACGCCTCTTACATCGCTCCTGGGATGGGCATGTGTACTTCGCGGTCCAGAGCGAGACGAAGCTTTGTTGAATCAGGGTCTTGAAGCGATCGAACGAAACGCCCGCGTTCAAGCGCAACTCATTGACGATCTGCTGGACGTTTCGCGAATTGTCTCGGGCAAGCTCCATCTTGATGTCCGGCCATTGGATATTTCGTCTGTGATTCAGGCGGCGATTAATGTCGTGCGGCCCGCGGCAGATGCAAAACAGATTACGTTGGATTATTCCGCGCAACCCGGTCTCGGAGCGATCTCGGCAGATCCCGCACGTCTGCAGCAAATCGTGTGGAATCTACTATCGAATGCAGTGAAGTTCACGCCGTATCGCGGGTCGATCAAGGTACGACTCGAACAAGAGGGTCCGCATGCGAAAGTGACCGTGCACGATAACGGACTGGGTATTGAACCGGAATTCCTGCCGAGTGTATTCGATCGTTTTCGTCAAGCGGATAGTTCTACGACGCGCAACTTTGGAGGCCTGGGTTTAGGGCTGGCGATCGTCAGACATCTTGTCGAACTTCACGGCGGAACGGTTTGGGCCGACAGCGAAGGAGGCGGTAAAGGCGCAACCTTCTCCGCGATGTTTCCGCTGCTACCTGAACCGACACCAGCTCCGCTTCATGTAAGCAGCGAGACCAATGGTTTTGACAAGCATACGTTGGAAGGATTGCGCGTGTTGTTGGTCGACGATGAACCGGAGGCGCGCCAGGTCATCAGCACTGTAATCAAGCGTATGGGTGCGGAAGTGAAAGCTTGCGAATCAGCTGGTGAAGCTCTGGCGACACTGGTTGAATGGCGGCCTGATGTTTTAATGAGTGATATCGGGATGCCTGGGGAAGATGGTTACAGTTTGATTGGAAAAGTCAGATCACTTCCGCGTGACCAGGGTGGCGCAACTCCCGCCGCCGCACTGACTGCCTATGCCCGCGATGACGATCGAAAACGTGCGCTCGACGCCGGCTATCAACTGCACATCGCCAAGCCCGTAAGTTCGACGCAACTTGTCATGCTAATCGCGCGGCTGGTGGGTCGTACCGTCTAACCCTCATTTTTATCTACACCGCTCAATCGATTCCGGCAGGGATCGCCCTACCTCTTCCCGAATAACCGCTACCAATGCGGCCTTAATCTCAATTTTAGAAAATTTAAGACGGGCTTAAGGACTTCTGCGCGTCAACCAATAAAGATTAGCTCGCCCCCGCAACTCACGAACCGGCGAGCTACGAAAATGGTCAGAAGTCGATCAACCAAACGGCTGGCGCTACTTATCGCGATCGTTTTTCTATCAATAAGTGCTTGGAGCTTTTGGAAGGCTTATGCGGCTATTAAAACTTGGACCGGCGCGGGTATTTCCAATCCTGATCCCGCTTTTAGAAACAATTCTTGGACGAACCGATTTAATTGGTCTGGTAATGCTGTGCCTGTGGCGGGTGATGATTTAGTGTTTGGCGGCTCAGCGCAACCGGTTAGTCAAAACAATTTTCCCAGCGGAACAAGCTTCGAGTCGATCAATATCGGCGGCGGCCACACCATAACCGGAAATAGCCTGGCCTTAAATTCGGGAATCATCGCGACCACTGGAACAATCGCTACCGGTACGATCAAACTGAATAATGATCAGACTTTCAATGCCCCGCTGGCGAATCAAGGAGCGACCATCGGGAGCGCCATCGACACCAACGGCAAGAGACTTAATCTTACTGGGCCGGGAAACTTTGTCCTGGGAGGAGTAATAAGTGGATCGGGACGTGTTGAGAAGAAGGACAACGGTTTGACAGTTCTCACCGGCAACAATACCTACACCGGACAAACTGTGGTGAATGCCGGCACCATGATTGTAAATGGTTCCCAGCCGCAAAGTGACCTACTACAGTTCGGTGGGGTTTTTGGGGGCGGCGGAACGATTGGCTCTCTGGGCGTTCAGTCGATTGGCGGAACTCCTTCAAAACTAGATCCTGGAAACCCAAACAATGGAACGGCGATCCTAAACGTCGGCCATATGTCTGTCATCAACGACGAAATTTCTACAATCTTTAAGTTCGATTTGAACGGAACTACGCCTGGCTCCGGCTACGATCAGCTCAACGTCACGGGTGCCGTTGATCTTGGCAATAGTACATCAACGTTGGGACTAGGCCTCGGTTTCGCACCGCCTCCAGGAACCAGCTTCGTCCTCATCAGGAATGATGGAACAGATCGCGTTGATGACAATTTTGCTGGATTACCCGAAGGCGCAACTATAGATGTGAACGACCTAACGTTTGTTATCTCTTACAAGGGCGGTGATGGCAACGACGTGGTTCTCCATGTGCGGCAAACGAAGACATGGGATGGAGGAGGAACGACAAATAACTGGAGCGACGCGGCCAACTGGACTGATAATGTTGCGCCCAGCTTTGGCGACAAGTTGGTGTTCCCAGCGAATGCCGCGCAACTGACCAACAATAACGACTTCCCACTGAACACAACCTTCGACTCAATTCAGTTTACTGGCGCGCCGTACACGCTCAACGGCCATACAATCGCATTAACATCTGGGATTATTGATACCGCCGATTTTCAAATTAACAATACGATTCGCTTTGGGATCAGCCTCAACCGTAACGTATTAGTTAGTAAGACTGGTAGTGCTCAGCTTGTCGTTAACAACATAGAGACAAGAGGATTCACGTTGACCTTAGACGGATCTGGCGCAACGACATTTGACGCAATCATATCGGGTACAGGGGGCCTCACTATCAACGGGTCTGGCTTCGTTGTCACCTTTGGCCTAAATGACAACACATTTAGTGGACCGACAACCGTGAATGCAGGCACGTTCGCGATGTTGAGGTCGCAAAACAATAGCGCTGTGATATTGAATGGCGGCGAGTTTCGACCAAGTGCAAATCTTAAATCGTTGCAAGCGAACAGTGGGCTTATCAGACCCGAAGGATCCTGGTCGTCCACGGGTGATGTGACATTCAGCCCAAACGTCACTCTCGAGGTTGGACTGGCGCGTACGACCACAACCGTCACTGAAACACTAGTAGCATCAGGTCAAGTCAACCTCAGCAATGCCAATCTAGTGCTAACGCCAAACTTCACAGTGCCTCCCAGTGCAGGAGACATCTTCACCATCATTCGCAAGGACAGCTCCGGACCCGTTCAAGGCACATTCAACAATCTTCCCGAAGGCCAGGGAATCGTTGTGAACGGCGTGCCCATGGTGATTAATTATTCTGGTAATGACGGAAACGACGTGGTGCTAAGAGTACCGGTAACGCGTCGCTGGGACGGCGGCAGTGCGGTTAATAGCAATTGGACAACAAAAGAAAACTGGGAAGGTGACGTAGCGCCGCTGGCTGGCGACAGTCTCGAGTTTCCTGCCGGAGCTGCGCGGCTCAACACAGTAAACGACTTCCCCCCAAGTACTCTCTTTAACTCAGTCACGTTATTAGGTGCGGGCTATTCCCTGACTGGAAATGGTGTGTCGTTAATGGGAGGAGTGAATGAAACAGTCACGTCTGGACCAGACAATCAGATTACGGTTCCTGTCACCCTCAACGCATCACAGTCATTTGTGACGGCAGGACCGGGGGGGCACCGCTTGAGTTTTGGGTCTATATCCCTCGGCGATAAGACTTTGACGCTGGATGGAACCGGGCCGTGTAACATTCAGGGACCCATTGTTGGCTCCGGCTCAATAAGGCGGCGCGGGACCGGGCAAAGTGCGTTGACGAATAACAATACGTATACAGGCCCAACCACTGTTGAATCCGGTACCTTGGTGATAAACGGGACACAACCCAACAGTGCTGTTACTCTTACGAATGGTAGGCTGACTGGTAGTGGAACCATGGGACCCTTGGTCGCTACTGGAGGAACGGTCAGGCCAAGTGCCGACTCGCCATTAACCATTGCAGGAAACGTCAGTCTTAATCAAGCGGTAACATTGGAAATATTCATAGGTAAGATTAATAACGAAGTATCCCTTGGTAGATTAAACGTGAATGGCTCCGTGAATCTTGGTGGCAGTACGTTAACAGTCACGCCATCAAGCAATGCTCCTGCCGCAAATACCACTTCAGTCATAATCGACAACGACGGCTCAGAACCGGTTAACGGCACCTTCAGCGGGTTGAGTGAAGGAGCAATAATCACTTCGGGTATTAATCAATTTCAGCTGAGTTATGTTGGCGGCGATGGCAATGACGTCACACTGAGATTTCTGGGGAGCGCCCCACCAACGATTACCAGTCATCCATCTAATCAATCGGTACTAGTCGGCCAACCGGCGTCGTTCTCTGTGGTTGCTACCGGCAGTGGGACGCTCACTTACCAATGGCAAAAGAATATGGTGAACATCGGTGGTGCTACAGCGCCGACCTACAACTTGCAAGCCGCCGCATTAATAGACAATGGCGCTAGATTTCGCTGCCTGGTGACAAACTCAAGCGGCACAACCACCAGCAACGAAGCGACGTTGACCGTGTCAAGCCCGCCGCCGGTGATCATCACGGAGGAGAACACAGACGTAGCGATTGCTCTCGACTCAGTGACTCTCGTTCGCGATCCGTTCTCTCTCACAAACATTCATAACATGAGCATCGACCAACGGACGCGCCTGGTGTTCTTCATTCGCAATATTGATCTGCTGCCAAGCGAGAACATGTCGGCAATTACAGCGCGCGCCGAAGACGCTCAGCTTAACCAGTTTCCGCTGACGCTGGAGTTTGTTGGAAAGGTGGCGGGCTTTGATTTCACGCAGGTAGTTGTACGACTGCCCGATAATCTACCAAGCGCACAGACCTTGCTTGTTAGCGTGACGCTGCGTGGTCAGACGAGCAACAAGGCGAGCATCAGAATGAGATGATGCGCTTTGCGTGTTGAAAGTCCTTAGGGAACTATCAATTATTTATTAGACCGTTCTCAAAGCGACAGCTTCGTAAATCACGGCGACGCACTGCCAATGCAGATCCGCGCCTTATTACTGTTAGCACCAGCCGCTGAGATCTGGAGGTTGACGCATCTTCCGTTTATGAGGCTTGGCGAGAGCTTTACGTTGATTTGCTTCAACCAACTTTGTCCCGGCACGACACCAATGTTTTCGATAGTGAGCGGGTGGAGGTTTCCCTGGTCATCCTCGGCAACGAGGGATGCCTGAACAGGAGGTTCGATCTGTTCGAGATTCTTCGCGAAAATCATTACCCGCGTGTATCCATCCACACCGAATGCAAACGAACTTAATACAGAAAACGGCTGCGGAATAAGTAGTGTTGACTCGAGTGCGATTGCCGTGTCAGTACCTGCCACCGTGAGTATCACGGGCGCGAGCTTTGCCACGAAGTCGGCGGTTTGATCGGACCCGAGATCCTGGAAGTTCTTGTCAAACGGCGCAAACGAATACTCCGTCGACGTCGGGAGAACGGTGTAGCTTCCGCCGGCCGGCAAATCAGAAAAGGAATAGAAAACGTCGGCATCAGTAATAGCTACGATCGCACCGGCCTGGCCCAGGCGCACGGTTACTCCGCTCAACCCGGCTCCGTCCGATCGAGTGATTCGTCCGCGGATTGAATGCCGATTGAGGCGGCCGCTGAATGTGATGCTGACGTTGTCAGTCGGATGCTCGATGTTCTGCATGCTTGGAGTGAAACTGTAATGTTGCTTGCTTACCGACAGGGTGTAGCTTCCGGCGGCTGGTAAAGACGTGAATTGGACTCGGCCTTGTGAGTCTGTCTGGGCACTAGCTGATTGCGAACCACTGACAGTGATAGTCGCTCCGTTCAAGGGAGCTCCGTTTTCATCCACAACACTGATGGTGATCGAGACCTGCAACAGATTCGCGGTGAAGTTTGCGGTTTGGTCCGCGGCGAGATCCTGGAGGCTGGCACTGCTCGGGGTAAATGAAAATTCAGTGGACGACGCGACTACGGTGTAGTTTTGACCCGCTGCGAGATTCGCAAATGAGTAGAAACCGTTGTTGTCGGTGGTAACAGGAGCGATCGACGACTGGCTCAACCCCACGGTCACGCCGCTGACGGCGGAACCATTAGCGCGGGTAATGCGGCCGCTAATTGAGTGGCGGTTCAATCGCGCGCTGAACTCAAGTGTTACGTTTTCGAGTGGCTGATCGATTGTGCGACTACCAATCGCAAACGTGTACTGGCGCTTACTGACTGTCACTGTGTAGGTGCCGGTTGTTAATAGGTTTTGGAAGTGGAACTCGCCCTGTAGATTGGTGATGGCGGAGGCCGATTGCGTCCCGCTCAGGCTGACAGTCGCACCGCTAATAGGCATGCCATCTTCATCCACTACACTGCCGTGAAAAGAAACATAACGTGGACTGCCGACGAAGTCGGCTGTTTGATTGGCCGATAGATCCTCAAAGGCAATGCTCTCGGGGGTAAAGTCGTAATGGGTCGACGACGGAATCACGGTGTAGTTCACACCGGCAGGAAGTTGTATGAACGAGTAGTAACCATTCGCGTCAGTGGTCTGTAATTCGGCAGACTGGTCCAACGAGACTGTCGCGCCGCTGAGACCGGCACCGTTAGGATCTGTGATTCGTCCATTAATAGAATGACGATTCAGTTGCGCAGTAAACCTTACGTTCACGTTTTCGTCGGGAGTCGAAACACTGTGGCTTGCGGGAACGAATGAATAGTATTGCCTGGATGCCGCGACATTGTAGTTGCCGTTTGCGGCAAGTCCCGAGAATTGAAAAACACCCTGGGCATCAGTAATGGCGAGGCCAGTTTGCGATCCGGTGAGGTTAATTGTTACACCGCTGACTGGATGCTCGTACTCATCAACTACAGTTCCTGCAATTGCGATGATCGTTCGATTAGCGGAAAAGTCTGCCGTCTGATTGGCCGACAATCCCTGAAACGTCCTCGTTCCAGGCGTAAATTCGAATTCCGGTGAGATAGGGACGATTGTGTAGTCCTGAGCAGCGGCTAACCCGGAAAAAGAATAATAGCCATTCGCATCAGTTGTTTGGACGGTCCCGGTTCCGTCTAACTGCACAGTTACTCCGCCTACTGGTGTCCCGTTTGGTCGCGTGATTTGCCCGCTGATTGCGTGACGATCAACCAATCCATTGAAACTAAAGACTACGTCATGCGGCGGTCGTACAACTGTTTGACTACTTGTCGGAAAGCTGTAGTGCTCCCTGCTAACGGCAACTGTGTAGGTGCCGCTTGTCGGAAGGTCCAGGAATCTGAAATTGCCTTGCGAGTCAGTGACTGTGCTTGTCGATTGCGATCCGCTTAGTAGAACGGCCACGTCGGGAATTGGAGCACCGTCTTCATCAACAACTGTGCCTTGTAGCGTAAAGTTCGCATTCGGCGTCGCTGCTAAATACTCCTGTAACTCCGATCGCTTTTCATTTCGGCAATCGATGTCTTCACCGCACCTTACCAATAAGTCGGACCAGTAGAAGTGGGCCGCTGGATCCGGCTGTCGACCGACTGTGGACAGGAACTGCCGACGAACATATTGAACGGGATCGTCCTCAGTTGTTGTGTTGAGTACGGTTGTGATGGGTGCCTGGGAGTTCAGGCTCTCATAGACTGAGTTGATGACGCAAGCCGATTCGTTCCGGGATCGGCGCTTATACGATCAGCGTGGTCGATGCACGTCAATTCATCGAGTATTGCATTCCCGGTTCGGTTAATTTCGATTGCCGACTGCGCGTTTGTACTCCAGCCGTAATGCGAGTTTTCAATCAACAAGTTCTCGATATCGTACAAAGCATGTCCAGTAGTGGCGAGATTGGAAACATTCATCCGCAGGCCGGAGATGTAAACCAGATCGATTGGCATAGGTGGTCCCCAGCGACGGGGGAATGCGCTGATTCCGACCCATCCACCTTCATCAAGAAACGTTTCTCGAACTATAAATTCCCGTCGTGGAGAGCTTGCTGTTGGTTGCGCAGCGTTGCCGATATCAATCCACGAAAGCGGTGCGCCGATTCCAGTTTTGCTGGAGAAGCCAGGTCTTTGTCCATAATCCAGGAATATTGAATTCGCGATGGTGAACCTGCGCCATGAGAAGTTTTGCACCACGGAACCATAGCCTCCGCTATTTGCTGTGCAACCAAGAAAAACGCTCATTTCAATTGAGAGATTCGAATTCACCGCCCGAACGATATTTCCCACTCCATACCCCGGCACCGCTGAGAAAGTGCTGAGACCATAGAACTCGCAATGTCTGATTGTCGCTTTATCAATGGCGTCCAGGTGAAGAGTGGTTAGAGCGTCGGACATTTGATAAGGCTGCCCTATGAACACCAGGTGTTCGAGTGTTAGCTCTTTTACGTTCGTCAACAAAAAGGTTATGTCGTTGGGTCCCGCGGCGGAGATTATTTCTGAAGTGAGATTTAAGCCTTGCGACAATTCATTACCGCTGGCGGTCGGAGGCGCCGGCATCGTGTCGGACGGTACGCCTTGAATCGTTATCGCCCCATTCGTGAGCGATGAA
>Ga0157380_10002661_pt1 | contig 12110 bp, 8 predicted proteins | sample S35metaG_FD_119757 | JGI IMG/M metagenome (GOLD analysis project Ga0157380, IMG submission 119757) | Switchgrass rhizosphere microbial communities from Kellogg Biological Station, Michigan, USA - S3-5 metaG | ecosystem: Host-associated > Plants > Roots > Rhizosphere > Soil | place: USA: Michigan...
GAGAGCGCTTTCAGCGGTACTCGCTGGCGACCGGCGAGAGGATGGTCGTGTGGCAGCGCGATCATGATCGGCTGCCGCATCACTGTCTCGGTGGCCAGCCCCGCATCGTCGATCGGCAGCGCGACGAACCCGACGTGCAGCCGCTCCTCGCCGATGGCGTGCGTCTGATCCAGGCTGCTCATGTTGCGCAGGACGATTCGAACCTTCGGGTGCTTCTGGGCGAAGGTGCGGAGGATCTGGACGAAGATGGGCGCGTCGGCCGGCCCCGCCACGCCAATCGTGAGCTGGCCGACTTCTCCCTGATCCACGCGTGACGCGAGGTTGGCGGCGTGCGCGGCCTGCGCCAGGATGACGCGCGCCTCCTGCACGAACATGCGGCCAGCTTCGGTGAGCTGTACCTGGCGCTTGGTGCGGTGGAAGAGCTTAATCCGGAGCTCTTCTTCGAGCTGGCGGACCTGATGGCTGAGCGGCGGCTGACTGAGATGCAGCCGCTCTGCGGCGCGGCCGAAGTGCAGCGTCTCAGCCAACGTGACGACGTAGCGGAGGTGACGCAGCTCCATTCTGGCGGCCGAAGCTTACTCCATCCGGGCGATCCGGTGATACATGGCACGTCTTAATCGCAATGAAATATGTATTTCCGTGAATCTCGGCTTTTTGGTACCACCGGTGCCGGAGGAACTGCATGAACCGATTGTTCAAGGGGATCCTCGTTGTCCTCAGCCTTGTCGTGCTCCCGTCCGCCGCGTTTGCGCAGGCGTCAATCGTAGGAACTGCGCGCGACGCTTCAGGCGCGGTGCTCCCGGGCGTCACAGTGGAAGCATCCAGCCCGGCGCTCATTGAGAAGACTCGTTCGGTCACTACCAACGGCGTGGGTCAGTACTCGATCCAGGATTTAAGACCAGGCACGTATTCCGTCACCTTTACGCTGCCCGGGTTCAACACGGTGAAGCGCGATGGCATCGAGCTCACCGGCAGCTTCATCGCGACGGTGAACGCCGACCTGCGCGTCGGCGGCGTGCAGGAAACAGTCACAGTGACTGGCGAAGCGCCGGTCGTGGACGTCACGAGCGCGCGCACCGAGCAAACCATTGACGGCAAGACGGTGGCCGAGATTCCAACGTCGCGCCTCTATTCCTCGCTCACGCAGCTCGTGCCCGCACTCAACGTGCAGGGCAACGACGTCGGTGGGTCGCAAGGAAACGTGTTCAGCGTGTTCCAGATTCATGGCGGACGCCGCAACGAAGGACAGGTCCTCGTGGACGGCATGAGCGGCGGCTACCAGGGCATGGGCGTCTCGGGGTATGCACCCGAGGTCGGCACGGCGCAGGAAATCGTGTTCTCCCTCAGCGGTGGTCTGGGAGAAGCGACGACCGGTGGACCGCAATTGAACATCATCGGCAAGCAGGGCGGCAACCAGTTCGCCGGAAGCTTCTTCATCAACGGCTCGGGGAGCGCGTTCGTCAACGACAACCTCTCGGACGACCAGAAGGCAAAGGGGCTGTCAGCGCCACTCAAGCCCAAGCAGCTGTATGACATCAATCCGTCGTTTGGCGGCCCGATCAAGCGTGACCAGTTGTGGTTCTTCGCCAGCTTCCGCTACCAGCGGAACATACAGACCGTCGCCAGCATGTGGGACAACCTGAACGCCGGCGATAACACCAAGTGGACGTACGCTCCTGATTTCAGCACGCAGTCCGAAGACGACGGCGAATGGCGGAACCATTCCGTCCGCCTGACGTGGCAGGTGACGCCGCGGAACAAGATCGTCGGCTGGACGGATTACCACATCAACTGCCTGCATTGCGACTCAGGCGGTTCGAGCTCCGGCCTCACCTTCACCGGTCTCATTGCCACGAGGGAGGCGCTGCAGAGAAATGAGAACCACCCCAGCAGCCTGACGCAGATCTCGTGGACGTCGCCGCTGACCAATCGCGTGCTGCTCGAGGCCAACCTGCAGATCGGACCGAACTTCTGGTGGGGCGCCCAGCAGAAGAACTCGTACGATCCGACGACGATTCCAGTGCAGGACGATGCGCTGACCATCCAGACGCCCAACGGCCCGGTCACTTACGCCGGTCTCAACTACCGCTCGGCCAACTGGTCGGGGCACACCGGGTTCACTCGGGTTATGCAGGGCGCCGTCTCGTACGTGACCGGATCGCACTCGGCGAAATTCGGTGCGCGTTATCACAAGAACGACTCGTCGTTCCCGAAGAACTTCTACAACAACGCGCAGCTCAAGTACAACTTCCGCGGCGGCGTTCCCTATCAGCTGACGATGTACGCGGACCAGGCATCGGACCAGAACCAGCAGCAGCAAATCTTCGCGATCTATGCGCAAGATCGCTGGACGCTGAACCGCCTGTCACTGCAAGGCGGCCTGCGCTTCGAGCACCTGGGCGACTACTTCGGCGACCAGCAGGTCGGGCCGAACATCTTCGTTCCTACCGCGCTGACGTTCCCAAAGGGGGATGGTCCACTGAGTCTGAACGATCTCCAGCCACGACTCGGGGCATCCTACGACGTGTTCGGCAACGGCAAGACGGCGGCGAAATTCTTCCTCGGCCGCTATGTGACGACGACCAACACCGTCGACGAGTGGCTGTTCTACAGCCCCGCAGGAAACGGACACCTCGGCGCCAACACGAACAGAGCGTGGACCGACACGGACGGCGACTTCGTTGCCGACTGCAATCTGTTGAACTCGGCGGCCAACGGCGAGTGCGGCCCGTTTTCGAATCCGAATTTCGGAAAGACGAGCAACCCGCTCACCGTCGATCCAGAGACGACGAGCGGATGGAACAAGCGCGAGTACAGCTGGGACATGACCCTGGGCGTGACGCAGGAAGTGGCTCCGAGAGTGTCGGTGGAGTTCAACTACGTCAGGAGGACCTGGGGAAACCTCAAGACCACCATCAATCGCGCCCTGACACCGGCCGACTTCGACACGTTCACGTATAACGTGCCGACAGACTCGAGACTGCCCGGCGGCGGCGGATACCCACTCGTGTTCCGCGACGTGAAGCCTGGCAAGTTCGGGATCCTCGACAACTTCCAGACGTTCACGGACAACATCGGGGGATCCTCCAACAACTACAACGGCGTTGACTTCAACGTGAACGCGCGTCTGCGCGACGTCACCATCCAGGGTGGCACCAGCACCGGCAACGTGGTCGAAGACGAATGCGGAGTGGTGGCGCAGCATCCCGAGATGTACATCTTCGCCGGCTGGGGCGGGACGCTCGACTTCTTCAAGCAGTTCAACCCGTCGCTCGGCCAGTGGCCACAGTCCTACTGCCACCGTGAATCGGGATGGCAGACGAACTTCAAGGGTCTGGCGTCGTACACGGTGCCGAAGATCGACGTCCTGATCAGCGCAACGTGGAAGAGCGTTCCCTACCCTGGTAACAATTTTCCAAGCGTCACCAGCCAGAGCCTCACCGGGCAAGTGCTCGCGGTGCCGATCGCGGAAACCAATCTTGGACGCCCGCTCTCCAGCGGCAACGTGATCGAGTTCCTCAACATGGTGGAGCCGGGCAAGCTGTACGGCGATCGCTTGAACCAGGCCGACCTCCGTCTGGGCAAGAACCTCAGGTACGGTCGCACGAGAACGTTGGTCGCCCTCGACATCTTCAACCTGTTCAACTCGAACACGCCTGACGTGTATCAGACGAACTACTCGGCGCCCTCGGCAACGTCAACGTATCTGAACCCGTTGTCGATCACCGTAGGTCGCTTCTTCAAGATCAGCGCGCAGTTCGATTTTTAGCACGCACGAAGATCACGAAGACCACGAAGGTCACGAAGAGGGATGAGTAGCGGCGGGTCTTTAGACCCGCCGTGAAAGTCGCTCACAACACCCAGGCGCGTCTGAAGACGCGCCTTTACGTTTTCCGCTGGAAGACTCCGTACCAGACGCGCGTGACGGCGTCCTTGCCGTGCTTCCCCTTGTGAGTGCGTGCGAGCGCAAATCCACTTCGATCGAGCATCGCCATCACCTGCTCGGTCTGAGACTCATCGATCTCGATCAGGATCGAGTGGAGCGTCGGACTCGCGAGCGTCTGTGCCGCTCCCCGCAGCACCTCGATCTCGCCGCCATCAACGTCGACCTTGAGATGGTTCGGCGCCGGCAGTGAGAACGTCGAGATCGCTGAATCGAGCGTCATCGACAACATCGGTTGCAGGTAGCGTTTCGGAGTGTCCGCCTCGTCCGCATCCCAGGCGTCCGGCTTGAAGTCGTGCCGGCTCTGTCCTGGGTCGAGCGACAGGTATCTGAAGCTACCAAGCCCATTCGCGCCGGCCACTGCCAGCGGCACCGGGATGATGATCGCCTCGCAGCGGTTGAGGACGATGTTGCCGCAGAGATGCGCGTACGACGCGAAGCCTGGCTCGAACGCCACGACGGTTCCCCGCCGCGCACACACCTTGGCCGCTACGAGCGAGAAGGTGCCGACGTTGGCGCCGACGTCGTAGAGCACGCCGCCGCCGCTCATCGACTCTTCGATCCACGCGACGGTCCACGGTTCCTTCTTGCACGAGCGCGCCCGCCATTTCCGTTCCATCGGCGACGTCGCGAGCAGACGCACGGGATGCGCGGCGTAGTCCAGCGGCACGACGGTGGTGTTGCCGTCTCCGAGCGTGGCCAACTTCTCCGGAACGTCTTCAGCGGCCGGCCCCATGAATTGCCGCAGACGTTTTGCGAACGCGTTCGAAGTCAGCAATGCCATCAGCTCACCTTATCACTACGATGCCATCGGTCTGCCTTGATACAGTATGAGGACTTGGCTCGCATACATATTGGAGGCGCTGGTGGGGCGCCTTCGAACAACTTCATTCGCTCGCTGCGCGATTCGGCGCGTGGGCACTATCTCATCGGAGCTTCGTCGGTACCCTCAGACCTGATGCTCGCCGACGTCGACGAGAGGCACGTCGTGCCCTACGCGACGGCGCCGGACTACAGACCGTGCATCCTCGAGTTGCTGGCGCGCACGCGGCCCGCGTTCATGCACGTGCAGAGCGACTACGAGGTACGCGTCGTCTCCAGCATGCGGAATGAGATCGAGGCGCTCGGCGTCCGACTGTTCCTGCCGGCGCCGGACACGGTAGAAACGTGCGTGGACAAGGGAAAGTCGTACGCCATCTGGTCTCGCGCGGGTCTCCCCGTGCCGCGCACGATTCTCCTGAACACACCGGCCGATCTCGAGAGAGCGTTCGACTCTCTAGGTCAGACGATCTGGATCCGTGCGACGGTAGGAGGCGGAGGACGAGGGGCCCTGCCGGTCACGAGCGTCGACTTTGCACGAGCGTGGATCGATCAACACGACGGATGGGGAGAGTTCACGGCCGCGGAGTTGCTCACCGACCGGAGCGTGACCTGGCAGTCCATCTGGTATCAGGGTGAACTGGTCGTCGCTCAAGCGAGACTCCGGCATAAGTGGAACTACGGCAATCGAACGCTCTCCGGCGTCACGGGGATCACCGGGGTGGCCGAAACCTGCTCGGACGAAGACGTGACCCGGATTGCGCTGGATGCCATTCACGCCGTCGACTCACGGCCTCACGGGATCTTCTGCGTCGACATGACCTACGACAGCAGCGGCGTCGCGAATCCGACCGAGATCAACATCGGCCGGTTCTTCACCACGTCCTATTTCTTCACCAAAGCTGGCCTCAACTTCCCAGAGATCTACTGCGACCTCGCCCTCGAGGGGCGCTTCCCCACGCTCGATCGGAAGATCAATCCCCTGCCCGACGGGTTGATTTGGATTCGCGGCATGGACGTCCCGCCCGTCCTCACGACGAGCGAGGAGCTGGCGAAGCTGGAAAGCGGCCGGGAGGAAGTTGGAAGCCGCCCGGGAGAGAGGTGAGTAGGACCGTCCTGGTGAGCGGGGCGCGAGGATTCATTGGCGCCGCCACTGTTCGCAGACTCGCCGGTATGCCGGATACGACGGTCGTCGCTCTCGCGCGATCTCGGCCGGACGGCCCCGCTGATCGCAACGTCCACTGGATCGAATGCAGCCTCGAGGACCTGGGGCCATCACGTTGGAGCTCCGCGGGCTGGACGACCTTCGATGCCGTGATTCACCTGGCGGCTTTTACGCCGAAGAGCGGTGCGACGCGCGACTACGCGCCGGAAATCATCGCTGCCAACATCGTCGGCCTGCAGAATCTGCTCACGAGTTTCATCAGCCCTCCGGGCAGGTTCGTCTTCTGCAGCACGCTCGATGTCTATTCCCGCCCGGCTTTCGAACATACCGTGAATGAGCGCAGCCCCGTAGGCCCGGCAGGCTTGTACGGCTTATCCAAGTTGCTTGGAGAGGGGCTTGTCGAGGCGAATTCGCGATCGTCGGGCGCCGAGTGTCTGACCCTCCGCCTCGGTCATATTTTTGGACCAGGCGAAGAACGATACGCGAAGCTCGTTCCCGAGACGATACGCCGGGTGCTCGCGAACCAACCCCCGCGAATCGCGGGCGACGGCGGCGAGCAGCGCGACTTGCTCTACGTCGATGATGCTGTCGAGGCGATCGTTCGCTCCTGCACGGCAGCCTTAAATGGCACGCGCGTCATCAACGTCGCACGCGGCGTATCGCATTCGATTCTGGAAGTCGTCAAGACGATCGCGGCGTTGGCTGGGTATAGTGGCGCCCCGGAACAGTTGCCGCGCCCTGCGGATGCGTACTCCACACTTTTCGACACGTCTCTCATGAAACGCGTGCTCGGCGAATGGCCGCTGGTCTCATTGGCCGATGGGTTGAGACGAGAAATCACGCAGTTCAGTGGCGTGTCCTGACGACGGATCATGGAACGAGCTTCAGAGTACGACCGGCTTGCGAAGATTGCGTCGGATAGCTGGTACGCCAAGGGCGTCAACACGACGACCGTCGCCTACAGCATGGGCATCTTCTCGCGCTATTGGAGACCAGGGTCCTGCCTCGAGCTCGGTCCCGCTGAAGGTTTGGCCACAGCCGCGCTTGCCAGGCAATTCGACGATCTCACCTGCGTCGAAGGTGCGGACGCTCTCGCGGTTGCGCTACGCGAGCGCCATCCGAGCGTCCGAGTCGAATGCGCGATCTTCGAGGACTACGTGCCTGGAAGGACGTTCGACAACATCGTGCTCGGCCACGTGCTCGAGCATGTCGAGCACCCGATCGAGATCCTGTCGCGCGTGAGGAGCTGGCTCAGCGCTAACGGCCGGGTGTTTGCCCTCGTCCCCAACGCTCGCAGCCTTCACCGGCAGATGGGGGTGGTCATGGGCCTCCTGGACAGCGAGCACAGTCTCAATGCCGTCGACCTGCACCACGGCCATCGTCGTGTGTACGACCCTGACTCCCTTCGGCGGGATTTCGACGCGGCCGGCTTTCGAATCGAAGTCTTCGGCGGGTACTGGATCAAGCCCGTTGCGAACAGCCAGTTGGAGGCGAACTGGTCGCCCGAGATGATCGAGGCGGCAATGGTCGTGGGCGAGCGCTATCCGGACATCGCGGCGGAAATCTACGTGGTCGCAGGGCACGCAGACTCAGCGTGACCCTGGGTCGCTACTGCGACGAGATTGGAACACCGACACGATCCCACGGTGAGGGATCACTGACGAAGCAGGGCCATGCCTGCGCTCCGAAGCTTGCCACCGGTGGCCGATCCTTTCGTGTGAAGACCAGGTAATCCTCCCCGCTGCTCTCGACTCTCGCTGCCACCTGATACTCCCGCTCGACGTATTCCACCACGCGCGGATAGGCGGCTCGCGCCGTTCGATCCAGGGCGGAGGCCATCGCGAACGCTATCGGAGGCTTGTAGCGCGTGATCTTCTCCATCGTGGCATTCTGCTCGTGCGAAAGACTCGCCCAGGTGAGAGGGAAAACATAGTGTCGTTGCGCGAGCAAACGTCCTGAGAAGTAGGGAATCTCCGGCTCGAACCAGAGGACGAGTATCCGATCCATTGGTGGGATGCAGCCACGCGCGTACGCCGCGAGCTTGAGCGTGATTCGCGCCGGCCGGTCAACATAATGCGCGAGAGGAGGTGACGCCATGAGTTCGGGGCGGACGCTGGCCCATGCACCTGCGATCGGGTTGGTCGCCCAATGTCCCGTGAGGCTGTCGAGGATCTGAGCGAACCGCCCCGAGACAGCCACGTTCATCGTCGTCACCAGCACAAGTGCGATGGCGACAGCTTTGGCAGCAATCGACCGCATCTGCCCGCCGGATCCCATACGCCACAGCCACACGGTACACAGACTCAACGCGATCGCACAGAGAACGACCGCGTCGGCAAGGCGTGCGGCGAAGGGTTCCCGCAACATCCCGAATGCCACCGTGAACGCAAACGCAGCGAATGCAGACAGGCTCTCCGGCGTGATTCCGGGCACCAGACGCGGAGCGATCCACGGACTCGAAACGAGCAGCACGAGCGGTAGGAGCAGGAACAAGGCGACGGAATACTCCGCCGCTCGATCACGCTCGCTGAGACCGGGGAGGATCTGCAGACGCAGCCAGGCGTGCTCGAATTGCCTGCGCTGTGCCTCCGGCCAGCGGGATTCTTCAAGCGTCCCGGAGGACCGATTGATTCCGGCGGTGTCTTCGACGATTGGTTCGCGAACGAGCCGCGCGAGATCCGAAATGGACCGCGGTGGGAGACGGACGCGTTCGGAGTCGCCGTCCATTTCGACCGAAGTGAGCCCGTACTTCTCACGGATCGCCTGCCGCGCCGCCGGATCACTCTCTGCTTTCCAACGAACGGAGACGACCGGCGCGTACTGTTCCTGCGGTTCCGGCACAAGCACCCTTCCGGCGAATCGAAGGATTGGCCACACGTGCGCGCCATGCGTCTCGTGCTCCTCTCCAATACCGGCCACGCCTGTGCGGGCGTAGTTCGGCAAACCGACGGTCGAGTGGATGTAAACCCAGGAGGGCACGACGAGCGCGAGAGTAATGGCACCGGCCAGCGCGACGCGCGTCACCGTCTCACGTCGAAAGCCGTGCGCCGCGACGGCCGCGAGCGCGAGCGCGAACGCGGTGTAGATCCCGTGGTCCGGACGCCAGTAGTACACCACCGCCACCCAGGCGCCGAAGGCCGCGATCGTCGTCACTCTCGGGCGTTGGACGTAGGCCCACCACAACACCGCGGCAACCGCGTAGACGATCCCCTTGGGATATGAGTAACTGCGCGCACCAGCGACGATGAGGAGCGACGCGGCCAGAAAGGCAGCGGGCATCGAGTTCGTCAGCCGCCGCACGAGCACGAAAACGAGATACGTGCTGATAGCCCAGGTCACGCCGACAATTAGCGCTTCCCCAAGCAGCCGATCGCCGAACGTCAACTGCGACAGCGCGCTTAGCGAGTACTGCAGCAACCAGCCATTGTCGAAGAAGTCACGGACAGGCCAATCGCCTGCGATCCACTCCTGGGCCATGGCCATGTGCATGAAAGTGTCATTCGCCGCGCCGCTCATCAGAATGACGTGCCATATGAGGGCGGCCATCGCCATCGCAGCGGCACCGGGATCGACCCGACGCGTCACACGTGCTCTTCGACGATCGACGCGCCGACGCGTGGTGCGATGACTTCGATCGAACTCACGAGGTATGACGGCCTTCCCTTGGTATTCTCGGAGATGCGCCAGACGTAACCACCGAGAATACCCAGGCCGAACAACAGAGTAGAGAACGAGAAGAGGACCGCAAGCATGATCGCCGTGTAGCCGGGCACGTCCACCGCGTGAGTGAGGCGCGCCACGAACAGGAGCGCACCAAAAACGGCCGCAACGCTGATGCCCAGAACGCCCGACGTCATCATGACCGTGATGGGTAGGTCTGAGAAAGCAAAGATCGTGTCGAACGCATAGCGCAGTCTCCTGGCCAGCGTCCATCCGCTGCGACCGCTCTTCCGGACGCCGCGGGGATAAGACACGGTTGCGCGGCGGAACCCAACCCAGAAGAGCAACCCAAGCAGATTGACGCTCGCCTCAGGCAGCGACATCAGAATGTCGCGAACCTGTCTCGTACACGCAAACGAATCCACTCCCCCGCGCGGAACCTTGCGATCGATGAAACGCCGGTACAGCGCCCAGAACAGGTTCGATGCCAGACGCGATGACCATCGATCGTCACGCGACGCGCGCTCGCCAATGACGATGTCCGCGCCGGCATCGAGCGCTTCGAAGAACTGATCGATCGATGTGACTGGCTGTTGAAGATCAGCAACGAGGATCCCGATCGAGTCCGCGTCGGCTGCCGCCATCCCCGCACGAATGGCGGCATGCGCTCCGAAGTTTCTGCTCAGGCTTAAGAGCTGGGAGCGGAATGGCATCGTCGGCAGGTGCGTCCGAAGCAACGCGTAAGAGTTGTCGGGGCTGCCGTCGACGACGAAGACTCCCTCGACCTCCGGATAGCGCTGGTGCAAAGCGGCCATCTGCCGGAGCAGGTCGGGGAGGCTCTCCTCGTTGCCATAAACCGGCACGACCACGGCGCGCCTCATCTCATCGAACGCTAGACTGGTCTGCGTGCGATTGTCAAACGTCGACACGTCATAGATCGGAAGAGAACGTGCCGATCGCCCGGGTGCGGGAATCCTGCCAGAGCGAGCGAATTGCTCAGAGGTCGAAAAGGGAGAGGCCGCCTGTCAGATCCGACACTAGGGCGTCGGCCCACGTCGCCGGACGAAGTTGCCGGCCACACCGCAGTCTTCGGTGCAGGGTGGAGGCGGAACGTACGTGTCCTTGATCTTCTTGCGGTACTCCGGATAGAGCGTCTCGCGATAGCCGAGCACGGCTTCGCGCGGCAGGTTGTACAGCTTCATGAACTCGTCGAGGAACGGGTTCTGGTCTGCGGCAAAGTGCGGCACGCCGTCGCCGGGCTCGCGCCCCTCGTAGCCGGGGACGCACGGGTCGCGGAAATCGAGCGGTACCTTTGAAAGCCGGAAGCCCTTCGAGATGATCTCGGGCTCCGCGAGATAGACCGGATCGCGCGCCACCATCAGCACGGTCAGCACGTCACCGTGCCGGAAGAACCGCCAATCGATGATCGCCTGATCGCTGAGCGGCACACCCGTCTTGCGAATAAAGCCCGCCTGCATGTGCGTCGTGCGCGCAGCCAGCGCGCCGCCTTCCCACCGGCCTGTCGTGAAACCCGCCTGCGTATGCAGCGCGTGCTCGGACGGGCGCGGACGACCGTCCATCCAGATCGTCATGCCCATCCAGTCTTCCCACGCATCGATGGTGTATGACACCAGCCCATTCGTCGCTGGATCGGTCTGGCGCGAGATACGCAGGCCGAAAGGACCGAGTACAGCATAGGAAGCGCCCCATCCCTGGCACTGCCGCTCGATCATCGACTTCTGTGACTCGTCGTACGAAAGCGCTCGCGTCCGGCCTTCCTCGGTGAGTGCGAGCCCGAGGTAGTCCACCGGCACGGAGTCGTTCTGCACGTCCTCTGTAGCGATCGGCCCCCACGATCCCGCGAACTCGAATTGGCTCGGAAGCACCGTCTGGGCGGACGCTGCGTCAGCGACGAGCACGACGGCGATGAGCGCGAGTGCGGACCTTCGCACTACCAGGTCGATGAGCATGGTGTGGGATCCCACTTGGAGCCGTCAGGCTCCTTCTTGAAGTGCGGGCTGGTGACGTATGGCGCGGTCAGGTACACCGGATCCTCGACGGAGGACGTCACGAGGAGAAGTTCACCGCCGTCGGGGAGCGGCGTGATATCAAAGTGCTCCGAGACGGTCGCGCGCTCGCTGTAGGGCACGCCGTTCTTGCGCAGATAGCCCGCACGCATGTTCGACGTAACGACGCGAAGGCTGCCACCCTTGTCGGGCGCGGCCACCTGCTCCCACTGTGCAACCGACTCGCCCTGCCACGTAGGCTTTGTTGCAGATTGCAAAGCGCGCGCAGCGAAACGAAGGATCCGCGTCTGCGTGCCCGCGTCGGTGTCGACGCGCAGCGTGTCGGCATCCTGCCAGGTGATGTGCAGGCGGCCGGGCACATTCATGATGGCGCCCGCGCCATACGACTTGCACTGGTTGCCTGCTCGTGTGTCCGCGACGGGATCCCAGGCGTTGATGAACGGCACACCGGCCGGCGAGACCGGAATCCGGCGGTACTCGCCTTTCGCCGGCGTCA
>Ga0157380_10002665_pt1 | contig 12104 bp, 12 predicted proteins | sample S35metaG_FD_119757 | JGI IMG/M metagenome (GOLD analysis project Ga0157380, IMG submission 119757) | Switchgrass rhizosphere microbial communities from Kellogg Biological Station, Michigan, USA - S3-5 metaG | ecosystem: Host-associated > Plants > Roots > Rhizosphere > Soil | place: USA...
GTCCCCGTCGACGGGCGCGATGCGCTCGCACCTGCAATCGTGCAATGGCTCGGTGAATCGCGCGCCCGGTTCGAAGGCGACACGCTCGTCGTCGAGACGACGAACTTCAACGGCGAATCGCCAATGCTCATCGTCGGGCCCGGCGGCAAGCCGATTCCGACGAGCCGCGAGTTGCATATCGTCGAGCGGTTCACGCGCACAGCCGACGACACGATCGACTACGAGATTGCCGTGGAGGATCCCGTCGTTCTGCTGCAGCCGTGGAAGGCCGCGTTTCCGCTACAGCGCGACGACGATTACCGCATGTTCGAGTACGCTTGCCACGAGGACAACTCGGCGGTCCGCAACTTCATCGAAGCGTCGCGTTTCGAGCGGCGTCAGCGAGTCTCGGCAACACCATGACGAAACCAGGCGATCCGACCAAACCGACCGGCGACGACCGCGACCGCGCACTCGCACGGCTCGAGAAAGCCCTCGGCGAAGCGTTGGCTGCCAGCGAAGCGTCGGAAGCCATCGTCGAGGATCAACGGCAGCGGCTGAAGCTGCTCGGCACCGGCCGCGAAGAAACGATGCGCGCGCTCGCCGAGGCGCGCGCCGAGCTGAAGCGCGTGAGCCAAGAACGCGACGAGCTTCGCAAGCAACTCACGCGCATCGACAGCGTGCAGACGGCCACGATCGCATTGCCGGAGAACGATCCGGCAGCTTGGCGGGCGGCCGACGTACCTTCGCTCGAAGACCTCATGGCCGCGCTCGGCTACAACGAGGAACCGCGCGGGGAGGAACCGCGGGGGGACGCAGGTCATCTGCACCAACACGTGCAGGCCACACGCGACACGGACGACTCGGAGGAAATGATCGCTCCGCGGCTAGTGTTTCCCGAGCAGTTCGCGGAGACGGCCAGGCCCGGCGAAGAGGCAACCGCGGCCGCATCGAGGGTGCTCGTGCTCCTCGACCCCGAGCGGCCCATCAAGTACGCGCTCTATAAAGAGACCATGACGATCGGCCGCGCCGATATCGCGGACATCCAGATCGACAACGGCTTCTTGAGCCGGCTGCACGCGCGTGTCATCTCGACCCCGGAAGGTGTCACGATCGAGGACTTCGAGAGCAAGAACGGCATTCGCGTGAACGCGAAGATCACACCGCGCCAGGTGCTGCGACACGGCGACGTCGTCGATCTCGGTCGACTGCGCTTTCGCTTCATCGATACCGCGAGCGACGACGCCGACTAACCCCGGCGCAGGCTATTTCGGCCGCCCCTGGTAGCCCTGCGACAACATCTGTAGGCGATAGATCGTCATCGCCGTGTTACGGATCAACTCGGGCGTCGCCCATGCCTTGCCGTCGGGGCCCACCGCCCCCGACGACGGCGCGAACAGCACTCTCTTATCGGGGCCCGAGAAGGCAAGCGTGATCGGGCGGCGCGGCGTCGGGATCAGTCCGAGATGCTCGCCGCGCGGCGACAGCACGTGCACGCCGCGGTTGCCCGTCACGTACAAGCGCCCTTCGGAATCGACGGCCATGCCATCGCCGCCGTCATCGCCGTCGAGGGTGCCGAAATCGCGGCGGTTGGAAGTCGTACCGTCGCCACGCACGTCGAACGCGAGCACGCTGGTATTGTTCGTCACGTACAGCGTGCGGCCGTCCGGGCTCAGCATGATGCCGTTCGAGCGGATGTCCTGGTCCGCGACCGTGCTGACGACGCCGTTCGGATTGACGTAGAAGGCTCCGCCGACCGTGAAGTACGCGCCGCCCTGGCCGTCGGCGATCAGGTCGTTCAACCGGCCGAGCGGCGCGCCGTTCGCGAACGTCATCGCGAGCACCTTGCGCTCGGGCAGCAACTGCACGACCGCCGTCAGATCGTTGCAGCCCGGCAGAAACGTATTGAGCGGCTCCGTGCACGCACGCTCCACCGCATAAAGCCGGCCTTCGGCATCGAGCGACACGGAGCCGACACCGCGCGTCGGGCTGACGACGGTGTATTCTTTGCCGTCGGGCGCAAGCTTGCGAATCGTGTCCGTCTGCTCTTGCGCGAAGATCACGCCGCCGTCGGCCGTGCCGACGATGCCGTCGGCCGTCTCGAAATCGGCCCACACGATTTCCCATTTCGCGCCCGCCGCGACAATCCCAGGAATCGCCGTGACATTCGTTTCCCGCTCACCGGGCAGCAGCGTCTGCGCCGCCGCCGAACCGATCATGAGCGCCGGCAGCAGAGCTGCGGCGGCGACAACGCTCGCGTGCTTCATATTTCTTTTCCCCCTGGCCGTAGAGCGGCTTGTAACCTAAATCCCGCGCCAGTCTAGTGCGAGCTTCGTCTCGACACTACTGCGCGCCGGGCGCACGAAAACGCATGTGGTAAAGTGGTGCCCGGAATGCCAGGACGTGTCAACGAGGGGGAAATGATGGCCGCATTCAAGGCCTTGATCGTCGCCGCCGCCGTCGTGGCGGTGACCCAGATCGCCACGGCGCAAACCGCCGCCGAGCGCCGCGAAACGTTGAGCCGCATGATCCCGAAGCACGAGGGCTACTTGGGCGCGTTGGCGCCGGAGAACCTCAAAAAAGAGCGTCCGGCCCCGCCGTTCGATCTGACGGGCACGTGGTTCGTAGATTTGAGCCGCGCCTTCGCCGACTTTCGCTACGGCCCGCCGTATCCCGAGTTCATCGGCCAGGCGAAGCTCGACTACGAGTACTCGCAAACGCTGCAACGCGGGCAGTCCTGGCGCGACGCGATCGGTCAGTGCTTCCCGGCCGGCCAGCCCATGGTCATGACCCGCGTTTGGCCGATCGCGATGATTCAGCTGCCGACCGTGATCTACATGGTCTCGAACTTCAACAACGAGTTCAGGCAGATCTTTCTCGACGGCCGTCCTTGGACCGATCCGGACACTGTGATCTTCACCTACAACGGGGAATCGCAGGGCCGCTTCGAAGGCGACACGCTAGTCGTCGACACGCGCTACGTCGAGACGTACAACCACTACATCGATACGGGCATCCCTATCTCCGAGGAGTTCCGCATGCAGGAGCGGATCCGCTTGCTCGAGAACGGCGAGATACTCGAGATCGCGTACATCATGACCGACCCCGTCAACTGGGTCGGCGAGTGGCGCAGCACGAAGCGCTGGTTGCGCGTCGACAATACCGACATCGGCGAGGTGCATTGTCTGCCGGACCTGAATGACAACCTGCCGAGCACGCAAGCCGGCCGTGCCGGGCTCGAACAGTAAAGGGAGTGCTGACCATGACTGCGTTGAAGAAAATCTCATCGATCGCCGTGGCGACTGCGATCACCGCGCTGGGCGCACTCCCCTCCGCCGCGCATCATTCGACGGCGGCCTTCGACAACTCGCGTGTCGTCAAACTCGAAGGCACGATCACACAGTTTCGTTGGATCAACCCGCACGCGTCGATCAAGATCGACGCGAAGTCCGAGGGCGACGAGCCCGACGGTGTGTGGACGATCGAGATGACGGCACCGAACGTGCTCATCAACGAAGGGTGGACGCGGACGGCGCTCCAGGTCGGCGACAAAGTCACTATGTTCGTGAACCCGCTGCGGAACAAGGTCGTGCTGAACGACGGCAGCACCGGCTCGCTGTACGTCGGCGTCATCCTCGCGGACGGCAACAAGCTCGGCCAGACCGACGGCAAAGGGCAAGGCTCGAGCCGTTAGCCCGCTCAGGTACTCGCGAGCGCCTTGAAGCTGCGTTGCATCTTCGTCACGCGAGCAACATAGCTGCGCGCGTCGTGCGTGCCGCAGCGCTGGCCGGCCGAAAACTGCAACCCGCGGCGCGCATAAGTAGCCGCTGCACCGGCGCCGCACAGGTGCATCATCGCCGCAAGCGTCTGCTTCTGCTCGAGCGTCGCACGCAGCGCCGGATGCCGATCCAGGAGCTGTACGACGCTGCGATCGAGATATGCCGCAGTCATCTCGACGGCATGCGATGGCACGGTGCGCGTGTACAGGTCATTCAACCAGCAGGACTTGAAGTCGTACCACGGCCCTTCCTCGACCACGCGGTGTCCGTGAACGCAATAACGCCGCGCGATGGCGAACGTGCCGTCCGTGATCTGATACATGCCGACTGCGCTGGACGCCGGCCGGAAGATCTCGAACGGCTCGTGCGTCAGACTGAAGCGCCAATAGGTACGCACGACGGGGTTCCCCGAACCCTCGATCTGAGCGAGTGCCGCGAGCAAGTCCGGCGTCATGATCGGCGTCGAGTGGCGCTCGAACAGCGCACCGTAAGAGCGCCAGGTCTCGGCCGGGTCCTTGTAAAAGGACCCGCTGATTGGGAAGAACAGCTCCGATGGTTTTCGGACCACCTGATACAGCCAGTTCACGGCGACGCACAGCACCAGGAATGCGGCCGTCGCCAATGTGACCTGCACGACCGCGGGCGCACGCCGCAACGTCTTGACGAACCGCTGGCGCGTGGGCGCGCTCGGCCACAAGCGGCGAAGACGCCACCGGTGCCGCTTCCCTCCGCTCTTCGCTCGCCGCCGCCCCATCGCTAGTGCCACTCCCACACCACGCGGCCAAGTTGCGCCGGAGCGGCCGGAAGGTCAACGTCGACAGCCACATCGAACTCGAAGCTCGAGCCCTCGCGCCGCTCGATACCCTCGAGCTTGAGCAGCGTGCGTTGCCCCGCCGCATCGCAAACGTCGACGGTGCACAAGCCGTGCTCGTCGAGAAGCCCAATTCGGCAGCCAAGCACGGCGCCGTCCGAGATCGCACAAGCCGAATCTTCCGCGCAGGCGAGCACGACGATACGCTCGGAATCGAGCGCGACCGCATCAGTAAAACCGAATGGCACACCGCGCACATCGCCGAGCTCGACGGTCGTGACGCGCCTGATGCGCGGACTTCGCACGCCCGGGCCACTGAGCCACGCTGCAAACTCATCGCACGAGAGCTCAGCGATGGCATTCACGGGCGCACGCGCGGCATCCCGCGCATCGTTACCGCGATGGAAAAGCTCGAGTCGAGCGCCGCGCACGACGGCCCCTTCGACGTTGAGCCGCGCCGCATCGCGCACCACCGCCGCGCGCAGGCCGCGATAGAGTGCGCTCGCATCGACGATCGACGGCGGCGCTCGCCCGTCCCACACGACGAGCTGCTCGCGCTCGGGCGTAGAGCCCGAACCAAACGCAACGAGGCGGCCGTCGGATAGCGTCACGCAGGCTTCGAGGTCGAGCTTGTCGTGTTTGTTCCCGAGCGTGTCGTCGAACACGCGCTTCCCCGATGCGTGCGCCGGCAACAATACGGGCCGCACGGCGCCGCTCGAATCGCGCACGGCGAGCGCGTTGATGTCGTCTTGGACGATGACGAGACGGTTCCTGAACTGCCGGAGCGCCGACGCTGCGCGCACATGTGCCGGCAGCGAGGCGTCCACGGCGCGCGCGTACTCGAGCGGCACGAGCTCGTCGAGTGTAGCCACCCGGCTCGCGTCGAACCGCGCGACGAGGTGCGTGCGGCGAATGGCGGGTGCGCCCGTCATCTGCCAAACTTTGTGCCCATGGGACGTATCTTCGAAGTTCGAAAGCACACGATGTTTGCGCGCTGGGACCGGATGGCCAAGCAGTTCTCGCGCATTTCCAAGGAAATCATCGTGGCCGTCAAGGCCGGCGGCCCTGACCCCCACGCGAACCCCGCTCTGCGCCGCGCAGTCCAGAACGCCCGGCAGATCAACATGCCGAAGGACAAGGTCGAGTCGGCGATCAAGCGTGCGTCCGGCAAGGACGCCACCAACTACGAGCAGATCATCTACGAGGGTTATGCGCCGCACGGCGTGGCCGTCATCGTCGAATGCGCGACCGACAATCCGACGCGCACGGTTGCCTCGGTGCGCGCGATCTTCTCGAAGGGCGGCGGCAATCTCGGCAGCACCGGCAGCGTCGCGTTCCAGTTCCGCAAGATGGGGGTCTTCCGCTTGAACCCGGACGGCGTCGACCACGACGACCTCGAGCTCTACCTCATCGACCACGGCCTCGACGAGATGGGCGATAGCACCGGCGACAAGGGCGAGCCGCAAATCGTCGCTCGGTGCCCGTTTGCCGACTTCGGCCAAATGCAGGAAGCGCTCGAAAAGCGCGGCATCACGCCGATCTCAGCCGCACACGAATACATTTGCACGGCGCCCACCGAGCTGCCCGAGACCAAGGCCAATGAGGCCCTCGCGATGATCGACAAGCTCGAGCAAGACGAGGACGTGCAGAACGTCTACCACTCGCTCATTTGACGCGCAAAAGGCGCAAGACGGCATCCACGCGCTCGCGGCGCACTTGAAGTAGCCCACAGAAACCGCGCAGAACGCCCTTGTTAAATCGCTAGGCCGCATCAGGCTTCGCGACATAACGCCCGTGCGTTCTCCGCAACAACGGCGCCAGTTGTGACGCGAGCCTCAACCCGCCCGCGACCCACCTCATACGATGCGCCCGCGCATTCACTTTGGGAGATCGTTTCATGAAACGCACTGCACTCTTTGTTGCTATCGCCGCCGTTTTCGCTCCGGGCCTCGTGCTCGCCGACATGAACTACACCAACTTCGAGGTGAGCATGATCGACGTGGAGAACGACTCGGTGAACGTCGACGGCGACGGGTTCGCGCTCGAGGGCTCATACGAGCTCAACGACCGCTTCCACTTGTTCGGCGAATGGCAGGACCAGAGCCTCGATTTCGGCATCGACGGCCGCTCGCTCGAGCTCGGCGGTGGGTATACCCACAGCTTCTCGGACAAGCTGGACTTCGTCGGCACCCTGTCGTACGTCGATGCCGAGGTGAAGCTCGGCAGCCTGACGGCCGACGATGACGGCCTCGGGATCGGCGGCGGCATCCGTTCGCGCATCGCGGAGTCGGTCGAGCTCGACGCGTCGCTCAAGCTCGTCGACTTCGACGAGTCGGGCAGCGACACGGGCTACTCGGTCGGCGGCCGTTACTACTTCAACGACGATATGGCTATCGGCGCGAGCGTCGACTTCACGGACAACACCGATACGCTGCGTGTCGGCTTCCGTTGGGAGTTCTAAGACAAGTCTAGAGACTTGCCTTACTTTGCGCCGCCGGTTGCTTCGCAGCCGGCGGCGTTTTCTTTTCTGAGCAAGATCTAGCAGGCGTCTCGCCGCTGCGCACGAGTCGCGCAGGGCACCCGAGCACGCCTCTCAGGCGTGCGGCGCCCACGCCTTGTCTCCGACCGTGTAGGTGATGCACGGATCGAAACGCCCCGGCGTCTCGACGTAACGCATCGCCTGCGTGCAGCCGATCTCGGAGGTGAAGTAGCCGAGCAGCGTCAGCTCTTTGATCATCCGGAAATAGTGTGGCCGCTCGGCGCTGCCGGGCCGGCGCATGTACTCGATGGCTTCTCGGTCGAGCCGCTCCAGCAACGCGAGGCGTTGTGCCGGCGACGATGCCATGAAGCCGTCCCCGTTCTGCATGCGCGACTCGCGCTCGATCGCCCCTAGGCCGTCACGAAACACCGCTTGCTCACGCGGGTCGTAGGTGTCCGCCACCATTCTCGCGATGAACGGCCCTACTCCCGCCGCCTTCGCACCGGGCGTTTTTGTCTCGGGTAGGATCGTGTCCGCGATCTCGTCGAGCAGCACGACGTCGCTGTCCGAGAACACTCGCGATTGCCCCGTCGCGCAGCCCGTTAGCCAGGCGGCCTGGCCTATCAACGCGGCACCGCCCAGTAGCGCGCTCACGCGTCGAATCGCTTCACGCCGAGTGACGAGATCGTCCTTCATAGCTATTCCCGCCATGCCAGTCCCTCTGCCGGTCAAAGATTGCGCCGCGAGAGCTCGCCGACCGCATGATCGACGGCACGCGCCGTCAAGGCCATGTACGTCAAAGACGGATTCACGCACGACGACGACACCATGGCCGAGCCGTCCGTGACGAACACGTTCGGCGCATCCCACACCTGGTTGAAGCGGTTGAGCACCGATGTCCGACGATCGTTGCCCATGCGCGCCGTGCCCATCTCGTGAATGCCCATCCCCATCGCGTAGCCTCGGTCGTACGTCGTTACGCCGCGGACACCGGCTGCTTCGAGCAACTCGGCCATGTCGTTCATCATGTCTTCGCGCATCAGCCGCTCGTTCTCGCCCGTCTCGCAGTCGACCGCGAGCACCGGCAAGCCCCACTTGTCCCTCTTCACCTTGTCGAGTGTCACTTGATTGTCGTGGCGCGGCAGGATTTCGCCGAACGCCGTCGCGCCGATCTGCCACGCGCCGGGTTCTGCCGCGCGGTCCTTGAACTCACCGCCGATACCGAGCTCGCGCACGGCGCGCTGCCAACCCAGGCGGTTCGCGCTGCCCTGGTAGCCGAAGCCGCGCGTGTACTCACGCCGCTCGCCGAATAGATTGCGAAAGCGCGGGATGTAGAACCCCGTCGGGCGATTGCCAAAATAGTACTGGCCGTTCAGTTGCTCGTCGGCGAGGAACCCCTCGGCGCCGACGCGGAAATGATGGTCCATCAAATTATGGCCGAGCTCGCCCGAGCTCGAGCCCAACCCTTCGGGCCAGACGTCGGTCGCCGATTGCATGAGGAGCCACGTGCTGTTCAAGGTCGATGCGCACAGGAACACGACCCGCGCCGTGTACTCCGTCGTCTGATTCGTCACGGCATCCATGACTCGCACGCCGGTAGCGCGCTGACGATCCCGGTCGTAGAGCACCTCCGTCGCGATCGAGAACGGCTTTAGCGTGAGCCGTCCGGTCGCCAGCGCGGCCGGCAGCGTCGACGATTGCGTGCTGAAGTACGCGCCATACGGGCAACCGAGCGAGCACGCATTGCGGTACTGACACGGCGAGCGGCCGGGCAGCGCTCGGGTTAGGTTCGCAACGCGGCCGGGGATGACGCGCCTGCGGCCGTCGAAGAGTCCGCGCACACGGCCCGCGACGAGCTCCTCACCGCAGTTGAGCGGTATTGCCGGTTGGAACTGACCGTCCGGCAGCTGCGCCATACCCTCGATCGAGCCCGAGATACCGGCATGCCGTTCGACGTAGTCGTACCACGGTGCGAGCTCGGCATAGCGGATCGGCCAATCGACGGCAATGCCCTCGCGGGCGTTGGCCTCGAAATCGAAATCGCTCCAGCGGTAGCTCTGCCGCCCCCACAGCAGCGAGCGGCCGCCCACGTGATAGCCGCGATACCAGTCGAAGCGCTTGACTTCGGTGTACGGCGACTCCTTCTCATCGGCCCACCAATCGAGGTTGCGCTCGCTGAGCGGATAGTCGCGCCGGAGGACCGGATACGCCTCTTCCATCGCATACGTCCGAGCACCCCGGTGCGGGTATTCCCACGGGCCCTTGTGGGCATTCCCGTAGTCCTTGGCGTGCTCGATATTCTTGCCGCGCTCGAGCAAGAGCACCGTCAAGCCCTTCTCCGTGAGCTCTTTTGCCGCCCAGCCGCCGGATATACCGGAGCCGACGACGATTGCGTCGTAGTTTTCGTTGGCCACTGGCGTCCTCTGCGTGGATCGGCGGATGTTACTGCAACCCGCGCCAAAATTGATCCATAGGCTAGAATCCTCGCCGTGAGGAAAGTCAGATTCGGCATGGTCGGCGGCGGCGAAGGCGCATTCATCGGCGCCGTGCACCGCTCGGCCGCGGGCCTCGACAACGCGCTCGATCTCGTCTGCGGCGCGTTCGCAAGCGATGCCGAGCGCAGCCGGCGCAGCGGTGCGAACCTGGGACTACCGCCCGAGCGCTGCTACGCCGATTTCAACTCCATGTTCGCGGCCGAAGCCGAGCTGCCGGCCGACGAGCGCATGGAGTTCGTCGCGATCGTCACGCCGAACAACCTGCACTTGGCGGTCGCGTCGGCCGCGTTCAAGCACGGCTTCCACGTGCTCTCCGACAAACCCGCGACGACGACGCTTGCCGAGTGCTTCCAGCTGCGCGACGCGCAGCAAGCGAGCGGGTGCCTCTACGGGCTCACGCATCCATACGGCTCGTATCCACTGATCGTGGAAGCCGCCGAGCGCGTGCGCGCCGGAGCGCTCGGGACCATTCGCAAAGTCATCGTCGAGTACACGCAAGGCTGGCTCGCCGAGCCGATCGAGCGCCGCGGCCAGAAGCAGGCGATCTGGCGCCTCGATCCGAAACGCGCGGGGCTCTCGAGCTGCATGGGCGACATCGGCGTGCACGCGTTCCATCTTGCCGAGTTCGTTACGAATCTGCGCACGACGGAGCTCTGCGCCGATTTGAATAGCATCGTCGCCGGCCGCGAGCTCGACGACGACGGGGCCGCTTTCTTACGTTTCGACAACGGCGCGCGCGGCGTGCTCGTCGCGAGCCAGATCTGCACCGGCGACGAGAACGATCTGCGCCTGCGCATCTACGGCGATGCCGCGAGCCTCGACTGGCGCCAAGAGGAGCCCAACTCGCTGTGGCTGAAGCACGCACACAAGCCCATCGAGCTCATCCGCAGCGGCGGCACGAACTTCGGCGCGGCGGCCCGTGCGCATTCGCGCTTACCGGCCGGCCACCCCGAGGGCTATCTCGAGGCGTTCGCGAATGTCTACCGCAATTTCGCGGCGCAGGTGCGCGCGCACGGCGCCGGCGCCAACGGCGATCCCGCACCGCGCGGCGTGCCCGGCATCAAGGCGGCGCTGCGCGGCATGGCGTTCATCGAGACCGTCGTGGCGGCCAGCAAGTCCGCGCAAAAGTGGCACGCGTTTCCGAGCATCGCCGACTGACGTCGGCTGCTAGCTAGAGGTTCCGCCCGCAACCGTACAACGTCGTGCGTTCGAGCGTGACCACGACGGTATTATCGAACAGCTCGCCGCTCATCGTGTCGTTGCACGGCACCCGGTCAATCGCGACGACGAGCTCCTGCGTGCCAGCGAAGCTTCGATAGGTCGTGCGAGCACCGGCAACCACGGGATCGCGGTGCGGAAACTCCGTGCGGCGCGCCCCGAGCTCGGTCGTCAACGTGAGCTGCTGCTGTGAGATCTCGAGCGTCCACGGCGGCTCGTTGCCGAGCGCGCGAAACGTCGCACCGCGGCTAAGCGACTCGGCGGATCGCGCCGCACCCGGATTCGAAGTGCAATCGACGAACGACTGACCGCGGACCTCGAAGGTCGCAACGCCGCCGCGGCTCCAGAAGACCGAAGCGCCGGCCGCGTATCGTGCACCAGAAGCGACTTCGGTCTGCGGCAGCGTGAGGGAGTCGGCGCCGAGAATCTGCGGCGAGAACACTGTCGCTTCGCCGGGCACCGTGCGGACGCCGAAGATGACGCCGCTGCCACAATCGAACATGAAGCGGCGCGAGCCGTCGGGAGCGGGCGCCAGCGGCGGCTCGTCAGACGCGACGTTGGGCGGCTCCGCCGTGCTCTGCTCGCCGGCCGGCTCCTGCGGCAAGCGGATTTGCTCCTGCAGCTCGTCGAAGGTCTTGCGCGGCCCAGTCGGCAGCGGCAGCGGTGCTTGTTCCAACACGTCGACGACATCGGGCGCGCCATCGGGACCCATGCGTATCGCGAGCAGCGCCGCCACGATCGCTGCGAGGGCCGCGCCCCACACCATTATCCTTTTGAGCATGCCCCTGCGGCGCTCCTCGGCTCGCGCCCCATCTCCAACGTCGCGCGATCGCCCAGAGCCAACACCACGACGCCTACGCGCAGGACTGTGGCCGAGCTTTCCGCGCGCATGGGTCGAAGTCTACGCCGGTCCGGGTGGCGGCGCCGCTCGTAGCCGGAGTGGCCAGGCGCGAGCGCGGCCCGTTCGGTGGTAGATTCCTGCCCTACTTCGACTTCGGACCTGAGGTGAACGGCGGTGGCAACGAGCGGCAAGCAACTCGGTACGGCGGCGCTCAGTGCAGCACTCGCCTTTCTCAGCGCCAACGCGGGCTACGCGCAGCAAGCCGCGAACATCGGCTTCAAGAGCGTCGGCCGCGCCGCGCCGCTGCTGCGCGAAATTCCGCGCGAGTATCCGGTCACCGATCTCGCCAAGCTCGAGGTCTACCCCGAGAACGATCTCGTCGTCGGACCGTGGCGCCCGACGCGCGCCGGCGCGAACGGCACGCCGCAGCAGCGCAACGAAGGCAGCGCGTGGGACGGCGCCTCGCCGCCCGGCGTCGAGCCGCTGCCCGTCGATCTCTTCA
>Ga0157380_10002666_pt1 | contig 12102 bp, 9 predicted proteins | sample S35metaG_FD_119757 | JGI IMG/M metagenome (GOLD analysis project Ga0157380, IMG submission 119757) | Switchgrass rhizosphere microbial communities from Kellogg Biological Station, Michigan, USA - S3-5 metaG | ecosystem: Host-associated > Plants > Roots > Rhizosphere > Soil | place: USA: Michigan...
CGATGCCGAAGGGTCGCGCCAGAACCGTCCGCTCCAAGGACGGTACCCGCCTGCATACCGAAGTCTTCGGGCCGAAGGGCGGCTACCCGATCGTGCTCGCGCACGGCATCACGTGCGCCCTCCGGGTGTGGGCCTACCAGATAGCGGACCTGTCCACCGATTACCGCGTCATCGCGTTCGACCACCGCGGGCACGGCAAGAGCGCGGTGCCGCCGCGCCGCCATCGCTACAGCCTCGACATCCTGGCGGCCGACCTCGACGCCGTGCTCGAGGCGACGCTGGCCCCGGCCGAGCGTGCCGTTATCGCCGGACACTCGATGGGTGGCATCGCGATCACATCGTGGGCCGAGCGGTATCCCGAACGGGTACCGGAGCGCGCCGATGCCGTCGCGCTGATCAACACCACCACCGGCGACCTCCTGCGCCACGTCCAGTTGCTGCCGGTGCCCGCGCCACTGGCCGATGCGCGGGTGCGTGCGGCGGGGACCCTGCTGAAGACATTCGGCGCCGCGCCGTTTCTGCGCGCGGTGGATCGGCCGAGCCGGCGGTTCGTCTCCACGATCGCGGTGGGCCGAGACGCCGACCCGGACGTCGCCGAATTCATCTACGAGTTGTTCACCTCGACACCGCCCGCAGGCCGCGGCGGCTGGGCCCGCACCCTGGTCGACGCGCTCGGCGCCGAGCACATCGACCTGACCAACCTGACCGCGCCCACGCTGGTCATCGGCAGCACGAAAGACCGCCTGCTGCCGATGGTTTCGTCGCGTCACATCGCCAGGATGGCGCCGAACCTCGCGACGTTCGTCGAGCTGCCAGGCGGGCACTGCGCGATCGTCGAGCGTCCGGAGGAGGTCAACAAGCACCTGCGAGTGCTGATCGAATCGGTGACCGAGGATCAGCGCGCCAGCTCCTGACAACCTTCACGCCCTGGTGCTTTCGCGCTCGCCGTTGCGGTCGCCTGCGGTGCTGACCGGGTTGGGGAATTCCTCGTCGACGATGCCGATCAGCCGTTCCACCAGCCAATCGGTGAGCAGCCGACCCTTCTCCGGGCTGGCACTCACCGGCGATGACAGCGAGCCGCTGGACGTCGACATGCGGGTGTCGATCGGGACGACGTCGTGGTTGACCACCCGCTGGGGGGCATCAGGCGCCATCCGATCGTCGCGTACCGCCGACGGGTCGAAGTGCATCCACAACGACGTCTCGATCACCGCGGCGTGTTCGAGCGCCAGTCCGGGGAACTCGTCGGGCCAGATCAGTCGCCGGCGTTCGGAGGTGAATTCCGGGAAGACGTCTTCGATCACGACGATCTTGAGTTCTGGGTTCTGTTCGGAGACCAGGTAGGCGGGCTCGTAGACGAAGCCGGTGTTCTCGTAATGCCAGTTGTACAGGGCGATGTTGCGGAAGCCGGTGCGCTTCAGCTCGCTCAGGACATCCTCCAGCACGCTCATGAACGTGGTCGCCCGCAGCGAGACCGTGCCGGGAAAGTGTTGGCCGCCACCGCTTCCCGGCCTACTACGATAGCCGAACGGGATGAAGGGCCCGACGATCAGGTCCCGGATGCGGCTGGCTTCGCCGATGATCTGTTCCGGCAGCACCCAGTCCGTGCACACCGGCAGATGACGTCCGTGCTGCTCGGTGGCGCCGACCGGTATGACGATCGGGGTGTCGGAGCGCGCTGCCGCGGCGATCTCTTCCCAAGTCATGTGGCGGTACACCCGTGGTGCAGGCTGCGCTGTCATATCGAACTCCTACTCTGCTTCAACGGCTTTCGCCATCTCGGGTGCGACGGTGGCGGCTTCGGGTTTGGGGGCCGACCATTTCTTGGATCCCGCCCATGCGGCGAGCGCCAGGCAGATCAGCACGACCTCGGCGAGAAGGTATGGCGTCTCCTGGGTCGCCAGCGCTACCCCGGTGAACCCGATGACCACCAGGGGCGGCAGCGGCCAAAGCGGCATCTTGTACGGCCGTGGCTCATTCGGCATGCTGCGGCGGCTCCACAACGCCGCCATGCCGATGCAGAAGTACACGGCGGCGATCACGGTACCGGCGAAGATGATCAGGAAGTTCAGCGCCGAGGTGAAGATCAGCACTCCGGCGGGGATGGCGAGCAGCAGGACACCGGCACCGGGCGCGCGGAACTTGTTGATTGAGCCAAGGATTCGGTTCACCGTCGCGGGCCACACGCCGTCGCGGCCGGTCGTGTAGACGCCGCGGCCGAAGTACATCAGTAGTGACAGCATCGCGTTGAACAGGGCGATCGTCACACCGATGTCGATGATGACGCGTGCCTTGGCGCCCAGCGACGCCTCGACCGAATAGATGACAGGCGCAGGGGCGCTGAAGAACTCCTTCAGATCGGGGGCGGCGACGACCGCAGCGATGAGGGGAACCATGATCAGCACGCACGCGAGCACCGCGGAGATGATGACCGCCTTGGCGATACTGCGCTCACCGCCCTTGAGTTCCTCCGAGAATCCCAGCGCGGCGTCGTAGCCGTTGATGACGTTGAATGCCGGCGCCAGCGTCGCCAACATGACGGCGAAACCGACTGCCACCAGTTCGCCGTTGCTGAGCACGGTCGGGTGGAAGGTGACTTCGGCCAGTTGTTGATGCGGGTGTAGAAGCGCCGCCACAGTGATGATGCCGAGTACGACGCATTCGACGACGACCATCGCCGCGGTGGCCCATGCGCCGACCTCCACCTTGGTCAGGGCAAGACCGGTGGCGAGCGCCAACAACACGATGGCGATCACGGTGTCGGGGAATCTCAGGCCGGGGAACAGGTCTCGCAGGAAGGCGACCATTCCCAGCGCGATGCTGGCCGGAATGACCACACCCTGAATGAGGTAGTTGAACATCGTGATCCACGACAGCGGCCCGGGCAGGACGCGTCGCACAAGCGAGTACATGCCACCGGCGATCGGGAACATCCCCGCCAATTCACCGAGGCACAGGGCAATGAACACCACCACCACCGACAGGATCAGTCCCGCGCCGATGGAGAACGTGCCGCCGACGAAAAACACTCCGGCAGAAAGGAATAGCACCGCCATGGTGGGGGAGACGTCGGCCATTGCCAATCCGACGACCTCGGGAATGTTCAGTCTGCGTTCGAGCTGCTGCGAATAGCCGAGCTGTTCGAGCCGAGACGTCGGCGGAAGGGGGGATACAGGTTCGGTCATGTGTTTCTCCGGTGATGATGGCGGTTATTGGGTTGCGACGCCGATGGACCCGGCGGGCACACAGCCGGTGCGTCCGCCGTCGGCGATCAGATGTGTGCCGGTTATGTAGCCGGCGCGGTCCGAAAGCAGGAACACCACCGCCTCTGCGATTTCGGCGGGCTCCGCGATGCGCTGCATTGCGACGCTGGCGGCGTTGTCTTCGAGTTCTGCAGCTGGGTCGTCGACACCGTCGAACTCGGCGAGGAACATCGGGGTCTTGGTAGTGCCGGGGCATACCGCGTTCACCCGGATCCTCCACGACGCCAGCTCGGCCGCGGCGCTGCGGGTCATGGCCAGGATCGCGCCCTTGGTCGCGGTATAGGCGACGTACCCCGTCTGGCCGATGATCGCCAGTTCGGAAGCGGTGTTGACGATCGCGCCTGCGCGACGGCTTTGCATGACGCGTGCGGCTTCGCGCAACACGTAGAAGGAGCCGGCGAGGTTGGTGTCGACGAGCCGCCGAAACACCTCGTCGGTGGTCTCGGTGAGCGGGCTGACGATCGAGATTCCGGCGTTGTTGTGCACGGCATCGATGGGCCCCAACTCGGTTTCCACCCGTTCGAACGCGTCCCGCACCGCCGTGGGATCTGCGACATCGGCGGCGACGGTGACGACGCGCCCGCCGTACTGTTTGACCCGGTCTCGCGCGCCGTCCAGGTCGTCGTGGGGACGCGACAGCAGGGCGACGTCGGCGCCTTCGCGGGCCAGCGCTTCGGCAGTGGCCAGACCGATCCCGGATGCGGCGCCCGTCACCAGGGCGATGCGGTTGGTCATCTCGGTCATTTGGCCACTCCCTGCGAACGGAGCCAATCGATTTGGCTGTCGAGACCGCGCTCGAGAGTCCAGGCGGGTGTGTAACCGAGATCCCGCGTCGACGCGGACAGGTCGTAGGGACCTTGCCGGTCCCAGTCGGGCAGGAAACCGGACCCGATGTCGTAATGACTGCCCGGCAGCCGTTCGGCGAGCAGCCGCGCGGTTTCGGCCACCGTGATCTGCCTGCCACCGGAAACGTTGTAGACCGCCTGGGTCAACGTGTCGGCGGTGGCGGCCAGGGTCGCAGCGTTGGCGACGTCGGCGACATACACGAATTGGAACGGGTGCTCACCGCCCGCCGCGAGACGAAATTCGTCGCCGCGCAGTCCGGCGCGGATCATGTCGCCGAGCAGACTCGGCATCCACAGCCCCGGACCGTAGACCTCGGTGACGCGCAGCGACACGATCTCCATGCCGTACAGCGAGTTGTAGACGGCGCCGAACATCTCGCCTGCGACCTTGGTGACCCCGTAGGGCGTGGTCGGTCGGGGAGTCGCGCTTTCGGCGACGGGGGTGGCGGGTTCGAGGTTCCCCAGTGCGCACTCTGACGAGAAGTTGACGATCCGGCGCACACCGGCCGCGCGGGCTGCCTCGTAGACGGCGAGTGTGCCCTCGGCGTTGGCTTTGAAGGTGGTCCACGGCAGGTCGATCGACACACCGGGGTGGCTCTGGCCTGCGGTGTGAATGATGCGTTCGACGCTGTGGTGACGCAGCGTCTCGATCAGCCGCGGCATATCGAACAGCTCGCCCTGGACGACGGTCAAGCCGTCGCGGGTGTCGACCGCGAAGTCGCGGTTGTAGCTGACGACCTTGGCGCCTCCGGCCAGTAGTTGGTCGACCAGCTGGCGCCCGACGAAGCCGCGGCCGCCGGTCACGAGTGTGCTCATGTGACGCTCCTCACCTTGCGTGTCGCACCAGCATGCGACTGGTCGGTGAGTGCATCAACGGACGAAATGTCAAAAGCTCAACTGGCTGAGTGAGACATACTGTCGTATGCCCTTGATCCTTCGGCAGGTTCTCGACCACCCAGTTCTGCAACCGGCCCATCCGGTGCTGCTCAGCGGTGAGGAACACGTCGATCACGCCGTCCGGTGGGTGCACACCGCCGACCTCTACGACATCGCTCCGCTGCTGCGTGGCGACGAGGTCCTGCTGACCAACGGCGTCGGACTGATCGGGGTCGATGAAGCCGGACGGCGGCTCTATGTGCGCCGGCTGGCGGAAAGCGGCGTCGCGGGCCTGTTGTTCGAGGTGGGCAGGACCTTCGCGGAGGTGCCTTCGGACATGGTGGACGAAGCCCGCGATGTCGGCCTGCCGGTCGTCGAGCTGCAGCCGGCGCTGCGCTTCACCGAAGTGGCCGAAGCCGTCAACAGCGAACTCATCGACCGTTCGGTCGCGCGGCTACGGCACGCCGACGAGGTCTCCAGGACTTTGTCGGAGGCGCTGGCCCGTGGCGCGTCGCTGAGCGAACTGATCGAACAGATCGGGTCAACGTTGGGCACGTGGGTCCGACTCAGCGACTACGCGGGCAGAGTCGTCGTCGCTGCCGGCCACGTCGACCCAGACGACACCGAGCTGAGCTCGGAGGCTCCCGTCCTCGTCGAAGGCACCGCATGGGGCAGGCTGACGGTCGGCGCAGGCGGTGTCGCCGAGGTGCTCGTCGACGCGGTCATGGACCGTGCGCCAACGGTATTGGGTCTCTGCCTGATCCGTGAGCAGAAGGATGTTGCGGGCGCGCTTCGTGCCCAGCAATTGCTGCTCGATCAACTCGCCACGAATCAATCCGTCGAGCGCGGACTGCTCGAGGCCAGAATGCGGGCCGCGGGCGTGGCCACCGCCGAGCACGAATACGCCTGTATAGCGGTGGATCCTCGTCGGGTCGAGTCGGCGGCCAAGATTGTCGACGGCCTCATCCGGCAAGTGGGACATGGGATTTACGGTCTTGTCGAGGGAACGCTGTGTGCTTTGGTAGCCGGGCAGACCGACGAGGCGTCGCTGAATCTTGCGCACGTCATCCGTTCGGCGGCGCGCGACGCGTTACCCCGGCAGGCCAGGCTGTGTGCAGCCATCGGGCGTGCGGTGCGCGACCCGTCCGAGCTACCGCGCGCCATGTCCGAGGTGCGTGCCACGCTCGCCCTCGGCGAGGACCTGCATGTGACGCAGCCCGTGGTCAGCGTTCAGGCGTTGGCGCTCGAACGCATGCTGGTCGCGCACGGGAACCAGGACGCCACACGCCAGTTCGTCGATGACCAGATCGGAGTGTTGGAGCGGGCGGATTCCGCCAAGAGCGGCCAACTTTCGCACACCCTCGAGGTGCTCACCGCTTGCGGCGGCAACAAGGCCGAGGCGGCCAAACGCCTGCACATGCGCAGGCAGTCGCTGTACTACCGACTCGACCAGATCGCCAACCTGCTCGACGTCGACCTTGACGACCCGAAACAACTCGTCACCCTGGCCGTGGCCGTCACCGCACGGCGAATGTTGACTGCAGGCCAATGACGTTCGGCCGCTAACCCGCCAGCGCCCGGTGCACTTCGTCGGCCGCCCGTTTACCCGACCGCACCGCGCCGTCGAGAAAGCCGGTCCATTGGTCGGCGGTTTCGGTGCCCGCCCAAAAGATGCCGTCGACCGGTTTGTGCAACCACGGCCCATACGTTGTCCATGAGCCCGGCGGCACCGCGGCCGTCGGCCCGCCCGGTGCGAATTCCTCTGCGCCCCAGCAATGATCGAGATAGTCGATCGGATGCCGAGCGGCGTCACCGAACAGCGTCGCGAATCCTTCCAGCGCGCGCTCGCGGCGCTGCTCGACGGGCAGCGGATCGAACGTGCGCGCGTCGGTGAAGCCCAACAGGATGCCCGGCCCCGAATCACTCGGGCTGACGTCGAATGTGATGAACACCGGCCCCTCGTCAGACAGCGCCTCACCCGAACAGCCGTCCTCGCGCCAGAACGGCGTGTCGTAGGCGGCGTACGCCTTGCTCAAATTGCCTTGCGGCCAGTGCTCCGTGAGCTTTTCGTACTCGGGCGGCAGCGCGGGATCGAACGTGATGCCGGCCCGGTGCGCGGGCGGGACGGCGACGATGACGGCCTTGGCCGCGACGTCGCCGCGATCCGAACCGACGGCCAGCGTGCCATCGACGTGCCGCTCGATGCTGCGCACGACCGCGTTCAGCACCACACGCTCGCCGAGCTCTTCGGCCATCCGCAGCGCAATCTGTTGCGTGCCATCGGGGAAGCGGTCCTGCTGGGCGCCGCCCTCGACGTCGAGCATGCGGCCGAGGCCGCCCGCCGCCTTGACGTAGCGGACCGCATGCAGCATCGAGACGTCCTCCGGTTCACAGCCCCAGGTCACCCGGGCCACGATCGCCATCAGGTTGCGCGTCGAGGCGCCCGCATGCACGTAACGCAGCCACTGCTCGAGCGTCTTGGAGTCAAGGATGTCGGCGATCGGCGACGTCCACGGTTCTTGGACCGGCACTCGCCGGGACACGCGATCGAATCGCCACTGTATCCGGGAGACGTCGAACAACTCGATCAGCGACAGCTTCGGGATGGTGCTGCGATACGCCCGGACCTTGCCGCGCCACCGGATCAGGTTCTTGCCGTGGCTGTATGTCCGCACCGACTCGCAGCCCAACTCTTTCGCCAGCGCGATCACCGCGTCCTGCGTTGGCCCGACGAATGTTCCGCCGAGGTCGACCGGTGTGCCTGCGATCGTCGTCGTCGACGAGCGTCCTCCTACGCGATCGCGGCCCTCGAGAACGACGACGTCGTGTCCGAGCCGCACCAGGTCACGGGCCGCCGACAGCCCTGCAAACCCGGCACCCACGACGACGACGTCGGTATTGGCTGGGATAGTCACGCGACTAGGCTCTCACGCCGTGAAGGTCATGACAGCGCTGTTCGGACCGACGGATGCAATCGAACGCGCACATGTCCTGCGCGAAGCGGGCGCCAGCGGGGTCTTCACCTTCGAGGGGCCGCACGACGTGTTCACGCCGCTGGCCTTGGCCGCCTCGGTCGAGGGCCTCGACCTGATGACCAACGTCGCGATCGCGTTTCCCCGCAATCCGATTCATCTCGCGCATCAAGCGAATGACCTGCAACTGCTGACGAAAGGGCGTTTCACGCTCGGCCTTGGCACGCAGGTGCGGACGCAGATCGAGAAGCGGTTCGGCGCGGAGTTCGACCGGCCCGTTGCCCGGATGGCGGAACTGGTGCGCGCGCTGCGGGCCATCTTCGCGGCGTGGAACTCCGGCGAACGGCTCGATTTCCGCGGGGACTACTACCGGCACACGCTGATGACCCCGACCTTCAGCCCCGGCGCCAACCCGTACGGCCCGCCACCGATCTACGTCGGCGCACTGGGCCCGCGGTTGACCAGGGCCACCGCCAGGACCGCCGACGGCCTGCTCGTCATGCCGTTCGGCTCGAAGAGGTTCCTGCACGAGGCGACGATGCCTGCGGTTCGCGAGGGATTGGCCGCGGCTGGCCGCGACGGGGGCGGGTTCGCAGTCGTCCCGGAGATCATCGTGTCTACCAGCAGTCAAGAAAACCAAGATCACGCCGCGACCCGTCGGCTGCTTGCGTTCTACGGATCGACGCCTGCGCATCGGCCCGTGCTCGATGTGCATGGCTGGGGCGATCTGCAACCCGAACTCAACAGGCTGTCCAAACAGGGCCGCTGGGAGGACATGGGTCGGCTCATCGACGACGACATGTTGCACACCATCGCGGCCTGCGGCAGCCCCCGCGATATCGCGGCTCATATCCGCGACCGCGTCGCAGGCGTCTCCGATCGAGTCTGCATCTACCAGCCGGGTCCGATCGCGGTGCAGTCGCTCGCAGCGATCGTTGACGCGCTCAACGGCTGAGCCCCTATCGTGGTACCCAGACGGACCAAAGGAGGTTCTCGATGGGCGCGGACCAGGCTGAGTACTCCGACGTGCTGATCATCGGCGCCGGTATCTCAGGGATCGGCGCCGCATACCGCATCCACGAGAAGAATCCAGGGCTGTCCTACACGGTGCTGGAACGCCGCGAGCGGATCGGCGGCACCTGGGACTTGTTCCGTTATCCGGGCATCCGGTCCGACAGCGACATCTTCACGTTGAGCTACCCCTACGAGCCGTGGACCAGGCCGGAAAACGTGGCCGACGGGCCCGACATCCGGGCGTACCTGACTGAGACGGCCCGCAAGAACGGCATCGACGAGCACATCCGGTTCAACACGAAGGTGCTCTCCGCGGACTGGGATTCGACCACCGACACGTGGACGGTGCAGACCGAGCAGGACGGCGCGGAAAAGGTCTACCGCGGCCGCTTCCTGTTCTTCGGCACCGGCTACTACAACTACGACGAGCCCTACCGGCCAGAGTTTCCTGGCATCGAGAACTTCGCGGGCGAGGTCGTGCACCCGCAGTTCTGGCCCGAGTCGCTGGACTACACCGGCAAGCGTGTCGTCGTGATCGGTAGCGGGGCAACCGCCGTCAGCATGATCCCGTCGCTGACCGAGAAGGCCGGCCACGTGACCATGCTGCAGCGCTCACCGACCTACATGTTGTCGATGCCGCGAATCCACCCGGTGGTGCAGGCGATCCGAAAAGTCCTGCCGCTCACGGCAGGCAACCACGCAGTTCGGCTCTACAACACATGCTTCACCGTGATGACCTACGTGGTAGCGCGCAAAGCCCCCAGGTTCAGCAGACGGCTGATCCGGGCGATGGCGAAAAAGAGCCTGCCGGAAGGCTATCCCGTCGATATCCACTTCAAGCCCCGCTATGCCCCCTGGGACCAGCGGTTGTGTCTGATCCTCGACAACGACCTCTACTCCGCGGTCGGCGACGGTCGCGCGGAGGTCATCACCGACACCATCGAGCACATCGACAGCAGTGGGATCGTCCTGAGGTCCGGTCGTCATGTCGACGCGGACGTCATCGTCACCGCAACCGGCCTGCAGCTGCAGGCACTGGGTGGGGTGGCGATCAGCATCGACGGAGCCGAGGTCAAGCCCCAGGACCGGTTCGTCTACAAGGAGCACATGCTCGAGGACATCCCGAACCTGGCGTGGTGCGTCGGCTACATCAACGCATCCTGGACGCTGCGGGCCGATCTGACGGCGCGCGCAGTGGCAAAGCTGCTGTCGTACATGGATTCTCACGGCTACACACACGCGTATCCGCATCTGGGCGACAAGCCGATGCCCGAGAAGCCGGCCTGGAACATCAACGCCGGCTACGTGCAGCGCGCCGCGCATGTGCTGCCGAAGTCCGGCACGCACCGGCCGTGGAACGTGCGGCACAACTACGTCTTGGACGCCATCGACCATCGTTTCGACCGCATCGAGGAGTCGATGGTGTTCGGCCGCGCGGAGGCCGGGGACGCCAAGTCCGCCTAGGAGGCTGAGCCTGTGAGTTCCCACGAACCCGAGTACAGCGACGTCTTGATCATCGGTGCGGGGATTTCCGGCATCGACGCCGCGTACCGCATCCGCGAGAAGAACCCTCGGCTGTCCTATACCATCCTGGAACGACGAGCGCGGCTCGGTGGTACGTGGGATCTGTTCCGGTATCCGGGCATTCGGTCCGACAGCGACATCTACACGCTGTGCTTCCCGTGGGAGCCGTGGACCCGGCCCGAGATGATCGTCGACGGCGAGCACATCTGGGAGTACCTCGATCAGACCGCCCGCAAGCACGGCATCGACAGGCACATACGGTTCAACACGTATGTCCGCTCGGCGGATTGGGATTCGGCGACCGACACCTGGACAGTGCAGACGGAGCAGGACGGGGCGCCCAAGACGTATCGCGCCCGCTTCGTGTTCTTCGGTACCGGCTACTACAACTACGACGAGCCTTACGCACCAACGTTTCCCGGTATCGAGACGTTCGCGGGTGAAGTCGTGCACCCGCAGCATTGGCCCGACGGCTTCGACTACACCGGCAAGCGGCTGGTGGTCATCGGCAGCGGCGCGACCGCGGTCAGCATGATCCCTTCGCTGACCGAAAAGGCAGCGCATGTAACGATGCTGCAGCGCACCCCGTCGTACCTGATCTCCGTGGCAAGGGTGGAACCGACTGCCAACGCGCTCCGGCGCCGGCTGCCGTTACCGGTGGCACACTGGATCCTCCGCTGGCGTAACGCCCTTATCGGCTCGCTGGGTTGGCTGGTGGCACGGAAGGCGCCGGAGTTCAGCAAGGGCATTGCGCGGCGGATCGCCGAGCGCTACCTGCCTGATGGCTATGACATCGACACTCACTTCAAGCCGCCGTACCAACCGTGGGACCAACGGCTGTGCCTGATGGTCGGCGCCGATCTGTACAGGGCGATCAGAGCGGGCGACCTCGACGTTGTCACCGACCACATCGACCACGTGGACGCCACCGGCATCGTGTTGGGCTCCGGCGGGCGGCTGGACGCCGACGTGATCGTCACGGCAACGGGTCTGCGATTGCAGGCGTTGGGCGGCGTCACCATCAGCGTCGACGGTGAGAAGCTCGACCCCCATGACCGTTTCGTGTTCCGCAGGCATCTGCTCGAGGATGTCCCCAACGCCGCGTGGTGCATGGGCTACAGCAACGCGTCGTGGACCCTGGGTGCCGATCTGACGGCGCGATCGGTAGCGAAGCTGTTGGCATACATGGATTCTCACGGCTACACGCACGCCTATCCGCATCTCGGCGGCGTCCACATGCCCGAACAACCCGCATTCAACCTGCAGTCGGGCTACCTGCGGCGCTCGCCTGACGTGCTGCCGAAGTCGGGGACCCGGCGGCCATGGATGTTGTCGCACAACTTCCTACGCGATGTGCTGGGCCGGCCGTTCGAGTCGATCGAGGAGTCGATGGTGTTCGGCCGTGCGGCCACGGCGTCCGCAGGGTCAGGCCCGTCGCGAGCAAGTGCGACGCAGACAACCCGAATGTCATCTTGAGGCCGTGATGCTGGCGGTCGCGGTGATCGGCGTCGTCGCCGTGTTCTTCCTCGGCATGGGCGTCTACGCGCTGGCAGCGCCGGCCGCGCTGGTGCGGCCGTTCGGAATCACGTTGGGGGAGTCTGCGTCGCG
>Ga0157380_10002667_pt1 | contig 12101 bp, 6 predicted proteins | sample S35metaG_FD_119757 | JGI IMG/M metagenome (GOLD analysis project Ga0157380, IMG submission 119757) | Switchgrass rhizosphere microbial communities from Kellogg Biological Station, Michigan, USA - S3-5 metaG | ecosystem: Host-associated > Plants > Roots > Rhizosphere > Soil | place: USA: Michigan...
CGGATCCTGGATGCCGCCCATGCCCGTGAAGTGCTCGGTGTGCCGGTTGCTGGAGAATCCCACCCGCGCCATCCACCGATCCGACAACCGCTTGGTGGCTTGCAGCTCGAGGCCGAGATACTGCTGGTGGTAATCGGGACGATTGCGGAACTCCGAGCCGTTCCCTGCCGGCAGGCTCGACTCGCGCGGCGCGAAATAATCCGCATGGTATGCGCCAAGGCCCGCGACGTTGCCCGACACCGCGCCTTCGAGCACGTAGTCGTTGCGCGTGACGCCGACCAGCGGGTACACCGTGATCTGCTGCGCGGGATCGTAGCCGCTCCAGAAAATATCGGTGAAGCGCCGCCAGCTGAGCGACGCGCTCACGCCAAAGTTCGGCATGACTTCGCGATCGATGCCGACGACGAATTCATGCGTCTTCGGCGCCTTGAAATCCGGATCGACGCGGTTGAAGTTCACGCCCGCCGCCGGATGCGCGGGATCGACGCCGGCGTAGTTCTGCAGGGTCTCGAGCTCGTTGGGATCGGCGACGTTGTTGCCGTTGCGATCGGTCGCCGAGTAGATCAGCAAGGCCTGCGACGCCGCCGAGAACGACTGCACGGTTCCGGTGCCAAGCTGCGATCCGAACAGACCATAGCTGGCGCGGAGGAGCGTGTGCCCCTGCTCGTCCAGCGCGTAGCTCAGGCCGGCACGCGGCGACAGCAGGCTGACGTCGATCATCTTGTCTTCCGCGGGCGCGACGATCGCGGGCAACAGCGTCGGGAAGCCGGGAATCGCCGCCTGCGGGCTCTCGAGCATCGACGCATAGGTCCGATCGAAACGCAGCGAGAACTGCGCCGTCACGCGGCCGGCGTGAATGGTGTCGCCCGCGTAGAGACTCTGGTTGACGCCGACGCTCGATGCGAAATACGGGCGATAGAGATACGCCGTGAGGCGGCGTGACGTGGCGAAATCCGTCGCATGCAGGTTGTCGGCGCCGCTGCCCGGGAACTCCTGGCGCTCATCGTCCTTGGTGTGGCGCCAGCTGCCGCCGAACACGAGCTCGTGACGGCCGCGGAACCAGTTGCCGTCGGCGAGGACGCTGTTGTCGGGCCGCTTGGTTTCATAGAAGACGTACGAACCGTGGCGGACGCGGCCGGAATCGCGATAACCGGTCGTCGTCAGGCCGCCCTGCGGCGTCAGCGAGAATCCGTTGCCGACGTGGCCGGCGCGGACGGTGAGGAACATGTCGTTGCGGGCGGAGATGTTGACCTGCCCCTTGTAGAGCGGCGTCGGGCCGGTCTGATTCCACGTGGTCTCGGGCGCGCGTAACGGGCTGGCGCCGCGGCCGTTCTTCACCTTGTTGCCGCGGAAGAAGAGAAACTCCGGGCGGATTGCGTTGTTCACTTGCGCCGAGGTCTTGAACGCGATGTTCTCCAGCTTGGTCGCGTCGGGATCGCCATTGAGCGTGAACAGCGTCCCGTCGGTCCGTCCGTACGATCCCCAGGCCCACCAGCGATCGCGCACGATGGGACCGCCGACATCGAAGCCCACATCGGTGAGCTCCTTCATGCGATTGCCCTTGCCGCTCGGTCCGGCGAGCGGCAGCAATTCATCCGGCAGGTTGGTGCTCTGGAGGTTCTCGCCGGCGCCGTAGAAGTGCGCGGCGCCCGACACTTTATTCGCGCCGGTCTTGAACTGCATGTTCAACTGCGCGCCTGCGGTGGGATTGATCGCCGACGCGCCGCCGGTCGTGACGCTCATCTCCTGGAACATGTCGAAGTTGTAGTAGGTCGGCGACGAGCCGGTGGCGGCGAGATCGGTCACCGGAATGCCGTCAAGGTTCCACGTGTTCTCCGCGGCGCCGGCGCCCTTCGCGAGGACCCTCGACTGCTGGCCGGATTCCGCGCCGCCGACGTTGACGCGATCGACGACAACACCCGGGATCGTCTGCAGTACGACCCACGGATCGCGCGAAGACGGCAGCTTCTGCAGCTGATCGTACGACACGCTGGTGGTGATCGTCTGCCGGCCCGGGTCGACGACGAGTGATTGAGCGACCACCTGCACGGCCTCCGCGACGCCGCTCACGCTCAGCGTGACCTTCAACGGCACGCTGCGGCCGCCGGTCACGTCAACTCGTTCGTTGCGATAGGTGCTGAATCCGCTGAGCGCCGCGGTGATCGCGTAGGCGCCCGGCGCGAGACTGAGAAAGTGCGCTTCGCCCGAGTTGTCGGTTGTCTGCGACATCGGGGTTGGTCCACTGATTTCGACGAGCGCTCCGGGCACGGCGCTGCCCTGTGAATCGAGCACGGTCACGTCGATGCGGCCCTGGAACAGCGTCTGCGCCCACGATGGCGCGGCGAGTGCGAGTACGACGATGAATACGGCGAGCTTTCTGCGCATGCCTACCCTCCAATGGCGGAGAGTCGAGCAAGTCGAATACCAGAAAGCCGGACTGGCGAGGTGAGGTGAACGTGAATGCGCGGCGTTGTGACGAACCGCAAGCTGGAAACGATCACCGGCACCCGGCGGTGATGAACGGCTGCACACAGCCACCGCTGTGCGGTGCGCCGGCGCTGCGCTAGTTCACGCGCGATCCAACAAAATGCGTTTTCGGGCGATCGAGATCCAACATCTCCATCATTGCTTGATCGGCCGGCCGCCCGCATCGAGGTTGGCGACGTTCACGTAAAACAGATCCGTGGCCACCCTGAACGCATCCTTCCCTGCGGTCCACTCCATCGACTTCCAATCGGTCGTCGGCTGAATCATCTGCCACTTCGCCGGATCGCCGACTTTGATCGGCAGCGCAAAGGCGCGTTCGTCCGCCTTCCAGCGGTACGACACGCGCTTGGCGGCCTCGTCGAAGGTCAGCTCCAGAACCGGCAGCGCCGTCCGGCGCAGATACTGATCGAAGATCGGCGTCATGTCCTGCTTCAGCTCGTTGCTGAAGAAACGAACCAGGTCCCCGGTCAGGATGTTCTGGTACTTGAAGTGTTCGAACGTGTCGCGAATCAGCTGCCACCAGCGCGCGTCGTCGTCAACGGAGTTCCGCAGAGTGTCCAGGAACAGCGCGCCCTTGAAATACATGTCCTGGTTCGGCGTGCGATGGATGCCGCGCTGCGTGATGATCGGCTCGAGGTTGCCGATCTTCGATTTGTAGCCGTTCGCGTACTTGATGGCGTCGTCGCGGCCGAACAGCGCCTCGACGTAGATGAACTCCAGGTAGTTGCACCAGCCTTCCTGGATCCACATGTCCGACACGTCGGCGGCAGAGACCGCGTTGCCGAACCATTCGTGACCACTCTCGTGAATGATGATGAAATCGAACTTCAGACTGACGCCAACGCCGGTCCAGTCGCGTTCGAGGTAACCGTTCGCATAGCGATTGCCGTAGGTGACCGCGCTCTGGTGCTCCATGCCTGAGTACGGCACTTCGATCAGCTTGAAGCCGTCCTTCGGGAATGGATACTTGCCGACATACTTCTCGAAGGTCTCGATCATCGGCTTCGCCTGCGCGAATTGCACCTTGGCCTTCTCCATGTTCCCCGGCAGCACGAAATAGTCCATCGTCAAATCGCCGGCAGTCTCTGAAAAATGCGAATACTCGGCAATATTTAGCGACACGTTGTAGGAATTGATCGGATAGTGCACGCGGTAATCCCAGCGCGTGTAGCCGTCGCCGAGATCGGTCTTGCCCATGAATCGCCCGTTCGAGACGTTGGTCAGGCCGTTCGGAACGGCGACACGGATGTCGGCGCCTTCGGGTTCGTCGCGCCATTGATCCTTGCTGGGCCACCACGATGCTGAACCTTCACCTTCGTTGGCGGTATTGATCCAGTGCTTGCCCGCCGGATCGGTCCTGAAGGCCAGGGCGCCGAACCGGCCTTCTTCGCGCGGCTGGCCGGAGTAGTGAAACTCGATCGAGTAGGCGCGGCCGCTGCGGAGCGTCTCCGGGAAGTCGACATAGACCGTGTTGTGATCGCGCTCGTACTTCAGCGTCTGCGAGCCCATCACGATCTTCTCGATGGTGTAGTTCGAAAACAGCTCCAACTGGATGCGCGTGTCGTCCTTGAGCATCTTGAAGCGGATGGTGTTCTTGCCGGAGATCCACTTCTTCTCGGGATTGACCCTGATATCGAGGTCGTAATGCAGCAGGTCGTTGTTGGCGCGATAGCGGCCGTACTCGCCGCGCAGGATGTCCGCGCGGGTCGGCGCGCGGAGCGTGGACGGCGGCTGAGGACGAGGCGCGGGCTGTTGTTGGCCGCTCGCAGTTGCCGAACAACACAGAATCAGACTCGACGCAAGAAAGCGTTTCATCGCCGCCATTGTACCCAAGCACCCACCGAGCACCTCAGGCACCCTAGGCACCCTAGGCACCCTAGGCACTTCAGCGAAGGCGAAGCAATGGGTGCGCCTTAAAGAATTCCCACATCAGACTGGAGGCGTCGATGCTCTGCGTGGTGGTCCCGGCGAACCACTCAGGCAGGTATCTGCCGCCGGGCCACGTGTGTCCTCCGCCTTCAATCCTGTAGAGAACCACAGGTGCGTTGTTCGAGCACGGATATTCAATTCGAGTCACGTCAAGCGCGACCCGCGACTCCACGGGTATGGGCGCGCATTGATTGCGTCTGGCCCACCTCGCAGTCACGGTCGGAATGCTCGGAAACGGTATCGATACGACCCATGATCTGCCGCCCTCATAGAGCGCCGCGTCATCGGCGGTACCATGGAAGGCAATCATCGGCACGGGACGAAGGTCCTTGCACAGGCTCCATTGGAAGAGATGCGCCGCGGCGACCAGCCCGACCGCCGCGATCCGATCCGGCATCGTGCAGGACAGCAGGAACGACAGGCCGCCCCCATTCGACAATCCGTTGGCGTAGATCCGGGTGCGGTCGATGTTGTGGGTGCGCTGCACTTCGTCGATCAAATCCGCAATGAACGTCACGTCTTCCACATCAAAGTGCCGCGGCCCTTGACCCGTACGGCCCGACGGATACGCGACGATGAATCCTTCGCGATCGGCGACGCGGTCCCACTGACTGATTTCCTGCTGCGCGGCGGGCCAGATCGAGGCGCCATGAATGGTGATGACGAGCGGCGTTGGCCGGTTCGCGTCGTAGCCCGGCGGGACATGCAGCGTGTACTCGCGCGTCTCGCCAGACGACACCATGGTGTCGCTCGATCGGTTGGCGGCGAAGTACCTGGCGGCTTCGATGCCGGCCACGACGGCGGGCAAGCCGATCAGGATTGCGACGATCGTAAGCGCGGTTCGGCTGCTCATGTCGTCACCGATGCCGGTTCCAGTTGAGCGCGAGTGGCGCAGCCGCAATCCTGACCAGCGGAACCGCGAGGATCGCGATCAACAGGAAGAGATATCGCGGCAGCACCGGCGTGTCCGCCCACCACACGAAGGCGCCGTAGAGGACAAAGACGATGGCCGCCCAGCTCGCGGCCCCGGCGGCGAGCGCGCCATCGCCGATCACGCCGCTTCGAGACAGCCGCTTCGCGATCACGATCGCGGCCGTCATCTTGAGCACGACCAGGATCGCCGGAAAGAATATCCAGTTGTTCCACAGCCATCTCAATGCGGCGGTGCTGTCCCAGATCGCTTCGAGGATCGGCCCGAGCGCCATGAAGATCACGAGCCAGGCGATACCGGTCGTCTTGATCAGCCACTCCCGTCCGGTCAGCCCGACGAACAGACCCTGGACCAGCATCATCCAGGTGCCGAGCAGCAGGCCACCGAGCGTCACTGCCGCGGCGACGATGGCGCGCGGCATGCCGACCTTGGTGACGAACCATTGCCCCCATTCGGACAACACCGAATCGGCGCCCGACCATGAGAAGCCGATCGCAATGAGGGCGAGCGCGACGATCCATGTGGCCAGCGTGCTCCACATCGCCATCCTCAGCTTTGCGGCGATGAGTGCGACCGTGGTGATTGGCTTGGTTGCGGTGAACGGCGTCACGCCATAGGCATCACGCGCGAACGGATTCGCCTTGCTTACCGTCGCCGCGGTGAAGCCGGCCATCAGGATCGGCGTGAGCAATGCGGCGATCAGCACTTTGAAGACATACGCCGTGGAGCCGAATCCGGTGATGAAGAGTGTGGCGACCTCGAACGGCAGCACCAGCGCGACCATGACCGGAAGCGATCGGCCGTTGCGCCGCCACTCGAACCAGACTTGCGCAGCAGCCATGGATCGGAACGGCGAGCGCGGCTTCGCCGCCTCTCCCACGCGCGCGCGGGAGAAAACGTTCCAGTCCGGCACGACGCCGCGGCGGGCGCGCGCGACGACGAGGCACGCGCAGAGGTACGCCACCGGAAGCTGCGGGGCGAGGAACGCAACGAGCGCGGTCTCCGACATCTTGTAATTGATGGCGAGAATGACGAGTGTATCGAGCGTGATTAACACGATCACGGCGACCGCCACGCGAAGGCCGCGGAATCCGTACGGCATCCACATGAAGACCTGCGTCCACGCCAGGACGACCGCCATCATCACGCCGGGCCACACGATCGGCAGATCGAGTCTCAGTGGCCACAGTGCGGCGATCCGGGCGATGACCCATAACATCGACATCGCGGCGAGCCCGCAGGCCATGGGCCAGCCTGCGAGCTCGGCGGATGACACGGGCAACGTGAACAGCCGCGCCGGATAGATCGACTGCCGCGCGGCCAGGTCGCCATTCAGCCCGAAGCTGAAGACCGCGATGAAGTACATGAACGTGAACGAGAACGGCACCAAGGCGAAGGCAATGTAGCCGTCTCCCAAATCGAGCGTCGCGCCCGATCCCAGGAGGAGGGGCTTCAGCAGGCCATGCGCGACCAGGTAGACGCCGAGCGCCACGGGAATCCATCGACGCGGCCAGCCAAACTCCCAGGCGAACGCGGCGGCTGATGATTGCATCTAGGTATTCGTCACGCCGACAAGCGAGACGAAGATTTCGTCGAGGGTGCGGCCGTTGTGCGAGGCCTTGATGTCGTCGAGCGGCGCGCTCATCACGATCGTGCCCTGGCGAATCATCGTGACGTGATCGGCGACCTGCTCGACCTCGTCGAGCAAGTGAGACGAAAACAATACCGTGCGTCCTTCGTCGGCGATCGTTCGCATCACCGCGCCGAGAATGTCGCGGCGCACGATCGGATCGAGGCCCGATGAAGGCTCGTCGAGGACAAGCAGTTCCGGACGATACGCGAGCGCGACCAGCAGGCCGGCGCGCGACTTCTGCCCTTTCGACAGCGTCTTGATCTTCGCGGCCGGATCGAGTGCGAACGACTGGCGCAGCTCCTCCGCGTACGCATCGTCCCAGTTCTTGTAGAACGCGCGCGAGTAGCGAATCAGCTCGTCGACGCGCATCCATCCGGGCAGATCGTTTTCCTCGGAGAGGTAACCGATCCGCGATAGCACCGCCACCGGCTCGGCGACGGGGTCGAGGCCGAAAACCCTGACGGACCCGCTCTCGGCCTGCAACAGGCCGAGGATGTGCTTGATCAGCGTCGTCTTGCCGGCGCCATTGGCGCCGACGAGACCGTACACTCCGCCGCGAGGCATCGACAGGTCAACGGAGTTTAGAGCGATCTTCTCTCCGAAGCGGCGGCTTAGATTGGCGATGCTTATGACCGGTTCGGCCACGGCTGAATCATAGTGCCTAAGGTGCCTAAGGTGCCTAAGGTGCCTGAGGTGCCTGAGGTGCCTGAGGTGCCTCAGGTGCCTAGGGTGCCTGAGGTGCCTAGGCACCTTAGGCACCCTGAGTTGGTTGACAAATTAATCTACATTGTAGATATTAACGGTCACCATGACGCGCATCCCTCCGCCCGTCCTCGGCGAATTCGAGCAGATCGTGATGCTGGCGCTCCTTCGCCTCGGCCCCGACGCCTATGGCGCCACCGTATCCGCCGAAATCGAAACGCGCAGCGGCCGCGGCGTGTCCGTGAGCGCGGTGCACACCACGCTCGATCGCCTCGAGCAGAAGGGACTGGTCAAGTCGCGGGTCGGCGATCCGACGCCGCAGCGCGGCGGCAAGCGGAAGCGGCACTACGAGGTGGCGGCGCTGGGGATGAAAGCGCTGCAGGCGTCGTACCGATCGATCCGCAACATGGCCGACGGACTCGAAGACCTGCTCGGGGAGCCGGCATGACCCTCCTTCGCCAAGGCTTCGGAGGGCAGGGCGCTCGCCCCCCTTATCTCGCCTCGTGGCTCGTCGCACGCGCGGTGGCGGATCGCCGCCGGGAAGAGCTGCTCGGCGATCTCGAAGAGCTGTTTCAGGTTCAGTCTCACGAACGCGGGCGGCGGGAAGCGCGGCGCTGGTACTGGCGCCAGGCTGCCAATGCCGTGGTGGACGCGATTCGCGATCGCCGGCGCCAACCGAAGCCGCCGGCCGGAGATTCCTTCATGCAAACGATCAATCAGGACCTGCGCTACGCGTTTCGCTCGCTCAAGGCAAGTCCAGGCTTCGCCACGGTCGCAGTGTTGATGCTGGCGCTCGGCATCGGCGCCAACTCGACGATCTTCAGCTGGGTCAATTCAGTGCTGCTCGATCCGATGCCCGGCTCGGCGCGCACGAAGGAGCTGGTGCAGTTCACGTATCTCTACAAGGGCGACGTGATGCCGAGCTTCTCGTTCCCGGACTACCAGGACATCTCGCGCGCCGCCAAGCAGGTGACCGGCATCATCGGCTGGGACGATCTCTCGGTCGGCATCGTCGTCGATCGGGACGCGGAGCGCGCGTGGGCGGAGATCGTGACGGCGAATTTCTTCGACGTCATCGGCGCGCCGGTGCCGGTCGGCCGCGGCTTCACAGCGCAGGAAGAGCTCCCAGGCACCGCCGCAACCGTGGTGTTGAGTCACGCGTATTGGCAGCGGCGGTTCAATGGCGATCCGAACGTGATCGGCCGCCAGGTAAAAATCAACTCGCAGCCGTTCACGATCGTCGGCGTCGCCGCCAAGGGATTCCACGGCGCGGTCGCCGGCCTCTCTTACGATCTGTTCCTGCCGATCGGAACGCAGCCGGCGGTTATGCCAGGGGGCGGACGCCTCGAGGTCAGGGGCAGCCGCTGGCTCAGCCTCGTTGGCCGCCTTGCGCCGGGATCGTCGCGCGAGCAGGCGCGCGCGGAGCTCGATTCAACGATCGCGTCGATGCGAACGGCGTGGGCGAGCCAGAACCGCTACGTCGACTTTCAGGCCGCGGTCTTCCCGCTCGACAACTCTCCTGACGGCGGCATCAGCGTGCTGCGGCCAGTGTTGCTGATCCTGATGGCGGTTGGCGGCGTCGTCCTCTTGATCACGTGCGCGAATCTCGCCGGCCTGCTGCTGGCGCGCGCATCGTCGCGGCAACGCGAGATTGCGATTCGATTGTCGATGGGAGCGGGACGCTGGCGCATCGTGCAGCAATTGCTCATCGAAGGCATGGTGCTCGCCGGACTTGGCAGCGTTGCGGCGCTGGTTGCGCTGCAATGGACGTCGGGTCTGCTGATCGGATTCGCACCGCCGTCGGAGCTGCCGATCCATCTCGACGTCGCCGTCGATGCGCGCGTGCTCTGGTTCACGGCTGCCATCGCGATCGGCACCGTGCTGCTGTTCGCGCTCGCCCCTGCCGCAATGGCCGCACCCGCTGACGTGGCAACCACGCTCAGGGACGTCGGCGCGGCGGGACGCGTGTTCAGCCGTCATCGGCTGCGCAGGACGCTGGTGGCAGCGCAGGTCGCCCTTTCGATCTCATTGCTGGTCGGCGCCGGCCTGTGCATTCGCAGCCTCAGCGCCGCCGCGAAGATGACGCCCGGCTTCCAGGCCGAGGGCGTCGTAGTGGGATGGCTCGATCTGTTCTCGGCCGGCTACACCAGCGAACAGGGCCGCGACTTCTACGCCCGCGCGCTCGATCGCGTCCGCGCCATTCCCGGCGTCGAGTCGGTGTCGTTGAGCCGGCGGATTCCGCTGGGCTTCATGGGCGGCGGCTTCACCGACCTCACCGTCGAAGGCCACACGGTCAGTGACGACGATCCGCAAGGCGTGGCGCTCAATAGCGTCGGTCCGGACTACGCGACGACGATGAGAATTCCCGTGGTCAAGGGACGCGACTTGTCCACGAACGACGTCTCGAAACAGCCGCTGGTTGCGTTGATCACCGAGACGATGGCGCGGATCTACTGGAAGGATCGCGATGCGGTCGGCGGGCGCTTCTTCTTTGGCCAGCCGCGCCCCGATCAGCCGCCGCAGTGGATCACCGTGGCCGGCGTGGTGAAGGACATCAAGCAGCGATCGCTGAACGAACGTCCGCAGCCGGTCGTGATGATCCCGATCCAGCAGTTCTACACCCCGAACGCGGTCGTGCACGTGCGCACGGCCACGGGCCTCGACACGATTTCCGGAGAACTGCAGCGCGCGATGCGCGACATCGATCCGCGCGTGCCGTTCTACAACGTCAGCCGGCTCGCCGATCACACCAAGGCCGCAACCTTCCAGCAGAAGCTGGCGGGCGATCTGCTCGTGGTCTTCGGCGCGCTCGCACTGTTGCTGGCGGGCATCGGCAGTTACGGCGTGCTGTCGTATCTCGTCGGCATGCGGCGGCGTGAAATCGGTATTCGTCTCGCCGTCGGCGCCACGCAAGGCGATGTCTTCCGCCTGATCGCCGGCAGCGGCGCCCGCTTGATCGGCGCCGGTGTGATCGCGGGGTTGTTGTTGTCGATCGGCGTCGGCATCGGGCTCGAGAGCCTGCTCATTGGCGTCAAGCCGATCGATCCGCCCACCTACGCGGGCGTGATCGGCGCGCTGACCATCGTTGCGACGATCGCATGCCTTCTCCCCGCCCGGCGCGCGGCCTCAGTCGATCCGACGACCACGTTGCGGGAAGAGTGATCACACAAGAAAGGAAGAACGAAAGAAAATTATTCTTCTATTCTTCCCTTCTTCTGTAAGTATCGAGGGATGAGGTTTTTTCGAATCCTTGTTCTGACGGTCGTGCTGGCTGCCATCGTGGGCGTGGGCGTGATGTGGTTCATGGCGGGACGCGAGCCCGGGCCGACGATTACGATCGACTCACCAGCCAAGTACGTCGGACGCTCCACGGCACTCGCAGTGACGGTGGCCGAGGCCGATGCCGGCGCTCCGACCATCACTCTCGAACAGAACGGTCAGCTCATTCCGATCTCAACTGGCGAGGTGGACATGACGGACCACGGCGCCAGCACCTACCACGGCGAGATTGGCAAAGCCAAGCAACCTGCGCTCGTCAACGGACCGGCCAAACTGACGGTGACTGCAACGCGTCACGTGTTCTTTGATCTCCGAACCGTCGACATCACGGTCACGCGTGATCTCGAAGTACGTCTCGATCCGCCTCGGGTCTCGGTCATTTCGATTCACCACTTCATCAATCTTGGCGGCGCCGAATTCGTGGTGCTGCGCGCGACTCCGGAAGACGTCGAGGCCGGCGTGCAAGCCGGAGACACCCGGTATCCCTTCTATCCGGGATCGGCGGTCGGCCTCACCGATCCGGCGATGCGGGTCGGATTCTTCGCCCTCCGCCACGATCAGGACGTCAAGGCGAAGATCGTCGCCTACTCCCGCGATGCGGCCGGCAATGAATCGACGACGCCGCTCGATCACCAGCCGTTCCCAAAGCGGTTCGTCCAGTCGAAGATTCCGATCGATCAGAGCTTCCTGGATCGCGTCGTGCCGGCCATCGCGTCGAACACGCCCGACATCAAGGTCGACACGGGCTCGCCCGAGGGGCTGCTCAAGGGCTTCCTCGAGATCAACGGCAACCTGCGCAAGAAGAACGGCGACTTCATCGCGTCGCTGGCGGCGAAGAGCGAACCGCGCATGCTGTGGACCGAGGCTTTCGCCCAGATGAGCAACTCGCAGGTCGAGTCACGCTTTGCCGATCGGCGCACCTACTACTTCGACGACAAGGAAATCGACAAGCAGGTGCACCTTGGATTCGATCTCGCCACCGTGCAGCGGGCGCCGGTGCATGCCTCGAACGCCGGCAAGGTGCTGTTCGCCGATTTCCTCGGCATCTACGGCAACTGCGTCATCCTCGATCACGGCCTCGGCGTGCAGTCGCTCTACGGCCACCTGTCGTCGTTCGACGTGAAGGTCGGCGACACCGTC
>Ga0157380_10002670_pt1 | contig 12095 bp, 9 predicted proteins | sample S35metaG_FD_119757 | JGI IMG/M metagenome (GOLD analysis project Ga0157380, IMG submission 119757) | Switchgrass rhizosphere microbial communities from Kellogg Biological Station, Michigan, USA - S3-5 metaG | ecosystem: Host-associated > Plants > Roots > Rhizosphere > Soil | place: USA: Michigan...
CGCCAAACGCGACGCTTCTCTTCGAGGTCGAACTGCTCGACGTCAGGTGATCCTCTGAGTGCTGAGCCTTCAGTTCTGAGTTTTCAGTTCTGAGTCTTGAGTTCCGATCTCGCCGACGTCGACATCGAATCGATTGCACTGAATGGAGACGGCGTCGCTCGCGTCGGGCACACGCCGTTGCACGTGCCGTTCACGATTCCTGGTGAACGTGTTCGCGTAAGCGTCGGCGCCATTCACGCGGGCGTGAGATCGGCGGCGCTCGTCGAGGTCCTACACGCGTCACCGCATCGCGTCGAGCCCGGGTGCCGGCATTTCGGCCCTCAGGCCGAGGGCGGTCGAACCTGCGGCAGCTGTTCATGGCAGCACATCGCCTATCCCGAGCAGCTCAGACTCAAGACCGATCTCGTCACGCGACTCGTTCGAGCGAAGGTGCCTTCGGCGCCGGCGGCGCGAGCGATGCTCGCGGCTACACCGGTCGATGATCCCTGGCACTTTCGACACAAGGTCCACTTCGTTGTCGAACGCGCGCGCTCCGGCCCTCTCGTGATGGGACACTACGCGCGCTTCTCTCGCCGCGTCGTGCCAGTCCGGGAATGTCCAGTGCACGATGAGCGCGGCAACGCGGTCGCCTTTGCGCTCCGCGACGCCTGCCAATGGGCGGACACACGCGAGGTGAAGAGCATCGCGGTCCGCACAGGTTACAGCCGCGCCGAGACTATGGCGACGCTCGTCGTGGCGAGCGAGCGTGACAAGCGCGTCCGGCAGGCATCAAAACGAGCGCTGGCCGGATCCGCAGCACCAACGTCGCTGCACGTCAACGTTCACCCGCGCGGCGATGCCTTCATCTTTGGGAGGGACACGCGACACATCACCGGTCCCGAGCGATTGCGCGAGGATGTCGGTGGCGCGTCGTTCCTGATTTCACCCACGTCGTTCTTTCAGACCAATGTCCGCGCAGCCGAAATCCTGGTGAAAGAAGTGCTCGCAGCCATCCCACGTGGCGGCGCTGTTCTCGATCTCTACGCGGGCACTGGTCTGTTCGCGCTGCCCCTGGCGTTGCGAGGCGACACGGTGGTCGCGATCGAGGAAAACAGGACGGCAGTTGCAGATGGCGAAGCCAGCCTGCGCCTCACTCGAGTCCCGGACGGACGCTGCCGGTTCATCGCCAGGCGCGTGGAGGTGGCCCTCGCTTCCAGCGGACGTGTGGCATCGCGGGAATTCGATGCGGTCGTCCTCGATCCGCCCCGCGAAGGGTGCGCCCCGTGGGTCATCGACGGCGTGCTCGGCGAGGGCGGTCCGGGGCGAGCCGTGTACGTCTCGTGCGATCCGGAGTCGCTGGCCCGCGACCTGGCGCGCATCACGAAGCGAGGCTATGCGATTGAGTCGATGCAACCCGTCGACATGTTTCCACACACGCCTCACGTCGAGACCGTCGTGGTACTCGACCGCGCTACGCGCTGAAGTTGGCGGATGACAGCTCGCGCGCCCAGGCGAGGGCGCTGCCGTATGCGCGCGGAAGGATCAGTTCGTCGGTGACGAACTCGGACGTGAGCGCCTCTTCCCAGGAACCGACCTCGTAGGCCATCACCGCATCGAGCACAGAGCGCAGCGGATTCCGCTCGCCGAGGAGTGCCTTGCGCGCTCTCTCGGTGAGCGGCAGATCCGCGAGCGCATCCTTCATCGGCCGGCCCGCCATCGCATCCATCAACGAGCAGAGCCCGACGAGGAACATCTCATTCGGGTCGACGTCGTCCACATCCGCAGCGAGCAGCTCACAGGCGCGCGCTCTCAACATCGCCATCGTGGCGAGCTCGGACGTCGAGCCGACGTTCAGCTTCGCAAGACACCACACCGACGCCCACTTCCGGATCGGACCCATGCCGAGGAAGACGAGCGCCTCACGGATCGAACGCACTTCGCGACGGATGGCGAAAGCCGCCGAATTGATGCATTGAAGGACTCGCAGGCTCAGGACGGCGTCCTGCTTCACGAGCTCTTCGAGTTCGTCCATCGTGATGCGCGGCTGGTTCAACGCCGACAGCAACCTGAGGTGCGCAGCCTGCGTCGCAACGCCGCCTCCTGTGTACGCTTGCGGCTCGCAGACGTATCGCCCCTGGAACAGGGTGCAACCGGCCTCTCGCGTCCACTCGAAGGCCTCGTGGGTCTCGACTCGTTGCGCAATGAGTGGCAGCCCGCGATCCGCAAGACGCTTGGCCAGCATCACCACGTCAGGCCTCGCCAGGTTGACCACGTCGACCTTGACGAACGAGGCGAACGGAAGCAGCGCTTCGGCCGGCGAGCCGGGGGTGAATTCATCGAGCGCGAGCCGAAAGCCGGACGAGCTCAGACTGCGGCACGCCTCGAGGACATCACCATCGACGGAGATGTCGTCGCTCAGTTCGAAGACCGCGACTTCAGGACGCAGCAGTGTGGCCGCGCCGCTGAGAAGCAGCGATCGGGTCAGGTTGATGAAGGCGGTGCGGCCGTCTGTAATCGTGTCGAGGCGGAGGTCGAGCACGGCGTCAGCGAGCAGTCGCGCACCGGCGAAGTCGCCATCGGCGGTCACCGAGCGATCCTGAGGTCCCCCGCGATACAGCAACTCGTACCCAATGACGTGCCCGCGAGCGTCAAGGATGCCCTGACGTGCCACGTGCACGACGCGTAAATCCGGCCCGGACGAAGACATAGATCGTTCTATGACGTGAATCGGCAGGCCGTGTCGAATCTTGACGCGATCGCCGGAAGATCCTTACGGATGCGCAACTTACAGGGTGACCTCTGTCACTGACGCGGGCGTAGAACAGCCGCCCGTGATGCGTCTCGCTTGCGCAACAACCTGCTTGTGTCCGCGATGATCGCCTACGGCTCCGCGCAATCGCAAACGCGGTGCAGATGCGCGCAAATGAAGCTCGCGGCCACAACGATCTGAATGGTCGCGGCAACAGTTCGCCTGCTCCCGGTTCTTCGCTATACCGGAAATGCCGCTCGACTAGTCCGCCTGCAGGCGGACACTACGTAGTGTCCGGCTTTAGCTGCAACAATATACTTGACTAACCATTAGTTCTCTGCCATGATTCGCTCATGGCAACCCCCAAGACTCTCCGCGAAGCTATTCTGTTCTTCGCCAACTACGAGAACTGCCATCGGGCCGTGAGCGACATCCGCTGGCCCGATGGTGTCGTGCGTTGCCCGCACTGCGGCTCCGAGAACGTCACCTACATGGCGAGCGTTCGCCGTTGGAAGTGCTACGCGAAGCACCCCAAGGCACAGTTCTCGCTCAAGGTCGGAACCATCTTTGAAGATTCCGCGATTGGGCTGGAGAAGTGGTTGCCCGCGCTCTGGCTCGTCACCAACTGCAAGAACGGCATCAGCAGCTACGAGCTGGCGCGTGCGCTCGGCGTCACCCAGAAAACTGCATGGTTCATGCTCTCGCGTCTCCGACTCGCGCTCCATGCTGAGCATGGCGGACGTTGGACTGGCGAAATCGAGGCCGACGAAACTTTCATCGGCGGTAAGGCTCGCAACATGCACGCCGCGAAGCGCAAACGGCTTGGCATCTCGCAGTCCCGCTCGATGATCGGCAAGACTGCTGTCATGGGTTTGCTCAATCGGCGCGGCGAAGACAGCAGTCAGGTGCGGCTGGAAGTCATCAAGGACCGGAGGAAACACCAGCTTGAAGACGTCGTCACCGACAACGTCGAGGCCGGATCCTCGCTCTATACCGATTCGCTGCGCTCCTACGATCGCATGGGCGCACGCGGATACATCCACAAGGTCATTGACCATGCCGAGACTTACGTCGAGGGACAGGTCCACACCAACGGTCTGGAGAACTTCTGGAGCCTCCTGAAACGAGCCATCAAGGGCACCTATGTGAGCGTTGAGCCGTTCCATCTGTTCCGCTACCTCGACGAGCAATCATTCCGTTTCAACAACCGCAAGGGTTCGGACGCTATGCGCTTTGCACTCGCACTCAAGGGCATTCTTGGTCGCCGTCTCACCTACACCGCACTCACCGGCTCGGAGTTGCCGCAAACGTGCTGAAAAAAGATCCCCGCAACAAAAGCGTGGACGTACCCGACGTTCGCGCTGATAATCCCGAGCGAGCTATGGAGCAGTTCACAAAAGGGCTTCGTAAGGTCTTATCCACACCAAAGCACTCACTACGCCAGCAACCTAAACGCCGGTCAGCCAGTTAAGAATCTGCGCTCGCCGCACGATCCGCCGTGCTTGCTGACGATTCAGTAGCATTCCGTACGCGCTTCGGTCACCGCTGTTCAGCATCGGCAGGCACCATTGCGTCTTTTTGGATCTCGGTGACGTGTTCGCTTCTCGAATCGCAAACGCTAGGTAGTCAGCGGGATCGATCATGATCGTGCTGCCCTTGGGGACAAACGACCATTTCGCGATCCGAGGCCTGCCGTCCGGCGCGAAGAACATCTCGCCGTTTAGAAGAGTCTGCCCCACGAACGCCTCCCGGTGGCAGAGAACCGACAAGGCTTGTTCTACGACCGGCGCGTACTGCTTCTGTTCTTCAAACGTGAACTCAAATCGCTCGGTCCTTGGAAACCCCTTCATCAACTGAATCACCATGGGGTGCAGACACGCCATGTACCCAGCATGAAGCCGCCTAGCGTCGTCATCTGGCAACAAGTCTTCATAGTCCCCAAAGCGAACGCCGCCCATCGCACTTTCCAAGCCACTCTCATGAGGGATAGGACCGAGCCGCTCAAGTAGCCGGCGCGTGCGATGCTGGTTCCACCGAAGGTCAGTCATGTGCAGATTGCGCCGCTTGCCCAAAGCCATCTGCCACTTCGGAACAAAATCTGACCAGCTCTCTTCTGTGCCAACCCACCCGGCCACGGTCATAAACCCTCGCCCCTCATGACCGCTTTCATCGAAATACGCTCGCAGCATGATTAGAACGCGCGCAGGGGCATCCTCTGGAGCGGTGAAGTACCCATCTAATTCCTGACTCCGGACCACGTCCGGCCAGACCGTTTCTCTATACTTGTGGGCCGGAGCGTTTCCGGCTTAGCGGCAACTCACTAGCAGTAGGCCCCATTACCTACGGTTAGTCAAGTATATTGTTGCCGCTTTAGCCGGACTGCGCGATCACTTCGCAGGCGTCGCGAGTGGCTTGCCCTTCTCGACGATGTAGGTGGCGAGGACACGAGCACGCACGGTGCCTTTGTTGGTCGCGTTGTGCACCGTGCCGGACGGCGCAAAGAACGTTTCGCCGGCCTTCAGCGTGACAGGCGGCTTCCCCGCTATCTCGAAGAGCAGCGTACCTTCGAGGACGTATCCTGCCTCCTCGCCCGGGTGCGTATGCCCGCCCACAGTCGCGCCGGGCTGGAACTCGGCGATCGCGCTGACGACTTCCTTGCCCGGCGTGGACAGGTCGCCGCGCTGAATCACCGTGCGTGAGAATCCCGTCTGCTGGGCACTCACGGCTCCAGCAACGACAAATAGCGCGATCACAACGACAACAGATCTCATAGCGGCTCCTTGGAGGCCCGAAGCCTGATTCTGAAGCCCGTCTTTGTCAAGTTGGCCGGCTTGTGAACGGCGCCCTTCTGACCGAAAAACGCGTCTCAAACCTCCGCAGATGGGCAGCCGTGCGCACCGCTCCGCTTGCCAAAAATTTGCTGAAATCCGGGCCGAATGGATTGTCTAATGGAGTTGTATGGGTAACGTGTCCATGAGTCGGAGAGGTGTGCCGGGCCGGCGAGCGTACTTCGCTGTTCTGTTGCTCGTTGCGGCAGCGGCTCCGGGCCAGGCGGCTGACAACGACACGCGACTGGCTGATGCAGCGATGCGGCGCGACGTGACCGCGGTCCGCACGTTGATCGGACAGAAGGTCGACGCGAACGCTCCGGGACAGGACGGCACTCCCGCACTTCACTGGGCGGTCCGCGTGGACGATGTGGCGACGGCAAAGCTGCTGCTGGGAGCCGGCGCGCAGGCCACGCTGGCGAATCGCTACGGGCTGACTCCGCTCGCGATCGCGTCGGCCAATGGCAGCGCCGCGATGATCGGCGCGCTGCTCGACGCCGGCGCCGATGCGAACGCTCCCGATCCTGCAGGTGATACTCCGCTGATGAACGCGGCGCGGGTCGGCAGCATCGATGCCGTCTCCGTGCTCCTCGATCGCGGCGCGCAGATCGACGCCGCCGACGCCACGTATCAACAGACGGCACTGATGGTCGCGATTCGCGAGAACAATCCCGGGATCGTGAAGCTATTGATCTCGCGCGGGGCGTCGGTCAACGCGAAGACCCGAGTCGGCCGCGCACCGCAATGGGTGTTTCCGAACTCCGTGCCAGGCTTCGGGCATGGCATCGGGATCGTGCGCGGCGGCCTTCCGCCTCGCGGATCGCGTGCACCGATTCCGGGCGGGATGTCGCCGCTGTTCTATGCCGCGCGTGACGGACGTATCGATGTCGTCCGCATGCTGCTCGACGCCGGCGCGAACATCAACGAGCGCGACGCCAACGACATCACGCCGCTCATCAGCGCGATCACGAACAACCATCCGGACGTCGCGCGATTCCTCATCGACCACGGCGCGGACATCAAGGCCGTGGACTGGTACGGCCGGACGGCACTGTGGGCGGCTGTTGAGACCCGCAACATGGACGTGGACAACGGGACGTTCGTCAACAGCATCGACCGCGCGCCGTATCTCGATCTCATTCAGGTGCTCCTCGACCGTGGCGTCGACGTCAACGCGCGCATGAAGGAAGTGCCGCCGATTCGCCGCGACTTCCTTCGCATCACGGGGTCGCTCGCATGGGTCGACTTCACCGGACAGACGCCGTTTCTCACCTCCGCGCTCGCCGGCGATGTCACCGTGATGAAGCTGCTGCTGAAGCACGGCGCCGATCCGGCCATCCCGACGTTTTCCGGCACGACGGCATTGATGGCAGCCGCGGGCGTGAACTGGGTGTTCGATCAGACCTATGACGAGGGGCAACCGGCGCTGCTCGAAGCCGTGAAGCTCTGCGTCGAGCTCGGCCTGGACGTCAACGCCGTGAACTCGATGGGTCTCACCGCACTACATGGCGCGGCCAATCGAGGCTCCGACGAGATCATCCGCTATCTCGTTCAGCAGGGTGCCAGGACCGACGTGAAGGATGCCGAAGGCCGCACGCCGTTGACGTGGGCGGAAGGCGTCTTCCTCGCCACGCATCCCGCGCGTCCGAAACCGAGCTCGATCGAACTACTCAAACAGTTGGCATCGACATCATCCTCTGCGCCTGCGCCCGCGAAACCATGAACCATCGGAAACAAACCCTGCTCGGAGTCATCCCGCTCGCCACGTTGATGTGGGCGGCTGCGCTCGCCTTCGTGTGGGGCGACACGCAACAGCTGAACGCGCAACCACCGCAGGCAGCGCCAGCGTCACCGACGACGGCCTCCCCGGACGCGGCGTTTCTCACGCAGTACTGCATCGGGTGCCACAACCAGCGTGCGAAGGTGGCCGGGTTGGCGCTCGATACACTCGACCTCGCAAAGGTGGGATCAGACGCCGAGACGTGGGAGAAGGTCATCAAGAAGATCCGCACCGGCATGATGCCGCCGAGCGGCGCGAAGCGACCCGAGCGATCCGCGCTCGATGGGTTCGCGGTGAACCTCGAACAGCGCCTCGACAAAGCAGCCGATCCCAATGCGGCACTCGTCACGCCGGCACTCCATCGACTGAACCGCACGGAGTACGCCAACGCCATCCGCGACTTGCTTGCACTCGACATCAACGTGAACGTGCTGTTGCCTGCGGACGGGTCGAGCCAGGGATTCGACAATCTTGCTGAAGCGCTCGCGGTCTCCCCGTCACTGATTCAGGGCTACGTCTCGGCAGCGATGAAAATCAGCCGCCTCGCGGTTGGCGACAAGTCGATGGCCCCGTCGCAGGTGACGTTCTCGCCGCCGCCAGGGCTGGCGCAGGATCGTCATATCGAGGGACTTCCTCTCGGCACACGCGGTGGATTTCTGATTCACCACACGTTCCCACTCGATGCGGAATATGAGTTTGCGCTTGGCGGGCGTCCCGGTGGTCCGGGAGGCGGGGTCGACATCACGCTTGACGGCGAACAGATCAAGGTCGAAAACCCGCGCAGCTTCCGCCTGAAGATCGCCGCCGGTCCGCACACGATCGGGCTGTCTCTGCCGGATCGGCAGCGCGGCGCCGGCATCGACGAGATCTACTCCGACTTCCGCGTGGACGCGACCTTCACGAATCCAGGTGGCGTGCCGAACCTGGTGCTCACCGGACCGCTGAACATCGCGGGAACTGGCGACACACCGAGCCGCCGGAAGATCTTCACCTGCCGTCCCAAATCGACGGCCGACGAAGCAGCCTGCGCGCGCACGGTTCTGACGACGCTCGCGCGACGTGCCTATCGCGGACCCGTGAGTGCGACTGAAGCCGACATGCTGATGACCTTCTACAAGGCGGGACGTCAGGCGGGCGACTTCGAGTCAGGGATCCAAGAAGGGTTGGCGCGCATTCTCGTCGCGCCACGCTTCGTGTATCGCGCCGAAGAGGAGCCCGCGACGATCGCCTCCGGTCAACCGTACCGAGTCAGCGATGTCGATCTGGCTTCCCGCCTGTCGTTCTTCCTGTGGAGCAGCGCCCCCGACGATGAACTGCTCGATGTGGCGATCAAGGGACGGCTGCGCGATCCGAAGATCCTCGATCAGCAGGTCAAGCGCATGCTGGCGGACACAAAAGCGGATGCGTTGGTCGAGAACTTCGCCGGTCAGTGGCTCTATTTGCGGGATCTGGATCACGTTCAGAGCGAGGCGAGGAACTTCGACGAGAACCTGCGTCAGTCGTTCCGGCGCGAAACGGAGATGCTCTTCAGGACGATCGTGCGGGACGATCGCAGCCTCATCGACCTGATCGACGCCGACTACACGTTCGTCGACGAGCGGCTGGCGCGTCACTACGGCATCCCGAACATCCAGGGCAGCTACTTCCGGCGCGTGCAGCTTCCGCCGGACAGCCCGCGTCGCGGACTGCTTGGACAGGGGAGCATGCTGACGGTGACGTCGATCGCGACGCGCACGTCACCTGTGTCGCGAGGCAAGTGGGTACTGGAGAATCTGCTGGGTACGCCGGCGCCCGTGCCGCCACCGGGCGTCGAGACGAACCTTGGTGGCGCCGAAGCGGCGAAGACCAGCTCATTGCGTCAGCGGCTGGAAGCACATCGCGCGAGCCCGGTCTGCGCGTCGTGTCACCGCATCATGGACCCGATGGGCTTCGCCCTCGAGAATTTCGACCTCATCGGGGAATGGCGCGAATATGACGGCCCGACGAAGATTGACTCCACGGGGCAGCTCGCCGATGGCACTCCCGTGAGCGGACCGAGGGATCTGCGGCAGGCAGTGCTGAACCGCACGGATGCGTTCATTACGACCGCGACCGAAAAGCTCTATACCTACGCGCTGGGACGTCCCGTGCACGCCTACGATATGCCGACGGTCAGAGGGATTGTGCGGCGCGCGGCGGCGAACGACAATCGATTCTCATCGCTCGTAATGGGCATCATCGAGAGCGATCCGTTCCTCAAGCGGATCAAGAAGTAGGCAGTAGGCAGTAATCAGCTGGTAGAGCGGGTCTTTAGACCCGCCTGAGAGACAAGAACATGAGCTTCCTGACCAAGACCCACCTGTCCCGTCGAACGTTCCTCCACGGCGTGGGCGTCACGATGGCGCTGCCACTTCTCGAGTCGATGATTCCGGCGGCGACCGCGTTCGGGCAGACCGCCGCGAAGCCGCGCACGCGACTGGGCGCCATCTATTTCCCACACGGCGCGATCATGCCGAAGTGGACTCCGGCGCAGGAAGGCGCGGGCTACGAGCTGACCGAGATCCTGACGCCGATCAAACCGTTCTACGACCAGGTCAACGTCATCAGCGATCTGCGGCATGCGCTCGCGTACGGCAGTGGCGCCACGGCGAATCACAATCGCGCTGCCGCGGCATTCCTCAGCGGCGCGTTCGCTGAAACCGGTGCGCAGCCGTCACTCGGCATCACCGTCGATCAGATTGCCGCGCAGAAGATCGGTCAGGACACGCCGCTTCCGTCCCTCGAGCTGACCATCGAGGAACCGAGCCTGAACTGCGGCGACGGATTGAGCTGCTCCTACCGCGACACGATCTCCTGGCAGGGACCACATGCCCCGCTGCCGATGCAGAACAACCCGCAGGTCGTCTTCGAGCGGCTATTCGGCGACGGCAACACGGCGGAACAGCGCAAGGCGCGCCGCGATCAGTCGATCAGCTTGCTCGACTCGGTACTCGGAGAAGCGTCGACGCTTCAGCGGAAATTGCCCGCGTCGGATCGGACTCGCCTCGACCAGTATCTGACCGACGTTCGCGAGATCGAGCGCCGCGTGCAGAAGGCCGGTCAGCAGCTGTCAGACGACCTGCCGATCCCGGCAGCGCCCACCGGAGTGCCGCGCGACGTCGAAGAGCACATCAAGTTGATGTACGACCTGCAGGTGCTGGCGTGGCAGGCGGAGATCACGCGCGTGTCCACGTTCCTCATGTGCAAGGAGCTCAGCACGACGGTCTACGCAAAGAGCGGCGTGCGCGACGCGTTCCACACGCTCTCGCACCACTCCAACGTGCCCGACAACATCAACCGCTTCGCGATGCTGAACATGTATCACGTGGCGTTGTTCGCTTATTTCCTCGACAAGCTGAAGTCGACGCCTGATGGCGACGGCACGCTGCTCGATCACTCGCTGGTGCTATACGGAAGCGGATTGAGCGACGGCAACCAGCACAATCACACCGACCTGCCGGTGCTCGTCGCGGGCGGCGCGTCGGGTCGCCTCAAGGGTGGACGCCACCTGCGTCATCCGAAGAACACGCCGATGGCGAACCTGCTCGTCGCGATGCTCGACAAGCTCGAGGTCACGACCGACAAGCTGGGCGACAGCACGGGGCCGATCACTCTGTAGTTCCGGGATTCGGGATTCGTAGAGGCGGGCCTTCAGGCCCGCCTTTTTCGTTTATTGGACACCGGCCGCGGGCGCCGCGCTCTTGTCCATCGTCGCCGGCCACGGCCCCAGCGCACCGACACGACGACGGTAGTCTGCGTAGTCCTCGGGGAACGCCTGCGTGAGAATCGCTTCCTCGTATCGCATCCGCATGCCGATGCTGACCGCCCAACCCGTGAGGGCAATGGCGAGAGGGACCGTCGGGTGCGCCATCAGAAGGCCGATGTACGCCATGCAGCCGCCGCTGTAAATCGGATGCCTCGCGAGGCGGTACGGCCCGGTCGTCACAAGGTTGCGCGCGGCCGGCTCAGTCGCAAACGAGAACCGCAGGTGCCACACCGCCCAGATCTCGATGAAGATGCCGACGAAGCCGAGCGCGATGCCGGCGAGGCCGAGTCCGGCGTTGTCGGTCACGGCCAGCCACTCGGGCCTGAACGACGTCGCGAACTGCACGAACCCGAATATGCCAAAGCCGCCAGCGTAAGAGGCGATCCGTCCGACGGGATCCTGCTCTTTCCGTCGCGCTGTATCGCGCACGAGGAACGACCCCGCGGCGACCATCATGTGAACGATTCCCGGTAAGAGGAAGAGCGTCAGCGTCGGCGTGCGCACGACGGTGAGCACCGCGATCGAGAGGTGACCGAAGAAGCCGACCCAATCGCTGACTCGTCGCCTGGGGGATGAAGCCGTGCCGGAATGTGAATTCAAAGTCGATGTGGACAGTGCACGCGGTGTACCAGCACGCGAATGCCCGTTAGTTCGCAGGGATCTCGACAATCGACCGCCCTTGCGCAACGGCCGGTCAACAGAATTGTCAGTGGATGACGAGCGGGGTCAAACCAGGCTGGCGAGCAACAGGACGACAGCAAGCGCGCCCGCGGCCTGCCAGGCGAGCTCAGTCCGTTTACGAAGGAATGCGGTCCCGAGGACAAGAACGGCCGCGGCGGCCATCAGGAAGCGAGGGTACAGCTCGTCGAAGCTCTCGACCTCTTTCACCACGTCCGAGCGACGCCGCAGGCGATCGACGATGCGGAAAGCGACGATGCGATCGGGCTCGTCGCCGATTTCGAAGTACTCGCCACC
>Ga0157380_10002671_pt1 | contig 12095 bp, 15 predicted proteins | sample S35metaG_FD_119757 | JGI IMG/M metagenome (GOLD analysis project Ga0157380, IMG submission 119757) | Switchgrass rhizosphere microbial communities from Kellogg Biological Station, Michigan, USA - S3-5 metaG | ecosystem: Host-associated > Plants > Roots > Rhizosphere > Soil | place: USA...
TGGGAAGTCCGACGTGCGGAACCGCGTGCGCAACAGGCTGACCAACGCTCTTCAGCACCATGCGGACAATCGTGTGTGTCTTATCGCTCACTCGGTGGGATCGATTATCGCCTATGACGTGTTGCGGATGCTGGAGCAGCACCCACCGGGAATCGACCATTTCGTGACGATCGGCTCGCCACTTGGGTTGCCGGTCGTGACACAACATGTCCGAGAGGAGTTCTCCAACACCCTCGTCCCGCAGCAAGTGCGGCAATGGACAAACTTATCTGATCCGAGAGATAAGATTGCGCTGGACTGTAACCTAGCCGATGACTATCGGCCTACTCCAGGCGGCATCCGAGTCCAGGATGACCTGATCCACAACGATTACGTCGATCGAGCAGGGAAAAACGACCAGCACAATAGCTACGGCTATCTGCGGGCTCCTGAGCTGTCGGACATCGTTCGCGGGTTTCTGGGAGTTGGAACTGAGACCTGAGACGATCCCGGCCTGGCAGACTGATCGGAGGCAGAATCAGAGCCGGTGCAGGCCTTCAAAACGTGATCTACGCAAGCTCTCGTCTCAAGGGCACCCGAAGAACTGGCGGGGCGGAACCACGTTGAGCTCCGCTAGCCGCCAGGACGTCGAGTGTCGTCAGATCCAACGACTCTGAGCAGCTACTTGCCTTCCTTGCCGCCCTCGATCAACTTCCCGTCCAGCATCATGATCTGGCCTTCCTGCAGCTGCCCCTCTTTCCCGTCCTTCATCATCATCTTGCCGTTCATCATGACTCTCGTACCATTGGACATGGTCGTCTCGCGATCCATCCGGCCGATATCCTTCCCTTCCTGCAACCTCACAATCTTGCCATCCTTCATCATGACGCCATCTTTCTCGGCGGCCATAACAGGAACGGCAAGGAACGACAAGGACAAGGCGAGTCCGACAACTGCGAGTGTAATGTTTCTATAATTCATGGCTACAAAAACCTCCATTGATATGAATGAATGATGTGAATGAATTCTCCTTGACAACATTGAGCCTGGAGCAGCAAGGAGGACTGCGTCCGGCTTGGGCGGATATGGAGCCGGCCTCGTTCCCTGACCGCCATCGTTCGTCAAGGTCGAGATCGCGCCATCTTCGATGTGACTGACTATTTGAATGTATTCGTGGTTGGTGAAGTGATACGTGAGTCAGTGAGTCAGACAAGAGTGGCCGCTGTAATAGCGTGCACAGATTCACAGCCGAGACTCGAAGAACAGGACCGCGCATCACAAATGACCGCCCGCCTTTTCCGCAACGGGCAATCTCATCGCGCAATGCGCGTGGAGTTTCCGGCGCGTTTCTTAAATCCTCTTGCTCGCACTACAGCACGCGGACAGGGTCGGGTGATGTGTTCGACGCGCACCGTTCACCCGCCATGCACACTCGCCGCAACGAAACATCCTCTTTTCTATCTTCACAATCTGCGCAGCAATTCCTTTTGGGCGATGCATTATTCACTAGTCTTTGGAGACTGTCAAGTACACGGGTGGAGATGTTATACTCATCCGCATTATTCATACGCGCATCTGCCGAACCTTCGGCTGGCAGACTCGCTAGGCGATTTCACAATAAATCGTCATGAATAATGCGGTCTAGCGCCCCGTTGAATAGTCAAGGAGTGGATACGATGTTGACACAGGGCATGGCAAAGACCGAAATGACCAGGTTTTGGCAGTTTATTTTTGAATACTGTAATGAGGATTATTCTTGTGTGCTCGGATGGCTCCTGCTAGGAATCTTGATATTTCTGGCAGTCATCGTGAGCCTGGGTCTCATGATGAGACGCCTCAATAAAAGAGAATAGCGGGAGGGGGGATACGACTCCGCTGAATTTCAGGGTGCATTGTTAGATACGGTAGGCCGGTCATATCTGCAAGGGATTCAACACACTTCGAGCCTCCACCTCTTAAGCGACATCCGAATATATGCCACCGAAGCATTGCCGAAGCTCACTACTTCCTTAATACACACTTTTCATAAAGATTGTTAAGCTTGCCCGCGGAGTCGTATCGAGTCTTCAGTCGGCGATAGCCATCTTCATTGTACAACTCTCCAAACTCTTCTCGGGAGTAGAACGAGTTCGAATAGAGAGATTTTTGGCCATCGAGCTTCCGCACCTTGGCTTCTATGGCCTTATTGAAATATCCCTCTTCGTGATCGGTCTTCACTGCGTCCCAGAATCCAAAATTGACATACAGCTTGTGGGGCTTCATGGAATAGAGCGAATACGAGACCGACGGATCATAGGCTGTCACAGGACAAATCCAGACCGGCTTGATCCCGATTTCCTCATGGAGGAACTGTGCAAATTCGGGCGCATGCTCGATCGGAATTTCGACATCCTGAATGACGGCTTCTTGCCGGTCCTCAATCGCCCTGGCAACCCATTGTGCCACAGGTGACCGACGAGACCACTTCAATAACTTCCAATACACCGAGGAGCGAAGTCGCTTTTTCCCCCAGAGCCACCGCATCACGGGATACTGCAGGAAGAAATGTTTGGAACACCAGAACCAATCGGTATCCCAACGCCAGATATAGTCATGGGCCGTGAGATAGTCGGTCTTTTTATGCCGGATCGATTGATAGTAGATCTGCAAATAGGTGTAGTCGCTGAGCCATTCGGCACGGTCGATGAATTCACCCGTGGTGATATACAGATCCTTGTCGGTGAAGATCGTCCCGTCCACGAAATCCACAGACCGTTCTTTGCACAATCGTGCGACTGCGTGGAAGTATTGTTCCCAGTCTGAGTATCGGTGGTGTGTCAATTTGACAAATGGCTTGATGGGAACGAGCTTCACTTTCAGCTTCAGCACATACCCGAGTGTGCCATAGGAATTCGGAAAGCCGAAAAACAGGTCGCTGTACTCATTCGCCTTCGTTGCCACAACGACTCGTCCATCAGGAAGGAGAATTTCGAGTTCCTGCACCGTTTCATGCACAAATCCACACTTGAATGACGACGATTCAATGCCGATGCCCGCGATAGCCCCTCCAATGGTAATAGACTTGAGTTGGGGTACGACGGTGGGCATGAGTTTAAACGGGAGTGTTTCTCGAACCAGGTCTTCGTAGGTCGTCAAGCCTTCGACTTCTGCAAACTGCTCATGTTCATCTACCCGGATCACATGATTGAAGTCGCGCAGATCAAGTCGGTGCACCTGCTCCTGCACACGCTGCCGGAATAGATTGGACGTGAATTTTTCAAGCGCGATGGGGTCGGCCGCGTTCGTCGCGCGAATGGCTATCACCACACGCTCTCGTTTGCCGGCGTATTCCTGCTGCGAGATCATGCCGGTTATCGCACCGATTCATATCCGCCCAGTACACCCTGCTTGGACATCACAATTTGCCAGAGGTGAATCTTCCGGGCGCGGAACGACCCTGCGAGGGATAACAGATAGTAGCGCCACATTCGATGGAACCGCTCGTCGAACTTTGCCTTAAATTCCCCCCAGTGTTTATCCACATTGTTCTGCCAGGCCACGAGCGTCTTGTCATAATCAGGTCCGAAATTATGCCAATCCTCCATCACAAGCAGTCCATCCATTGCGGCGCCGAGCTGGGCCACAGAAGGAAGCATGCCACCCGGGAAAATATACTTGTCAAACCATGGATCGGAAGTGGTGACAGAGGCATTGTTCGCGATGGTGTGGAGCAAGAAGAGGCCGTGCGGTTTCAATCTGCTATGGGCCGTTTCCATCAACGTCCGGTAATTCTTATATCCCACGTGTTCGCAAAGACCGATGGCAGCGACCTTATCGAATTCGCCGGTCGCTTCCCGGTAATCCCCCTGAATCACTTCAACGGGCAGACCCGCACACCATCGGCGCGCAAAGGCAACTTGTTCCGAGGAAATATTATGGGCCACCACCGAACAGCCGTACTTGCTGGCCGCATATTGCGCAAAGCCTCCCCACCCGCATCCGAGTTCGAGGATACGGTCGCCCTTGCGAAGCTGCAACTTCCGGCAGATCAACTCCAGCTTCTGTTCTTGTGCTTCTGCCAGAGTATGCGCCCCTTTCCAGTAGGCGCAGGTGTATTGCATGTGGGGGTCCAGCATCTTTTCGTAAAAGTCGTTGTCCAAATCGTAGTGTTGCTGCGCCACTCTCTTGGAAAGTTGTTTATTCTGCATATTGAAGAGGCGCGCTTTGACTGCATTGACGATGAGACGCTTATCGACGACGTCCTGGTCGAGCTGGGCCATATGAACCTTTGAGAAGAACTCGTCGAGCTGGACGGAATCCCACCATCCATCCATATATGACTCGCCAAGTCCCAGCGATCCCTCGGCCAGAACACGGCCATAGAGCTTGTCATTATGCACCAGAATATCTCCCGGCTTGGTGCCGTCGATTTGAATCTGGGCCTTGTCGAGCAATTGTTGAATGACCTGTTTGTGGCTCATCGCAGAATTGTCCTTAGTGGCTTGAAGCGGGTCCGAGCTGTGGGGATCTTATGACGGTCCTTGACTATGGGCTGGCGGAATGCGCCCCATGGGGAATCCACTCTCGGCGGCGATGGTTCTGGCTTTGATGTGTTCGGGAGGCGTTCTAAGATCCCACACGATCCCGAGCCAAGACAGCAGCGACAAAACGTAATAGGACACATCCACTTCCCACCAAAACCATCCTTGATTGGCGGCCGACTGATAATGATGGTGATTGTTGTGCCAGCCTTCTCCACAGCAGAGTATGGCAAGAATGAGACTGTTCTTACTACCGTCGTTTGATTTGTACCTGACTCGACCGATCAAGTGCGCGAGAGAATTGATGAAGAATGTACAATGATATAGCGCGGTCGTCGAAATAAACACGCCCCAGACGAGACCCGGGAAGCCCCAGATGCCATACATGAGCAGCGCGTAGCAGAATGGCGGGATCCAGTAGAACCGGTTAAGTAAACAGATTTCAGGATTTCGACGAAAGTCCCTCACGAGATTCAAATCGGTTCGCATATAATCGGTGGAGAGTATCCATCCGACATGAGAAAACCACCAGCCTCTTTGCAGTGGGGAATGCACATCCTCTTCCTGATCTGAGTATTTATGGTGATGCCGATGGTGGGCCGCCCACCACAACACGCCTTTCTGTGCGGATGTCATCGCGAGGAACGCCAGGATAAACTGGAATACTCGGCTGGTCTTGAACGACCGGTGGGAAAAATAGCGGTGGTACCCCGCCGTCACGGCAATCATTCTCAGATAATAGCTGCCGACAGCTAGCAGAACCCATTCCCATTTAATCCCGGTCTGAAAGGCCAAGAGGCACAGCAGATGGATGCTCAGAAATGGAATGACATCCCAATGCTGAACAAGATCTTTCCAGGACCTGTTTCCGAGGGAACCGTCGGTGTGATGGGTCGTTCCGTTCATACAGAAACTATTGTGCCTTCACTGCTTCAGGAGTGCTCACTGTGAGAGACTGCTCGCTGTCACTATCCCTTTATCATGACCCACTCCAGCACAGCCAATGCGGCCGATCTCATCACACGCATTGTTCATCATAGCTCATTGAAGGCACGCACGATTTTGGTGACATCGACTGGCTCCCTGGAGCCGGTGCGTTTTCTGACTTCCATAGTCTGCGGTAGATAGATGTTGTCGATCTGGATTTCTTGAAGAGTAGCGGCGTCTGATGTGGCAATGAGACTGGTGACTCCCACGACGGGTTTGCTCAGCATAAACGTGCTCCTCCTTCGACGGGTTATGCAAACGGAATAATCCTTTGCGTAGAGCCGCGAGGAAAAGATGGCCGTTGAGACACGCGTGAATATGCAACTGTACTCGAACCGACCTCCACCTTCACGGGTGTCTACAAAACCATGTAAGAGGGTGGTCGTGAACGAGAACGGAAAGATGGGGCTGAATCCGAACCAGCTCAGACTAACAACCTCCCTCGAGGTCTCCAGGTCGAACCGGCTCAGGTTGTCTCTCCCGCGCCGGATGCTGGCACGTCTTCGGGCTCGCGAGCGCGTCGGCTTTCGCCGTATTCCTACTATCCACTGCTTCCCAGCTCAAAAGAGCTCGTGCCTTTCGTGGATTCGTTCTCGCTCACCGCTGCGGGGCAGCCCCGGATTCGCACCGGGTTCCCTTCTTTTTCTCTGAAAAAAACTCAGAGAACCAGCACAAGCTGCAGTTTATGGTGGCATTCGAAATTTGTCAACAGCGTTATTATAGCTAGCAGTGGGATTGACGAGCTACGATGCCCTCTCGAATCCTAATTCCGATTAGCGATCGCGATTCGAACACCAATCATGGATGTATTCATCGCCGATCCTTCTGTCTAGCGGTGGGCATACCCAAGATCATAAATTTTTATGTACACGATCTCCGAGGGACTTTCACCAAGTCCAACAGCCAATGGGCCATCAACCTCCAATCATGACGCATGCACGACGTAGAAAATTTTCGGGATGAGAGGGAAATCGTGCAGTAGGCTCAGTAAGAGCCAGCTCAAATTTAGCCCGTGGGGCAATTTAAATGATGCTGAAAAGGCAGGGACTGTCGGAAACTATCGATTGTAAATGGTGAGCCGGCTGAGACTCGAACCCCGGACCCTCGCCCTAAAAGCACCGACACTCCTGAAATAAATCAACACGATCACTCCTCTGAGTCGTCCGATGAGTGACAAGGATTTACAACGAGTTACAGAATCCGTGTCCTATGTAGGAAAACGCTCAGCGCGTCGGTCCCTCCCTACTCGTCGCCTCCACATCACGCAGAAAGTGAAGATCGCTGGGCAACGCACGCTCTATCTCAGCGTCCATGACAACGCACACCCCAAAGAAATTTTCCTTCGCGTCAAAGGCCCAGACTGCTCGTCTGAATTGATCGGGCTCTACGATGTGATAGCCCGCCTGATGAGTCTCGCGCTGCAGTACGGCGCCTCCACTTGAGAAGGTCGGCAATTTCCTCGCAGGGGCCCAATTTGCTCCATGCGGCCCTGTATCCGGACATGATCGCCTTAAGCAGTGTTCGAGTTTGCCGGATCTCATTGGTCGGCATCTCCTGGTGGAGTATTGCGACCGTCACGAATTGGGGCATACCGGGCCTGCGCGTTCCACCGGTGAAGGAGAGCACGCATGAAACGGAAGTTGAAACCCCTCACGTACCGAGAACGTCAGTTTGTGGATGCGCTTCCACTCACTACCCCGCCCTTCAATGGGATACGATACGGCGGATTATCGGCCTGCACCAAAATCCAGTGGTATGGGGTGGGACTTGCGCACTGTTCGATGATGGACCAGGCATGCTCCTGCGTGCCGTGACCATCATAGCTGCGGCGATAGTCCACGCGAGTCGTCCCAGGGGAGATGGGTTGGAAAGTCATTTCGAAGAACGCGGAACGGGCATAGCTTGCATGGACACGAACAATCCGTCGATTGAGACCCCATTCTGAGCCCACGATAGGCTGCCCAAATGTCCAGGGATCCGTCTTTATGCGGGCTTTCACGCAGGCAGCCAGAGAGTCATAAGGCATCGGAAAGCTACCACTTTGCAGCGGCTGGGTTGCGCGAACTTCGACGAGACTGGTCCCTGGACCTGTGCAGGCTGATAACAGCACGATGAAGAGTAGGAGAGGGACAGGACGCATGAATCAGAGTTTAACACGCGATCAATCGATCAAGGGCGCATTGGAAAATGGTGGAACCCGGTAGGTGCGAACAATTGTTTCTCCGCATTCACGGCAATGATAGTTCCCCGTCAGATAGCCATCCTCGCTGCGCTCTAGATCGATCCTGCGGTGCTCGCACAGTGGGGAACCTAGCTCGATCCAGATCGCCTGGAGATAAGCCGCCTGCACCTTCGTCAAATCTGTAACCTGTCGCGGTGTTTGAATGCGAAGCAGTGCATCAGTCTATCGATGGGAAGTGGGATACGGTATCGGCTGGTCAGTCTGTAGACGGTCCGGAAGAACCTTCTTCTCTAGGTCTCGTGCACAGCGGGCCACGGCTTCATTCTCCCGGACGGTGAGCACCGCGTCTGGTCCCGCGAGTGTTTCGCAAATACGTATGAGCTCCAGGATGTCTGGTCGCAACGGGGATTCTATGCGTCCTACTCTATCATTCGGATCAGGGGACAGAGGCTAGCACAACCCCTAGCGGGCAGCACGCCACCCTCTGATGGAGAGATTTGGTGAGGCTGGCGGTCTTGGCTCCCCCTCTTCAATAACTATTCCCCGGCACTCGATACGCCGCGTTCTCCGCTTCAGCCACGCTATTAAACGCTACTCCATCGTGTAATCTGATTTGCTTGTTGAATGATCCCAGTCTGCAGGAGTGCATGACAATTCATCCGCACTCTAGAAACTAGGGGGAGTCCTAGATACTCACACACTCTGAGAGGGTATATGTTTAATCCTTCTCTTCTCACAAGGTAACGGTATAGATGCTGTATCCATCGGTCCACCATACAGGAGGGGAAATGTTCGTTGCCGCACTTCAACAAGGGGGCAAGATCGAACACACGGCGCCCTCTCGGTGCAGACGCTTACCTTCTGCAAGCCTTCCCGCGCTTCTCGCCTCGGATCGGGAGGATGGCATCTTCCACCAACAGCAGCATCGTTACATATCGAGTCCGTCGCAGAGTGACCCCCCGCCTGTGTCTTGATTGATGCCTTTCATCACTGCGCACTCTAGTGACCACCGTATTCATCATCCGATCTGGAGGATCTTACAATGCCTGAACTCGAATCACCGACTTGCGCCCTTGACCTTCGAGACCCATCAAACGCTATAAACATTGCGATGGCTGAGCCTGGTAAAGAGATTCGAGTGCTCGTTCGCCTCGAAGACGACGCCAAGGCGCAGATTCTAGCCACAGGTACCCTCAGCAATGACGGGAAGTCGTTTTCTGTAATAGTCAAGAGAGAGGATGGCGCACAACAGACCCACGACTTATGCTACAGGGATCTCTTGAGGACATTCGCGGACCTCAGTTCGCCCGATAAGATCTTGGCATACTCTCGCTTGTAGCCCTGGTCTTGCCAGCCTCCGTAGGTCTAGCTGAAGGTACCGAAGCGGATTAAGGGAGAGAGTGAGAGGGGCATAGAGGGAATTGTACCGACTCTCTGACGCGTACTTAACGTTGAGTGTAATCCTGAGAGCGGAGCCCTTGCGCGCCGTGCGCATCTCTCCCACAATCACGCCGCGTTCCGGGGCCCCTATGCCCTCCACGATTCATCCCATCCGCCGCTTTCCTGCGCAATGCTCCGTCACAGATCCCGCTGGTCGATTCCTCAACCTACTCTATTGTTTTGGATTTTGGTTCTTGGTCACCCTTCCAGCGCTGAGCAATGAGCCCGCGTATGCGGGGTGGGTGTTCGTGAGTGCCGAGGACGAAGCAGGAATGACTATGTACGCCGATCCAGACACCATTCGACGCAATGGAAACCTGGTGAAAATGTGGCACTTAAGCGACCGCACAACCACAGAGGGGTATGGGTCTATCAAGACTCAACGTGAATACGACTGTGCAACAGCCCGTCATCGGTTGCTTGCGGCATCGATTTTATCGGAGCACATGGGACTCGGTACGATACTTTCTGACAACGTAAAAGAAGGTCAGTGGATACCGGTCGAACCAGAGAGTAGTGGACAAGCTCTCTGGAAATTTGCCTGTGGTAAGAAGTAGCAATGAATGCGCGCCAGCAACTTGAAAGGCCGTGCTCAAGCGGCTAGGAGTTTGTGGTTGAGAATCGTGCGAGGGGGGCGCACGCGGAGGCTCGGCTTCAGCGTTACGTCATTCGACTATCGCGGGAACCCAGGAGATTGATCTATGAAGCGTGAGCGACTCCTATCGCTCCAATTCAGTATTGCCCTGGTTCTATCGATGGTGTGCCTCACCAGTTCCGCGTGCAGCTCCAGAACGCCTGCTGTGGACACGTCCAAGAATGATCGTGCGGTAGCCCAGGTAAATGAACTCCGCAAGTCAGCCGAAGCAGGAGACGCAGCCGCTCAATTCAGACTCGGCTTGCTGTACGAAGAAGGCAAAGGCCTACCCCAGAACTACCTTCAAGCGAAGGAATGGTTTGAAACGGCCGCGTTGCAGGGGCACGCTGCAGCCCAACTACACCTCGGCACGTTGTATCTCGGAGGAAATGGAGCTCCGCAAAGCGCCCAAATGGCGTTGGTCTGGTACGGTCGGGCGGCAGAGCATGAAGAGGGTCTGGCGTTTGCGAAACTTGGAGGGATGTATGCACGGGGGCGAGGAGTGCTCCAGGACTTTATCCAGGCCCACATGTGGTACAACCTCGGGGCAGCGCATGGGGACTGGAGCGCCGCCGAGGCACGTAACGCGCTTGCCCAACAGATGAGCGCGGCCCAGATCGCCGAGGCGCAGCGGCTCGCACGGGACTGGAAGCCGAAAGGAAAATGAGCGACCTATGCATCACATACGATACCATGGAGGTCCGCACCACACCCATCCTGAACGCATCCGGCTGAGTGGTATCGACTGCCCGGAGAAGGGTCAAGCCTTCGGCACCCGAGCGAAGCAGGCAGGAACCAGCACGTAGCCCACATGTGGCCCCGCCTGCTCAAACAGGGTTGCGGAAGGATCCGGCATGTGAAAATCTACTCAGAGAGTGAGCGAATCCATAACGCATGATCTCGAACATCGATTTCTGCCACATAAATTAGAACGGCTTCCACTCCTTCTCATTTCGGCGATCCGTGACCGCTGGATCAGAAAGAATCGCTAACACATGATTCTGATCGTTCACCTTCGCTTCAATACGCTCACCCGGCTCGATGTTTCTCGCTTTCTGAGTTGGGAGATCGATATACAACTGCACCTCTTTGCCGTCCCACTGTTTGATGAAACAGTCATTGCCTTCAACGCGTACCACTTCACCTTGGATGATTTTACCGGCTGCCGGCTGGCCGCCCTCCATCTGGCGCATTTGTTTTTCACCAGCCTGCTGACCGCTTGGCCTCCGATCAAATAGCTCTGTCTGTGCGACGGTGGACAGCCCCAAGCTGAGCAGGAGCCCACAACATGTGACGCCGATGACTTTGGGAAGAGATACCATGGACGCCTCCTCGGTTATCGGTTAGAGGCAACAGTACCCAGCCAACGGAATGTTAGGAACTAGGACTCCCCCTAGGCTTGAGTCTGATCGGAGTGTCCCGTTATATACGTTGATGCGTATCGTTGGTGGATGCGAGAGCTTGTCACGTAACCTTGATCAAGCTGCCATGTATCCGTAACTCTCAGCTGCTATGCTGATGGTGATGAGGCCTTGGTTGGAAACCGTCCTCAAAGTTGTCGTCATAAGGGCCACCATGTGTAGTGGCATCATCGTGCCCAAAGACGACGTGCCGATCGGGGACGGCGAGCCTATGTGTTGGTCAACAATCGGTCGGAGGGAAATGCGCCGCTGACGGTGCAGGCATTGACAGGAATGTTGAGCGGAGAGGGAGATCGTGGGCCTAGGGAGAAGGAGATACGATCACACCACTGACGCCAGGAGCAATCGTTGGGTAGAAGCTTTCCAGACTAATGATAAGGATTTCCTCTCCATTGCTCCCAAAACCGATTAACTCATCTTCGTGGGGTGTTCTTTCAAATCTGTGCTCCCACTTCAAGCCATCCGAATCAAGATACGTGCTGACCGTGCCGAAGAAGTCTTCCACTCCTTCCCCTTTACGCTGACCCATCTGCTTCCATGTCTTATGAATGACCGGGTGCCTGCTTGTATCCTCCTTGAGGGTGACCAGCACATATGAGTTGGCAATGGTTACCATGAAATTGTGTGGATCTATCTGGACCGAAACAGTCTGGCGATTGCCAGAGCTGTAGTCCGCTATCGCAACGGCTTTCCTGCTCGTGCCAGTGACGGTACCGATCGTGGTCTTGAGAAATCCAGGAGGATGAATTCTCCCGAAGTGCGGGTGCTCGACCTTGCGTAGTTCCGCCGCGCTCGAAATGTGAGCGAGATCCATGCCCAGTATTCTACAACAACAGCAAACCGGAGAGTGTCGCAATCTATGGGGTGGGGCCCCAAACTCCTGACTACCGTAGGGGGTGTCTTGGGAAGGCTTTGTTACCCTCGCCTTAAAA
>Ga0157380_10002674_pt1 | contig 12089 bp, 8 predicted proteins | sample S35metaG_FD_119757 | JGI IMG/M metagenome (GOLD analysis project Ga0157380, IMG submission 119757) | Switchgrass rhizosphere microbial communities from Kellogg Biological Station, Michigan, USA - S3-5 metaG | ecosystem: Host-associated > Plants > Roots > Rhizosphere > Soil | place: USA: Michigan...
ACGAACAGCGCCCAAATGTATTTTGCGTTCAACTGGTGTCGCTTGATCGGGCGGCCCCGCATGGTCGCGTTTGAGTAGCGCAGGAATGCGTAAATCAGAAACGGCAGCGACAGCACCAACAGCGGATTAAATTCAAAAGCGCCGATCACGTCGCCGTGCAGCAGGCGATGAAGACCGCGCGTGCTGCCGCAACCCGGACAAGTAAAACCCGTCAGCGTGCGAAACGGACACGCGGGAAAGAAACCCGTCTTGCCCGGCTCGAAGATGAAGAGATAAGCCGCGCCCGCGGCCAGGCTTAACCAAATCAGGACGACGGTCAGGCGACGATTTGTGATCTCAGCAAGCGTCATGAGTGTTTTTGATGTCCGACACGCTTTAGCTTGTCGTTTCTCGGCGACAAACTCAAGGCTCGAAAGGAATGGATTCAGCGACAAACTGAATGTTTGCCGGACATCGGTTTCACAAAGAGCGAGAGGCTACCAGCCGGCAGCCTCTCATCGTGCTTCTCGAAATTCCGTGCGTTTCAGAACCAGCCCTTGCGACCCTGAATGTAAGTGCGGACAAACTCTTCGTCAGTCTTCGTCAAATACATAATTCCTTCGACGATCCCAATCACACTGGGAATGAATGCCAGCATTCCGCAACTTACGACGCTGATGCAGAGCATGATGATGCCTTCGGTCGTGTAACCGAGTATGAACTTGTGAATGCCCAGTCCGCCAAGCACCAGCCCGAGGATGCCCGCGACAACTTTCTTGTCCCCGCCCAACGCCTTCCAGTCCGTCATCGCTCCCGAGCCGATCGGATTCACTGACTGCATCGGCTGATAACCGCCGCTTACCGGACTCAGCGGCGACTGACAGGCGATGCAATACTGCGCCGTCTCATCGTTTACCGAGCCACACTTGGTGCAATATCTACTCATTGCGTTTGCGCTCCCTACATTAAAACCGTCTTAGTGACTGCTCAGGGCGGCCACTCCAAAAAGCAAGATCCAAAGGACGAAGCCACAGATCCAGGCCAATATCGAGCCGCCGACGGCAATGTACAGGAACATCTTGGCTTTTCGCGAGGCCTCCATCGCGCCGGCAATATCTCCCTCCGCTACCTTCGTATTGACCTGCGTGGCAAAGATGATTGAGACAACGCCGAGAGGTAGACAGCAAAACAAAGTCGCCAGAATCGCAGGGACCAGATAGTTGGGGATATTCGGCGCTCCGCCTGCGGGCGGGGGAGTCCACTGTTGAGACATTTGGAGTTTCTCCTAACGGAAATAGTTGTCAATTCAGATTCTCGTTTTGGAACGAGCAGGCAAAACTGCAATTCATCGAGCGCGCACGGCGAACGCTCGGGCAGTCGTTAGCCAAAATTCTGCGGTGGCGGTGGCGTGAAAACTTCCCGCTTGCGCTTTTCAAAAATCGGGATGCCGACGAGTCCGCCGAGTATCGAAAAGACCAGCAGCCCGACCGCCGAAATTAGTCCGTTCACGATGGCGCCGGCGACTGTTTGACTGGCCAACATCTGCGCTCGCATCATCTCAGCCTGTCTGGGGTCAAAGCCTTCCACAAAGCTAATTAGAATGCCGCTGATGAAAGCGCTGGTCAGAATGGCGACCGGGATGCCGACTACCAGCGAAATCAGCGCGCCGATCACTCCGGCCATGCCGCCGACAATCGCGCCGTCGCCCGGCGACGCCGCCGCTGGTGAAGCCTTGACATAAAGGTTCGTCGCCAGCAGGCCACCAAGAATGGCCCACAGACAACAACAAATATTCGCCCAGTTTACGAACGGAATTACCGATAGCACGCCAATAAAAATGCCGCCGATAATTGCCGGCTTCAGCTTGTTTTCCATAGTTCAGTAGTCTCTTGACTGAAGGATCTCGGGCAATCCGAATTTAGACTTTGAAAAGCGGGTTGGCACTTTAATGCGTCTGCATAACTAACAAAGCGGACTCGGAATGTCAATAAAATTGACTGATTTTGTTCGAGAAGCCTGAGTTTGTTGTGCAAAGCGACCGATAGCTTCTCGTAGCGGTCTCCTCGACAAACTAAACTTTGTCGGACATTATTCTGCTATGTACGAATTTGCAGTAGCTCCCGCGGTCACCAGCATTCGGCGTCGTGGCGTGGAAATCGCCGAAGTCTCGCCGGAAAGCATTGGTTTCGAGTTGGAACTCGAGTCGGGAGACAGGATTACCAAGGTTAACGGACGGCCGGTGCGCGACTATCTCGATTTTCGCTTTCACACGGCGGGCGAGACTGAACTCGTGATGGAGGTCCGCAAGCGCAGCGGCGAAGATTGGGAACTTCAGATTGAACGCGGCGAGGGCGAAGACTTCGGACTGAGCTTCGAGCAAATCGTTCCGCGCCAGTGTGCCAACGAATGCATCTTCTGTTTCTGCAACGGCAACCCGGCGGACGCGCGGCCGTCGCTGTTCATTAAAGACGAAGACGTGCGGCTGTCGTTTTTGTACGGCAACTACACGACGCTGACCTCGATCACTGAAGACGAAATGCGGCGCATCGTCGAGCAGCGACTGTCGCCCCAATACGTCTCCGTTCATGCAACCGATTTGGACGTGCGCGCTTACCTGCTGGGGATCGACAAGGAGCGCGCGGACATCGCCCCGAAGTTGCAACGGCTGCTCGACGCGGGCATACAAATTCACGCGCAGGTCGTGCTGTGTCCGGGAATCAACGACGGCGACGTGCTACGAAAAACGATCGCGGATCTCGCGGCTGAGTTCCCGCGCATCACCAGCGTCGCGATCGTTCCGCTTGGACTCACGCGTTACAACACCGACGCGCGCTTGACCGCAGTCACGCCTGACTTCTGCCGGCAGATCATCAACGAGGTCGCGACAATTCAAAGCGACTTGCGCCGACGACTCGGAACGACGTTCGCTTTTTTGGGTGACGAAATTTACCTGCGCGCCGGACGCGCAGTGCCCGCGCGAACACACTATGGCGACTATCCGCAGATCGAAGACGGCATCGGCATGGTCCGTTCGTTCAATAACGAGTTTGCCGCGCTGCTGAAGCGAATTGAACGAAGGCCGGTGGCCCAGCCGGAAAAACTGCACGGCACGATGCTTACCGGCACACTCTTCGCTCCGGTGCTCGAGCCGCTGATCGAAAATTTGAACGCGCGCGTCGGCACGAGGCTTAGCGTCGCTGCAGTTGAAAACAAATATTTCGGCGGCGACGTTTCCGTGGCCGGTTTGCTTACCGGCGGCGATCTTGTCGCGGCGAAGGAAAAACTGAGCGGCGACTTTGTCATCATCCCGAAGAGCACTTTGAAGAGCGACGAGGAGATCATGCTTGACGGTATGACGCTCGAGCAGTTGCAAGTGAAACTCGGGCTTCCGGTTTACCCTTTCGATCTGAAATCATTTGGACAGTTTCTGTTTCGGCAAAACTGATCTGCCGCGATCCGTCTCCACTAATGAGTGTCCCCGGCCCACGCGCGTCATCCGTCTCAACGCCAACTGCATCCGTTCCGACGCCAAAGATTCTCGACGTCGGCTGCGGACAAAATAAGTATCCCGGCGCGATCGGGATCGACTCCAACCCGCGCGCTGACGCCGACGTCTTTCACGATCTCGGTGTGCTGCCGTATCCGTTCGCCGACAACGAATTTGACGAGATCATTTGTCGTCACGTGATCGAACACGTGCCGGACGTGATGTCGTTCGTCAGCGAACTGCATCGCATTACCAAACCGGCGGGCTTGATCAAAATCGTAACGCCTCACTATTCGAATCCCGACTGGGCCACCGACCCAACACATCGAAATCATTTCAACAGTTATTCGTTCAAATGCTTCATGCCTGCCGAGACGCCGTTTCCGTTTTATACGACGGTCGAGCTGCGAGCGCGGCGCACTTACGTCAGCCTGGCAAATCTCTGGCGCGCCATCGGTTTGGAGTGGCTGACGAATCTCGACCAGCGCTGGCCGTCGCTTCGCTTCACGCGCAAGTTTTGGGAGTTCTACCTGTCAAATATTTTTCGTGGCAAGGAACTTCATTTTGAGTTCGAAGTTGTGAAGCCGACGTCCGAAACGGAGCAGTAAATTCGCGTGCTTGTCGTGAGTCACAACCCGAGTCGGTTGTTCGAAATCCACCCAAAAAAGCGGCGTCTTTTGCCAGTTCCAAGCGGGTTGAACCATTTAGAAAATCGGATCAAAATCCAAATTCTCAAACGCCGCGCGGGTGGCGCAAATAGCTATTTGCGATCATAGCGAGACTTAGTGGCGGCAACCCACATGGCACGGGCCTTGCTCCCTTATTGCCCGCGATAGTTTCTAGTCCAGACGATCAAGCATCAACCGCATCTTGTTTTAAGCAGTTTTTCCCCAATCGGGGCCGTGGGCGAGGCCCTCCAATTCGTGGGATTAGTTTCGCACTTCGCAAGCAAGGCCTGTTGGGTTCCCAATAGGATCCGTCCTTAAGTTTGATCAAAAGATGTGTCCTAAGTCGAGAGTGTTTCTGGCTCTGTCGTTTTTGTTTTTGGCCGGACTTGTTCATGGCCAAACGAACACGGGAACCATCCGCGGAAATGTTGTGGCGCCTGACGGCACGCCGATAACGACGGCTGTGAAAGTAACTTTGAAAGTTTTGCGCGGCGATCAAATGACAGCCTATACGGACCAGCAGGGCCGGTTCGACATGTTAGGCGTGGCGCAGGGCGAATACACGCTCGAGGCGGAAGCCGATCGCGATCGCCGATTCGATCCGGGAACTGAGAGAGTTTCGGTTCGGCGCGGCATCTCTACTTTCGTTACCGTCTACTTGAAGGAAAAGAAAGTTGAGTCGAAGACCGGCGGCGACAAGAGCGTCTCCGTCGCGATGCTCAACCAGAAGGTCCCTTCGGCGGCGAAGAAAGAATTCGACAAGGCCACGCGCTTTTTCGCTGAGGGCGACGCGAAAGAATCAATCGCTGCGCTGCGCCGGGCGATCGCGATCTATCCGGACTACCTGATGGCCCGCAACGATCTCGGCGCGCAACTTTTGGAAGTCGGAGAACTGGAAGACGCGGCCACCGAGTTGCAGGCCGCGATAAAGATCGATCCGAAGGCCGCCAACCCGCAAATCAATTTGGGGATCGTGCTCGAGCGGCAAAAAAAGTTTGCAGAATCGCTGGCCACGTTGGACAAAGCGCTCTCGCTCGATCCGATGTCACCGGCTGCTCACCTTTATGCGGGAATTGATTCAGTCAGACTTAACGATATTGTTCGCGGCGAGAAAGAACTGAAGACCGCCCATGAACTTGGCGGCAGCAGTTATGCAATTGCTCTACTCCATCTCGGGCAGCTCTACATGCAAAAGGGCGAGCGCGAGTTGGCTATTCAGGCGTTTGAGTCTTACTTGCAGGAATCACCGAATGCAGCCAACGCCGCTCAGATTCAACAACTGATCGGAAAGCTGCGGTGAAGTTTGAAAAGAAGTGGCTGCATAAACGGAAGTAGGTTTGTCAGCTTTGTTACTTATGTCTTTAGCCTAACGCCCATCTTAGGAGGGAAATGAGTGAAATGAGAAGTTCTCCAACGGCGAAAGCCCTAACGATGTTTTCTACCCGAATGTTTGCCCTCGCATGCGTTCTGGTTCTCTCAGCGATCGCTGTGATGGCCCAAGCCACCACAGGAACGCTGAGAGGCACAGTCACGGATGCGAACGGAGGCGTCGTCTCCGGAGCAAACGTGACGATTAACAATCCGGCCACCGGAAGCACGTCCACAGCGACGACGAATTCCGAGGGTACTTTTGATGCTACCTTTCTCCAGCCCGGCGACTATACCGTGACTGTCGAAGCGCCGAACTTCAAGCGTTCCGTCAGCACTGGCGTTGTGGTCAAAATCGGTATCGTCAACCCGCTCGCGGTCGTTCTCGAAGCCGGCCAGGTTACTGAAACCGTGACCGTCACTGCGAACACGGAAGAGATCGTGCGCGACCAATCGCAGGTCTCAACCACGATCGAAGCGCGTCGCATCCAGGAACTCCCGTCAAACGGCGCCGGCGCCGGCATTGACACCCTGGCCCTGCTTGCTCCTGGCGTCATCGCCAACCGCGCGGGCGGCACGAACACCAACGGCACCGGTCTTTCGGTCAACGGCAATCGTGGTCGTTCCAACAACTTCCAGATCGACGGTTCCGACAATAACGACCTTAGCGTTGCTGGTCCGGCACTCTTTGTCGACTTCCAGGACGCCGTGCAGGAGTTTCAGGTCATCACCAACAACTTCTCCGCACAGTATGGTCGTAATCAGGGCGCCATCATCAATATCGTGACGCCGCACGGAACCAACAGCTATCACGGTACCGGCTTCTGGTTCCACCAGGACAACCGCAACCTGAACAGCTTGAACAACCAGGAGAGGGCCAGCGGCCAGCTCAAACCCAATCGCAGTCTTTACAATGTGGCCGGCGGCACCTTTGGCGGTCCCATCCCGATTCCGATGTTTGGCGAAGGCGGCCCCTCGGTGAAGAGTGGCAAGGATCGCCTTTTTGGCTGGGGCGGATATCAGATTATTCGCAATCCCTCAACTTCAACCGGTTTCAGCACCAGCCTCGCAGTTTTGAACTCCGAACTGCCACGGTTGGTTTCGACCTTCCCCGGCAACAACGTGATTTCCACGATTGCGACCTACAGCCCGTTCGCAATCCCCGGGGCCATTCCTAACACCCAGAGCGCCGGTACACCAGTGCCGACCGCGTTCAATTTAGGCACGCTCCCGACCGGTTGCTCCACGCGTGCGATTCCGGTCGGCGGGTCGGCTCCGGCAGCCTGCGCCGGCGTTTCCTATACCGCGTTCATCAATCCGGCCACGGGTCAGCCGTATCTGACTGGCGGACCATATGACGTGCTTAACTTTGGCACTGCAACTGCTCCGGCGCTTTTCCAGGCCGCCCAGTATCAGCGCAACCAACCAACTGCCTTTACCGAAAACTATCTGACGCTGCGCTTTGACATCAAAGCTTCAAATCGGGACGACATCACTGTCCGCTACTTGAAGCAAACGAGCGCCAGCCAGAACGCGTTGGCGACGCCGGCGAGCGGCTTCAATGGCGACATTCCCGCCGGTAGTAAGAACATGGGCGTGGCCTGGATTCACCAGATCAACAACACCATGGTCAACGACGCGCGCGTTACCTATAACAAGATCAACGTCGAGTTTGGCGGCGGTTGCACCACCGGAACACCGGGTTGCATTCCCGGCCCAGCCGAGATTGGCGTGGCCCTGACCAACATCGTCTTCCCGGCGATCGGTATTACCAAGGCCAACGCGCTCGCGACGATCGGCCCGGCGACAAACCTGCCGCAGGGACGCATCGGCAAGGTTTACCAGTATGCCGATAACCTGAGCTGGACCAAGGGACGCCACTCGTTCCTGTTTGGCGCAGAATTCAAGCACTTGACTGAGTTGGCGCCGTTTTTGCCGAACTACAATGGCGCTTACACCTTCAACTCCGCGGAACGCATCAGGAACAATGCTCCCAGCGCCGTCGCCATCACTGGCGGCGACCCGCTGCTGCTTTTCCCGGAAAACGATCAGTACTACTTCATTCAGGACGACTTCAAATTCAAGTCGAACCTGACCTTGAATCTCGGTGTGCGCTACGAATACACCGGTCAGCCGATCAACGTCCTGCACGACCAAACAGTCGAGCGTGAAAGCGGACCGGCAGGTTTCTACCTGAAGTCGCTGCCGCTGAGCGTCCGCACCGTGCCGTTAACTCCGGCTGACAAAAACAACTGGGCGCCCCGAGTTGGCTTTGCGTGGTCACCCAAGTTCTGGAAGAGCTTCCTCGGCGAAGACGCAACGGTAATCCGCGGCGGCTTCTCCATTGCTTACGACGCTGCCTACTACAACATTCTTCTGAATGTGCAGAATGCGGCGCCGTTCTCGGCGGCTCTTAATCTGCCGGCCACCGCGTTGGCTTCGACCACCACTTCGCCGGCTCCATTGCCTAACAATCCGACCGGCGACGTCGTTCGTTCGACCGCTACCGCGTCCGGCGTGTTGCCTTTGGGCCAGCTCAATCCGATCTTCCTGACCCAGACCAGGGTTGCGGATGATTTCCATTCGCCTTATTCGGAGCAGTGGTCTTTGGGCGTGCAGCACCAGTTCGGTCGCAAGCACGTAGCCGAAGTTCGCTACGTCGGTAACCACGGAGTTGGTTTGTTCCAGAATGTCAATTCCAACTTCTTTATCGGACCGATCATGAATGGATTCAGCGTCACCAGGAACGCCGCCGGATCTATCGTTCCCTGTTCTTCGAGTCCTTCGACGCCTTGCTTGAATGCCAGGTCGTTCGCGAACTTGACGCCTCCGGGAACCGTCGCGCAAGTTTGCGTCAATGATCCGGCCACGCCGTTCGTTGACGAAAGCGCTTGCAATAACCGCCAATTCCGCGCGGCTGGTATCACTACCCGCACGAACACGGCGCAATCGATTTACCACTCGATGCAGGCACGTTACAACGGCCGCTTCATGAATGATGCACTGAACTTTGGCGCGTCATATACCTGGAGCAAGACGATCGACGATGCCAGCGAAATCTTTGCCTTCGCCGGAGGCGACATCCTTTCGGCGAGCGCGCAGAATCCGTTCTGCATCAACCGTTGCGAGCGCGGACGTTCGGGCCTTGATCGGCCGCACGCCTTCGCCGCTAACTTCATCTACGATACTCCGTGGATGCGTGAACAGCGTGGAGTGTTGGGACACCTGATCGGCGGCTGGCAGGTCAATGGCACTTACATTGTCACCAGCGGCGGTGTCTTTACTCCGGGTCAAGGCGGCAACGGCACGCTCGGTCTTGGTAATACCTACCTGACCGCCGGCGACCGTCCGTTCGCGGCGAACCCGAATGCCGACATCCGCTTGGTCGGTATCACCCGTATCGATGCTTTCCTCCTGGGTCGTATTCCCGCGACCGCGGTGACTACCGCCACCCAGGGTGAATTCATTAATCTGACCGCGCTTCAGGCTAACGGTTCGATTCAGGTCGTCACGCCTAACGACGTGCGATACATCTTCAACGGCCCCGGCGCGGCGCAGGTCTTTGGCACGCCGTACGGCAGCTCCGGACGCGGCACCGAGCGCGGCCCCATCTTCAATCAGTTGAATATGGGCCTGTTCAAAAACATCAAGGTGTGGGAAAACCTGCAACTGCAACTTCGCGGTGAGGCTTTCAACATCTTGAATCACCCGCAGCCGGGCATCGGCAGTGCGGTAACCGGCGGCACGAACCACCTGCCCAACATCAACGTCAATAACGCTGGTGTCTTTGGCGCAGCGTTTGCCGAAACTGCCAGTCAAACCTACGCACGCCGCGTTGTCCAAGTCGGCCTGCGCGTCATTTTCTAGCCTCGGCTGGAAAGTGTTTTTCCGAAAGGGAGAGCCACGATTGTGGTTCTCCCTTTTGCTTTTGGATTTCGATTACGAGATGGGAAGTATTAAAGACTTGCGGACGAGGACCCAGTTAACGCGTGTTCAAGATGCTGTGGACGGGTGCGATTGCTCAGAGTCGAGTACCACGAACGGTCTCAAGATGAAAGGTCAGAGGCGACTCACACCTGACCTCTGCCCTCCGACATCCGACATCCGACATCCGACATCCGACATCTGACATCTGATCAAGAGCAGGCAAAAAAAAAAGCGGAACGGAGCAACTCAGTCTCCGTTCCGCTTCTTCAGTAGCAAAGCTACTAATCAATCAGGTTGAAGTCGACGCTGCGAAGAATGCCTTTGTCTTTCTTCCCGATTTCCTTGATTAGCAGCGTCAGCACATACCGCCCCGGCCGCGCCTTGCTGAGGCCCAGCTGCCCAATTTTCACGACCTGCCCGTTGATGACCTGTCCGGTGACCGGTTGTTCATCTTCCCGGAAGATCACTTTGTCGCCCTGCGTGACAATCACTTGTGTCAGCAACTGAATCTTCCCCTCGGTGACTTTCGGAAAATAAATCACCGCCGCATAACGCAAGTCCTGTTGGCGCGGCAACTGGCGCAGCGCGCTCAACGGTTCGGGCGTGCCGCTGCCGGCAGCGTCAGGTTTGACCGCGTAAAGAAAAATGCTGCTGGCGGTCAGGTTTTTCTTGTTCATATCAGGCACTTCCAGATATTGCGACATCGAACCCAGCCGGCCGCTTTCCACCTCACGGACCACCGCGCGCAATTGGTAACTGCCGGGCAACAATTGGGCGTGGGCCGTGTAACTGAGTCCGGCGGTCAAAGCGCGCTTATAGTCTTCAGGCGACAGGCTGGCGTTCACAGTTTGACTGAAACCGCCATCCGGTTTCCCCATGCTGTTCATCACAAACCCGACCACGTCGAAGCTCGTGTGGTATTTGCCGTCCGGGCCCTGCTTGAGGTCGAGATTGTTCGCGTTTATCAGCAGATTGATGTCCACCTGCGCCATGTTCTCTGGCAAAAACCGATACTGCAGTCGGCCGGCGATTTCGACTTCGCGCCGAGACAGCGGCGACATGGCCGCCTTGACGATTGCCTCTTCGCGCGTCTGCGGCCCGCGCGTCGCGTCCGGCGTGGCAAAGTAGCCTTCGCGTGAATAAATTTTCACGCCCGGCCGCGAAACCTTGATTTCCAGTTTGTGATACTTGTTGTCAAAGGCCTCGCTCGGCGTATAAGCCAAAATGTAGTAACTGCTGCGCGCCAAAATCTTGTCGAGGCCTTCGCGGAAGTTGTTGCTATTGATTGCCGAAACGCCGCCGGTGGCGTCGGCCAGCGCTTGCAGGCCCTGGTGGCCGCTCATCGTATCCAGCGCCAGATTGTCGAAGGTTCCCATGTTCGGCAGTCGTCCCTGCCCACTCATTCCCTGGCCGCCGCCGAGCCGGCTGGTGGCTTCGTTTCCGGGATCGGTGAAGCGAGAGACGCCGCGAGTCGCTTGCAGTCCGCGGATGTCCATCGTGTTGATGACGACGCCGGCGCGACTGGCGCGGTCAATGAGCTGCCGGAGCAGATAGGTGACGTTGCCCAGATAAGCGCGCGTTTCCACCATCGGAATTGGCGTGCCGCCCACGCCATTGATGCCGCCGACGTTGACCTGATTCAAACCGGTTTCAGACAAGGGCAAGCCGCCCGAGATCAATACGACGCTCTTACGTCCGGGCAGCGTCCGCATGCTGTTGGTCACGTCTCCGGCCACGTTTAGCGTAACCAGCGCGCGGAAGCCACGCGTCGTGCCCTCCTGAGAAACATCAAGATTTGAATTCGCGTTGCTGATCGCTTCGGCGGGGAAACTAGCGCTATCCTCGGCGGCGGCGGCCTGCAGTTGACCGCCAACGGCCGTGTCTGACCACAAATTACCGAAAGCCGAGAAGGGATGCTGCGTCGGAGTAATCCTTTCGATCGCTTTCCGCAGTATGCGCTTGTCGGTAGTGAACTGCTGCAAGAGCCCGCCGCCGCCAACGACGCGCACAATCGCCACCAGGTCGCCTTCGCGCATGCGGTTATCGACAAAGTCCGTGAGCATCTGGCGCACGGTCCCGATGTCTTCGTAGGGAATCGTGAGATCGTCAACTACGAAAGCGAACACGCGCCGCAGGTCTCGCGACGAAAGGTTCCGCGCCACGTCCGGGTCAAGCGGTTTCCCGCCCACGGTGAGACTGCCCTCGAGCCGCGGCGACGAATCCGCACTAACAAACTGCACGAATTTTACTTCCTGCTTTTTGCCGTTCTCGGTGATCTTGAAATCGTCGGCCGTCAAATCGGAAACGATCTGATCGTTCTTGTCGGTGACGACGACGTCGGTCTGCACCAGCGTCGTGCTGATCCGCACCACGTCTTCGGGAGCGATTTCCTGCGGCGCGGGGGGCGGTTTCTGCGGATCCTGGGGCGTTTGCGGCTGCGGCGTCTGCGCAAAAGTGATGCTGAACAGCAAGACGAACGTCATACCTGCGGTCAGTAGTTTCTTCATGTTCCTTAAACTCCGTTTTCAGAAGGGGTCAATCTCGGTGAATGGAATCGCGGGGCGCGATTCGGCAGGATTATATGGCACGTCTGCCCAAAGTAGCTATGCGCAGCGCGCTCGCGTCCGGCGGCTGCGGCCGCAAGCGGGAAGACTGCTGAA
>Ga0157380_10002677_pt1 | contig 12078 bp, 9 predicted proteins | sample S35metaG_FD_119757 | JGI IMG/M metagenome (GOLD analysis project Ga0157380, IMG submission 119757) | Switchgrass rhizosphere microbial communities from Kellogg Biological Station, Michigan, USA - S3-5 metaG | ecosystem: Host-associated > Plants > Roots > Rhizosphere > Soil | place: USA: Michigan...
CGGCCACGACTGCCAGCTGGCCGATCACATCATCATCGTCAATGGCGCGCAGTTCGCGGGCCACGTGACGATCGAGCACCACGCGCTCGTCAGCGGCCTCACGGGGGTTACGCAGTTCACGCGCCTCGGCGCGTACTCGTTCATGGCTGCGGGCGCGTTCGCGAACAAGGACATCGTGCCGTTCACGATCGCCGAAGGGCACTGGGCCACGCCGCGCGCCATCAACCGCGTCGGCTTGAAGCGCGCCGGATTCGACGCGGCCGAGCGCCGCAACATCGACAGTGCGGTCCGCCTCGTGCTCGACCGCGCGCTCACGATCGAGGAAGTCACGGCGCGCATCACCGAGGAGTGCGCCGCTAGCCCGCAGATCGAGCACTTGCTCGCTTTCATCCGCAACTCCGAGCGCGGGATCGCGCGCGGTGAGTAAGCTCCGCACCGCGGTTGTCGGCGTCGGTTATCTCGGCCGATTTCATGCACAGAAGCACCGCGCGCTCGACAGCGTCGAGCTCGTCGGCGTTTGCGACAGCGATGCCGAGCGCAGCCGCAGCGTCGCGGCCGAGGTTGGAACGAGCGCGTTTCAGGATTATCACGAGCTGCTCGGCAAGGTCGACGCCGTCACGATCGCGGCCACGACGGCAGAGCATTTCTCGTTGGCGCGGTTCTTTCTCGAGCACGACGTTCACGTGCTGGTCGAGAAGCCGATGACGCGTACGAGCGCGGAGGCCGCGATTCTCACCAAGCTCGCCGAGGAGCGGAACCTCAAGCTCCAAGTCGGCCACGTCGAGCGATTCAACCCTGCGCTCCTGGCCGCACGCGAGTCTCTGACGACCGTGCGCTTCATCGAGTGTCACCGTTTGGCGCCTTTCAAAGGCCGCGGCGCCGACGTCAATGTGATTCTCGACGTCATGATTCACGATCTCGACGTGATCTTGTCCCTCGTCGACTCGAAGCCGAGCAAAGTCTCGGCCGTCGGCATACCCGTGCTGATGGACGACATCGACATCGCCAACGCGCGCGTCGAGTTCGCAAACGGTGCGATTGCAAACGTGACGGCGTCGCGCGTCTCCACGACGCCGCAGCGGCGCTTCCGCGTGTTTCAACCGAACCAGTATGTCTCGATCGACTTCGGTAACGGCGAAGTACGGCGCATCACGAAGCAAGGCGAATGGCGCGAAGGCGAGACTCCGCTGCGCGAAGAGACCTGGAACCTCGAGAAGGGCGACGCGCTGCTCGCCGAGACCAAGGCGTTTGTCACGGCGATCGTCGAGGACCAGCCTTGCGTGGTGTCAGGCGCGGACGGCTTGGCATCGCTCGAGCTCGCCGAGATGATCGGCGCAGACATCGCCCGCCGCCGCTAACGGCGTTCCGACGGCCGCTAACGCGTTCTAAACGCGGCCTTCGAGGCCGAGCTCTTTGATCTTGCGCGTCAAGGTATTGCGGCCCCAGCCGAGCAGTTTCGCCGCCTCGAGCCGTTTACCGCGCGCACGCCGCAGCGCCGTCAGGATGAGCGTGCGCTCGAACGCCGGCAGTGCATCGATCAAGAGCGGCGGCGGCTCGGCAATCGCGAGCTGCGCTTCCGCCCACTGCGACAAGCCTGCCGTCCAATCGGTGCCGGAATGATTGCCGACTCCGCCGAGCTCCGCGGGCAGATCCTGCCCGACGATCTCGCGGCCGGCCGCCGTCACGGTCAAGCGGCGGCAGACATTGACGAGCTCGCGGACGTTGCCGGGCCAGTCGTAGCGCTGCAACGCTTCGATGGCGTCCGCGCTCAGCGTCTTCGGTGCGACGCCGAGCTCGTTCGCGGCTTGCTCGAGATAGAACCGCGACAGCTCGCGGATATCCTCGCGCCGCTGGCGCAGCGGCGGCACCTCGATGCGCATGACGTTCAGGCGGTGATACAGGTCCTCGCGGAAACGGCCGGTCGCGGCGCCGTGCCCAAGGTCCTGATGCGTTGCTGCGATGACGCGCACGTCGACGTGGATCGCCGTCTGGCCGCCAACCCTGAAGAACTCGCTCTCGGCGAGCACGCGCAACAAACGCGTCTGTAACGCAAGCGACATGTCGCCGATTTCGTCGAGGAACAGTGTGCCGCCGTTGGCCTGCTCGAAGCGGCCGATGCGCCGCTCGGTCGCGCCGGTGAACGCGCCCTTCTCGTGGCCGAACAGCTCCGACTCGAGCAACTCGGCGGCAATGGCCGAGGTATTCAGCGCAACGAACGGGTTTTCGGCCCGCGGCGAGTTGTCGTGTAACGCCCGCGCCACGAGCTCCTTGCCCGTGCCCGACTCGCCGGTGATCAGCACGGTCATGCTCGAGCGCGACAGCCGACCGATCGCTTTGAACACCTCTTGCATCGCCGGCGCCTGACCGATGATGCGCGGCGTGGGTTTGGCGGTGGTCTGCTCCGTGGCGTCGCGACTGCGTTGCCGCGCCGCTCGCGAGACGAGCTCGATCGCCTCGTCGATGTCGAACGGTTTCGGCAGATACTCGAATGCGCCGCCTTGGTAGGCGGACACGGCGCTGTCGAGATCCGAGTGCGCCGTGATCACGATGACGGGAATGTCAGGGTCCGTCCGCGCGAGCCGCTCCATGAGCTCGAGGCCGCTCATGTCGGGCATGCGGATATCGGTGATCAGCACGTCGGGCCGGCCGTTCTGCAGCGCGTCGAAAAATTCCTCGCCGGCCTCGAAGGCGCGCGGGAACATATGGGCCTGTTTCAGGGCCTGCTCGAGCACCCATCGAACCGACTCGTCGTCGTCGACGATCCATACGGACAATCCGGGCGTGGCCATCAGAGGCGTCCTCCGCTCGCGACCGGCAAACGGATCTGGAAGACCGTGCGACCCGGTTCGCTCGTGAACTCGATGAGCCCCCCATTTCGACTAACTAAGTCTTGCGCGATCGTGAGCCCGAGCCCGGTGCCACCTGTGGCACGACCCGTCACGAGCGGGTAGAAGATCGTCTCCTTGAGCTCGTCGGGAATGCCGGGACCGTTGTCCTCGACTTCGGCGGACAACACCAACCGGTGACGCTCGCCGCCGACCGTGAAATTGGTTAGTGCCCGCGTGCGGAAGATCAGCCGGCCACGGTCGCCGAGCGCCTGCATCGCATTGCGGCCGACGTTGAGAAATGCCTGAATCATTTGGTTCCGATCTACCGTGATCGACGGCAGGCTAGGGTCATAGTCGCGCACGAACTCGATGGTGGCTGGCTTCTCCGCCTCGATGAGCTGTGCCACGTGCTCGGTGATGCGGTGCAGATTGATCTCCTCCTGCCGCGGCGCACCGCCCGCTCGCAGGATGCCGTCGACAAGCGCCGCCAAGCGGTCCGCTTCGTCGATGATCACGCGCGTGTACGCCTTTTGCTCCGGATCCGGCAGCTGGCGCTCCAGGAGCTGCGCGGCGCCGCGCAATCCACCGAGCGGATTTTTCACCTCGTGCGCGAGCTGGCGGATGATGCGTCGCGACAGACGTTGCTGCGCGACGAGATCAGCTTCGCGCCGCATGCGGCGATCGCGTTCAGTGTCGAGAAACTCGAGGACGAGCGCGTGCTCGTTGTCGAGCAAGGCCACACGGCAGTCGAGCATGATTTCGCGGTCGCCGACGCGCGCAGTGAGCTCGTGCAGACTGAACGTGAGCCCGGTCGCAAACGCGCGTTGACACAATGCGAGCAGCTCCTGCGCGGGATGCACGATTTCGGCGAGCGCGCGCCCGACGGTGCGCCGCGAGCTCACACCGAACAGGTTCTCGGCTGCGGGATTCAGATAGGTGACGAGCAGGCCGTCGTCGAGCACGACGAGCGCCGTCGAGAGTCCTTGCAGGAGGTGGTCAGAGCTCGGCGCGCGACGCGCGCGCCGGCCCGCGCCGCTGGCGTCGGGCCCGCCGGCTAGTTGCCGCCGGCCCGCGGCCGGGCGATCGCCGAGTTCGGATTTTGCACGCTCGTTTGCTGCACGTGGAAGGTTCGGCTCGGCGAGCGCATCAACTCGGCGCCCGCCGAATCGATGACGACGACCTGCAGCGTATGGGTGCCGCGGAACACGTCGGGCAACGTGGCGCGCTGATTCGTGGTGTTGATGTTGCGTCGCTGCCCATCGAGCACCAAGTCGTAGCGATGACCGAGTTGCAATGCCGGCTGGAACCGCACCTGCACGTTGAGCATCGTGCCGATGTTCCAGAGCGTCTCTTGGTCGGCCGGGCTGACGATGTCGGCAGCTTGGTACGCCGCCGGAGCACCGGGCGCGGTCGTGCGCGGCCCCATCGCCGCGGGTGCCCGCGAGCCAATGAACTGCGCGCCCGCGAGCTCCACGCGCTGCGCGCCCTCCACCGGCCGATCGGAAAAATGCACCGTGCCGTTGGCGTCGACCCACGTCCAGGCTGGCGCACCGCTCGCCGTAGTCCCTGACAACGCGGACAATAGGATCAGCCACTTACGCATGCTCCAAGCTTAGCGCCGAGCGGCGTTCTCTGCCAACCGTGGCTGGGGTTCTTGTGAACCCCGCCACGTTTTTTATTTGACAGAACCGAATAAACGAACCCCAACCTAGAGGCTGTAGTACATCTCGAACTCGACGGGATGCGGTGTCATCGAGAAGCGGGTGATCTCCTGCTCCTTCAGAGCGATGTATGCATCGATCGTCGAATCGTTGAGCACTCCGCCGGCCGTCAAGAAACCGCGATCCTTGTCGAGCGCCTCGAGCGACTGCGTCAAGGAGTACGACACGGTCGGAATCAGCTTCTCTTCCTCGGGCGGCAAGTCGTAGAGATCCTTGTCGCTCGGCGGGCCGGGGTTGATCTTGTTCGCGATGCCGTCGAGACCTGCCATCAGCATGGCCGTGAACGCGAGGTACGGATTCGCCGTGCTGTCCGGGAAGCGCACCTCGACACGACGCCCCTTCGGGTGCGTGTGTGGAATGCGCATCGAGGCGGAACGATTGCGCGCGGAGTAAGCGAGCAGCGTCGGCGCTTCGAAGCCTTTGACGAGGCGCTTGTAGCTGTTCGTCGACGCGTTCGTGAGCGCGTTGATGGCGTGGGCGTGCTTCAAGATGCCGCCGATGTAGTACAGCGCCGTCTGCGAGAGACCACCATAAAGGTCGCCCGTGAACAGATTCTTGCCGCCCTTGCCAAGCGACTGGTGCACGTGCATGCCGCTGCCGTTGTCGCCGACGAGTGGTTTTGGCATGAACGTCGCAGTCTTGCCGAAGCTGTGCGCAACGTTGTGCACGACGTACTTCAGCGTCATGACGTCGTCGGCCTTCTTAACGAGCGAGCCGAACTTCACACCGATTTCGCACTGACCGGCCGTCGCCACCTCGTGGTGGTGCACTTCGACGACCATACCCATCTCTTCGAGCGCCAGACACATCGCCGAACGGATGTCCTGCAGCGAGTCGACCGGCGGAACCGGGAAATAGCCGCCCTTGATGCCCGGGCGGTGGCCGAGATTGCCTTCCTCGATTTCCTTGCCGCTCTGCCACGCGCCCTCATAGGAGTCGATGGCGTAAAACGCGGTGTGCATCTGCGACGACCAGCGGACGTCGTCGAAGATGAAGAATTCGTTCTCGGGGCCGAAGAACGCCTCGTCAGCGATGCCGGTCGAGCGCATGTAGGCTTCCGCACGCTTGGCCGCGGAGCGCGGATCCCGCTCGTAGCCTTGCATCGTCGACGGTTCGATGATGTCGCAGCGGATGTTCATGGTGGTCTCTTCCATGAACGGGTCGAGCACGGCCGTCGAGGGATCGAGGCCGAGAATCATGTCCGACTCGTTGATGCCTTTCCAACCGGCAATCGACGAGCCGTCGAACATTTTGCCGTCTTCGAACATGGCGGCGTCGACCTGGTGGTGCGGCACGGTCACGTGCTGCTCTTTGCCGCGCGTATCCGTGAAACGCAGGTCTACGAACTTGACGCCTTTTTCTTTGATGAGCTTGAGAACATCGGCGGGCGACATGAAATTCCTCCGTTAGTGCTGTCTTTAAAGTTGTTGTCGCTGCCGGTGCTTAGTTTCTTGGTGCGCGCACGGCAGTTGCCCTTGCAAAAAGAGTCCCCAGAATGTGCATTCTTTGTGCCACGCCTGGGACGGGGCTAACTTACTGTTTTGTCTACGTCTGTGCAACCGAGGCCCTGAACAGCGCTCCGAAATGGGGCGCCGGTTCATGTGGCGCGACCCTTTTTGGTGCGCACGCCTTGTCGCGGACATGCGCCTTCCGAGCTCGTCGGCGGGCACAGCGGAGCTCAAGTTCTCCGCTACGGCGCGGTGTCGCGTCGCTATACTTGCCCGCCTCGTTTTGCGTACCCGCTCGGAGCGGTCATGGATGCGATGGAAAAGATAGTGTCGCTCTGCAAGCGACGGGGATTCATCTTCCCTTCGAGTGAAATCTACGGCGGTTTAAACGGTGCCTGGGACTATGGCCCGCTCGGAGTCGAGCTCAAGCGCAACCTCAAGCAAGCATGGTGGGACGACATGGTCGCGCACCACGACGAGACGGCGCAGCCTGCTGGGGCGCCGAGCACTTTCGGCATGGTCGGTCTCGACAGCGCACTGCTGATGAACCCGAAAGTGTGGGAAGCGAGCGGTCACGTTGGCGGCTTCAGCGATCCGATGGTCGACGATCGCGAGACGCGCGCGCGCTATCGCGCCGATCAGCTCGCGGTGTTTGCGCTCGAGCTCGTGGGCGCTGACGGCGCTCGCGAACGCTACGACGAGGTTCTGTTCGCGGCGCCCGGCGAGATCGGTAAGTCCGATCCGGCCGAGCTGTTCGAGCCGCATCGCAAGCGAATCGCTGCGCTGCAAAAGAGCAAAGGGGGCAGGGAAGCGCGACCCGTCGCGGTGCCGGGTGCGCTGCAAGACGAGGCACTGCGCGCCAAGGTGCTCGCACCCAACGCATCGGCACCGGGCACGCTGACGGCTCCGCGCGCATTCAACCTCATGTTCAAAACCCACGTCGGTGCGCTCGAGGACAACGCGAGCATCACGTATCTGCGACCGGAGACGGCGCAGGGTATTTTCGTCAACTTCAAAAACGTCTGCGACACGGCCCGCGTGCGCGTGCCGTTCGGTATCGGCCAAGTCGGCAAGGCGTTTCGCAACGAGATCAACCCGCGCAACTTCACGTTCCGCAGCCGGGAATTCGAGCAGATGGAGATCGAGTTCTTCTGCCGCGCCGCCGATGCGGCGCAGTGGTACGCGTACTGGCGCGAACGGCGCTATCGCTGGTATCTCGACCTCGGCATCAAACCGGCGAATCTGCATCTGCGCGAGCACGAGGCGGGAGAGCTCGCGCACTATGCGGCGGGCTGCGCCGACGTCGAGTACGACTTCCCATTCGGGCGCAGCGAGCTCGAGGGCATCGCCAACCGCACGGACTTCGATCTGCGCCAGCACATGCAGATGAGCGGCAAGGATCTGCGCTACTTCGACGACCAAGAGACGAATGAAGACGCGCGTCGTTATCTGCCGCACGTCATAGAGCCCTCGGCCGGGGCCGATCGCGGTACGCTCGCGTTCCTCTGCGATGCCTACAGCGAAGACGAGGTAGGCGGTGAGACGCGCACGGTGCTCAAGCTCCATCCGCGGCTTGCACCGATCAAAGCCGCTGTTTTTCCGCTCGTCAAAAAGGATGGGATGCCGGAGAAGGCCCTCGAGATCTACCGTGCTCTCAAGCAACGCTTCAACGTCTACTACGACGAGAAGGGAGCGATCGGCCGACGTTATCGTCGGCAGGACGAGGCCGGCACACCATTCTGCATTACCGTCGATGGCGACACGTTGAGCACCGGCAGCGTGACCGTGCGCGAGCGCGACAGCTGCGAGCAGACGCGCGTGGGTGTCGGCGAGCTCGCCGACACCTTGAGCGAGCGCCTCGGAGGCTGACGCCCATGCCGCGTGACCCCGGTCTGGTCATGATCGACCGCGACGGCGTCATCAACGAGGACTCGGGGGAGTTCATCAAGTCGGTCGAGGAATGGCGGCCGATCGCCGGCAGCTTGGAAGCGATCGCAGCGCTCCACCGCGCGGGCCGGCGTGTCGCGGTCGTGACCAATCAGTCCGGCATAGGGCGCGGTCTCTACGACGAGGCGACGCTCGGCAAGATTCACGAGCACATGCGCGAGCGCGTGCGGGCGGCCGGGGGCGAGCTGGCCGGCGTGTATTACTGCCCGCACTTGCCGGAAGCGGGCTGCGACTGCCGCAAGCCGCGGCCGGGGATGTTTCGCGAGCTCGAACGCGAGCTCGGCGTTTCGGTGCGCGGCGCGCCGTACATCGGCGATCGGTTGAGCGACGTCGAGGCCGCTGAAGCTGTCGGTGCGCGGCCGATCCTGGTGCGGACGGGCACCGGCGCGGCCACCGAAAGCTTGGTGGCGGGTCGCGATGTTCCGGTCTTCGACGACCTCTGGGCCGCCGCGCGTAGCTTGCTCGACGAGAAGAGGTGACGCGCACGTGCGGCAGTGGGTCGGCTCGATTCTCTTCACGCTGTTCATGTTCGTATCCGTGCCGATCTGGGGCACGGTCGTGTTGCTCACTGCTCCGCTGCCGCGCCGCTTTACGTACGGCGGCGCACGCGCGTGGACGAACACCGTGCTGTGGCTGCTGCGCGTACTCTGCAGCCTCGACTATCGCGTCGAGGGCCGCGAGCACTTGCCGCCCCGCAATTGCGTCGTGCTGCTCAAGCACTCGTCTGCGTGGGAAACGATCGCGCAGCTCGAGATTTTTCCCGCGCAGACGTGGGTGCTGAAGCGCGAGCTCATGTGGGTGCCCGTGCTCGGCTGGGTGCTGTGGTTGCTGAAGCCGATCGCGATCGACCGTCGAGGCGGCGGCGTGGCGGTGCAACAGGTACTGGAGCAGGGCCGGGCACGGCTCGCCGAAGGGCTATGGGTGATGATCTTTCCGGAAGGCACACGCATGCCAGTCGGTGTGTCGCGGCGTTACGGCATCAGCGGTGCGTTGTTGGCTGCGGCGGAGGGCTTGCCGATCGTGCCCGTGACGCACAACGCCGGATACTTCTGGCCGCGCCGCGGTTGGCTCAAGCGACCGGGAACGATTCGCGTCGTGATCGGGCCGCCGATCGAAACCAAAGGCGTAGAGCCACGCGCCGTCAACGAGCGTGCACAGCGCTGGATCGAGGACACCCTCGCGCAGCTGAAACCCTAGGGCAGCGAGCGTGGCGCGCCGCTAGACGTCGAGGTTCGCAACCGCCAGCGCATTGCGCTCAATGAACTCGCGCCGGGGCTCGACCTGATCGCCCATCAACGTCGTGAAGATCTCGTCCGCCGCGACAGCGTCTTCGACCCGCACCTGCATCAATCGACGCGTGTCGGGATTGACGGTGGTGTCCCACAGCTGTTCGGGGTTCATCTCGCCGAGACCTTTGTAGCGCTGAATGGTCTGCCCCTGCTTGGCCTGACTCATCAGCCACTCGATCGCCTCGGCGAACGTCTGAACGTCGCGCCGTTCTTTGCCGCGCTCGACGTACGCGCCACCGCGCAAGACATCCTTCAGCTCGGTACCGATCGCGGTGAGCCGTTGGTACTCGGGCGAGCGGAAGAAGCCCGCGTGGAGCGTCTTCGTGCTCTGCGCCCCGTGATGCTCGCGCGTCACGATGAGGCCCGGGTCGGCGCCCTCGCCGCCTTGTGCCGCACGGACGCGGTAACGCGCGCCGCCGGCGGCGGCCGTTTGCAACCGCTGCTCGAGCCGCTGCGCCTGTTGGCGGCGCAGCTCGACGTCTTCGAGCTGGGCGGGCGCGATCGGGGCCATTGACATCAGTGTGCGCAGGACATCGGCGTCGTAACGACGGCCCCACCGTTGAATCACGGCGTTCGCTTCCATGTAGTGGCGCGCGAGTGTCTCGAGAGTAGCGCCCTGAATCGGCGTGGCACCTGGCTCGGCGTAGAGCGACGCATCGGCCATCGCGCTCATCAACAGCATTGAGTTGAGCTCACCGTCATCCTTGACGTAGTGCTCTTGCTTGCCGCGCTTGAGCTTGTAGAGCGGCGGCTGCGCGATATAGATGTAGCCGCGCTCGATGAGCTCGGGCATCTGCCGGTAAAAGAACGTCAACAACAACGTCCGAATGTGTGAGCCGTCGACGTCCGCGTCCGTCATGATGATGATGCGGTGGTAGCGGAGGTTGTTGATGTCGAACTCTTCGCGCCCGATGCCGCAGCCGAGCGCCGTGATCAGCGTACCGACCTCGGCCGACTGTAACATCTTGTCAAATCTAGCTTTTTCGACGTTTAGGATCTTGCCTTTGAGCGGCAAAACAGCCTGGGTGCGTCGATCGCGCCCCTGCTTCGCCGAGCCGCCTGCGGAGTCGCCCTCGACGAGGAACAGCTCGGACAGGGCCGGATCCTTTTCCTGACAGTCCGCGAGCTTGCCGGGCAGGCCGGCGATGTCGAGCGCACCTTTGCGGCGGGTCATCTCGCGGGCCTTGCGCGCGGCTTCGCGCGCCCGTGCCGCTTCGACGATCTTGCCGACGATGGCTTTCGCCTCGACCGGATGCTCGAGCAGAAACTCCTCGAAGCGCTGCGCGACGACGCCCTCCACCACCGACTTCACCTCGGACGAGACGAGCTTGTCCTTGGTCTGTGACGAAAACTTCGGGTCGGGCAACTTCACGGACAACACGGCCGTGAGACCTTCGCGCGCATCGTCGCCGGACATGACGATTTTTTCGCGCTTGCTGATTCCTTCCTTATCGATATACGCGTTGAGGGTTCGCGTCATCGCAGCACGGAAGCCGGCCAAGTGGGTGCCGCCGTCGCGCTGCGGGATATTGTTCGTGTAGCAGAACATGCCCTCTTGATAGCCGTCATTCCACTGAAACGCGACCTCGACCTGGATGGGCGCGCGGGTCTCGGTGAAATAAACGATCGTCGGATGGACGGGCGTCTTGTTGCGGTTCAGGTGCTTGACGAAGGCTTCGATCCCGCCGGCAAACTCGAAGGTGTCGTGCCGATCTTCGCGCTCGTCGGATAGCCGGATCCGCACACCGGAATTCAAAAAAGACAGCTCTCTCAATCGCTTAGCGAGCGTGTCATAGTCGAACGCGATGTTCGTGAAGATCGTGGCGCTCGGTTTGAAGCGAATCGTGGTGCCGGTGCGGTCGGTCTTGCCGACGACCGCCAGCGGGGCCACGGGGTCACCCAGACGGTAGGTTTCCTCGTAAAGCTGGCCGTTTCGATGGATCGTCAGCACCAGGACTTCGGACAAGGCGTTGACCACGGAGACGCCAACGCCGTGCAGGCCGCCGGATACTTTGTAGCTGTCGTCGTCGAATTTACCGCCGGCGTGCAGGACGGTCATGATGACCTCGGCCGCCGAGCGTCCCTCCTCGGGATGGATATCGACCGGAACACCGCGGCCGTCGTCGACGACGGTAATTGATTCGTCGGCGTGGATGGTGACCGAAATTTCTTTGCAGTGGCCGGCTAACGCCTCGTCGACGGAGTTGTCGACGACCTCGAAAACCATGTGGTGCAGGCCGGTGCCATCATCGGTATCGCCGATATACATGCCAGGCCGTTTTCTGACCGCTTCGAGACCCTTTAAGACTTTGATATTCTTAGAGGTATATTCGCTTTCGCTCATCCACACCGATCTCTAGAAACGAGTGGGGCATTATACCGTGCGGACTTCCCCTCGTTCCACGTGGAACACTGGATAACCGGCCTCCGGCGCTAGGTTTGTCGGCGCGAGCGCCGTAAAAATCAGCTGCGCCGGCAAGTCTGCCATCGCCCCGAGTAAACGATCTAACGACCGCGCATCGAGCTCGGCCGCTGGGTCATCGACGACCAGCACGCTTCGCAGCGGTCGGTCGGCGCTCTCCACCGCCACTTGCGCCAGTATCAAAGCTGCGGCGGTCAATTTCTGTTGCCCCCGGGAAGCCTCGTCCTGCACGCGGCGATCGCCGAGGCGGAGCACGACTTCAGCCCGGTGCGGCCCGGACTCCGTGCTGCCCGCCTGTCGATCGCGCGTTTCCGTGGCGGCCAAGGCATCCTCGAGACGTTCGTCGCCCGCCCAGCCGCGCCGGTAATCGAGCGTCAGCGGCCGATCTAGCAAGCGCTGACCGAACTCCGTCACGTAAGGCGC
>Ga0157380_10002679_pt1 | contig 12074 bp, 9 predicted proteins | sample S35metaG_FD_119757 | JGI IMG/M metagenome (GOLD analysis project Ga0157380, IMG submission 119757) | Switchgrass rhizosphere microbial communities from Kellogg Biological Station, Michigan, USA - S3-5 metaG | ecosystem: Host-associated > Plants > Roots > Rhizosphere > Soil | place: USA: Michigan...
CCCGCGACGATCATGACGGACCCGGAGTACGCCGACCGCACCTACATCGAGCCGCTCACGCCCGAGGCGCTCGAGGCGGTGCTCGAGCGCGAGCGTCCCGACGCGCTCTTGCCGACGGTCGGCGGCCAGACGGCGCTCAACCTGGCGGTCGAGCTCAGCCGGCGCGGCGTGCTGGACCGGCTCGGCGTGCGCCTGATCGGGGCGTCCCGTCGCGCGGTGGAAGTGGGAGAGGACAGGCAGCTCTTCAAGGAGGCGATGGGGCGCATCGGGCTCGAGGTGCCCAGGAGCGGCTTCGCCACGAACCTGGCCGAGGCGCGCGCGGTGCTGGAGCTGACGGGGCTGCCCGCGGTGATCCGGCCGTCCTTCACGCTCGGCGGGACCGGCGGCGGCATCGCCTACAACCGCGAGGAGTTCGAGGAGCTCGCGGAGCGGGGGATCGACCTCTCGCCCGTGCACCAGGTCCTGATCGAGGAGTCCGTGCTCGGCTGGAAGGAGTTCGAGCTCGAGGTGACGCGGGACCGGGCCGACAACTTCGTGGTGATCTGCTCGATCGAGAACTTCGACCCGATGGGCATCCACACGGGCGACTCGGTCACGGTGGCGCCGGCGCAGACGCTCACCGACCGCGAGTACCAGGTGATGCGCAACGCCGCGCGGGCGATCATCCGCGAGGTCGGGGTCGAGACCGGCGGCTCGAACATCCAGTTCGCGGTCGACCCGAAGAGCGGCCGGCTGACGGTGATCGAGATGAACCCGCGCGTCTCGCGCTCGTCCGCGCTCGCGAGCAAGGCGACCGGCTTCCCGATCGCCAAGATCGCGGCGCTGCTCGCGATCGGCTACCACCTGGACGAGATCCAGAACGACATCACGCGCGTGACGCCCGCGTCCTTCGAGCCGGTGATCGACTACGTGGTGGTCAAGATCCCGCGCTGGGCGTTCGAGAAGTTCAAGGACGCGAGCCCCACGCTCGGCACGCAGATGAAGTCGGTCGGCGAGGTGATGGCGATCGGCCGCACCTTCAAGGAGGCGCTGCAGAAGGGGCTGCGCGGCCTCGAGAGCGGCGTCTCCGGCTTCGCGCGCACGGACCTCGACGACGCGCTCATCAAGCCGAAGCTGCTCCACGCCGACCCCGACCGCATCTTCTACGTCAAGCGCGCGCTCGACCTCGGCTGGAAGCACGCCGAGATCTTCCGCATGACGGGGATCGACCCGTGGTTCCTCGACCAGCTCCAGCAGATCGTCGACCTGGAAAAGCAGCTGGTGAAGGGCATCGCCAAGGAGCTGGACGCGATTGCGAAGGCGCCAACTGAGGCAGCTGCCTCTCACGGCAAAGCATCCCCAGCCCCTGAGGCGACGGGTAGCGGGGGAACCGGAGGGCTCCCAGGACGGGTCGCCGATCACGCTGGAGGACCCGTCATGGGATCCCGGTCCCCCGCGGAGACCATGCTCTTGGCTGGGGATGCCCCTCTGCTGAGAGAAGCCAAGCGCATGGGCTTTTCGGACGTACGGATCGGGCAGATCGCCGGCAAGACCGAGCTGCAGGTGCGCGCGGCGCGGAAGGCCGCGGGCATCGTTCCGGTCTACAAGCGCGTCGACACCTGCTCGGCCGAGTTCGAGTCCTTCACGCCCTACCTCTACTCGACCTACGAGCTCGAGTGCGAGGCGGCGCCGACCGAGCGCAAGAAGGTCGTGATCCTCGGCAGCGGGCCGAACCGCATCGGCCAGGGGATCGAGTTCGACTACTGCTGCTGCCACGCCGCCTTCGCGTTCAAGGAGGAAGGCTTCGAGACCATCATGGTCAACTGCAACCCGGAGACGGTCTCGACCGACTACGACACCTCTGACCGCCTGTACTTCGAGCCGCTCGCCTTCGAGGACGTGATGAACGTGCTCGAGAAGGAGAAGCCCGAGGGCGTGGTGGTGCAGTTCGGCGGCCAGACGCCGCTGCGGCTCTCGGTGCCGCTCCACGAGGCCGGCGTCAAGATCCTCGGCACCAGCCCCGACGCGACCGACATCGCCGAGGACCGCAAGCGCTTCAGCGCCCTGCTCGACGAGCTGGACATCAAGCAGCCCGAGAGCGGCACGGCCACCTCGCTCGAGGAGGCCAAGGTGGTCGCCGACCGCATCGGCTACCCCGTGCTGGTGCGGCCGTCCTACGTGCTCGGCGGGCGCGCGATGGCGATCGTCTACGACGCGGGCCGCCTCGAGCAGTACGTGCGCGAGGCCGTGAAGGCGTCGCCCGAGCACCCGATCCTGATCGACCGCTTCCTCGAGGACGCCTTCGAGGTGGACGTCGACGCGCTCGGCGACGGCGAGCGCGTGGTGATCGGCGGCATCCTGCAGCACATCGAGGAGGCGGGCATCCACTCGGGCGACTCGGCGATGGTGCTGCCGACCTACAAGATCGCGCCGGAGCACCTCGAGACGATCCGCAGCTACACGCGGCGCCTCGGCCTGGCGCTGGGCGTGCGCGGCCTGATGAACGTGCAGTACGCGATCAAGAACGACGTGGTCTACGTGCTCGAGGTCAATCCGCGCGCGTCGCGCACGACGCCCTTCGTCAGCAAGGCCACCGGCGTGCCGCTCGCCAAGGTGGCGGCCCGCATCATGGCGGGCCGCTCGCTCGCCGAGCAGGGCCTGACCGCCGACCTCACCGTCAACCGCATTTTCGTGAAGGAGTCGGTGTTCCCGTTCCTGAAGTTCCCGGGTGCCGACATCCTGCTGGGGCCCGAGATGAAGTCGACGGGCGAGGTGATGGGCATCTCGACCGATTTCGGGATCGCCTTCGCCAAGTCGCAGCAGGCCGCGGGCTACCGCATCCCGACGAGCGGCGCCGTCTTCATCTCGGTCAACGACTTCGACAAGCCCGAGATGCTCCCGCACGCGCGCGCGCTGCACGAGATGGGCCTCACGATCGTGGCGACGCGCGGGACGGCCGAGTACCTGAACGCGCACGGCGTCGCCGCCGAGTTCGTGTACAAGGTCCAGGAAGGCCGCCCGAACATCGTCGACCAGATCAAGGACGGCCGCATCAAGATCGTGTTCAACACGCCGCTCGGCCGCGAGTCGTTCTACGACGACAGCGCGATCCGCAAGAGCGCCACCCTCCACAACGTGCTCGTAGTCACGACCCTCACCGCCACGGCCGCAACGGTCCTGGCGATCCGCGCGCTGCGCGAGCGCACCACCGACGTCTTGTCCATCCAGGAGATCCACGAGCTGGCTCGGAAGGAAGTGGGGGCCGCCGGCTCTTGAAGAAGCTCTACCTCGCGCTCGCCGGCGGTGGCGCCCACGCAGCGGCGCACGCGGGAGTGCTGCGAGGGCTGGCGAAGGCCGGCATCGCGGTGGCCGGGATCGCGGGCGTGAGCGGGGGAGCGCTGATCGCGGCGGCGTGGGCGGGCGGAGCGGACCTCGACCAGCTGGTCGAGCAGGCCGCGGGCCTGCATCCCTGGATGTGGGTGCGCGGCTGGGGCGGCGGCCTGCTGTCGGGCAGCAAGCTGGGGGCGCTGATCGACGAGTTCGTCCCGACGCCGACGTTCGAGGCGCTGCGGGTGCCGGTTGTGGTGCTGGCGACCGACGTCGACACCGGCGAGGCCGTGGTGTTCCGCGAGGGCAACGTGCGCGACGCCGTGCGGGCCTCCTGCAGCTTCCCGGGCGTCTTCCCGCCCTTCGTCTGGAACGGCCGGCGGCTGGTCGACGGCGGCGTGATCGAGGTGGTCCCCGTGCGGCTCGCGCGCGAGCTCGCGGGCGACGAGGGCGCCGTGCTCGCGATCGACTGCAACGCCGGCGGTATGTGGCCGGCGGCGGACTCCTTCGTGGCGATCGCGCTCCGCGCGGGGCTCACGCTCGTGCGCGGTCGCACCCGCTCGGAGCTCAAGGGCGCCGACCTGGTGATCGCGCCGGCGATCGGCGAGTCGGGCTGGATGCGGCCCACGCGCATCCCGGCCTTCGCCCAGGCCGGCGAGGAGGCCCTCGAAACGGGCCTGCCCGAGCTGCGCCGCCTGCTCGGGGACTAGCGCGCCGCCCCGCCGCATCCGCATCCCTGGATCCAATCGGCTCTTGACAGGCCAGCAGCCCGGAACTAGCTTTGTAACTGGTAAAACCTAGATAGAAGGTTACGTGTGACCGGGGGCGCTGGGAGGCGGCGATGATCGCGCGGAGCTGGGACGGGCTGACGCCCTCGGGGCAGGCCGACGCCTACACGGAGTACATCCGGCGCACCGGATTCAAGGACCTGCTCGCGACGAGCGGCAACCGCGGCGTGTTCCTGCTCCGGCGGCGCGAAGGCGAGAAGACGCGCTTCCGGGTGATGTCGCTGTGGGACTCGATGGAGGGGATTCGTCGCTTCGCCGGCGACGACCCCGAGCGCGCCCGCTACTATCCCGACGACGAGCGCTTCCTGACGGCGCTCGACCCGAGCGTGGAGCACTTCGAGGTGGTGGGCGAGGGCGGCACGCGCGGGGCGGCCGCGGAGGCCGGCGCGCTCGCGCGCGAGCTCGAGACGCTCGGCCGCGGCGACGCCTGGCACGGGCCGGCGCTCGCCGAGCTGCTCGTCGGGGTCTCGGCGGCCACGGCCTCGGCCCGCCCGATCGCGTCCGCTCACACGATCTGGGAGCTGGTGCTGCACGTGACGGCCTGGACGGACGTGTTCCGCCGCCGCCTCGACGGCGAGAGCGTGGAGGAGCCCGAGGCGGGTGACTTCCCGGCATCGCCGCAGCCGACGCGCAAGGCCTGGGCACAGGCGATGCAGGCGCTCTTCGAGGGCCATCGTGCGCTCACCGCGCGCGTCGCGCGCCTCACCGAGGCCGAGCTCGGCCGGCGCATCCCGAACCGCGACTTCGACGTGCGCTTCCAGGTGCGGGCCGCGATCCGCCACGTCGTGTATCACAGCGGGCAGATCGGTCTCTTGCGAAAGATCGCCGTGAAGCCCAGGCAGGCGAAAGAGGTGCGGAAGCGTGGGACGCGCTAGAGAACGGACCGGATCGACCCCCCGAGCCCCCCGCTAGCTAGTACTTCCGGCTCGCTCGCAGGGTGGTGAGGGATTCCTTGGCCTTCTCCGCCATCGGGCTCTGCGGGAACTGCTGGACGATCACCTCGAACGTCGCGACCCCTTCCTCCTTACGGCCGGACGAGACGTAGGTCCGGCCGAGGAGCAGCAGCAGCTTCGGCTGCTCCTCCGCGTCGGGCCCGAGGTTGAGCGCCTCCTTCACGAGGCGCTCCGCCTCGCCGAAGTCGCGCGAGGCCTGTGCCAGCATCGCCAGCAGCATGCGCGCCTCGCGGCGCGCGTGGGTGGCGGCTCCAGCGTCGTTCTCGACCGCCCGGCGCAGGAGGTTGGTCGATTCCTCGTAGTAGCCCTGGTTCAGCAGGTGCCGGCCGAGTCCCAGCAGCGCCGTCGGCTCGTTCGGCTCGGCCGCGAGCGTCGCCTCCCAGCCCATCACCCGTCCCGCCACCTGCCGCGCGATGTCGAGCGTGCGCGGGAACTGGCCCGGCCCCTGATAGGCGTCGATGCGGAAGAGCTGACGACCCTGCGGCGAGAGGAACAGGATCACGGGCAGCCGCGCGCCGACGCCGTACTTGGCCGCCACGTCGACCTCGCGCCGCGAGCCTTCGGTGTTGATCTTGACGGCGACGAACTCGTCGACCTTGCGCACCACGGCGGGGTCGGCGTAGGTCGTGCGGTCCAGCCTCCGGCACCAGTCGCACCACTCGGCCCAGAAGTCCACGACCACGGGCTTGCCGGTGCGCTTCGCGACGCGCATCGCCTCGTCGAACTTCTTCTCCCACTTGATCGCCACCGCGGGCGGGGCGGGGCGCTCGCCTGCGCTTCCGGCCAGGAGCAACGCGAGGGCGAGCGGGGAGGACATCAGCGCGACCTCACCAGCGAGCCGGCCCGACAGGCGGCGCTGTGGGCGTCGAACAGGCCCTGAAACGAGCGCGCCTCGTTCCAGAACGACTCGGGATGCCACTGCACGCCGAGCACGAAGCTCCGGGCCTTCATCTCCACGCCCTCGATCAGCCCGTCCTTGGGCGAGCGTGCCGACACGACGAGGCCCTTTCCGAGCGCGTCGATCGCCTGGTGATGGAAGCTGTTCACGGCAAGCGGCCCCCCGCCGAGAATCTCGCCGAGCTTGGACGCCGGGTCGACGTCGATCGCGTGCGAGCGACGCGTGCGTCGACCGGGGGCGTCGTGCGTCACGGCTCCCTTCAATTCTGACGGGATGTCCTGGAGGAGTGTTCCTCCGGTCGCAACGTTTAACACCTGATGTCCCCGACAGATAGCGAGGATCGGCAGGTCGCGCGCGAGGGCTTCGCGCGTGAGCGCCAGCTCGAAATCGTCACGCCTGCGATCGACGCGGCCGAGCTTCGGATGGCGCGGGCGGCCGTAGAGCGCCGGGTCGACGTCGATGCCGCCCGACAGCAGCAGGCCGTCCAGTCGGTCGAGCAGCGCGGCCGCGTCCTCGGGGCGCTGCGAGGGCAGCACGACCGGGATCGCCCCCGACAGCTCGACGGAGCGGGCGTAGTCCTCGCGCATGCCGTGGTAGCCGGGCCGGTCGCCGTCCCCGAGCGTGATCCCGACCACCGGCCGCATCACATGCGCTCCGGGATCGGCACGCCGATGAGGTCGAGCAGCACCTGCATCTGGCGCACGAAGGCGTCGACCACGAGCGCGCGGCAGGCGCGCAGATCCTCGCTCGCGGCGTGGAGCAGCGAGTGCTGCGGCTTCTGGTAGTAGGAGTGGAACGCCTGCGCCACGGCGAAGGCGTGCTTGGCGACGAGCGCGACGTCCTCGGCCTCGATCGCCTGCTCGACGACCTCCTCGCTGCGCGCCATCAGCAGCAGCAGCGACCAGGCGAGATCGCCCTCCTCGCCGGTCAGGAACGCGCCGAGGTCGAGCGCACGGGCCCTGGCGACGAGCGCGTCCTTCGCGTGCCCTTCCGCCGCGAGCTTGCCGAAGATGTTGCGGGCGCGCACCACGGCGTTCTGCAGGTAGGGGCCGGTCTCGCCGGTGAAGGCGAGCGCCTCCTCCATGTCGAACGTGATGATGCGCGTGCGCGAGAACCTCAGCAGGAAGTAGCGCAGCGCGCCGACCGCCACCGCGGTCGCCGTCGCCTCGCGCTCCTTCGGGTCGCGGGCCGGGTCGCGGGAGTCGACTTCGCTCCTCGCCTTGGCGATCAGCGCGTCGATCAGGTCGTCGGCCTTCACGCCGAGCCCCTTGCGGCCCGAGACCTTGACGGCGTTCTCGTCTTCCTTCACCTCGTAGCCGAGAGCGCGCGCCGTCGCGGGCGACAGCACCACCTTCTCGTAGGCCAGGTGGTGGGAGCCCTCGGCCCCCTTCTCGTGGCCGAGCGCCTTGACGCCGGCGCGCACCACGCGCTGCGGATAGGACTGGCCGACGTCGATCACGTTGTAGACGCGGTCGGCATGGCCGAAGTGCGGCGCGTCCGCCACGCCTTCGCCGCTGGTCGTGGTCCAGAGCTTCGAGCCGTCGGGCTCGCTGCGATGGACCCGGTAGTGGAAGTCGCGGTCGAGCGCGCCGAGCTTCCAGAGCTGGTAGGCGATGTCCTTGCCGGTGTAGGTGACGGTGCCGTTCGAGCGGACGATGATCTTGTCCTCGTCGATCGCCTCGGCCTCGCCTTCCGCCATCGGCAGCACCCAGCAGCCCTGGTTCTTGCCCTCGGTCTCGAGCCGGAGCACTCCCTTCTCCTTCATCAGCTCGAAGGCGCGGTTCCAGAAGTGCAGGCGCAGGATGTCGCTCTCGTGCGCGAGCAGCTCGTAGCGGATGCCGAGCCGCGCCATCGTCGCGAGGTGGCAGTCCACGATCCGCCGCGCCACGTGCTCGGCGAGCCGGGCGGTGTCGTTGCCGCCCGACTCGATCTGATGCAGCACCTCGGCCTGCAGCTTCTTCGTCTCGGGCTGCACGGCGTAGGCCTCGCCGACGCGCGCGTAGAGGTCCCAGCAGTAGTAGTCGAACCTGCCGGGGATGCGCTCGACGTCGGCCAGCGTCTTCTTCTCGAGGTGCTGAAAGCCCACCACGACGTCGGCCACCTGGACGCCGGTGTCGTCGATGTAGTTCTGCACCCCGACGTCGAAGCCGCGGTGCCGCAGCAGCCGCACGAAGGTGTCGCCGAGGCAGGCGTTCCTGAGGTGGCCGATGTGCGCGGCCTTGTTCGGGTTGATGCTGGTGTGCTCGACGATCACGTGGCCCGGGCGCCGCGGCGCCGGCCGCGGCTCGACGAGCGTCTGGTGCAGGTGCGCGGCGAGCTTGCCGCGCTCCAGGAAGAGGTTCACGTAGCCGCCGCCCGCGACCTCGGCGCGCACCACGTCGCCATTGGCGCGCAGTTCGCCCGCCAGCGCTTCGGCGATCTCGCGCGGCTTCCGCCGCAGCGTCTTGGCGAGGTCGAAAGACGCCGTCAAGGCCAGGTCGCCGAGCTCGACGCGCGGCGGGTACTGGAACGAGATGATGCCGGGATCGATCTGGAACGCGGTCCTCGCGGCTTCCTTCACCGCGCCTTGGAGGCGCTGCTGGAGATCCAGGATCACAACCCGGTATCTTAGCGTGCGTGCATTCAGGCTTACGGCCCCTTGACGTCTTTTGACCGGCGCGAAGAATGCTTCACGGATGAGGTCCTCCGATTCGTCTACCTGGGCCCGCTGCCGGTCACGCGCGGATACGATTCGCGGTCACGACTGGCTCCTCGGGGGGTGTCGACGACGCTGCTCGGCTCGAAGACGCGGGGCGGAGGTTGGGTATCATGAGGACATGCTGCGTGGTGCATCGCTGCTGACGCTGCTCGCCCTGGCTGCTTCCGTTCGCCACTTCGAGGTGGCGGCTTCCTTCGAGCCGGCGAAGAAGGCCGGCGCGAACGCCGCGGTGGCCGTCACGTTCCGCGCGCTCGACCCGGACGTGCACGTCAACGAGACGCCGGCGCCGCAGCTGCGGCTCGACCTCGCCCAGACCGTGCTCGAGGACCGCCAGCCGAAGGCGTCGACGGCGATCCCCGCCTTCGATCCCGCCACGGCGAAGTACCTCGACCTGGAGAAGCCGGTGCTCTTCCCCGTGGCCGTCGCGAAGGCGGCGCCCCATGGCGCCCACGAGGTGAAAGCGAGCGTCGTCTTCTTCTACTGCTCGTCGCGCGAGGCGTGGTGCCGGCGCGGCAGCGCCGACGTCCTGATCCCCGTCAGCGTGCGGTGAGCCGCGGCGCCATGACAGCGCCGCTCGCCGTCCAGCTCGCGTGCGCGGCGCTCGCTGCCGACGACCCGGCGCCGCAGGATCCCGCCCCGGCCGAGCCGCCGCGGCTGACGGAGGAGCTCACCGTCACGGCGGCGCGCGAGGCGACGAAGATCGCCGACACGCCCGCGAGCGTCGCGATCCTGCCGCGCGAGGGCCTGCTGGTCACCGCCGCGCCCTTCGTGGACGACGCGCTGCGCCAGGTGGTCGGCTTCTCGCTCTTCCGGCGCACGGGGAGCCGGACCGCGAATCCCACCGCGCAGGGCGTGTCGCTGCGCGGCCTGGGAGCCAGCGGCGCGAGCCGCGCGCTGGTGCTGGCCGACGGGCTTCCGCTCAACGATCCCTTCGGCGGCTGGGTGTACTGGGCGCGCACGCCGCGCCTCGACGTCGAGCGGCTCGAGGTGCTGCGGGGCGGAGCGGCCGACCTCTACGGCAGCGGGGCGCTGGGCGGCGTGATCCAGGTCTTCTCGCGCGACGCCCGGGCCGGCGGCGGCGTCGAGGCCGAGCTGTCGGGCGGGTCCGACCAGACCTTCGAGGGCGCTCTGAGCGCGCACGCCGCGCGCGGCGCCTGGGCCGGCCGGCTCTCGGGCGAGGCGTACCACACCGACGGCTATGTCCCCGTCGCGGAAGCGAGCCGCGGCGCGGTCGACAGCGAGGCGGCCTCCCAGCACGTGGCGCTCGACGCGCGCGTCGAGCGGACGGCGTGGGGCGACGGCCGCGTGTTCCTGCGCGGCCAGTACTACGACGAGGACCGCGAGAACGGCACGCCGCAACAGACGAACGACACGCGCATCGGCCTGGGCGCCCTGGGCCTGGACTTCGGCAGCGCGGAGCGGGGACGCACGACGATCCGCGCCTGGGGCTCGAGCCAGCTCTACCACCAGTCGTTCAGCGCGATCGCGGCCGACCGCTCGCGCGAGGACCTGACGCGGCTGCAGCGCGTGCCCGCCGACGCGCTCGGGCTCTCGGCGCAGTGGACGCGTCCGCTCGGCGCCCGTCACAGGCTGCTGATCGGGGCGGAGGCGCGGCACGTCTCCGGCACGACCGAGGAGCAGGCGATCGCGCGCGGCGCGGTCACGAGCTTCGTGGAGGCGGGCGGCGAGGAGACCGGAGCCGCGCTCTACGCGCAGGACCTGATCCAGCTGCACCCCCGTCTCGTCGCGACGGCGGCGCTGCGCTTCGACGCGTGGCGGCTGCGCGACGCTCGCTCGACGACCACCCCTGTCGCCACCGGCGTCGCGACCACCACGGAGCATCCCGATCGGGACGAGACCCGGACCAGCCCGCGCCTGGGCCTCGTGTTCCGTGCTCGGCCGGGGCTGTCGCTCACGGCGTCCGGCTACGGCGCGTTCCGCGCGCCGACGCTCAACGAGCTCTACCGCTCCTTCCGCCTCGGCGACACGCTCACGCTGGCGAACCCGGCGCTCGAGCCCGAGCGGCTCTGGGGCGGGGAAGTGGGCGCCCTCGCGACGCGCGGGCGCGGGACGCTGCGGCTCACGGCCTTCAGCGCGGAGGTCGAGGGCGCGGTCGCCAACGTCACGATCGCCACCGTCCCGGGCCTCATCACGCGGGAGCGCCAGAACGTCGGTCGCACGCGCTCGCGCGGCGTCGAGTCGGAGCTCGACCTGCGCTTCGGCGTGCGCTACGTGGTGACGGCCGGCTACGCCTTCACCGATGCGACGGTGCGCAGCTTCCCGGCGGACCCGACGCTCGAAGGGCGCCAGCTGCCCCAGGTGCCGCGCCACCAGGCGACGCTCCAGGCGCGCCACGAGGGCCGGCTGCAGCTCGGGCTGCAGGCGCGCTGGACCGGCGACGCCTACGAGGACGACCGCAACACGCTCACACTCGACGAGGCGGTGCAGCTCGACCTGTTCGCCGGCTACGAGCTCGGCAGGGGCGTGACGCTCTTCGCGTCGGCCGAGAACCTGTTCGACGCCGAGATCGTCGCCGCCCGTACGCCGGTCCCGAGCCTCGCGCCGCCGCGCCTCGTGCGCGGCGGCATCCGCTTCCGCGCGTTCTGACGCTCGCCGGCGGCGCTACAGCTCGACGCCGTGGAAGACCTCGGCGCTCACCACGAGCCCGTTCGCTCCAAAGACCAGGTTCTCCGAGACGCGCTTCTTTCGGCCCGTGTCGGACACGTAGATGATCGCCAGCTCACGGCTCACGGGATCCCACGAGACGCGATCGACCGCGAACCGCAGCGAGCCGATGCGTGCCAGCGCCGTGTTCCAGTAGTCGCGCAGCGCCTGCTTGCCGCGGACGGTCGCGACACCGACGACGGCGAGCGCCGTCGGGCTCGTGAAGTAGACGTCGTCGTCGAAGCGGGAGAGGACCCGCTCGACGGCCCTGTCGTTCCACGCCGCCGCCCACTCGCCGGCGAAGGCCTGCGCCTCGTCGCGTGTCATGAGCCCTCTTTCTCGAGCGTGCCGAGGCGGATCTGCCAGGGGCTGATCTGCCGGGTCACGAGGTGGCCGTCGGTCGTCCAGGGGTCGGCAGCCAGCCGCTCGACGATCACTTCCGTGCTGGCGGCGCGTACCACGAGGAGCGCCTCGCGCGTGCCTTCCAGGGGTCCGACGAGCGCGACGAACCCCTCTTCGAAGAGGCCGTCCATGAACGCGGCGTGCGCGGGCCACGCCGCCTGGCCTTCGAGCGGCTTCGAGTCGTCCCACGCCGGCCCGCGCGACCGCAAGACGACGAAGGCTCGTTCCACTTCACTCCTTCTGCAGGACCGGCATCTCCACGCGCTCGATCACGAGGATCCGAATCAGGCGCGGGCCGCACCCTTGTTCAAGGCCACGGCCGCCCGAATCAGAGCCTTCAGCGCCTTCGCGTCGATCTTCTCGCC
>Ga0157380_10002680_pt1 | contig 12074 bp, 12 predicted proteins | sample S35metaG_FD_119757 | JGI IMG/M metagenome (GOLD analysis project Ga0157380, IMG submission 119757) | Switchgrass rhizosphere microbial communities from Kellogg Biological Station, Michigan, USA - S3-5 metaG | ecosystem: Host-associated > Plants > Roots > Rhizosphere > Soil | place: USA...
CTTCGAGACCGGGCTCGCCGCCACGGTCAAGTGGTATCGCGACAACGAATGGTGGTGGCGCCCAATCAAAGAACAAGATGCGGCGTTCCGCGCGTACCACGACACCCAGTACGGCTCGCGCCCGCCGGCGTAACCGATGACCAATGTTTGACGGCAGCACGCTGGTCACGGGTGCCACGGGTTTCGTCGGCAGCCACCTTCTCGACAAGCTCGCCGATCACGCGCCGCTCGTGGCGTGGCATCGTCCGGGCGGCCAGCCCCCCGATCCCAATCGGCACATCGACTGGCGCGGCGTCGATCTCCTGAACCAGGACGACGTGCTGGCGGGCTTCGAGGAAGCCGCGCCGACGCAGGTCTTCCACATCGCCGGCGCGTCGCAGGTCGTCTCCTCTTTCGATTCGGCGGTTCCTCACTTCAAGACGAACGTCATGGGCACGCACAACCTGCTCGAAGCCGTGCGCCGCTCCGGCCGGCCCTGCCGCGTCCTGGTCGTGTCGTCGTCGCAGATCTATCAGGTCGGCGACGATCCGATCGACGAGAACGCGCCACTCGTCCCGTCGAACCCGTACGGCTTGTCGAAGCTGGCACAGGATCAGCTCGCATTGCTGTCGTGGAAAGAAGATGGACTCGATGTCGTCATCGCGCGGCCGTTCAATCACGCCGGCCCGCGCCAGGCGCCTGCGTTCGCGGTGTCGAGTTTCGCGCGTCAGGTGGCGCGAATCGAAGCTGGTCTGGAACCGCCGGAGCTCCTCGTCGGCAACCTCAGCACGCGACGCGACATGACGGATGTCCGCGATGTGGTGGAAGCCTATCGGCTCATGATGGCGTCAGCGCCGGCGGGACGGCCGTTCAACATCTGTTCCGGGCGGGCCTGGAAGATCGCGGACCTGCTCGAAGAACTGCTTCATGCCGCCCGCGTGCCCATCAAAGTGAAAGTGGATTCGGCGAAATTGCGGCCAAGCGACGTCCCTGTCGTGCAGGGCGACGCGTCACGCATCCGGAGCGAGCTCGGCTGGACGCCGAAGATTCCAGTTGAGCAGATGCTGTCCGATACCCTCGAGTGGTGGCGCGCGAGGGTGTAGGCGTTTACATCCCCGGCCGGATCTCCATGAGCGCCTTCACGCGCTCTTCCGTCGGAGGATGGGTCGAGAACAGCTTCGACACTCCGCCAAAGAACGGCTGGATGATGAACATGTGCGCGGTCGCTGGGTTGGCGTCCATCGGAACCTGATGGACGGCGGAGTCGATCTTGCGAAGTGCGGTCGCGAGGCCCATCGGCGATCCGACCATCGTGGCGCCGCCGCGGTCCGCGCCGAATTCGCGATTACGTGAGATAGCCGCCTGAATCAGCATCGCTGCGATGGGCGCGAGCAGAATCATGGCGAGCGCGGCCAGCGGATTTCCGCCTTGACGATCATCGCTGCGGCTGCCTCCGAAGAACGCTGCGAATCTCGCCATCTGCGCCAGCATCATGATGGTCGCCGCCAGCGTCGCCGCGATCGTGCTGATGAGCGTGTCGCGGTGCTTCACGTGCGCGAGCTCGTGCGCGATCACGCCTTCCAGCTCGCTCTCCGACAACAGCCGCATGATGCCTTCCGTCGCCGCCACGGCCGCGTGATTCGGATCGCGGCCGGTCGCGAACGCGTTGGGGGACATGTCGGGAATCACGTACACCTTGGGCATCGGCAGACCGGCTTTGGTTGCGAGCCGGCGAGTGATTCGCGTCAGAGGATGATCGGGACCAGCTTCCGTCGCGCGATACATCTTCAGGACGATCTTGTCGGAGAACCAGTAGCTGCCGACGTTCATCACGAGCGCAAACACGAAGGCCAGGACCAGACCCTGCTGCCCGCCAAGCGCACCGCCCGCCAGAATCACCAGCCCGCTCAGGAACGCGAGCAGAATCGCCGTCTTCATCGCACTCATCGTCAGTTGAACTCCTGTTGACATTATCCCTTACGTCGCCAGTCAGGCCGCCGAACCGCGTCGGCCTAGGCGCGCGGTCTTATAATGGCGACGTGTTTGCTGCTGCGCGTTCTCTGACGACACTCGCGCTCATCGCCACTGTCGGCATGGCGAGTGGCTCAGCCGCGCAGAGCGCGCCGCCGCCGACGCCCGTACCGAAGCCGGCGCCGTTTCCAGGCGCGAACGCCCCCACAACGCCAGCAACAAAGCCGGCATCGCCGGTCGTTCCGGCCAGCCCGCCGCAGCAGGATGGCGCCGCACTCGATCCGCGACTCTCCGGCGTGCCGATCTATCCAGGCGCTGAGCTCTTGTCATCATTCGACGCCGGCCGGGGCCAGCAGGTGTTCCTGCTCGGCTCGACGATGCCCTACTCCGACATCGTGGGGTTCTACAAGATTCAGCTGCGCAACAACGGTTCAGAAGTCTTCAAGACGCCGCCCATGCAGCAGTTCGATCTCGGTCAGTTCCGCAGCGAGACGATGTCGTACCGGCCGAGCATTGTGGTGAAGGACTACACGTGGATGGAATCGCCGGGCTACCTGCACGTGGCCGGAACCACGGAAAAGCGCTATCGCACGGTCATTCAGATCGTGCCGGCGACGAAATAAAGCTAACTTCGCCTGAACTCGGCGGCCTTTTCGTCCAGGCCCGTTTCAACCGCCTCTTCGACTGACACGCCCTGTGCGGCCGCGGCGTCCCTGATCTGCTGGGTGATTTCCATGCTGCAGAACTTGGGGCCGCACATCGAGCAGAAGTGCGCCAGCTTCGCGCCGTCGGCTGGCAGCGTGGCATCGTGATACGCGCGCGCGGTCACGGGATCGAGTGACAGATTGAACTGGTCGTTCCACCGGAATTCGAACCGCGCCTTCGACAGCGCGTCGTCCCAGGCCTGCGCGCGCGGGTGGCCCTTGGCGAGATCGGCGGCGTGCGCGGCGATCTTGTAGGCGATGACGCCCGCCTTCACGTCATCCCGATTCGGCAGGCCCAGATGTTCCTTGGGCGTCACATAACAGAGCATCGCCGTGCCGTACCAACCGATTTGTGCCGCGCCGATGGCTGAAGTGATGTGGTCGTACCCAGGTGCGATGTCCGTCGTCAGCGGACCAAGCGTGTAGAACGGCGCCTCGTGGCACCACTCGAGCTGCTTGTCCATGTTCTCGCGAATGAGATGCATTGGCACGTGGCCCGGCCCCTCGTTCATCACCTGCACGTCGTACTCCCAGGCGATTGAGGTCAGCTCTCCCTGCGTCTTCAGCTCCGCGAACTGCGCTTCATCGTTGGCGTCCGCGATCGATCCCGGACGGAGTCCGTCGCCGAGAGAAAACGAGACGTCATAGGCCTGCATGATTTCGCAGATCTCGCGGAAGTGCGTGTAGGTGAAGTTCTCCCGATGATGCGAGAGACACCACTTCGCGAGGATGGAACCCCCGCGCGACACGATTCCCGTACGCCGCCGCGCGGTCATTGGAATGTAGCGAAGCAGCACTCCGGCGTGCACGGTGAAGTAGTCCACGCCCTGTTCGGCCTGCTCGATGAGCGTGTCGCGATAGATCTCCCAGGTCAGGTCTTCCGGACGGCCGCCAACCTTTTCGAGCGCCTGATAGATCGGCACCGTGCCGATTGGCACGGGCGAGTTGCGAACGATCCACTCGCGTGTCTCGTGAATATCGCGCCCCGTCGAGAGGTCCATGACGGTGTCGGCGCCCCACAGCGTCGCCCATCGGAGCTTGTCGACTTCCTCGGCAATCGACGAGCCGACCGCCGAGTTGCCGATGTTGGCGTTGATCTTCACCAGGAAGTTCCGGCCGATGATCATCGGCTCGAGCTCCGGATGATTGATGTTGGCCGGAATAATGGCGCGGCCGCGGGCAACTTCCGAGCGCACGAGCTCGGCGGGCAGGCCTTCGCGAATCGCAATGAACTCCATCTCCGGAGTCACTTCACCGCGCCGGGCGTACTTCAACTGGGTTGGCGCCGCACCGGGGCGAGCGCGAAGAGACGAACGGCGTCCCGTCGTCTCCACGTCGCCCCGTGCATCGATCCAAGGCGAGCGAATCGGCGGCAGGCCCGCTTCGGGACTGTCCTGGCGCGGACCGCTCGTGTCATAAACCGTAAGCGCCGGCTCGCCCGCGTCGAGCGCGATCTCCCGCATGGGCACACGAACTCCGTGCGGACCCTCGACGTACACCTTGCGAGAGTTCGGGAACGCGACGTCGAAATCCGCGTGAGTGAGTGGAACGTAAGTCTCGCGGGCCATTCACCCGCGATAATACCAACTTACTTAAATGCGTAGCCGACCGCGAACTTCACTTCGGGACTGTCCACGAGTCCCAGCTTGAACTCGACGAACAGGCCGCCGTTGTGCTGGCCGCCGACGAGCAGGTTGAAACCGCCCTTGATGTCGCTATCGCCCTCAAAATCGTAAAAATTCGCTGCGGGCCCGCCGCCCACGTACAGCCGCCACGGCTTGTTCTCGAGCGGAATCCAGTACGCGAATTCGATGTTCATCGCGACCGTGGTGATGTCGTCGCCGAGGCCGATCTCGACGTTCGGCCTGAACGTCAGATTCTTCATCAGTGGTTTGGTTTCGACGTGACCGCCGAAGAAAAACTGGTCGGGGTCCGCGCTGGCGCCGGCACGGATACCGAAGTGTGCCTGGGCAAAGGCCGGAGTGGAAAAAAGACCGAAACTGGCGGCGAACACGCTGATCAACAGGAGTCTCTTCATGAATGGGGACCTCGAGTAAGTCGCATGTGCAACATCTGCACCAGCGCCCCGGGTCTGAAGACCCGGGGCTCCAGAAGCTGCAACATTTCGCAGGCTTAGACGGACGACTCGCTCCCGTGGCTCGCCAAGTGTAGAAAATTCACGACAACTTTCGAAGAACAAGACACTTCAAATAATGTGTTTCCGGAACGCCAATCAATATTGGATGGTCCCGCGCCTGAGCGCGCTTTTCGACCAGAGACATCGACGCGTGCGCGTCCGTGGCCGCCCGCTCCAGGATTTCCTGAAACAGGCTTTCCGTCACGTGGTACGAGCAGCTGCAGGTGATGAGGATGCCGCCGGCCGTCAGGAGCTTCATCGCGCGCAGATTGATTTCCTTGTACCCGGCGACTGCCCCGGGAAGCGCCCCTCGGTTCTTTGCGAATGCCGGCGGATCTAAGACGATGGTGTTGAAACGCTCCCGGGCGATCTCCATCTCGCGAAGCTCGTCGAAGACATTGCCTTCGCGGGCCTCGATGTGCGCGAGACCGTTTCGCTGCGCGTTTTCGGCTGTGGCCGCCACGGCGGGCGCTGACGCGTCGAGCGCAAGAACCGACGAGCACACAGGCGCAAGGCGGAGCGCGAATCCGCCGTGATAGGTAAACCCGTCCAGAGCGCGGCCGTGACCGTAGCGGGCCGCAGCCTCGTGGTTCTCACGTTGGTCCAGAAACAGTCCGGTCTTTTGCCCGTGCCGAGGATCCACCGAGTAGCGGACCGGGCCCATCGTGACTTCGACGGTGTCGGGAACGACACCACGTACGACTCCGACGTGTTCCGGCAAACCCTCTAGCCGGCGGACTTTCTGATCGTTGCGAGCAAGCACGCCCCCGGCCCCAAGCAAACTCATCAGAATTTCGGCGATCGGCTCGAGCCGGCGATCCATGCCTTGCGTCAGGGTCTGCACGACCGCGACCCGCGAGGCGCCTTCGCCATAGACATCGACGATGAGACCAGGCAGCCGATCCCCTTCGGCATTGACCGCCCGCCAGGCTGTGGCGTCAATCGCCAAGGTCTTTCGGAACGCCAGAGCGGCTTCAATTCGTGACCGGAGCAGGTGCAACTCGTCCGGTACATCGTCTGAGCCGAGAAACCGCAGAGAAATCTGTGACTCGCTGCTCCAGAATCCGACACCGAGCGGACGGCGACGCTCTGATGCGACCGTCACAAGATCGCCGGGCGACGCCTCCGAGGCGCGAATGTCTGACCGATAGATCCACGGATGCCCACTGCGAAGACGCTCGGCGCCGCGAGCAGAGACCGTGACAACAGGCCGGGACATCCGGCAGAACGTATCACGTGACCCTCGGCGCTATACTGGCGCGCATGCGCATCGCGCTCGGCGCCGACCATGCCGGTGTCCACCTCAAGACCGACATCAAGAAGCTGCTCGACGAGCGAGGCGACACATACACCGATTTCGGCACGGACACGACCGAGTCCGTCGACTATCCCGACTACGCCGATCTCGTGGCACGCGCAGTGGCGGACGGATCGCACGAGCGCGGCCTGCTCTTTTGCGGCTCCGGGCTGGGCATGGCGATGGCTGCCAACAAGATTCCCGGCATTCGCGCGGCGCCCGTCGTGGACGAAATCTCCGCTCGATTGAGCCGCGAGCACAACGATGCGAACGTGCTGGCGCTCGGCGAGCGTTTGACGCCCGCGGAGATGGCGCGAACACTCGTTTCGACATTTCTCGATACGCCGTTCGGTGGCGGCCGCCACCAGCGGCGCGTGGACAAGATCAACGCCCTAGACCATCCCTGAGGACTGCATGAGTCACTTGTCGTCGACCGATCCCGAAATTGCGGCAGCCATCCGTCAGGAATGGCACCGTCAGGAAGAAGGACTCGAGCTCATCGCGTCCGAGAACGTCGTCAGCCAGGCCGTGCTCGAAGCGACCGGTTCGGTCATGACGAACAAATACGCCGAAGGCTATCCCGGCAAGCGGTACTACGGCGGCTGCGAATTCGTCGACATCGCGGAGACGCTCGCGATCGACCGCGCGAAGCAGTTGTTCGGTGCCGAGCACGTGAATGTACAACCGCACTCGGGCGCTCAGGCCAACATGTCCGTGTACGTCGCCATGCTCAAACCCGGCGACACGATTCTCGGCATGAACCTCGCTCATGGTGGACACCTCACGCACGGGCATCCGCTGAATTTCTCGGGCAAGTTCTTCAACATCGTTCCGTACGGCGTCAGGAAAGACGACGAACGGCTGGACTACGACGAACTCGAGCGGCTGGCGCGCGAGCACAAGCCGAAGATGATCGTTGTCGGAGCGAGTGCGTATCCGCGCCAGTTCGACTTTGCGCGCATCAGTGCGGTGGCCAAGGAAGTGGGCGCTCTGATGATGACCGACATGGCGCACGTCGCCGGCCTGGTCGCGGCCGGCGCTCATCCGAGTCCAGTGCCGCATTCTGACTTCGTGACCACGACCACTCACAAGACATTGCGGGGACCGCGTGGAGGCATGGTGTTGTGCCGCGCGCAGTTCGCCAAGGACATCGACCGCGCGGTATTTCCAGGCGTGCAGGGCGGACCGCTCATGCACGTGATCGCGGCGAAGGCCGTGTGCTTCAAGGAAGCGTTGACGGCCGAGTTTCGCAGCTATCAGCAACAGATCGTTGCGAACGCCGCCACGCTCGCCGGCGCGCTCGCATCGGCAGGATTCCGGATCGTGAGCGGCGGGACGGACAACCACATGATGCTGGTGGACGTGTTTTCACGCGGGCTCACCGGAAAAGTCGCGGAAGCGGCGCTCGGCCGGGCGGGCATCACGGTCAACAAGAACGCGATTCCCTTCGACACGAACCCGCCGATGACGGCGAGCGGCATTCGGATCGGCACACCCGCGGTGACCACGCGAGGCCTCGGTGAACCGGAAATGATCACCATCGCGAGTTTCATCACGAGGGCCCTGGCCCAGCCCGACGATGCGGCGGTGGCTCAGGCGGTACGAGCGGAAGTGGAAGCGTTGTGTCGCGCGTTTCCGCTCGCTGCGCATCTCGTCAAGACTTGAAGACCACACTGACGTTGGCCGAACGCGTCGCACGCGCCTTCGATAGCGCTGGCCCGCTCCGGGCTGCGCTCGACGGCTTCGAGCCGCGCCCCGGACAGCTTCGACTTGCCGTCGCGGTCGCGGAGACGTTTGATCACGGCGGCACTCTCATCGCGGAAGCCGGCACTGGAACGGGAAAGACCCTCGCCTACCTGCTACCGGCCGTGCTTTCGGGCAAGCGCGTGCTGATTTCGACAGGCACGCGCACGCTTCAGGACCAGATCTTCTACAAAGACGTTCCGGCGCTCGCGCGCGCGCTTTCCATGACCATCCGGGCGGCCTATATGAAGGGCCGCACGAACTATCTGTGCTGGCATCGCTTCGAACGTCTGCGCGAGGCTTCGGCGGGACTGCCGTCTGCCGATCGATCGATGCTCGAGCACATCGCCGACTGGTCGACCGAAACAACGACGGGCGATCGCGCCGAAATCGAGGAGCTGCCGGACGACAGTCCGCTCTGGAGCGAAGTTACGGCCACGGGCGATCAGTGCCTGGGCCGCGAGTGTCCTCGGTACAGCGACTGTTTCGTGACGCGCATGCGCGAGGCGGCCGCAGAGTCGCAGGTGGTGGTCGTCAATCACCATCTGCTCTGCGCCGACGCATCGGTCAGGCACGGCGGCTTCGGCGAAGTGATACCTGACTGCGAGCTCGCCGTGATCGATGAAGCGCACCAGCTCGAAGATGTTGTGACGCAGTACTTTGGCGTGTCGCTTGGCACGCGCCGGCTCGACGAGTTTTGCGCGGACGCGGCTTCAGCGCTGGGCGCGCTTCCGCAGGATGCAGGCCGCTTTGCGTCCGCGGTCGCCAGCACGGTTCAGGACGTACAGCACGACTTCCGCCGCTTGTTCGATGACGCGAAGCTCGAGTTGCGAAGCCGCGATCAGCCCGGCGACCGCATGACGCTGTCCCCCGCCGCCGCGGGCCGGCTGACCGACGCCGGCAACAACGCTCGCGAGTCGATCGACCGGGTCATCGCTCTGCTCAGGACACAGCCCGAGCTTCCGGACGATGTCGCGGCGATCGCCGCGCGGGCCGAAGTGCTGCGCGACGACCTGAAGATATTGCTCGCGGCCGACGACCCGGCCTTCGTCCACTTTGTCGAAGGCCGCGGCCGTCACGTCACGCTTCGCGCGGCACCAATTGAAGTCGCCGGCATCGTGCGATCGGAAATCGTCGGTGATCGCGTCGCCACCGTCCTGACCTCCGCGACCCTCGCCGTGGAAGGCGCATTCGACTACGCCAAGCGCCGCCTCGGACTGGACGATGCGAAGACGCTGCAGCTGCCGTCGGAATTCGATTTCAAGTCGCAGGCAGTGTTGTTCCTTCCCAATGACATGCCCGATCCGCGATCGCCGGAGTTCAACCAGTCGGCCGCGTGGATCATTGGAGAGATCCTCGATCGCACGAGCGGCCGCGCGTTCGTGCTGTTCACGTCGTACGCCGCGATGCGCGATGTGCACGATCGCCTGTCGCGCAAAACGGGCTGGCCGCTCCTGGTCCAGGGCATGGCGCCGAGGTCGACGCTCCTCCGGGACTTCAGGGCGACGCCGAACGCCGTGCTGCTCGCAACCGCCAGTTTCTGGCAGGGCGTGGACGTCGCGGGCGAGGCGCTGAGCTGCGTCATCATCGATCGGCTGCCCTTTGCGTCGCCTGCCGATCCGCTCGTGGCCGCGCGAATTGCCGCCATTCAGCAGCGCGGAGGGCAACCGTTCCACGAGTACCAGATTCCGCTGGCAACGCTGACGCTTCTGCAGGGTCTGGGCCGGTTGATCCGCTCCAAGACCGATCGTGGTGTGCTGTCGGTACTCGATCCGCGGCTCACTCGGATGTCATACGGCAGCCGGTTCCTGAGCTCGCTGCCGCCCGCGCCTATTACCGACGAACTCGCGGAGCTCGACCGATTCTTCGCGCGATACGACGGTACAACGGCACCTGTCGTAGACTAAAACCTGGGATTTGGGGGAGGTAAGGATGAATCGCCACGTGAATCGCGGACTGCTGGTGTGTGTGTTGGCGCTTGGGCTCTCGGGCGTCGCGTCGTCTGCGTTCGCCCAGACCGGATCGCTCAAGGGCAAGGTCGTGACCGAGGACGGCAGGCCGGCCGCGAGCGTCGAGGTCGTCTTCGACTTCGTGGGCGAGGTCAAACGCCAGGTCAAGACCATCACCGACAAGAACGGCGAGTGGATCAAGCCCGGCCTGCCCGCGGGCGGCGGCACCTGGACGATTACCGCGCGCACGGACAAGGCGACGGGCACGTTGCCTGGCGTCGTCATTAAGATCAACGAGACCCAGAAAGTGGCGGACATCGTTCTGATGACCGAAGCGGCGCGTGCCTCGGGCAAAAAGCCCCCCGTCAGCAATGAAGAAGCCGCTAAGGCGAACAAGGCCGCGGCGGAGATTGAAGCGCTGGCCAAGGACATCAATGCCGCGGTCGACGCGGGCAACTACGACGACGCGCTGGCCAAGCTTGCGGGGCTCGACAGCAAGCTCGAAAAATGCGCGCAGTGCCAGATGAAAATCGGCGAGATCCTGATCAAGAAAAAGGATGACAAGGGCGCGGAAGCGGCGCTGCTGAAGGCGATCGAGTACGACCCGGCTTCGACGAATGCGTACATCAACCTTGCCAACATCTACAACAACCAGCGGAAGTTCGAAGAGGCCGCGAAGATGAGTGCCAAGGCGAACGAGCTGATGGCGGCGGGCGGGGCCGGCGGCGGCGATGCAGCGTCCTACATCAACCAGGGCATCATTTTCTGGAACGCCGGCAAATATCCGGAAGCCAAAGCGGAATTCGCGAAAGCGGTCCAGGCCGATCCGAAAAAGCCGGAAGCGCAGTACTGGCTGGGCCTCTCGACGTACAACCTGGCGTCCACGGGTCAGGGCACGCTTGCCGATGCCAAGGCTCCGCTGTCTGAATACCTGAAGCTGGCGCCCACGGGCGAATACGCCGAAGTCGTCAAAGCGCTGCTCGCCACGATCAAATAGCAATGCCGCCTCGCGCGGACATTGCAGGCAACCTGGCCGATGTGCGGCGCCGCCTCATGGCGGCCGCCGTACGTTCCGGCCGTAATGCCGCTGACATCACGCTCGTCGCTGTTTCCAAAACATTTCCCGCAGAGCTCGTCCGCGAAGCCGCCGCTGCGGGCCAGGCGCATTTCGGCGAGAACCGCGTGCAGGAAGGGCTCGAGAAAGTGGCGGCCGTCGCCGACCTTCCGCTCGAGTGGCATCTCATCGGCCACCTGCAGTCGAACAAGGCACGCAAAGCCGCCGCGGCTTTTGCCTGGATTCATTCGATCGACAGCGTGGAGCTACTGAAAAAAGTCGATGCCGGGGCCGTTGATGCGGGAAAGGCTCCGCGGGTGCTGATTCAGGTAGACCTCGCTCGCGAATCGACGAAGTTCGGCGCAGAAGAATCCGCGATTGCCGATCTCGCCAGAGCGGCGGTTGAGTGCCAGGCGGTCGTGCTCTCTGGTTTGATGATCGTGCCACCGATTCCGGAAAACTCCGAAGAGTCGCGCCCATGGTTCCGCCGCTTGCGGGAGCTGCGCGATGCACTCGTGGCGAGCGGAATCCCGGCGAAAAACCTGGCGCACCTGTCGATGGGCATGAGCCACGACTTCGACGTGGCCGTCGACGAAGGCGCGACCATGGTGCGGGTGGGTACGGCGATCTTCGGCGGCCGGCCCGCCGCGGTCTGATGGCTGCCGCTGGGCGCATCGACGTGCGGGCATTTCCGCGCTCACCTCGTACCGTTCTTGACGGGTTTCGCGACGGCAAGGCGATCGTCCGGGTCACGGCCGCGCCCGCGGACGGCGCCGCGAATGCGCTCGTGGTCGAAACACTTGCCGCTGCGCTCGGTGTGCCGAAGCGCAATGTCCGCATCGTGACGGGCGCGGCGTCGCGCAACAAGACCGTCGAAGTGGACGGTCTCGACGCGGCGGCGATTCGCGCGCGGCTCTCCTCCCGCTCGGTCTAGGGACGAGAACGGCCTTAACATGCTCGCCGTGGCGACGCTTCTCATCGAACATCTCGATGAACTCTGGCCGGTTGCGGGACCGGCGCCGCGCGCCGGCGCCCGGCAGAACGATCACGCGCCGATCCGCGACGCCGCTATCGCCTGCGACGGCGAGCGCATCGTCGCCGTCGGCGCCACTGAGCAGGTTCGCGCGGAGATCGCCGCCCGCCCTGCCACGCGAGTCGTTAGCGGCCGCGGACGATCGCTGGTGCCGGGCTTCGTCGATGGACACACGCATGTGGTCTTTGCCGGCGATCGCCGCGACGA
>Ga0157380_10002681_pt1 | contig 12073 bp, 9 predicted proteins | sample S35metaG_FD_119757 | JGI IMG/M metagenome (GOLD analysis project Ga0157380, IMG submission 119757) | Switchgrass rhizosphere microbial communities from Kellogg Biological Station, Michigan, USA - S3-5 metaG | ecosystem: Host-associated > Plants > Roots > Rhizosphere > Soil | place: USA: Michigan...
ACGATCGCGTGCGCGCGCAACGTGGTCGCGTCCCTGAAGCGGTTGAAGGCGTCATGGCGGACGGCGATGTCAGTGGTGAGCAGCGTGCCCCATTCACCGATCCATTCGCCGACAAAGGTGGTGCGGGCGCGGCTGTAATCGACATCGCCGAAGCCGCCGAACTGCTTGTCGCGGGTCTTGTACTGCTCGTCTTCATATTCGGCCCGCGCGATCAATGCCTGATGCGTGCCCGCCATGCTGAAGCGATGCGTCAATTGTCCGGCGAAATTGGCACGGGTGCCGATGCTGTCGTTGGTGTGCACGTCCGCGTCGTAATTGCGGTTGGTGCTGTCAAGATAAAGGCCCTGAACGAGCCCGGACCATGGCGCGTCGTCGGGCAGGCCAAGCCTGACCCAGCTTCGGACGGCATAGGTTTCGGCAGTGGAATTCTCAGCCGTGTCGGCGCGCACAAAGAAGGGGGGAGGCGTGCCGTCGAAATCGGCATGATGATGGATGTAGCGGCCGACGACGCCGATCTCGCCGTCAGTGCCGGGGCGGGCGACCAGCTTGAGGCTGCCGGAGTAATTTTTGAAGCCGTCCTTGTCGCCAAGCCCGCCGCCAAGCACGTCGATCCCGTCGGCACGCGCGAAGGAGCCCGACGCCGAGACGCCGACCCTCTCACCGCCCGATACGATCGAAGCCGAGCCGCGCGCGAAATTGTCGCTGCCATATTCAGCCGTCGCGGCGGCGCGCAAGGCCCCGAACGGATCAGGGGTGTTGAGCGAGACGACGCCGCCCAGCGCCTCCGAACCAAAGAGTGCGGAGGCCGGCCCCCGTATCACCTCGATCCGGCCCAGCCCATCGGCGGGAAAGGTCTCGAAGCGGGGCTGATCGTCCGACGCGATGTCGTTGAACGAAATGCCGTCTACCAGCAGCTTGGTATGGTTAGCCTCGCCGCCGCGGATGCGGATCTGAGTCAGAGAACCAATCCCGCCCGCCGTGGACACCGAGACGCCCGGCGCCAGCCTGACGATATCGAGCGCGAACGGGACCGACAGCGCCTCGATCTGTTTCTCATCGAACACCGTGATCGAGGCGGGCGCATCGGCTTCGGAAACGGGAACCAGGGCAGCGGTGACGATGATCTCGGTGCTTGCGACCGGGCTGGTCGCGAGCGCCGAGGCACTGGCAAGCAATAGGGAAATGGACATTCTTGAGCCTCCTGTAACGACATGAATGTCGCCACGGAGGTCCGGCATGGACCATTCCACGCCTTTCCACGCGCTGACGGCTGGACCCGGCCGGGCGCGGACGACGGCGAGGGCAGGTTCCTGACTGAACGGCATGACTGCCGTCTCACAGTTGCGGGCACAGCGCCGGATTTCCGCCGGCTTCCCTTTCAACCGCTCCCCCGCCTTTCCAGCGTGAGCGGCACCTTCGCTGCGCGGCCGTTATGATCGCGTTCCGGCCTTGTCAAGCGAGGCCCAAATCTGTAGAGCGCCGCCTTCATCTCCCCCGGCTGGTCGGAAACCAGCCATTTCTGGAGCAGAGACCCGTGAAGAAAGACGTTCATCCCGATTATCACATGATCAAGGTGCAGATGACCGACGGCACCGTGTTCGAGACCCGCTCGACCTGGGGCTCGGAGGGCGACACGCTTCAGCTCGACATCGATCCGCTCGCCCATCCGGCCTGGACCGGCGGGCGCGGCCAGATGCTCGATGCCGGTGGCCAGGTTGCGCGCTTCAACAAGCGCTTTGGTGGGCTCAGCCTCACCAAGAAGTGAGCGTATCGGGCGGCCAACTGCCCGTTCCGTCAATTTTCTTCATGATTCAGGCACGCTTCCGCACCGGAAATGTGACCAAAAATTAACCTTATCCGTCTTAATTGGGCTCGCGAACGACAGGCGAGCCCAATGGCTTTTTACTACAATCGACAGATACCCGCCCCGGCGCTGCGCGATCTCGCGTGGTTTGCTGCTGCGGGCGCTCTGTTCGGCTTGCTCGCCTATGTCGGGATCGCGCTGACGCGCGAACATAGCCGCGTTGCTGCGCTCTGGCTTCCCAACGCCGTTATGGCGGCGATCCTGCTCAGGAAAAGATCGGGCGGCGACTTCGGCTATCTCGCAGCGGCCTTTCTCGGCAATGTGACGGCCAATCTTGTCGTGGGCGACCCGCTGGATCGCGCGGCAGGGCTCAGCGTCTGCAACAGCCTTGAGATCATATTGGTCGTCAATCTGGTCCGGCACTATTGCGACGCGCGTCCGGACATGATGAACCTGCGTCATTTGATGATCTTCTCGGCGATAGGCGGCATCGTCGGGCCGATTATTTCCGCCGTGGTGGCGTTGAGCGTCCTCACCTGGCCAAGCTGGGCGCTGGATTTCAACCTGTTGATAAGCTGGGTGGTGGCCGACAGCCTTGGCATGCTGATCGTCGCACCCGTGATCATGGTCTTCACCGATGCGTGGCGGGATCACAGCTATAGCCGTGGCCGTTCATTGACGGATTGGATCCTGATCCTTGCCGCCGGCGCCGTAATCGCGGGATTGCCCTTTTCCAACTCCCCGATTCCAGCCTTCTTTTTTGCCGGCCCGTTCGTGATCCTGGCGGCGTTCCGGCTCGGCGGGGTCGGCACGGCGCTGGCGGTCGTCCTGGTGTCCGTGGTGGCGACCACCGCGAATGCCACGGGCCACGGCATGATCCGTTTTCTTCATACTGACTTGTTCGACAAGCTGCTCATTCTCCAGGGCTTTCTGGTCGCCATCTTCGGAATGAGCCTGCCGGTCGCCGCCGCGCTTGAGGGGCGCGACCGGCTGCGCGACGAACTCGAACGCGCACGCAAGCAGGCCGAAGATGCCGATCGCGCCAAATCCACCTTCCTGGCCAATATGAGCCATGAAATCCGCACGCCGATGAATGGCGTGATGGGTTTCACTGAATTGCTGCTTGCCAGCGAGCTCGACGAATCCCAACGCCGCCACGTCCAGCTGATCGCCGATTCAGGCAGCGCGATGATGCAGCTGCTCGGCGATATCCTGGATATTTCGCGCATCGAAGCCGGTGAAATCCGGATAGCGCGCGAGCCGGTTGACCTTGCCCAAACGCTGGACGCCTGTGTGAAGCTCATGACGCCGATGGCGGAGCAGAAGGGCATTCTGCTAAGGCTGCTGCTTGAGCGGAACTTGCCTTCCACCATCCATGGAGATGGACTGCGAATTTCCCAGATCGTGCTCAACCTGCTCGGCAACGCGCTGAAGTTCACGGATAAGGGTTCGGTGACTGTGAGTGCCGCCGTTCTGATGGCAAACGGCACCTATTCAATCGAGCTGGCGGTCACCGACACCGGCATCGGCATCAGTCCCGAGCACCGGACGCGAATCTTCGAGCAGTTCGTTCAGGTCCGCCGACCGGAGATGGCGAGCCAAAGCGGCGCTGGGCTTGGCCTCGCCATCAGCAATCATCTCGCGCGGCTCATGGGTGGCGAGATCAGCCTCGAGAGCGAGCCGGGCAGGGGATCGACCTTTTGGGTAAGAATACCCCTGTCGATTCCGGCATCGCCAAGCCGGGATCGGCTCCAAACCGCGCCCTTGCAGCTGTTGGAGAACGATCGGAAAGCCGCGCGGATATTGGTCGCCGAAGATAATGGCATAAACCGGGCGCTGCTCGAAGCGATGCTGACTACGCTTGGCCATGAGCCGCAAATCGTGCGCGACGGGCAGGAGGCGGTCCTCGCCGCGACCCATGCGTCCACGCCCTTCGATCTTGTGCTGATGGACCTTCGCATGCCGGAGTTTGGCGGCATCGAGGCATGCCGCGCGATCCGCCGCGCTATCCCCGCGCAGAGCTTGCCGATCATCGCCATGACCGCCAACGCCTATAAGGAGGACGCGCAGGAATGTCTTGCGGCGGGCATGCAGGAGCATCTGGTCAAGCCGGTAACGATGCCACAGCTGGACGCCGTTATCCGACGCTGGACCGGAAAGGCCGCCGTTTCCGGCGGACTGGTGGCGCCCGCGCCCGATATCGCGCTCCAGGCCAAATATCGGGCACGCAAGGCCGAGACCCTGCACCGGCTCGACCGTCTCGTCCGCGAGGGGCGGCTGACCGGCGCGGCAAGCGAGGAACTGGCGATGATCGCCCATAAGCTCGCGGGTGTTGCCGCGCTGTTCGGCGAGGCGGGTATCGGCGAGGATGCCCGCAAGGTGGTTGAAACCCTGGAAGCGGCGCCCGAGACGGGAGATGCGGCCGCCATGAACATGCTCAAGGCCCTCCGCAATTCCATGGTCGGCGGCTGACCCACGTTTCGGGTTTGTTAAATCGTTGCGTCTAAATCCGTCTCAGCAAGGAGATCGGGTCGTGGCAGGGATTGTGATCGTTGAAGACGATGAAATCGTGGGCGCCATGGTGGGAGACTCGCTGGCAACGCGCGGCCACTGCGTTGAACTGGTCACGAGCGGGGACGATGCTCTCGAAACCATTCGGGAATGCCATCCGGACCTGATTGTGCTCGATTGCGCACTGCCTGGGAAATCAGGCTTGCTGGTGCTCAAGGATCTCCGGGAGTCGGCGACGTTCCAATCGACACCGGTGCTGGTGATGAGCGCGCGGCGTAGCGACTGGTACGTCAATCTCGCGCTAAACGAAGGCGCCGACGACTATGTCAAGAAGCCGTTCCACCCGGCTGAGATCGTGCAGCGCATCGAAACGCTGCTGGGTCGGGCGAGCTACGCCTTCTAGGCTGCCGCTCAAGCAAAATCCCGCGCAAGTTCAGCGCGGATGTCACCGCCCAGCACCGTCATATGGGCATAGCGATCGTCATCGCAGCCCAGCAGCACCTGATCCACGCCGCTGCGAAATGCTTCCACCTGGGTCGCTGTCAGGGCGAAGCGCAGGAAGTGGACGGAGGATGTCTTGCCGTCCTCGCGGCTGCGCTCGACGTCGGACTCAGGCGTCCCAAACACCCGATCCTGACCTATCTGAAGATAGAAGCTGTCTTCGACATCGCCGAGATTGCCGAGCACTTTGGCTCGGCGTACCGGATCATCGATCTCGAACATGACCGTCGCGACCAGTTCGCTGCCCTGTGGGATCAGCGGGTTATAGGCGGCAAGCTCGTCCGCCATCTGCGCGGCACCGCCCTTCTCGATCAGGAGCATCTCCTGGATCTGAAACAGCATCGTGTCGAAATTCTCGAAATAGAAGGTGCAATAGGGGCCGAGCGCGATCCGCCTCAGCTTCTTGATCGGCAGCAACGCCGCGCGCCGGTCCTTGCGCAGCAACGCGAATTCGGCGTCGGGGATCAGGTCATCAGGCGTAACTTCACGAATCTGGGCGGGCATGGTGATACTCGGGGTTACAGGCCGTAGGCTTTGGCCATGATTTCGATCGGATGGGCCTGACGCGGCGCGCCGCCAGTCTCGACCTCGGCCGAGACGAGTTGACCCAGATGCTTGCAGGCGAGCGGGCAATCCGAACACAAAGTGTCGTTGCCCTTGGTCTTGATCTGGCGCGCGGTGGGCTTGCCCACCTTGTTGGCGACCGGATGGGTATCCTTCATCACCCCGAAGGTGCCGCCATGGCCGGAGCAGCGTTCGATCAGGTCGACCTTCGCTTCCGGGATCAGACGCAGCATCTGGGCCGATTTGGTTCCCATGTTCTGCGCACGGGCATGACAGGCATGATGAAGCGTAATCCCGCCTTCAAGCGGCAACAGGCCGTCGGCCAGCCCATGATCGCGCGACAGCTCGACGACATATTCGCTGATGTCGCGCGTCGCCGCCGCCAGACGTTTGACGTCCTCGTTTTCGGGCAGGATCAGCGGCCATTCGAACTTGAGCATCAGCCCGCAGCTCGCGGTCAGCGCGACGATGTCATAGCCCTGATCGACGAGCGGCAGCAGCGCGGCGGTCACTTGTTCGGCGCGCTGCGCCACCTCGGCGATATCACCCGCCTCAAGCTGGGGCATCCCGCAGCAAACGGGATAGGCGACCTTTGTCTCAACACCCTGCCTGGCGAGTACAGCAGCGGCGGCCACAGCAGTATCGGGGTTGTTATAATCGACAAAGCAGGTCGCATAGAGCGCGGCCTTGCGCTTACCGAATGCCGGGCCATCAGGGTTCGGGTGGGGCGGGGTGTTGAGCAGCGACGTGGCCGTCTTGCTGTGGAACTTGGGTAGGATCGCGTCGCGATCGATCCCCGCGACGGATTCCATCACTGCCCGGACGGGCTTGTTTTCGAGTTTTGTGGCCCAGTTGGCGAGACCCGCGACCGGCCGCGCCAGCTTTCCGTTGCGATCGGTTTCGCCAAGTTGCTCGCGGACGAACTGACCGCCCTTCGCCTTCCGCTCGGCAGCGCGGTATCGCAGGATCAGGTGTGGGAAATCGACGTTCCACTCATGCGGCGGCACATAAGGGCATTTGGTCATGAAGCACATGTCGCAAAGCGTGCAGGCTTCGTCGACCTTGGCATAATCCGCCTTGGCGACGCCATCGACCTCACCGGTCGGCCCTTCATCGACGAGATCGAACAGGCGCGGGAAGCTGTCGCACAGATTGAAGCAGCGCCGACATCCGTGACAGATGTCGAACACCCGCTCCATCTCGGCTTCGACCGCCGCGATGTCGTAGAATTCGGGATCGCGCCAGGCGATCGGGTGCCGGAAGGGCGCCTCGAGGCTGCCCTCCCGGTTACCCTCTTTCGGGGGCGTGTCGTTCACGCGTCAGCGGACGCGATCAGCCGAGCGTGTCGAGCGCGCGCTGGAAGCGGCCGGCATGGCTGCGCTCGGCCTTGGCCAGCGTTTCGAACCAGTCGGCGATTTCCTCATGGCCTTCCTCGCGGGCGGTGCGGGCCATGCCGGGATACATGTCGGTATATTCGTGGGTCTCGCCCGCGATCGCCGCCTTGAGATTAAGCCCGGTCTCGCCGATCGGCAGACCGGTAGCCGGATCACCGACCGTTTCCATGAACTCGAGATGGCCATGGGCATGGCCGGTTTCGCCCTCGGCGGTCGAGCGGAACACGGCCGCGACATCGTTATAGCCTTCGATGTCGGCCTTCTGCGCGAAATAGAGGTAGCGACGGTTTGCCTGGCTCTCGCCGGCGAAGGCCGCCTTCAGATTGTCGAGTGTTTTGCTGTCTGCGAGCGACATGATGGTCTCCTAACGATGCTCTGCTCATGCGAATGGCCAAGAATGAGCCATTTCCCGACCAGATTAGCCAGCCGTCGCGCTCTCGTCTAATCGATTCATTTCATGCGCGTCATTGAGTGGCCCGTTCACGGCTTTACAGCGCAGGACGGTCGCTGGGCTCGCCCGCGACGATGTCGGGATGGATATGCCAGCGGCCCGACCCGTCCAGCGAGATATGCGCAATGTGGCCATCCTCGGTATCCCGGCCCATGCGTTTGCGAAACAGCCCATGCTTGCGGGTAATCCCGGCGAAGAAATGCCAGTCACGCGCCCGGGAGGCTTCCGGCGAAAAAACGGACAATCCTAGTCCTGAGCTTCGCACATCCGCCGCCCCGGCGATGGTGGGACCAATGTCGATCAGTTGGGTACGAGCGGGAGATATCCGCAATGGTCCAAGGGCCGCGTTCGGCCGCTTGACGACCAACAGCGTTTGCGATCGCTCCATCAATGCGTCGGCGCCGAAGCTGTCCTGCATCGCATCGAGTTTTTGTCGGACCGTTTCCGGCAGCGGCACATGCTCGGGAGGCAGGTTGGACTCATCGGAATGGAAGCCATGGTCGCCCTGGAAGATGATCATCGCGCCGTCGAATTTGCCGAGCGCGCGCAGGCGATCGACCACCCGCCGCATCATCGTCAGTGCGCAGTCGGCCTGTGACGTGTAGCTCGCCCGACCCTTGCCGACCTTCTGGCAGCGGCCGTCACGCAAATAAGGCGGGTGCGGCACCATGATATGGAAATAGACATATTGTCCGCGTGCCGGCCGTTCGGCCTCATCCTCCAGAAAACGGTCGAGCATCGCCGCGTCCTGCTTGTAACGGTTGTAGGCTGTCCATGGCATTGCCTTCCGCGTGAACCACAAAACGGCCTGCCGCGTTCCGATCGGGCTAGCGCGCACGAGGCTTGCCTGCAGGAGCAGCCGCGAGCCATCGCCGTCGTGCCGTGCCCGGCCGAGATCCTGCGCCGTCACGGCCGCGTCGCTATGCGCGTACCACCAGAAGCGATTGCGGTCGGGCGTATAGGTGGTGACGGAATAACCCGCGTCCTGAAGTGCTTTCCGGAAGCCACCTTCACGGGCGCGTGCCTGGAAATCGCGGAAGGCGCCGCCTTGGAAAAAGCTGCTCGTAAACATACTCGGCAACGAAGCGTCGGTCGCGAAATAATTGGCACGGTTGTCAGGGAAAAAGGTGAAGCCCGCCAACATCGGCTTGGCTGCGCGGAGACGCTCCCCCGTGAGCACCCGCGAACTGAATCCGTCGAAGATGAAATGATAGATATTGGGCTTGTCGACGGCAGGTTTGGAGCGCTGCCCTGGCGGTACTGCGTGGGCCGGATTCAGGAGGAGCAGCGCTGCACTTCCCGCCAGTAACGCGACGCTCGTCAAGGCGCCCGCCAAGATCAGCGGCCGGGCATGGCGTCGAACCGCGACGATCACCGCCATGACGATCACCAATTGCAGCGCTGCCATCACAAGGGATGTTCGCACGGTCGTGTCACTGTCGAAAGGCATCCAGTCCGATCCCGGAAGCAGCGCGGCGGTCAGGAAAACCAATCCGATCGCCGATAAAATGGCCGATCCACGCGATCCGCCTGCCAGCATCGCAAGCGGCAAGGCCGTGAGCAGGCCGATCCCCATGGGCAGCGACAACGCGCCGGGCTGCAATTCGAATTCGGCGGCGTGAGTGGCGTGAACCCACGTTGGGATGGCCACGAAGAGCACGATCGCCGGAAGAGCAGCAGCTGTCCGCGCGATGCCTCGCGGCATCGACGGGGCGGCGCTGGGCTCCTCTCCAGTCAAGTCTGCCCTCCTTGCGTGGATCGTTTCGGCCCCAAACGCATCGGGCGCCGCCTAGTTTCGCAGGGCCTGCAACCAGGCGGGCCGGCTTGGCCGTGGAGCCTCGGGAGCGTCGAGATCATAGCCCAGCGCCGCGAGGTCGATTTCCATCCGATCCGCCAATCGTCGGTTGGGTTCGGAGAACCGGTATCGCAGCCAGGCAACCGCATCGGCGCCGAAGAGAGTTTCGGGAGAGGGGCGCTTGCCGAACAGGGCTAACCGGTTGAACCCGGCCAGCAGGTACTTGCGGGCCGCATACCAATAGGGGATGTGCAGGATCACCCGCTTGTCCGCAACCGATCGCTCGGTGAACAGGTTGAGCACGCGGGCGATCGGCAGCAGCCCGTACCGGTAGGAAGCATTGACCGGCAAGCCGGCGCGATCCGGGCCGCCCAGAATATCCAGTTCCGGCTTGAAACGCGTTAGAAAGCCCGTCGAATCCAGCGCGAATTGCTCATAGGCGAAGACGTGCACATTCTCTCGCCCGAACAAACTGTCATAGTGGGCGATCAGTCCGGTGGCGTCCAGCTGCGCGGCTTCGAAACGCGGCGTCTTGAAGGGGCGAACCTTGGAAAGGTGCCGATACTGTTCGGGGAAAAGATAGCGGCGGGGCGATCCGGTGCCGCCCTCGCGCACATATTGTTGATAGCAGGCGGCCGCGAAGGAGACCGGCTCGCGCACGAAGATCACGATCCGGGCCTCGGGCGCCATCATATGGAGCCGTTCCGCCAGCCGGCGCGCGAGGAAGCCGCTGATCAGCCCGCCATTGTGGAGAACGCCCGAAAGATCCTCGTCACAGATCAGGTAGGGCAGGGACTGATCGTCCAATCCCAGCGCCCTGCGCGCAGCCGCCGAATCGAAGCCAAAGGCCGCCGTCAGCAGGGCCCGCCGCACGGCGAGGCGATCGATCCAGCGATGACTGGTGACGAACGGATAGAAGCACGCCTGGAACCAGCTCGACGCGGTCTTGTGCAATCCTACATGGATGATCGGCCGAGCGCTCACAACAGCCGCATCCTTCTCGCCGAACCGCCGAACGCTTCACGGTCGGAACGGCTGAGGCCCAGGCGCAGGCCAGTCCATATCGCTGGCGGCAGTAGCAAGGCAACGACGATCAAAGCCGGCCAATGGCCCAGCGGTGACGTGATGACGTCGACGACAGCGAACAGCATCGCCCAAGCCAAGCCGACCAGCACACCCACGGCCAGACGTGGCGATAACGCATCGAGCCGGTTGGCGGTCCGAAGCTGGACCAACGCCAGAAGAGCCGGCACCAGCACACCCGCCGAGACCGCGAGCGCCATGCCCAGCCCGCCATAAGGCCGCACCAGCAGCACCGAAAGCAGCAGCCAGGCCGCCAGGCCCGACAAGGCGTTGATCAGCAGCCAGCGACGATGGCCGAGAATGTCGAGCACCGGCCCTGCCGGCCCGACTATCGCCTCGATCGTCCGCGCGGCCAGCAGCACGATCAGCATCGGCAGCGCCAGCTGTGCGCCAGGCGCGAACAGGGACAGCATGTCATCGCCCAGCACCATCATCGCCGCGCCGATCGGCAACACCAGCGTGGCCGACAGCCGGGTCGCGAACGCATATAGCGGCTGGATGACGGCGACATCATGCCGCGCCTGTGCCGCCGCGAGCGGCGCTGTCACATAAGTGAAGGTCTGGCGGACGATCTGGGGAATGCCCGATAGCTTGCGGGCGATCCCGTAAAGCCCTGCGGCGGTGGCACCCGAAGCGCCCGGCAGCATCGCGTTGAGCAGCACGGGCGGCAGGTCGCCCAGCGCGCGTCTGATGACATTGCCCGGCAGCAGCGCGAAACCATAGCCAAGCAGCATATGCGCTTCGTCGCGCCGCAAGGGCGCCCGCCATAACAGCCCGAGATCATAATAACGCCCGATCAGGCGCAGCGCGAGCCCGGCGGTGACCGCCAGGGAGGCTACATGCGCCGCGAACAGGCCGGGCAGGCCAAAGCCCATGAGATAGGCGAGACCAACCAATCCCAGCCTCAGCAGCTGTTCCCAGAAAATTCTCAGCCGCACCTCGGGCCCGAATGCGTGACGCGCGCGGACCGCCGCCGTCGCGACTTCGATCAATGTCCACAAGGGCAGCGCCCAGGCGAACAACGCGATCGACAGCGCGAGTTGCGGGCGATCCTGTGGCGCGGCATTGAGAAGCCCGCTCAACGGCCCGGCCAGCACGCTTGCCGCAAGAGCGACGGCCGTGGCCGGAACCACGCTAATGAACAGCGCGAGTTTTACGAACGCATGGGCCTGTGCTTCGTCCTTCGCCCTCGGCACCACGCGTTGCAGGACTGAAGTGAAGGCGAGGTCCAATATGTTCTCGGCGAAATTCACCACGGACCAGGCGACGACATAGATCCCGTAGCCGGCGATGCCGAACAACCAGGTGTAAACGGGCTGGGAAACGACTTCGATCGCAGCGCCCAGCCGCGACAGTGCCACCGTGGCGGCGCCGCCGGCGATGTCCCGCTTGGCTACCGGAGCGGCTCCGGCATTGGTGGTCACCATCACGGGCACCCGCGCGCCGGCGATAGGAAATGTACGAAAGAGCTCTGCCGGTTCATCTCGATCTTACCGGACCCGAAACGAACAAGTTGCGTTCCGGGTCCGTCAGATGATCAGAATGGGCAGCGGCCCTTGTTCAGTCGCCGCGATGCCAACCACCCCTCCGCCTGGGTGCGTCACCGCTGGGAGCCGGGTTTGGCGCCTGTTCGTAAGAACGTTGCGGGCGGGGCGGGGCGGCGGTGTCTGAATCGTTCCGCCGATGCCAGGTCCGCGATTGGTCGCCCGTCCTGTTTTCGTTCCAGCGATGTCCAGTGCGCATGTCAGGCTGCCACGGACGTGTAGCGGGTCCATGCCAGTTGCCGCCGGAATGCTCGCGGCGATGCTGCCAATAATCGCGCTGCCGGTCGGTCCAGCGGTGCCGGGTGCCGCGGCGGTCGTAAAGCCAATAGCCATTTCCGGGGTAATAATAACCGTCATACCATCCGAACGGCGCATACGGCCCGCAGCCATAGCAATCGTCGTAATAATAGCCGCCGCCATAGCCGA
>Ga0157380_10002683_pt1 | contig 12072 bp, 11 predicted proteins | sample S35metaG_FD_119757 | JGI IMG/M metagenome (GOLD analysis project Ga0157380, IMG submission 119757) | Switchgrass rhizosphere microbial communities from Kellogg Biological Station, Michigan, USA - S3-5 metaG | ecosystem: Host-associated > Plants > Roots > Rhizosphere > Soil | place: USA...
GGCCGCGAGCTTGCGGGCGTGGTGACCGCCGACCTGGACCTGGCCTGGGTGCGCGACGTGGCCAGGCGCGTGACGCTGGGTCCCACCGGCGTGGGTTGGCTCACCTCGCCTCCGGCCTCACGGACTTTCGTGGCGACCCTCGGGGAAACCTCGCGGCGAATCGCAAGCGACGAGACGGGCGACGAGACCAGGCTGCGCGAACACGCCGAGCGCATGTTGTCGGCGCACGAGGATTTCTCGTTGCTGGCCGATGGACTCGCACACCAGCCCACCTACGTCTCGGTGCGCGTGCTCGAGACGCTGGGATGGAGATTGACGGTCGCCGTTCCCCAGCACGAACTGCTGACCGAGGCGCGCCGGCACCTGCGCCAGCAACTGTGGTCCGGCGCCGCCGGTTTCCTGTTGCTGATCCTGGCGATTTCCTTCGTCGCCGCACGGGTCTCGCGGCCGATCCACAGCCTCGCAGTGGCGGTGGGGCGCGCGGAGGAGGGCCACCTCGAGTTCGATCTGCCGGCGCCTTCCACCCGCGACGAGACCGGCGTGCTGACGGCGGCGCTGAGTCGACTGCGCGATTCACTCAAGCGGCACGTGGAATTGCGCGCCGAAACGCTGGCGGCAGAATCCCGGCTGGGGCATGAGCTGCAGATCGCGGCGCGCATCCAGCAATCCATGCTGCCGCACGGCGCCGCGGCGCAGACGCCCGAGGGAACGCGCGTGGCGGCGGCACTGGTGCCTGCCAAGGAGGTCGGCGGCGATTTCTACGACTACTTCGTCCTGCGCGACGGCCGGTTGCTGTTCGCGGTCGGTGACGTCTCCGACAAGGGCATTCCGGCGGCGCTGTTCATGGCCCGCCTGTCGGGTTTGCTGAGAGTGCTGGGCAACGCCGGATCTCCACCCGAACAATTGCTGGCGGAGCTCAATGCGCGGATCGTCGATGGTAACGACGCGTGCATGTTTGCGACCCTGGGCTGCGGCTTGCTCAATCCCGGCACCGGCCGGCTGCAATATGCGAGCGCCGGGCACGATCCGCCGTTGTTGCGGCGCGCGGATGGCGTGGTCCTGGCGCTGCCGGTGGAAAACGGGCCTGCAGTTGGTATCGACGCGGGTGTGGAATATCGTCTGGCCGAGAGTTACCTGGCGCCCGGGGATACCTTGGTGCTGTACACCGATGGAGTGAGCGAAGTGGAAACCGGCGACGGCGAACAGTTCGGCGCGGCACGTCTCGCCGAACTGATCCGCAGCGACAGCGGCGATCCGCAATCATTGGTGCGGCACATCGCCGACATGGCGACTCAGTACGCCGCGGATTCGCAGGTGGTTGACGATCTCACGGTGCTCGCCGTGAGCTTGCAGCCGGCCATGGTCGAAGGCTGGATCGACACACGCGGCGAACACTGGCGCATCCGTCCCGCGGCCACCGTGGTCGGCATCCAGCAGGCGCAGCGCTGGCTGCGCGCCGCGCTGCTGGCGCGCGCCGTGCCGGCCGAGCGCATTGCCGACACGGAACTGATCGCGGAAGAAGTGCTCACCAACATCGCACGCAACAATGCCGCACGCGTCCGCGAGCTGCGCCTGTCGATCGAATGCACGCTGTCAGCGGCGGGCATCGCGCTCGAATTCCGCGACGACGGCGTGGCCTTCGATCCCTTCGCGCGCACGGCGCCACGGCTCGACGCCGATATCACGGACCGCGAGGTGGGCGGCCTCGGCATCCATCTCGTCCAGCAGGTCGCCGACGAATCCGCCTATGCATTCGTCGACGGGCACAACGTGCTGAACATCTTCCTGAAGTTTTCGCCGACCCCACACGGAGCGACTGCATGAGTCTCAAGATCCACCTGCAGGAATCGAACACGCCGACCCTCTCGCTGGAAGGACGGCTCGACACCCACACGGCTCCCAATCTCGACAAGATCCTGGACGGCGTCCTGGCGCGCAAGGGCATCCAGCGCATGGTGTTCGACCTCGGCAAGCTCGAATACCTGAGCAGTGCCGGGATCCGCTGTTTCGTGCGCGCGCGCAAGGCACTGGAGCCCGCCGGCGGCAAGGTGGCCATCGTGAATCCGCAGCCCGCGGTGCAGAAGGTGCTCGAGATCGTGAAAGCCATTCCCGAAGGGGGCATCTTCCGCAGCATCGCCGAGCTGGACGCCTACCTGGACGAGATGCAACGCAAGGTGCGCGAAGGGGAGTGAAGAAAGAAGAGGCACTTCAGCGCGCCGGCATGAAGCGGCTGTTCTGCAGCAGTCCCGCCGAGATCAATGACACGAGGATGCCCACCGGGAAAATCTCCAGGAAGGTCATCGGAAAGCGGAACAGGGGATTGGCATACATCTGAGTGAAGCTGGCGGCGTCGGCGGCCGCCTTGGCTTCGTCCGCGCCGGCGGCCTTCGCCTGCGCCATGACCACCTTCGCGTAGAACGCAGAGAAGTCGAACTTCATGAAGGCCATGCAGATCTCCCACGACAGGGCGTAAATGAGGCCCGCCACGGCGCTGATTCCCAGGCCGACCAGCAGCGCCGGTCCGAACTTGATGACGCCGCCCAATGCCTTGTCGCGGTATTGCTTGATGCCGACGAACACCATGCTCAGCGCCACCAGCATGACGGCGTAGGTGAGCACCGTCATGTGCGGCGACAGGTTGGCGTCGGCCGGCAGGCTCTGGAAATAGGCCTGCATGGGTACGGCGACGATGAGACCGGCGATGATTCCGTTTCGAACGATGACTGACTTCATGGAACACCCTGTTTGGCGATGAGGTGGGGCGCATGAGAACGCCTCGGTACCCCTCGCAACAATCGTATGAATGGGTGATCTGGATGAAATCACCCAAAAACGGCACCGATCAGCGAATGACCCCCAGCTCGCGCGCCCTGAGGATGGCCTCGGTGCGGCGTTTCACCCCCAGCTTTTCGAACAGGTTACCGAGGTGAGTCTTGACCGTGTTGGGTGAAACCTCGAGCTGCCGGGCGATTTCCTTGTTGGACTGGCCGGCCGCCACCAGGGCCAATACCTCGATCTCGCGTTCGCTCAGGCCCAGGCTCTCCTGGGCCTTGCGATTGAATTCAAAGGGTTCGGGTGCGGCCGGGCGCCGCAGCCGCAGCGCCACCCAGGCGCCCAACGCCATGAAGGCCACCGCCACGATGCCGAGGTACACCTCGAGCGGGTGCGTACGCACCAGCATGGCGTATTGCAGCCATTGCAGTCCGAACGCGCCCAGCGCCAGGACCGCGCCATAGATGAGTACCGTGCGGAAAATGGGGACATTCCTCATTTCGTTGTAACAATCTTATTCGCTGACGGCTTACCGGAGGGCCCATCATCGATTGTTACAACGAAATGAGGAATGTCCCCATTTCTTAGTCGTAGAACTCTGGCGCTTTGCGCAGCTTCGCGTGGGTCGGCGGGTCGTGCTGGATCCACATCTGCGCCCCGGTCTCCTTGAGGAATGCCTCGGTTTTCACGCGCGTGGCCCGGGTCATGGCGGCATCGAAGTCGAAGGTGGGCACGCGGTCCAGAGTGCGTTCCTCGGGCAGGTGGTAAAGATCACCTTCGAGCAGCAGCGGTCCGAAGTTCCTGAGCCTCAGGAACAACATCTGGTGGCCGGGCGTATGGCCGGGCGCGGTCTTGACGATGACCGTGCCGTCGCCGAACACGTCGTGGTCGGCATTGTTGAGCGTGATGCGCTTCGAGTCCTTCAGCTTGTCGTAACTGGCGCTGTCGCGGATGGCGAAATCCTTGTCGCCGAACATGGCGTCGTATTCGGCCTGTTGCACGATCCAGGTGGAGCCGGCGAACAGGTTTGCGTTGGCCGTATGGTCCAGGTGGTAGTGCGACATCGCGATGTAGTCGATGTCGCTCACCTTGACCCCCAGCGCCTCGAGCTGCGGCACCAGCTTGCGCCTGGCCTTGAGCAGGTCCTGCACCACCACCTCGGTGCCATCATCCGGAATCTGTGCATCGGGGACCTGGCCCACGTCCCAGATCAGGTTGCCCTTGGGATGCACGACCAGGTAACAAGGCGTCACGAAGCTGGCGTCGCCGGCGATCTCTTCTTTCTTGAGCCCGAACAGAGTCGGGTCCATGGGCTTGATGTCGCCGCAATCGAGGATGTAGAGACGCGGTCCCGTGGCAGCGGGCTTGTCCGCACAGCTCACGGTCAATGCCGCCGCCACCAGCAGCGCAGCCAGGTTCCTGACGTTCATCGGCCACCTCCCTGCACGCATGTTAGCCACGCGGCGGGAAGCGGCCTCAACCGACGGTGAACCGCGTCACTAACTACCCCTGCGCAGGGTACCGTCCTACAGGCGGGGGTGGCCTAGGCCAGTCACCGGGAACGGCCGGGATGACTATGTTGTGAAGATCGCGCGGCCCTGCCGGCGCGCCCCACGAGGGTGGATCCCCATGCGCACTCATCATTTTTTCCTCCTGCCGGCCGCGGCCGTCCTGGTCCTGGGCGCCTGCACGGCCTGCAGCGTCGGCCCGACCGAACGCGGCCCCGAAATTTCACCGCAGGCGTCGGTCGGCCCCAATCCGACTCTGCCGGCCCCGGAAAAAAAGAAAACCATTCCGGTGGTGCAGATCGCCGAGGCCAGGGGGTGGCCTCCCGGCATGAAACCCACCGCACCCGCGGGCGTACAGGTAAACGCGTTTGCCAGCGGCTTGCAGCACCCGCGCTGGGTGTACACGCTGCCGAACGGCGACGTGCTGGTCGCCGAAACCGCCGCACCCGAACGACCCGAGGACGGCAAGGGAATCCGCGGCGCCTTCATGAAGAAGTACATGGAGAAGGCGGGCTCGGTGGTGCCTTCCGCCAATCGCATCACCCTGCTGCGTGATGCCGACGGCGACGGCGTCGCGGAGGTGAAGACCCAGTTCCTGTCGGGATTGAACTCGCCGTTCGGCATGGCGCTGGTCGGCAATGATCTCTACGTCGCCAACACCGATGCCATCGTGAAGTTTCCGTACCAGGAAGGCGCGACGTCGATCACCGCGCAGGGTCAGAAGCTCACGGACCTTCCCGGCGGCGATCTCAACCACCACTGGACCAAGAACATCATCGCGAGCCGCGACGGCAGCAAGCTGTACGCCACGGTGGGCTCGAACAGCAACGTGGCCGAAAACGGCATGGCGGCCGAAGAGGGCCGCGCGGCCATCTGGGAAGTCGACGTCGCCAGCGGCGCGAAGCGCCTGTTCGCCACCGGCATTCGCAATCCCAATGGCATGGCCTGGGAGCCGCGCAGCGGCACCTTGTGGACGGTCGCGAACGAACGCGACGAACTCGGCGACGACCTCGTGCCCGACTATCTCACCTCGGTCAAAGAGGGCGGATTTTACGGCTGGCCCTACAGCTATTACGGACAGAATGTCGACGAACGCGTGCAGCCGCCGCGCCCTGACCTGGTGGCGAAGGCGATTCCGCCTGACTACGCGCTGGGCGCGCATGTCGCGGCGCTGGGCCTCGTCTATGCCGACGACGCGTCACTGACGCCGAACCTGCGCAAAGGCATGTTCATCGGCCAGCATGGCTCGTGGAATCGTTCGGTGCCGGCCGGATACAAGGTGGTGTTCGTACCCTTCGAGGGCGACAAACCTTCGGGCGCGCCGGTGGATGTACTCACGGGTTTCGTGAGCGACAAGGGTGAAGCCTGGGGTCGACCGGTGGGCGTGGCGTTGGACAAGCAGGGCGCCCTGCTGGTGGCCGACGATGTCGGCAACACCATCTGGCGCGCGGCGTCGCCGGAGAAACTCGCGTCGCGCTGAACTCGCAGGTTACTGGCCGGCGAGGGGCATGCTGCTGGCCCTGATCAGGTCCACCAGCGCCTGCGGCTCGAATTCGCGCCATTCGATGCCGAGGCAGGGATGTTCGGCCCGCACCACGCGCGCGCCGAGTTCGATGCGATCGTGGATGGTCTCGGAGCCAGCCAGCACTTCCACGCGCAGCGGCGTGAACGTCGGCAGCTCCGCCGCACATTCGATCAACGCTCCGCTGATGCTGAGATTGCGCATGCGGCCGGTCTCGACGCGCCCGGCGTCGAGCGACAGCCGCACCGGCAAGTCCACCTGGATCCGCGGTCCCCAACGACGCTCGGTACGAGCCTGTGTCGAATTCATGCCGGCAATTGTGGAGTATCCGGCGGCGATTCGCGATGCGGATCGGTACTTAGGGCGGGCGCCTACGGACCGAGCTTCGCAACCAGCGCGGGATCCGGAGTGCCGAGCCTGGTGCTGCTGGTCTGGATCACACCCTGCGGCGACAGCAGGGTGATGACGCTCGAATGATTGAACTCGCCGCCCGGCAGCTGGCGGTACTGCACGTTGAGCAGCGCGGCCAGGGTGCGCACGTCGGCGGAGTCGGCGCGCGCCAGCGTCCAGCGGCTGGTATCGACGCGACGGGTTTCGGCGAGGCGGTGCAGCGCCTCCGCGGTGTCGCGCCCGGGGTCGATCGAGATCATCAGCACGCGCAGGTTGGCGCGCGTGGCCGGATCGAGTTCCTTCTCCGTGGCCCGCAACGTGTCGATGATGAGCGGGCAGGCCGCCGGGCAGCTCGAGTAGAACAGGGTGATGAGCACCGGGTGGCCACGATGCACGTCGAGCCGGATGGCCCGGCCGTCCTGGTCGGTGAGCGCGGCCTGCAGCTGGTAGAGCGAGTCCGGCGGCAGGGCATTCGGCTCCGCGCCGAGTGATGCCGTCCCGATCAGCGCGAGCAATATTCCGAGGATACGTTTCATGGCCTGGGCTCGGGGCCGGTCACGCAGCGGAAGCCCATCGTGCCGGATGTGTAGTTAGCCTGCATGCTGGAAAGCGTCGCGATGCGCATGAGCATGGCGTAGTTGTCCTTCTGTTCCATGGTGAGTGCGCCGCTGCCGCAGAAGCGTTTCTCGTCCGGGTCGCCCTGTTCACGATTGTCGGCCGAGACCATCATCGAGCCGAGGTCGAGCACCCACTCCCAGACCACGCCGTGCACGTCGCGCACGCCGTAGAAGTTGGGTGCGGTGCTGCCGGAGTCTGGCAACGTGGCGCTGGCGGGGCGTGCGTACCACTCGAGGATGGCCTGGCGCCACTGCGGGTCGTCGCGCGCGTCGGGCACGGTGGCCGACGCCGCCGCCACGAATTCCCACTCGTACCAGGTCGGCAGGCGCGCGCCGCGCGCCTCGCAGTAGGCCTTGGCCGCGAACCAGCTCACCTGCGTCGCGGGCTGCGCCGCGAGGTTCTCGCCGGGCGTCGTGGCATTCGGCCAGTGCCTGAGATAACCGGCGTCGGCGAAAATCGGCGCGACGCGGTCACGCCGCCACTCGGGCCGGTCGGCCACGAATCGCGCGAAGTCCGCGTTGCTCACCGTGCGCCGATCCATCTGGAAGGCGCGCACCGTGGCCTCCTTGAGTTTCTCCGCCGGCGGCAGGATGGTGGCGAAGGTGCCACCCGGAATCGCGGCGCGCGGCGCTGCCGGCTGCGCGGCCCACGCGGTGTGCGCGCAGGCCGCGGCGACGACCAGGCAGACGACTTGCGCCGCGTGCCGCATCAGTGTGCCGCGCCTTCCGCGCGCTTGGTGTTGGCGCGCACCTTCTGCACGTCTTCCTTGCTGATCGCGCCGCCATCGTTGCCCCAGCTGTTGAGCACGTAGGTGAGGATGTTGGCGATCTCGTCGTCGTTGAGCTGGCTCATCGGCGGCATCACCGAGTTGTAGGTCTTGCCGTTCACGGTCACCTTGCCGGTGAGGCCGTTGAGGGCGACGTCGATGGCGTGCTTCGGATCCTTGAGCAGGTAGTCAGACTTCGCCAGCGGCGGGAACACGTCGGGAATGCCCTGGCCGCTGTCCTGGTGGCAGACCGAACAGGTGCCCTTGAACAGGGCTCCACCCGCCGCGATCTGCTGTTCCTTCGTGAGTTTGCCAGCCGCCTTGGCTTCGGCCGCCGCGGCGACGGGCGCAAGGTCTCCCACCTTGTCGCTCAGGTAGGACTCGTCGGCCTGCTTGCCCGAGTAGATGTCCGCACGTGCATCGCCGCTGACTTCCATGATGGCCAGTGCCCCCTTGTTGAAGGCGCGGAAGATGGAGTGGTCGACCATGATGTAGTTGCCCGGCACCTCCGTGTGGAACTCGACGATTGCCGCGCCGCCGGCCGGGATCAGCGTGGTCTGCACGTTTTCCTGCGGATGCGTGCCGCCCTCGGGCTGCACCTTGTCGAAGATCTCGCCGATGACGTGGAAGCTGGAAACCAGGTTCGGGCCGCCATTGCCGACGAACAGGCGGATGCGCTGGCCAGTCTTCGCCTTGAGCGAGTTCGGGCCGGTGAGCGCGGTCTCCGCGCCGTTGAACAACACGTAAGTCGGGTTCTCGTCGATGGCTTTCTGCATGTCGAAGGCCTGGACACCTTTTTCGCGGTATTTGCCGACGGTGTAGAAGTCGCCCTGCATCACGTAGAACTCATGGTCGACGGGCGCAAGACCTTCCGGCGGCTCGACCAGGATGAGACCGTACATGCCGTTTGCCACGTGCATTCCCACGGGCGCGGTCGCGCAGTGATAGACGTAGATGCCCTGGTTCAGCGCCTTGAAGGTGAACTGTGTTGCGTGGCCCGGCGCGGTGAAGCTCGAAGCCGCGCCGCCACCCGGACCGGTGACGCCGTGCAGGTCGATGTTGTGCGGCATCTTGCTGCCGGGATGGTTCTTGAGATGGAACTCGACGGTGTCGCCCTGGCGTACGCGGATGAAGCTGCCGGGCACCGTGCCGCCGAAGGTCCAGAAGGTGTACTTCACGCCCTCGGCGATCTCACGTTCGACTTCCTGCACTTCGAGCTCGACGATGACCTTGGCCGGCGCGGTGCGGCCGGTGGGCGGTGGCACGAGGGGGGGACTCGTGAGCACCGCTTTCACCGGCTCACCTTGCGGGGGACCGAAATCTCCTGATCGCGAACCACCGGTCTCGGCGGGGGCGCTGGTGGTAGCTGCCTGTTGGCCACAGGCCACGAGCAGCAGGGCGGCGGAAATCGCGATCCAGTTCTTCATGTTTTGCTCCCGGCGTTGTTCGCCTGGGTCCATTCTGCTGCCGCAGGCGGTGCGCAACCCTGATCCAGATCAGCCTTCGCGTCGATAGGCAATTGGCCGCATGAAGGCCGCGGGCGAGTACGGGATATTGCGTATATCCAGGAAGTGGCGAGCTAGCTAGTCGCCAGCCAGGTGAACGCGCCCAGCGGGTTGTGAGTGCGGGCGACGCTGGCGATGAACAGGTACACCAGCAGCGCTGCCGCAAGGCACCAGGCGCGCGCCTTGCGTGTACGCGCGCGTTTCAGCGCCAGCGTGCCTAACACGATGTACACCACCAGCAGCAACACCTTGACCGTGAGCCAGCCGTGCACGAACGGAACCTGGTGCAGGATGGTGGCCAGCATCAGCGCCGCGGTCAGCAGCACCGTGTCAATGGTGTAACTCAGGTAACGCAGCGGCGCGAACATCGGCCAGCTCGCGCCGGCGAGCACACCGGCCCCGCGCAACGCAAACAGGCCACCACTCGCGATCACCGCGGCGACATGCACCCACTTGATCTGAACGTAGAACTCAAAAATGGGGACATTCCTGATTTGCTAGCAAAAGGGGACGGACCTCATCCTGGCTGACCATCAGCCCTGGGAGTCAGGTAAATCCACCCTGAGCGCAGCACCCACGGCACGAATGCCAGCAGCCAACCGATCGCCGCCACGGCCTGCCAGCCGAGCGCGTCGGGCGCCAGCTCTGCGGCGACGCGTGTCACGCTCACGAGCTGCACGATGACGAAGGCCGCCGCGGCCACGCCGCCGAGCACCAGCGGCCGCCCGGAATGCCCCTGCGTGACGCGCGTGACCATGGCGACGAGCAGGCTGCCGAAGAATCCGATGAACAGCGCATGGGCCGGCGCGCGGCCCAGCGAGAATTCGCCGGACACCGCGTACCAGTAGCTCTGCCAGGCATACAGCGCGAACGCCACCGGCAGCCACGCGAAGCCGAGATACAACACGCGCAGCAGCGGCGGCATCGCGCCGCGCGGCCACCACGCGATGAGCAGCCCGGTGAACAACAGTGCCAGCGGCGCGTCGGCGATCCACAACCAGCCATACACATGTCGCAGTTCCAGCGCCATGTGCGCCAGCAGGCCCGCCCAGGCCGCACCCAGCACCCACATCGGCCGGATCACCTGGTAACCGCGCGCCACGATGTTGGTGAAGAACGGGATCATGCGGTGACAGACCGTGAAGTAGATGGGCAGCAGCATGGGAATACCGCCGAACTTGATGGCCACGAAGGCCACCTGCGCATCGACGCGCAGCGTGAGCAGCAGGTAGAACACCAGGCCCACGAGTCCGAATGCCAGCGCGAGCATCACGCTCAGCGCGTGCCAGGGCAGGCCGTCCTTCAGGGGCGCGCGCACCATCAGGCGCGCCAGCCAGAACATGCCGATGGACCAGCCAGCCAGCGTGAACAACGCGCCGGCGCGCAGCAGCGGCAGGCTGCCCGCCAGTCCCGCGAGCGTCAGCAGCTGCCCGCCTAACAACCCTACGCCCACGGGCAGGTAGTGCCGCGGCGCCAGGGACGGCAGGCCGAGCCAGCGCGGGAACACGGTGAGCAGGAAGCCGAAGATGAACGACGGCAGCACGTGGTACTGCATGATGATGGCGTGCATCCAGCCCGCCGGCAGCGGCGGCTGCGGCATCTCGATGCCCTGCCATCGCGCCGCCACCAGCCACGCCGCCCACCAGGCCATGGCCGCGAGCACGTTCGTGGCTCCCACCAGGAACAGCAACCGGTGAGGCGCCGCCGCCATCAGGCGTGCTGCGTTTTCCGGAAAGGGCAGCGTGGTCGTGTTCACGGACGCGTCACCGTGACGTCACCCTCGACCGCATCGCGCACCTTCCGGGGTCCGACCCACAGCCGCAGCACGAACCAGGCCAGTGACAGCGCACCCACGCTGAACAGCGTATCGCCAGGCACGCGCATCCAAACCAGCAGGTGGATGATGGGCTGCTGCATCAGGTCCGCGGAACGCGCGTACCAGTAGCCGTGCTCGAGCGCGCCGGTGAGCTGGATGATGCCGATGGGCAGCAGCGTCAGCAGCGCCATGCCGGCGAGGCCGATGTTGAAGGCCCAGAAGCTGGTCTTCAGCACGCGCTCGTTCCACGCGATGTGCGGCTTGAGCCCGCGCAGGCAGAACAGCATCAGCCCGATGCCGAGGAAGCCGTACACCCCGAACAGCGCCGTGTGGCCATGCAGAGGCGTGAGATTCAGGCCCTGCATGTAGTACAGCGGCAACGGAGGATTGATCAGGAAGCCGAACAACCCCGCACCGACCACGTTCCAGAAGGCGACCGCGGTGAAGAACTGGATGGGCCAGCGATACTTCTGCATCCACGGCGTGGCCTGGCCGAGCTTGAAGGTGTGGTAGGCCTCGAAGCCGATGAAGGCCAGCGGCACCACCTCGAGCGCGGAGAAGCTCGCGCCCAGCGCGATCACCGCGGTGGGCGTGCCCGTGAAGTAGAGATGGTGCAGCGTGCCCAGCACGCCGCCGGACAGGAACACGATGGTGGCGAACAGCACCGCGGTCGTGGCGCTGCTGGCGCGCAGCAGTCCCAGCCGCGTGAACAGGAAGGCAATCACCGCGGTGGCGAACACTTCGAAGAAGCCTTCCACCCACAGGTGCACCACCCACCAGCGCCAGTACTCCACCAGTGACAGGTGCGTGTGTTCACCCCACATGAGGCCGGCGCCGTAGAACAGGCCGATACACACCGTGCTGGCGAACAGCAGGGACACGATGGACTTGGACTCTCCACCCTTCTTGATCGCGGGCCACAATGCGCGGCCCACCAGCGTCAGCCAGATGCCCAGTCCGGCGAACAGGAAGATCTGCCAGAAGCGCCCGAGGTCGACGTATTCCCAGCCCTGGTGACCAAACCAGAAGTTCTTCGCCAAGCCCAGCTTCTGCATCACCGCCAGCCACTGCCCGGTGAACGCCCCGACAACAATGATGATGAGGCAGGTGAACAACACGTTGACACCCAGCCGCTGGTACCTGGGCTCGTGCCCGGAGATCGCGGGCCCGATGTA
>Ga0157380_10002684_pt1 | contig 12068 bp, 12 predicted proteins | sample S35metaG_FD_119757 | JGI IMG/M metagenome (GOLD analysis project Ga0157380, IMG submission 119757) | Switchgrass rhizosphere microbial communities from Kellogg Biological Station, Michigan, USA - S3-5 metaG | ecosystem: Host-associated > Plants > Roots > Rhizosphere > Soil | place: USA...
AAGTCTGTTCGACTTTGTGGCATCCTGCTCTCCCTAGATAATCTGGGGGAGAAGGTAACAGGAGAGCCCTAGACTGTCAAGGGAAAACCGATCGTCTTAAGCGGTGTTGAGAGGGGGGGGGAGGATTTGTCATTGGTCTAGTAAGAAAGTCCATATCCGAACTTGAAAAGGGGATCGTAATTGGCGTCGCCAACGTTGATGGGAATCTGATTCATATCGCGAGGCCAGGTAAACGAAAGCTTTCCGGTGGGTTTGAAATCGCCAAACAGCACGTCGGCCACACCACCGCCTTCAGTCCCCGGCAGCCACGCGGCAATCAAAGCATCAGCCTTCTCAAGGATGTCACTAACTATTAGCGGCCGGCCGGAAAGCAGAATCACGACAATCGGGATCTTTGCCTCTTTCATTTTTGCAATTGCCGACACATCTTCCGGAGCCAGGCTGAGATTGGTCCGGTCGCCCAGCGTTTCCGCATAAGGCGTCTCGCCGATAACAACGACACCCACCTCAGTGCCCTCGGCGCCAGCACCATCTCGCGAGAAGGTAACGTGCGTATCCGGTGACACAGCATTTTGAATCGCTTTCAAAATCGTCGTGCCGCCGGTAGTTACATTACCGCTCTTTCCCTGCCAGTCGATCGTCCAGCCGCCACACTGATTGCCAATATCGTCAGCACTCTTCCCAGCGACATGAATTCTCTTCAGACGTTTTGAAAGAGGCAGCACCCGGTGATCATTTTTGAGCAAGACCAGCGACTGTCGCACGCATTCTCGCGCGACACTGCGATGCTGTGGTGACCCAAAACTTCTCTGCAGTGTCCGGTCTGCAAAGCGCGACCGCGTCTTATCCATCAAACCAACTGCGAATTTGACTCGCAAGATCCGGGTCACTGCGTCATTGATTCGAGATTCTGCAACACGTTTTTCTTTGACCAACTCCAGCAACAGCCCATAGAGTTCCCGATACTTGTTCGGGACCATAAACATGTCCATGCCGGCATTGACGGATGTTTCGAGCTGCGCCTTGTAATCACCCGGCATTTCATCTATCGCGTTGTAGTCGGAGATAAGAAACCCTTCGAAGCCTAATTCTTCTTTGAGTATCTCCGTTAACAGCCTCTTGCTACCCGAGCACTTCACGCCATTCCAGCTGCTGTACGACGGCATGATCGTGCCAACACCCGCTTGAATGGCGCTGATGTATCCCTGCATGTGAATGTTTCGGAGCTCGGTTTCTCCAAGTTGAGTGTCACCTCGATCCAGAATTTTCAAAGTGGCGAGAGGCTTCCCGGTTCCGAATAAAGTGCCGCCATCGCCCACGAAATGTTTGGCGCACGCCAACACACTCAGAGGATGACTAAGGTCGAATCCCTGCAAGCCTCGCACTGCGGCTTCGCCCAGTTCTCGAACCAAAGCGGGTGACTCACTAAACCCTTCATACGTCCTGCCCCAACGTTCATCCCGCGGGACAGTAACGCAGGGAGCAAAAGTCCAGTTGATACCGGTGGCCTTGATCTCAGCTGCAGTAACTCGAGCTGCATTTTCAATCAACAAAGAATTCCCGGTACAACCTAGTCCAATGTTATGAGGGAAAATAACGGCATCAAGCACGTTGCTGTGACCGTGAACTGCATCGATTCCGAAAAGGATCGGAATACCAAGGCGAGTCTTAAGCGCGCGGGCTTGAAGGTTGTCGTATAGATCAGCCCAATCAGTGACTCGATTGCCGGTCTTCGGATCAGAGCTGCCACCACTCAACAAGGAACCCAGTGAGTACTGCTCCAAATCATTGATGTCTTTCAAAGCGCTCTGTTCCGCCTGGATCATCTGTCCGACTTTCTCTTCCAAAGTCATCTGCGCAAGCAGTGTTTGAGCCTGGCGGTCATAACGTTTCAAGCCCTTGGCTGCGGCGCTGCGGTTGTTCCCTTTCTTCTGTTCAAGCGGCATAACCAAACTACCAGCCAAAGTCACAGCTGTGGCTTCTATGAATTTTCTTCGGTTCAGACCCATGAGTTTTTTGCTTTAGTTTTCGGTTGCGAGCGGAGACGTGGATAGACAGAAGTCATCGCCGTGAAGCCAACAGGTCTCGTCAGCTTCGTGTGTGTCGCGGCGAAGAGATTGAACAGTAGTCCATGTGCCTTTCATGAGCGATTGTTGCAAACGCTGGTTCGCATCCTCATTTCTCGTTCCGGCACATGGGAAAATCATCACCGAAGACATGAAACGGGCAGCATAACCGCTGGGTTCTCGCTTCACTTTAAGCATGAATCCCATTCCATGGACGTTGGCACCTTGAGCAATCGTCAAAGGAAAGACGAGTCGGCCACCCGGCAACAAACTGTCGAGCCAGGCAGCCCGAGGGTGAGTGGCTCCCGCATTGACGAATAGCGCGTTAAGCTGAGCTGGGTCGTAATTTCCGCCATCAGCGTGAACTGCATTTGCATTGCCGAGATAGGAAAGATTCTCATTCGCTCGCTTTGCAAGTTCGGCCTCGACTTCAACACCGATCACCTTTCCTGTTGGCCCCACGGTTTCAGCAATGATTGCGGTGTAATAACCAACTCCACAGCCGATGTGAACGGCCTGATCTCCCTCCTTCAGTTCGAGTGAATCAAGCCACATAGCCAGACTACCGGGCTGGCCATTATTTATTTGGCGCTCTGGATCAATTGCGACGACGACGTTGTGATAAAGCCGCCTGGGATCAGCATCGGGAGTTGTTCGATAGTTGCTCGCCTGTCCGTGACCGGTCGGTGATTGCAGGGCGTCGGGATTGGCAATTTGCCACGGACCCGGTCCGAGAAAGTGTTCTCGCGGCACGCGGGCAAATGCTGCTGCGAGGCGCTCTGTTTTGATATTGGCAACCGCGGCAATTTCTTCGGAAAAGAATTGACGAATGTCTTCGATGTTCATAATTACCCGGTGATCGTATTTAGGTTTAGCGAGGCGATGAACTCGCAGGATGCCACATGAGTTCGGTGATTCGCCAATCGCCACGATGATCGCGTCGAAGGATCATTAAGTAAACGTCATTGAGCATGCGGCTCGGGTGCGAGCCCAGTCCGGCCATTCGTCCGCCGTTGAAGCCTCGGACAAAAGCGAAGTCTTCGCTGACGCAAACCTCATCGATGCGCGGTTTGATCTCGGGTTGGAAGTTCGCAAACAGCGATTCGTACCCCGGCCGAATCGAGTCCACTCCTACAATTATGTTGCCGCCAGGAGGCATGAGGATCGCATCCGTCGCGTAATAAGACAGAACGCTTTTCAGATCTCGTTTGTTGTCTGCGGTAATGATCCCTTCAGCAACAGCTCGGACCTTTGCTTCGGCAGCCGGGTTCGGTTGACAGGTTTGAGCGTCGACGAAGCCGCTGGAAAGAAACACAGCAAACAATGACGCAATCAAATATGCTCGTAACATAGTTATCGAATGATTCTCTTTCTGGACTTAATTCTATCGCGGCTTTGCCGCCGCACAGTGCGGAAAGGCTTCGCCTTTCCGGGAAGTCGTATCCAAAGTCCTCGAGGCTGCGCTTCGAGGTTCAGAGGCGTAGCCTCAGTTCCCGATAACCAGCTGATCGGAAAGGCAGAGCCTTTCCGCACTGTGCGCGGCAAAGCCTCACGTTCGCATTACATTCAAAGCTGATTGCACCTTAGTGGCGTTATCCTACGTCGCGGTCGCGAGGGAGAGCTTCTCTTTGTAGATTGACGCACCCACAATTGCCGCTATGATCGATGTGACCAGCTGAAACACACCGACCTTGATCCACAGCGCATTCGAAAAGAAACCGAGCGGAATGAACTGTGCCGGTCCAGTTAAGGAAAACGCCAACCAGGCAACCACACCTGCCAGCGCCGCGGTCTTTGCGCCCGGACCAAATCGACTACGCATCATCACATAGAGAAACATCGCGACGAATCCACGACCAAGATCGAAAACCGCGAAGTACAAGACGCCGACCGGTGTATGCTCCGCAGGTCTGAGTCCTAGACCAGCGTAGACGGCCTGCCAATCCAGACCAACAACTTTTTCGTGAAACATCCCATCGGTTAGAAAAACAATGATCGACGCGACCAGCCCGCCAATGATGAACCGAGTCCAATTGATTTTCGACATTGCATTCTCCTGGGTGATTACGACTGACGTTCACCTAAGCAATAACAAAGACCATCAAGCGCAACCACAAAAAAGACCTTAAACGACTTGTCGCCGTAATGATCGATCCTAAACTCAGGCTCGACCTTCTGGAAGCCATTAGCTTTTAGTTCCGCGAAAGCAGCCTCAGCGTTATCGACCTGAAAGAAACATCCTTCTTGTTCAGGCTCGCCTCCATTTTCTGCCAAGCCTATTTTGATTTCGTCTCTCGCGAGCACGGCAGACTTGTGAGGCGATTCATTTCGGGAGGTTACTCGAAAGCCCATCACTTGCTCATAGAAAGGAATGGCGGCTTCAAGATCTCTAACGGGTAGATTCATTTCGTCTTTGGCGTATGGGATTGCCTTTTGAAATATCGCTTTCATCTTGCGTTCCTCAAATCATGCTCTGCTGAAAGCTGCTTAATATCACAAATTCAGAGTGGATGGCTGCAGAAAAATCGAAAGGCGGACCACTTTTGATCCGCCTCTCGAACGATACAAGTGCACTGCACTTAATTATTCTCTGGATTAGGTTGTGCTTTCAGGATGCGCCGCAGCTTCATCCTCGCCTTGTGTAGTTGAGACTTTGAAGTGCCGACGGCCACGCCGAGGATTTTCGCAATCTCTTCATGTTCGTGTCCTTCGACGTCATGTAACAGGAACACGGAGCGGTAACCAGGCGGCAGCTGCTTGAGTGCGTTGTCCAGGGCGATACGATCCATGACCGGCATCGAGTTTGGATTCTCAGTGCCGCGCACAATCTGCACCGGAGTCTCGCCTTCGTCAGTGGTGCGCTCGAGCTTCACGCTTCTCTTCCGGAAGTGCATCAACACTTGATTCACGGTAAGCCGGTGCAGCCACGTCGTAAAAGCTGACTCACCACGAAAACTACCTATCTTGCGAAATAGCTGGATGAAAGCTTCCTGTGCCAGGTCCTCTGCCTCAGCGCCGTTCTGAGTCATCCGCAGACACAGTGAAAACACCCGGCGATTGTGTCGTTCGTAAAGAGTTTCAAACGCTTTCAAATCACCCTTGCCGGCCGCGATTGCCAAAGCATGATCCGACAGCGGCGCAGGCTCAGTTTGCGAATTTGTTGCGACGTTTGTTGCTGGCCAGATTGGGAAGACGTCAGTGTTTGTCATGACGTGAAATAGTGCAATCCTGAGGCCAAAGAGGAACGGTGAAAATAAGCGGAATAAAGTGGGCAATTCGGCTTTCTGCAGGATTTTTCGTACGAAAACGGGGTCACATGAGACCAAAGCGTGTACTCGATTCTTCGTTTAGGAATGGGCGAAAAACAAGGGTGGGGGTGAAGGAGTCGGGTGTAAAGAAACAGCCTTTCGGGAGCGATTGGTTGCTACACCCGACCGACACCCCAATCGATCAAAAGAGGGAGAGTTGGCCTCGATTGAGCTTGAATCGCTGTCCGGGTTTGTCGTCATGGACTGAACGCCCGCCGAGCGATTCTGAAATCAACTTTTCGTGAGCAATGGCAGCGTCAAAGTCAGCCCGAGGCTCAAGCCTGGTTTCGACTGACCGCACAAAGCGATCAAGGCGACGAAAGCCTTCGAGCTTTTCTTTGTCGCGACGATCTGTGGGACCAAGCTTGGCGCGGTCCAAAGCGGTGCGGAGGAAATCGAGCGACTCATCATAAGTCTTCAGTGGAACTTTGAAGGGATGGCCGTCCTTGCCGCCATGCGCAAACGAAAAGCGAGCTGGATCAGAAAAACGACTTGGCGTTCCGTGAACGACTTCGGCGACAAGTGCCAGAGACTGCAAAGTACGCGGACCTAGTTTTTCGAGCAACAGCAGCTCCGCAAAATCATGAAGCTCGCGTTCATAGGCGACAGCCAGAACTGCGCCGAGCCTCTTGAGATCGATATTTGCCGCCTTCACTTCATGATGAGCAGGCATGCGCAGGTGTCGAGCTGAACTCAAAATCTTTTCCGGGTGCTCGCGGCTTATTTCAAGGAGTGCGTGCTGAGCCGGCCTTGCCTGAGCATCAACGAGATTCATAATCGTGCCCTGATTCTGACCGACAATTCCTGTATGAGGATCCGAAACAAAATCCTGAACCGATGAGGAATGCCAGTGATAACGCCGCGCCATACCATTCTTGTCGTTCAACCCCTGCTGCACGACTGCCCATTCGCCATTGGAAGTTAAGATGAAGCTGTGAAGATAAATCTGAAACCCGTCCGCAATTGCATTGTTGTCCACTCGAGCGGTGAGACGACTTGTTCGCACGAGCTTTTCACCGTCAAATCCTCGCCGGTCAGAAATCGACCGCAGCTCTTGCGGCGTGTTTCGGGAAAAGCGGCCGCGACCACCACAGATGTAAAGTCCAAGCTCATCCGCCCGCGGACCGAGGCCTCGTTTCAACGCGCCCATCACGGAGGTAGTTATTCCGGAAGAGTGCCAGTCCATTCCCATGACTGCACCAAAAGCTTGAAACCAGAAAGGATCGCTCAGGCGAGTAAGAAAAGCTGAAGTACCGTAATCATGAATGATGATTTCAGTTATGGCGGTTCCGAGCCGTGTCATTCGCTCGGCAAGCCAAGGCGGCACCCGGCCTCCATGAAGAGGAAGATCTGCGGTGCCAGAGCGTTTCATGAGGTGATTGTACTGCTGCGGACTTGCAGTGGCACAGGCGTCTCGCCCGTGTTGTATTTGCCGATCACGGGCGAGACGCCCGCGCCACTTTTCAGAAGGATTAAGCTAGACGGCAGCTCCAAAACGCTCGGCGCTTCGGGCCCTGGCCTTGGCCGCTTCTATTTCGCGATCGCGAGGCGGTGCTGTGGTCACGAGCGAATTGAGAAGCTGATGCGCGGCTTGCGCAACTTGCTCAACGGCAAGATTGAAAGCAACTTCGTTAACCTTTGAAGGTTTTGTGAAACCGCTGAGCTTCCGCACGAATTGGATCGACGACGCGCGAATTTCCGCTTCCGTTGCTGGTGGCTTGAAGTTATGCAGGGTCTTGATATTTCTACACATCGTAAATTACTCAAAACTTATTTGTTATTAAATTCCTGGTCAGCGACCGAAAAAGCTGGGATCCATTAAATACCAGTTAATCAGGCCCGCTGCCAAACCGACAACGAACACCAGCATTACCACTAGCTTATCTTTAGTGGTTTCAGGCTTGCCCGCCTTGCCCGGGAATAGCAACACGAACAAACCACCGATTACACCGAGCGGACCAAAGCCGGCCATCTTAAGAGAGTAGGTGCCTTCGGTTTTGAGCTGATGCCAGTTGTAATACATCATCCCGCCAAACAGCAGGATTAGGACTATCCCTAATAATCTTCCCTTTATATGAGCCATATCTTTTCGGGAAATGTTTGCTGTTAGAATTCACTCTCGTCAAGAAGATCAATGACGTGTCGCTCTTCGTCACCCTCGATAATACTCAGCTTCTTCTCAAGGGACGGGTTCGCAGCGAACAAGGCGGCAAGACTGTGTTCCTCATCCGACCAATCCTCTCTCGGTTCTTTGAATTTCTTGTGTTCCTTAACAGCCTTTGCCTTCCTCTTCTTTTCTCGATCTTGCTGCTTATCCCACTCGGCCTTACGCGCGATATCGATTTCATCAACCGGATAGGTTAAGTGAATTGTGTAGTCGCTATCGCCCCGCGCATTCACGAGCATTTCCAGAGACTCTCTTTCTGGATTTCCATGTTCACCGTTACCTGAGAAGACATAGTGATCGGCGTGGATTCGCTCGAAGAAATCATTGTCGAGATTGTTAGAGCTCCCATGATGAGGCACCTTTAGAATATCGATCTTTAAATTGCCGCCCTCTTCCACTAGTCCGACCAACTCAAGCCCCCTGAGAACATTGTCGCCCCGAGCGTCTCCCGTTAACAATATTTGTTTCCCATCAAGCTCCGCCAGGACTACCACACTCGACAGATTTGGCACAGATTTATCGACATAAGCTGCAAGAACGTCCTCCGCAGTCTTGCCTTCCGCTTCTAGTCCCTTCAGCCACTTCTGATGATCTTCCTGGAGCCTCTTCAACTCCAGTAGCATCGGTCCGACAACTTTGAGAGTGAGACCGTTACCCATATCCAGCGCTTCGCCGTTTTCCTGGGCCATAATCAATTGTCCGTCGAATTCCGCGTTAAGAGGAACCTCAAGCTTGTTAAGAACATCACTGCGAAGCTGCTGACCCTGCTTGACACTAGCGAGCACTTTCATAGTTGAGACTATTGTCTCTTCATCTTCGTCCTTATCATCAAGGTCGAGGTCTAGCTCGAGAGAAGGCGGCGCACCTCCGACTGAAGCTGTTACCGGTGAACTCGCCAGGGATGCCTCCAGTTGCTGCGGAATCTGTCCGATAACATCTTCGAAGCTGTTATGCCAAAACCCAAAGGCCTGTACGAGCGGGGCCCGGTGCTCGAGGTTCGCGGTAATGAGATCACTGGTTAGATCGAGGATCCCCTGAATGTGATCGTCGTCAACATGACTGATCATTATCATCTCGACCTGCAGCGGTTTGTCCGTAGCGATCTCGCGTGCTTCGCGAATTTTTCTTATGCGGGGTTTCAGATGCGGGTTATAAACACCTCTGGGCCCACCATCGATCATTATTAGACGAGGATCGTCCGGACTTCCATAATGCAACATTAGGCAGTCACCCTTTCGAGCGCGCACGACATCGAGACTAAATAACATGAGGAATTCTCCTTTAGATGGATTGAAAAGATCTTAGGACATCCAACATTCCATGTCCCTGAAAACTTCGCTCTCTTCCCAAATCAGTCGCGCTTTCACACAGGATTCGTTTTATCCTCAACGGTTGTCTGATAAGTTCTGAATAACGCGCCATTAACATCGCAGCTGCACCGCTGACATGAGGTGCCGCCATGCTGGTCCCATCCAGATAGCCCCATGCGTCTCCCGGAAATGTTGAGTTTATCTTCTCGCCCGGTGCCACTAAATCCGGTTTGAGCCGGCCATCTCCCGTTGGTCCACGACTCGAGAAAAAACTCACGCCATAAGTATGAGGCCAGAATCGATGCGTAGCGCCCACCGTCAAAACATTCTCCGCATTCCCTGGATCGGTAATGCTAAACGCAGCATAGCTGTCATACGATCCATCTGCGGTTTGAAAACTTTTGTACCCATGGTTGCCGGCTGCGGCCACGACAACCACTCCGTTTGCGACCAATCGCTCGCACTCGGCGCATATCGGAGTATGACCACAGGCAAAATTTCGCACGTCATGAGGAATCGACAAGCTCAGATTTGCTCCGTGAATTGTCAGCTGATTATTCTGCCGGTCATTCAGCTGTCGAATGAACTGTAGCGCACCGATAATTGCGAATTCGGTCTCTTTTGTGTCACGACCAAGGACCCGAAAATCATAGAGCGAGATATCGGGACACATACCATCGGCAACGTCTGCCGGTTTGTTGCTCTTCTTCGCCGCTTCTTGGCTGGCGCCGATGATCCCGGCTACATGCGTTCCGTGATTTGTTTGCGTCTCAGTGCCCGGAACGATGGCGACGAACTTTTCAACAAGCTCCCAGTGAATTGGTCGTTGGTTTCGAGCATCCTGGGCGATGCTTGATAGCGCTGCGTCCGCCTCAATGATTAGCCGTTTCTTCTCCTCTTCAGCTGCTTGCCTGAGATCCTGTGCCTGCTTTGTCGCCTCAATCTCCTGGCTGACGGCCAACTCAACGTTTGCTTTCGCTGATGTGATGGCCTCCTCTGCATCTAATGCAGAGTCCGCAGTGCTATTTATTGCTAGCGCTTCCGCCGATCGAGCTTGAGCAAGCAACTTGGTAGCCTGGTTTACCAGTTCGTCGGCCGTCCTTATTTTTTCTTCCGTAGCGCGTATCGGTTCAGTAAATACCAGTCCTTTTTGGCTAAGCAGGACCATAAGGTTCTGCTTTCTGACTACGGGCCGGTCGTTGCCAGTATCCATGACCCGGCGGAATCCTTTGAAATCAAAGCTACCCTTTACTCTGCTTTTACCGTCCTTCATAAATGCGGGATGAGTTCCGTCAATCCCTGAATCAATTACGGCCCAAGCTATTTCGCTGCAATCGACCTTGAACAAGGTCTTCGCCGCATCCGCCTTGACGGCTGGAACGGACTTGGACAGCGCTGGTAACGCGGTTCGGTTGAGAGAGATCTGCCAAACCAAAGGCTCGTCCTCAAAATCACGAACCATTTTTCTTATCTCAGGAAGCAACAGCCCGGCGATTTTTTCCGCCTTAGCATTAACCAGGATGTACTCCATTTGTTCTTCGGGTCGTGATTTTGCAGCGATTAATGGATCTTCGGCCCATAAGATTAAGCCCATTAGAGTGAGAAAGCGCTCAAATGATGGAATCCAATCAAATCGATCGGGAATCTTTTTGTCATTCCAGGCAATCGCATCATCCAACATTCGTTGAATGATTTCCGTCAACTTCGTAATTCCATAATCCTGGGCCTCATGTGTTGGCGTGGCTTTGGTTGTTAAAGGAGTATTCTGCGGCGCTGCAAGTGGCTCTGCCGCATTCGTGCTTGGTTGCTTGGATTCCTCGTGCTTATGCCACTTGTTTATCCACCAGGGTGTTTTCGGCAACACAATGTTCAAGACTTCCCGAAAGGTCAACCGCGCCACTACCAAACCTTGTAGATAGGCCACCTCTCTCGGATTGTCTTTTGAGAATCCTGCCTTCGATCCCGTATCGCTCAAGATTTCTTCCCAGGTTGGAAGTGAGTTCGGAGGGGTAGCCTCATCCTGCACCTTTGCGTCGATGTCACGGTTCACGATTTCGGCTACCACACCGGGGTGCGCACTCTTGAAGGGAACGATGAGAAGATCCTTGCGGGCAGCCGGGTCCCGACCGAACTCGACCCAAACATCACCCAGAATGGGTGACTCTTGCAGTTGTCTCCGATCTTCAAGCGGACCGAGCAGAACAAACTCAACCAGCGGGCTGGGGATGGGGATCGGCATCACTTCACCTCCATGAGATTGAAATTCTATTTAGTTGATCTCGAAAAGCGGAGGCCGCGCACTCAGAACCGCAAGTAGCCGCCTCTCATGATAAATGAGTGTTGCGTTGAGGCTGGTTTTGTCTCCGCCGGTGCGTGGGCCACCTAAAACCACTGAGAAAGAAACTGCTTGAGACGCGAATTATCTCGCATTAGCTCGGTTTGCGCTATGATTTTGAACGGACTGACCTGATGTCCTCTCGCAGAAGTTCAATCAATCACGTTTTGCTTTGGAGGAGCTTTTCTTCGAGCTTCTCTTTCACAATCGGCCATTCTGCTTCAATAATCGAGAACGAAACAGAGTCACGGTAGCGGCCGTTGGGCATGATCATGTGATTGCGCAGAATGCCCTCTTCTTTCGCTCCGATGCGAGCCAAAGCGGCGCGTGAGCGTTCATTGAGAACATCAGTGACGAAGTCGACGCGGATGCAGTTCATTTCCTCGAAGGCATACTTCAGCAGGAGATACTTCGCTTCCGTATTGATGCTGGTTCTTTGAGCTGATTGAGCCAACCAGGTGTAACCAATCTCTCGCTTGCGGTGTTCCAGCGCGATGTTGGCGTATCGCGTCGTACCAACCATGGTTTCAGAAATGCGATCGACAATAACGAATGGATGCTCGCGTCCGAGCTCCTGCCAGTGAAGTGCTTTTTCGATGTACGCATTCATCTGCTCAGGTGGCGGCACAGTTGTGTAATGCAGGTTCCACAACTCGCCATCACTCGCCGCGCTTTTCAAGGCTTCTTCGTGTTCGAACGACAGCGGCGCAAGGCGAACGCGTCTTCCCTCTAAGATGAGTGGCTCGATACTCATAAATACCTTATCCGCCGATTACGCAGATTTCACAGATAAATAACTGTTCTTGGTTCTTAGATCTTTCTTCTTTGTTTTCTGCTGAAGACTCTAGTTGCTGGTACGCAAGGGCCACACCAATCACAAAC
>Ga0157380_10002686_pt1 | contig 12066 bp, 8 predicted proteins | sample S35metaG_FD_119757 | JGI IMG/M metagenome (GOLD analysis project Ga0157380, IMG submission 119757) | Switchgrass rhizosphere microbial communities from Kellogg Biological Station, Michigan, USA - S3-5 metaG | ecosystem: Host-associated > Plants > Roots > Rhizosphere > Soil | place: USA: Michigan...
ATGAGCTTGGCGCGACCCGCATCGCTGTCTTCGAACTTGAAGCGCGCATCCTTGCCCAGCGCCGTCATGCGCTCGCCCACCGTGCCGTCCGTCAGGCCCTGTTCCTTCAGGATCGCATCCATTTCGGATTGCAGCGCCTGCAGTTCTTCCTGGCCACGCTGATGAATTTCATCCGGCGTCATGCGCGTAGTGGTCCCGGCCCGCAACGCCCACGCGTAGTACTCATCGCCGCGCGGCAATTTCCAGACTCCGGCATCACCCGTCGCGGCACGACGATGCTTTTCGAGCTCGGCAATCTGGCGGTCGAGCGCGGGCGCAATCTTGTCAGCCGCGATCTTCGCAGCGGCGTCCGCCATCCCGGGCATGTCCTTGGCACGCTTTGCGAGAGAAGTGACCAGCGACCACTGCGCGATGTCACCGCCGCGCGCTAGCTTGATCTGGCTCAGAGTCTTGTCGAGCAGGAAATCGGGTGCGATCACGTTCTGCGACGCGGCGCTCTGCAGACGGCCAGTCTCTCCATCGAGCTGTCCCGCGTAGGCCTCGAGCCGTGACAGATACGCGTCCGCGTCCTCGCGCGTCTGAACCGTGTGCTGTTCGTCGAGCACGCTCGGGATTTCCAGGAATGCGCCCGTGTTCTGCGCCACCACGTACGGCGCATTGCGCCAGGACCACTGCGAATCGAGCAACGCCACATCGCCGTAAGGAAAGGCAAAACCTTCCAGCGCGAACTCGTGCGCGGTGCGCATCACGTCGACATCGATTCGGGCCGCCGCGCCCAGCTTCGCCGTGTCGATGGATTTCAATTGTTCGAGACGGCGTGACACGCCTAGTGCGATGGCCTTCTGCCCCGCCGCCGACCGGTCCGACAGCTTGCGCTTCAACCCCGCGCGAGCACCGATGTCGATGCCGAGCAGAGTGGCGCTCTCGGGATATTCCACCAGCAGCTCTTCGGAAAAACCGGCGAGGAGCTTCTCGACAGACTTGTCCTTTTTGGTGGCCGCCGCCTCGGCGCCAAAGCTGGTGGCGGCAAGCGTGGCTCCGGTACCGATGACGAATTCGCGGCGGTTGGTGGTCATGGCGGGATTCTAGACCTGAAGATAGAGTGACGAGATGCGATCACTTCATCTCCTGTTGTTATCGATCGCCGTTGTCGCACTTGCGCCGGGGCGAGCCCATGGTGAAACGCCGGGAACATTCCGGGTGTGGGTGTTTTCCGATGCTCACGTGGGTACCGACAAGGCGAATGGGCGAGACAGCCTGGCCACGGCGATCCAGCAGTCGGAAGGCACCTCGGGCTTTGAGTGGGACATTGCGCTGGACCTGGGCGATATTTCGGGCGCGCAGGGGACGCCCAAAGACGAAGAAGGTCAGGAGGTCGTTCGGCAATTCGGCGTTCTCAGGCGACATCGCCGCGAGCAGATCTACGATTTGTCGGGCAATCACGACCGGAGCGGTCTCGCTGAGCCACAAGCCTGGTGGTGGCGGAAATGGGTCGATCCGACCGGCGAGCACACGGAGTTTTCCCGCGTCGATGCCGCGAAGCGGCCGTATCCCGTCACGGGTACCTGGGAGCGCTATTCGTTTCGCGTGGGCAATCTTCTTTTTCTGATGATGAGCGACATCAACGAACCATCACAGAAGATCGGTCGAGGCACCTTGGGTGGAAACCCGGGTGGAGTGGTGAGTGGCGAAACGTTCCGGTGGTGGCGGGAGAATGTGGAGAAGAACTCCTCGTCCATCATCATCAGCGCACATCACTACATGCTCAAGAACACCACGGTCGCGTCAGGCGAATGGGAGGGAATGCGCCGCGATGACAGTGGGTCGTGGAAGCCCTGGTACCACGGCTACTATCCACAAGGCACGCCGCAGGGCGCCTCGTTCCTTTACTGGGTAGACAGCAAGCCGGACTCCGCCGCGTTCGAGAATTTTCTGTCGACCGCCCCGCGAGTCGACTTGTGGTTAGGTGGGCACACCCACACGACTCCCGACGATACCTTCGGCGGAAAGTCGCACATCGAGCAGCGCTGGGGCACGACATTCGTCAATGTCGCTGAGCTCACTGGCTATCACGGCACGCCGCAGAACCAGGTGCCGAGAAGTTGGCTCTTCACATTCACCGAAGGAAGCGATCAAGTCACGGCTCGATGCTATCTGCACAGCGACGCGTTCGCCCCCCAGGGCTGGTACGCCAAGAGCGATCGGGTGATCAAGCTATCGAAGCCCTTTCAAAGCCGGTCCACGTCCCGGTGAGCCGCGCACGCGACATTCACCCTGCTTCGTCTATCGCAAGTGTCGCGCGGTAGTCCTGCGGAGCAATCTTCACCGTACTCAAGAGCTGGGGCTCCACTTTCACGAGCGTGACGCGATAGGCGCCCGCGACCGTGCTGCCACCCTCGAGCATTTCCGCCTGCGACTCGACCTTCGCGACCAGGATCTCGAGCTGAACCTTCACCTCGCCCGCCCAGACGCAGGTGACGTCGCGCGGGCAGCGTGAATCCTCGGTCACGCCAACGAATCGTACCTTCACCTCCCCGCTTTTCGAGGAGACCGACGAGCCGGGTGCGAGCGTGACTTTGACTCCGAGATTGACTGACTTTGCTTCCTCAGGTCGTGCAGCGCTGCAACCCGTCAGAGCGAAGCAAAACAGAAAGGCAGCAAGGCGAGTCATGGAATGAAATTACCAAAAGACGCGGGTCCTGTGCGGCAAACACAGGACCCACGTCCGAACAGCAGAGTTCAACTATTGCTGCGTGATCCTCACATCGTCGATGCCCGCCTCGACGAGGCTGGCGGTCGATGCGTCAGCCGCCTCGATCAGCAAGCGCACCGTCTGACCGGCAAAGCCGTTGAGACTCGCGCTCGCGGTGGCCCAGGCGCCATCGACATCGGTCGCCGCGCCGAGCCGCTGGAACACGACGCTGGTGGTGCTGCCCACGACGCTGACGCGCAGGAAATCGGCAGTCGTTGCGTTCGAGCCATGCGCCAGGTAGTAGCTGAACGACAGCGTGAGTGTGCCCGTTGCCGGCAAGGTGATCGCCGGCGATCGGATCGAGGTCACACCGCCATCGATGTCGTTCACACCGGCGCTCGCACCGGCCAGCCGCGCAGTGACCAGGTCGTTCACACCGCTCACCGTGGCGCCTAACTGCTTCGGCCCGCTGGAGTCGGTCGCTTCCGGATCGCCGCGTTCCCATGCACCCGTAGTGGCAGTGTCGGTACCGTTCGGATTGGTCTGCCATCCCAAACTGCTCTCGAACGTATCCGAGAACATGGTGGTGCCACCTCCACCCTGACAGGACGCCGGCACGTTGAAGCCATTCGTGGGCGTCGTGCTGGCGGCGCCGCCACTCACGGCATTCGTGCCTAACCCAAAGGCCGCGAACGCTTCCCACATGCGGCACACGTCTTCGCCGCCGTGGTTGTCCGCGGCCGCCTGGAGGATGCCATCGCGGATCTGCGTGAACGTGGGATTGCAGGCGGCGTTCTTCAGGCCTTCGTTCACGTACAGCATCGCGCGCTGATTGCCGGCGTTGCCGGCCGCGTTGTAGATATTCGTATCGAATCCGTGAGCGTCGACTAACTTCCAGTAGACCTCCCACATCCCCTGCGCCCATACCGAGCCCACGCCGTGCGGAACGGCCATGCCGTTGATGCTGGCGTAGGTCCAGGTATTCACGGCGGGGTCGGTGCTGTAACGCTGCGTGCGAATGCCGGCGCCGTTGGTCTGCTGGCCGAGCGCATAGGTGCCCATGCCGCGCGGCATCGGCCCGGTGTCACCGGGTTTTGCGGTGTACGCCAGCGCCCACCAGTCCGACAGGCCCTCGCCGGCCTGCTGGCGATTGGTCAGGCAGTTCACATTCGCCGGACCACCGACGAGGCGGTTGGAAATTCCATGACCGTACTCGTGGATGACGATGCCGGCGTCGAGGTCGCCGTCGCGGTCAGGATTGGGGCTGGTCCAGATGAACATCTGCATGCGCGGACGCGCACCGTCCGCCGGAGTGCCGAAGTTCGCGTTGTTGGTGCCGGCGCCGTCCTGCGCTTCGGCGCGCACGGAATCGTTGCCCGCACCTCCGCGGCCATAGTTGTTGACCTGGAAGTTGCCGGCCGCCTCATCGAAGCCATACTGGTACTGCACGTCGTGGATGATGTTGTTCAGATAGAACAGGTTGGTCACCGCGCCCGGCCGATAGGTGCTCGGCGCCTGCGCAAGATTGAGCGCGAAGTCGAAGTTGAGCGCCGTTCCGCCAGTGGGCCTGGAATTGGCGTCGGCGGTGTTGTTGGCGTCCACGTCCGTATAGGCGTCGACATTGTTTCCCGTCGTCAGCGTGGACTCGGCACCTGTCGCGCCGTTGGTGTCGTGCCAGCCAAAGGGCGACGCCAGTGTATTGGCCGGGTTCACCACCAGGGTGCGACCGTCAGACGGCGGCAGCGGTGTCGTGTGGTTAGGGCTCTCCACCGGTCGTGGGTAAACGCGATATTGGTCCCCCGAAACCCAGTCGAAGCGTGTCCACACCTGGCCTGTGGTGGCGTCCACTGTGAGGTCCCACATGTGCTGCTTGTCCAGCGTGTGGATCTGGAAATTCCACACCAGCCGTGCCTCGCAGGGACGCACGGGCAACAACATCAGCGAACCGTCGATGGGTTCGAGCGAGATCCCGGCGTGCGCTACGCGGTTGGTACCCGCGATGCCTCGCGCCGGCATTTTCATTCCGGAGAATCGCAACGCCTCGGCGACCGCCGAGGGCAATTGCTTGACCGGTTTCAGCGAACCTGCCGCGCGCTGCAATCCGGCCATGAAGGAGTTGTTCACGCTGATGATGCGGCCGTCTCGATTCACATTGATCTGCAGTTGCGCGTTGTAGACCGGAATGCCCTGGTACCGCTGCTGCAGATATATATGAGTGGCGCCGGTGATCTTCGAATAAACGACGTTCGATATCGTGTAACCCTCGAGATCCGACGCCTCGAGACCCAGCGCTGCGAGGTTCCGGCTGACGAAGTCCACCGCGATCGTCAGGGGCAGTCCCGAAGTTGCGGCACTGAGGAAGCCGCGTTCGCTTGAAAGCGCGCGCACGGCGCCGGTTACTTCGTCGAGTTCCAGCGCCGACAGTTCCTGCACGTCGGCGGAGAGACTCTGCGGTACCTGGGCCCGCGAACGGAGTTGATCGACGGCGAGCGAGCGGCTCAAGCCGGCACGCGCATCATAATGACGTTCGCCTTCTTCAGGAGCCTGTGCTGATGCGAGGCCGGCGCAAAGCAGCAGGGGAACGAGGTAGGGAAAGGGGGAATGACGTGAGCTCATGTTGAATTTCCTTTTCAGTTGAGCCAAGGGAAGCCATGCACGGGCAATGCGATGCGACGCGCATCCCGTCTAACTATTTCGTATTTGGAGAAATCGGCGATCGTCGCGCGAGCAGCAGCAGCCGTGCACACCTTCCCTGGTTTGCGACGCAAGGGCGGCGATCGTCAGACAGCCCCGCTGCACTGTCAATACGTAGCCGCTGGCTGCGATGCTCGGCGACCGACTGGTGGGCGGTGCAACAAAGAATCGCGCAGTTAGTCCTGCTCGATGCTAGCGGTGCTTGATCTTCTCGTCCGCCTTGAGACCCGAGACAACTTCGATGTTGATGCCATCGGACAATCCAGTCTTGATCTCGCGCTTCTGGAACTGCTGCGGCGCAGTCTCGACTTCAACGAAGGTGGCCTTGCCTTCGATGAGCAGATTGCCTTCGTTGATCGCCAGTACATCGTCCCGCTTGTCGAGCACGATGTCCGCGTTGGCGCTGTAGTTCGAACGCAGAAACAGTTCCTTGTCCAGTTGCACCGCAGCGCGGATGGTGAACTTGATGGTCCCCTGGTCGGTCACGCCCTTCGGCGAGATGTATTCGAGCGTCGCCTTGAACGGTTTACCTTCCAGCGCGCCGACATTCAGGATCAATTCCATGCCCTGACTCAGCTTGCCCACTTCGGATTCATCGACCAGGCCTTCGAAGATCATGTCGTTCATGTCGGCCAGAGTCGCGAGCGTCGTGCCCGACTGGAATGTGCTCGACTCCAGGATGAATGCGCCTTCCTTGAAGGGCAGGTCGAGCACCGTGCCGTCGATCGTGGCGGGAATCATGTTGGAGACGTTTCCGGAGCTCTTGCTGGCGCCGGTCTTCATCAGCAGCAATGTGTCCTCGGCCGCCGCCACCGCCTCTTTCTGCAGGTCGTAGTTGGTGGCAACCGTGTTGAATTCTGATTCCGAAATCAGCTTCTGCGCCAGCAGCTTCTTGTGACGCTCAAACTCTGTCGTCTGGTTGCGCAAGTTGATTCTTGCCGACAGCACCTGCGCCTCGGCCGCGCTGACGTTGAGCATGCTCGGCCGCAGTGAGATGCGCGCGATGATGGCGCCCTTCTTGATGGTCTGGCCGGCAGCTACATACAGCTTCTCAACCACGCCCGAGACCTGCGCCTTAACTTCGACTTCGCGGCGCGGAATCACCTTGCCGGTGGCCACGGTCTTTTTGATGATCGACATCTTCACCGGACTATCCACCTGAAAGACGGCGGGGGCTTCCTGCGACTTGCGGTAAAGAAAAACAATGGTGCCGATGAACACCACCGCGATGACGCCAAGTATCAGGAACTTTATGACTCGCTTCATTTGTTACTCGTCTTGCAAGGCAGTAATGGGGTTCACGCCGGCGGCCTTGGCCGCGGGCATCAGGGACGCGAGCACGCCGGAGAAAATGAGGACCAACAGCGCGATGATCGCGGTCTTGAAATCCATTTCCGGATGCGAGAAGAAATTCACGTTGCCGCCGCTCGCGTCCAGCATTCTCGAGATGCTTTCGAGCAGCAGCGCGCCGACGACGAGACCGCTGTATCCCGCGATCGCCGTGATGAACAGGGACTCCTGCATGATCATCGCCACGATGGATCTGGGCGTGGCGCCGAGCGCCTTGCGCAGGCCGATCTCCCGGGTTCGTTCCTTGACGACGATCAGCATGATGTTGCCGACGCCCACGGCGCCCGCGAAAATCGTTCCGATCGCGACGATCCAGCTGAACACCTTGATCCCGACGAACAGGCCCTGAACCTTGTCGAATTCGTCCTGGAGATTGAAGCTGCCGAAGACGCCCTTGTCATCGGGACTCACTTTCTTTCGCTGCGAGAGGTACTTCTTCACATCCTCTTCGGTGACCTTCGCATGAACCCCGGGTTTCGGAATGATCATGAAGCTGCCCACCCAGCCGGTCTGGTTGAAGGCGTAGCGCAGCGTGTCATTCGGTAGATAGATCTTCTCGTCTTCCTGCTGTTGGTTGCCCTGCTGCAGGGATTCGGTCACGCCGACGACCTGGAAGCTGATGCCGTTGATGGTGATGTCCGCGCCGAGCGGGCTCTGGTCCTTGGGAAACAGCTGGTCCTTCACGCGTTTGCCAATCAAGGCCACCTTGCGCCGCTGCTGTTCATCCAGCGCGTTGATGGAGCGTCCTTCGATGACCTTGAAGGCGGCGATCTTCTCGACGTTCTCGAACCCGCCCTGCACGCTGAATGCGCCGTTCTTCGACTTGTACACCGTGAAAGGCGCGCTGCCGCCCCAAACGCCGACGGAGTTCTGTCCCTTGATGATGCCGACGCTCGCGACATTCTTCGCGATCGCATCCACATCCTCAACCGTGAATGGAATGTTCCGGCCGATCGGCATGCCCTCGTAGGGAATCTGCGTCTTGCCCTGCCCCCAGATGTAGATGAAGTTGGAGATTCGCGGGAAACCTTCGTTGACGCCGTTCTCGAAGCCCTTGCCCGAGCCCAGCAACACCGTGAGCATGAAGATGCCCCAGAAAACCCCGAAGGCCGTGAGCGCCGTGCGCAGCTTGTGCCGGCTCAGCGTGCTGAATATCTCGCGCCACTTGTCGATGTCGATGAACATGGTGAACCTACTCCGCCCGCATCGCTTCGATAGGCGTGATCTTCGCAGCCCGCAAGGCGGGCATGAGACCTGCGAGCACGCCCACGCCCACCAGCAGCGCGATGGCTGTCATCGCGAGCTGGAAGTCCACTTCGGGATTCATGAAATACGGCATCTGTGCCCCGGTGCTTCGCAGCCCCAACGCGATGAGCTCCAGCAGGCCGACGCCACACACCAGACCCACATAACCGGCGACGGCGGTGACCAGTGTCGACTCCAGCAACAGGGTGCTAACAATCTTGAATGGCGTCGCGCCGAGTGCCTTGCGAATGCCGATCTCGCGCGTGCGCTCCTTCACCGTGATGATCATGATGTTGCTGATGCCCACAATACCGGCCATCAGTGTGCCGAGGCCCACGAACCAGATGAAGACGTTGATGCCCGTGAACAGGCCGTTGATCCGCTTGGCGGGCTCGGCCATGTTGAAGGAGCCTATGCCGCGCTTGTCTTCGGGCGACACGTCGTGGCGGCGCTTGACGAGCGCGAGGATCTTCTTCTCGAGCTCGAAGCCGTCGACGCCGGGCTCGGGCCGAATCCAGATGTTGTCGAGCCGGCCACCGCCGCCATACACCGTCTCGTAGGTCGACTGCGGTAGATAGATGGCATCGGAGCCCTGACCGCGGTTCATCTTGTCGTGAAAGACCCCGACGACCTTCATCACGACGTCTTTCACGCGTACATCCTTGCCCACGGGATCGACGCCCTTGTCGAACAGGCGGTCGACGACGTTCGTCCCGAGCGCCACGACCTTGCGTGTCTGATCGACATCCAGCGGATTCGTACGCCTTCCGAACGTAAACGGGATTTCGTTCTTCAGCACGAAGAACGCATCCGGGATTCCGTGCATTACAGCGTTGCTGTTCTTCGTGCCATAGTTCACGGTGACGCCGAACTGCGTGCGATCACCCGCGATGATGCGCACTCCGCCAATCTGGTGGGCGATGGCCTGAACGTCCGCGTCATCGAGCTTGATCTTTCGCCCCAGGCCCATGCCGCGGTACGCCACGCTCGTGTCGCCGGAAAACAGCACGATGATGTCCAGCGGCTCGTTGCCGAAGTCCTGCATCACGCCGTTCTGCATGCCGCGGCCGGCGCCCAGCAGCAGGATGAGCATGAAGATGCCCCAGAAAACGCCGAACGCCGTCAACAACGTGCGCAGCTTGTTCTGCCGAAGAGTGAAGAAGATTTCCTGCAGGCCGTCGAGCATGGGTCAGGCCGCGTGTTGATGATTCAGTGTCGACGTCACCTGGCCGTCCTTCAGGATGATCTGCCTTTCCGTCTGATCGGCGATGTCCTGCTCGTGAGTCACGATGACCATCGTGTTGCCGCGCCGATGGATATCCTTGAGCAGCGAGACGATTTCCTCCGTGGAGTGGCTGTCGAGCTGGCCCGTGGGCTCATCGGCAAGAATCACTTTCGGATTGGCAACCAGCGCACGCGCGATGGCCACGCGCTGCTTCTGACCGCCCGACAGCTGGTTGGGCATGAAGGTCGCACGATCGGACAAGCCGACCATGTCGAGAAACTTTTCGGCGCGGTAGTTGCGCTCCTTGCGGCCGACGCCCTGGTAGTAGAGCGGCAGCGCAACATTTTCCGCAGCGTTCTTGAACGGCAGCAGGTTGAAGGACTGGAACACGAACCCCAGGAGCTTGTTGCGCAGGCGTGCTGATTCGGTCTCTTTCAGATTGCTGACCGGGTGACCCGCGAGGACGTAACTGCCGCGGTCAAATCCGTCGAGCACGCCAAGGATGTTCAGCAGCGTGGACTTGCCGGAGCCGGACGATCCCATGATGGATACCAGCTCGCCTTCGCGGATGTGCAGGTCGACGCCCTTGAGCACGTGCAGGGACTGATCGCCGGTGCGGTAGTACTTATGGACGTCGTGCAGCTGGATCATGTTCTCGTTGGTTCCCTACACCGGCGGCCGAGTCTACGACACTTGTCGTAGAGAGGACAGACCCGCTTTCATTAGACGTCTCTGTCCCCCGGTGGGTTGCAGTTGGTCAGTGAATTTCCCAGACTGCCGCAGGTTTCCGCAGTTCTGGTATGGACGTGCCTCCGCAAGATACCTACCTCAGCCGACGCCGACTTTTGCAGACACTCACGGCAGCGAGCGGAGTTGGCCTCGCCGGATGCACAACTCCGGACTTGTTCGGTGGCGCCAAGAGAGACCGCATCGCGCCGAACGATCGCGCCCGATTCCTGGCGCCACTTCGGGCGGGTACGGATCACATCTTCGACATCACCGTGTGCCTGCGACCCTTTCGCGCCGCCGGCCCGCGCCTCGATACCGAGCGCATCCGTGACACGCTGGTGGTTCACAACTATGGTCACGGCGGCAGCGGGTGGTCGCTCTCCTGGGGTTCCAGCACGATTGCCGTGAACAAGGCGCTGGCACAATCTCCCGATCGCATCGCGATCGTGGGATGCGGAGCACTGGGCCTGACTTCGGCTCTCCTCGCCCAGGCCGCTGGCAAGCCCGTGACTATCTACGCACGGGAGATGTTCCAGCAGTCTCAATCGGCACGCGCGAGCGGATCATTCACTCCGGATTCGCGCATCGCGCTGGCCGATGCCGTGAGTCCCGAGTTCCCGGCGCTCTGGGAAGAGATGGCACGCACTTCCTTCAAGACTTTTCAAAGCCACCAGGGGCTGCCCGGCGATCCCGTTCGCCGGATCGACCGCTATTCCGTCTCGGATCAGCCGGCGCAGGCGCCGCGCGCTCACGCAGAGGGCGAACTCGAGTTCGTGGCATACCGCGGCCGGTTGCAGGATCTGTATCCACCAGGTGAAAACCTGCGCCCCGCCGACACGCCGTTTCGCGCGGCCAGCGTGAGGCGGCGGAAGGTTCTCATGTTCAACATTGCGAGCTACTCACAGATGCTGATGACGCAGTTCCGCCTTGCCGGTGGCCGACTCGAGCAGCGCGAGTTCCATGACCCGCGGGAACTGGGCGGGCTCCCCGAGAAGGTCGTGATCAATTGCACCGGTTATGGTGCACGTGCGCTCTGCCGCGACGAGACCATCGTCCCGGTGCGCGGCCAGCTTGCGCATCTGATTCCGCAGGCCGATTTCGACTACGCACTGGATTATCGCGATGTGAATGTCATCCCGCGCAGCGACGGCATTGTGGTGCAGTCAGTCGCGGGTGGAGACATGAGCGGTTACAAAGACGAATCGCTGGTGCCGGATCGACAGGAAGCCGATGCGGCGGTGCAGACGCTCGAGGCTCTTTACAGCAGGTTTCCGCTGAATCGTACGTAGCTCCCATTTATTGCACGGGGGTCGTGTGTCGCGGCCAGGATTGCAGTAACTTCCGGCCTGGCTAACAATGGTTGGCAAACGGATGCTCGAACAACGAATCAACGAGTTTTTCGGCGACGACGACCCCAGCGGATTCGGAACCGGGTGGTGGAGCGGCGTCCTCTCGGCATTTTTTGGAATGCTGGGTTTCGGGGCAGTGATATGCCTGCATTTTCCCCAGCTGCTCTCGTCTCCAGAGCTGCGGCCTCACTACCCGATGGACCTCATCCGCCTGGTGATCCAGGCGGTGATCGTGGGCGCAATCATCTGCGGAGTGATCTCCGCGATGCTCCGGAAGAAGAAGGTCCTCGCATTGACGGGCATGTCGTTTGCGCTGGCCGCAACCCTGCTGGGCGGCGCCAGCGTTCCCATCAACCAGGAAATGGGTAACGGCCCGGCCATCGGCCTCGACTGGTTTCTGCTCGACCTGCTGTTGATGACGCTGATCTTTTCGCCGATCGAGGTCATCTGGCCGGCCTATCCACAGCAGAGCGTCTTCCGCAAGGAATGGCTGAACGACATCGTGTACTTCCTGTCCACCCATCTGCCGATCCAGGTGACGACCTTCCTGATCCTGTTGCCGGCGACGCAGATCAATTCGGTCCTGCACTTTTCGACCATCCCCGACCAGGTGGCCAAACTACCTTGGGCAGTGCAGTTTTTCCTGGCGGTGCTGGTCGCGGATCTCGCCCAGTACTGGATCCACCGATCCATGCACATGACGCGTTTCCTGTGGCGCGTTCACTCGATCCACCATTCCTCCCTGGCACTCGACTGGATCGCCGGCTCGCGCGCCCACCTCA
>Ga0157380_10002687_pt1 | contig 12063 bp, 13 predicted proteins | sample S35metaG_FD_119757 | JGI IMG/M metagenome (GOLD analysis project Ga0157380, IMG submission 119757) | Switchgrass rhizosphere microbial communities from Kellogg Biological Station, Michigan, USA - S3-5 metaG | ecosystem: Host-associated > Plants > Roots > Rhizosphere > Soil | place: USA...
AGCGTCCACAGCGCCGCCAGGTTCATCGTCTCGCCGAAGTTGCCGGTGTTGGAGGCGCCGTCGCCGAACATGCAGACGGTGACCGCGTCTTCTCCCTTGTACTGGGAGGCGAGCCCGATCCCGGCCGCTATCGGGAGGTTGCCGCCGACGATCCCGTAGCCGCCCATGAACCGTTTCTCGGCGTCGAAGATGTGCATCGAGCCGCCGCGGCCGCCGCTGGTCCCGTCGACCCGGCCGAACAGCTCCGCCATCACCCGTTTCGGGTCGGTGCCGCGGGCGATCGCGTGGCCGTGGGTGCGGTAGGTCCCGATCAGGAAGTCTTCGTCGCGCATCACCGAGGTGGTGCCGACGATCGTCGCCTCCTCGCCGATCGCCAGGTGCAGGAAGCCACCGGCCTGCGCCCGCTGGTACTGGCGCCCCGCCTCCTCCTCGAAGCGGCGGATCAGCGCCATCCGCGCGAGCAGCTCGTAAGAGGAGGCGGCATCAGGCAGATCTGCCATCGAGTTCACCTTAGAGAACTACCCGTGTCGCTTTTGTCCTCCACGGGTGGGACAAAAGCGACACCCCTAAGCGTTCGCCGCCTCTACCGCCTCCTCGAGGCGATCGTCGCCCCAAAACACCTCGTCCCCGACGACGACGCTCGGCACCCCTTCGACGCCGAGGTCTCCGGCGCGGTCGGTCGCCTCTCGCAGCCCGTCCTTGACGACCCTGGTTTCGACCGCTTTCAGCAGCGCCCGCGGATGGATCTCGCAGGCTGCCCCGGCGATCATCACGTTGTCGGCGTCGGTCAGGTCGCGGCCGGCGGCGAAGGCTTGGCGGAAGGCGGCGAGGGAGAAGGCGACGGTGCGCCCGGTCTGCTTGGCGAAGGTCGCCGCCCGCATCGCGACCAGCCCGTTGCCCGGCCATGGCTCGGGCCAGGCGATCGGCGGCAGCCCGTACTCGGCGGCGCGGCGCTCGACCTCGGCCCCCCCCTCGGCCCGCGCCGGGGTTTCAGACCACGAGCCGCGGTCGAAGCGGTGGAAGAGCCCGCCGAGCAGGACCGGCTGCCACTCCGGCTGCTCCAGCCCGGCTTCGGTGAAGAGCCCGCTGATCCGCTCGGCGCTGAGGTACGCGTAGGGAGAGCCGAGGTCGAAGTAGAAGGTCGCGCGGGCCACGCTCAGGCGTGGATCGCCCAGCCGTCGACGGCGCGGGCCGCGTCCAGAACCGCCTCGGAGACCGTCGGGTGCGGGTGGACGATCCGCGAGAGCTCCTGGTAGCCGCCCTCCAGCACCATCGTCGCCAGCAGCTCGGCGATCATGTCGCAGGCGCGGTTGCCGACCACGTGGGCGCCGAGCAGCTCGCCGTACTTGGCGTCGATGACGAGCTTGACGAGGCCGTCTTTGTCGTCGTAGACGATGCCGGCACCCTCGCCGGCGATTTTCTGCTTGCCGACCTTGACGTCGTGGCCGGCCTCCTTGGCCTGGGCCTCGGTCAGGCCGACGCTCGCCACTTGCGGATGGCAGAAGGTCGCGCCCACCATCAGGTTCTGGTCGACCGGGTGCGTCTCGACCCCGGCCGCCGTCTCGACCGCGACCACGCCCTCCTCGGAGGCCTTGTGGGCGAGCGCCTTCCGGTTGACCAGGTCGCCGATCGCGAAGACCTTCTGGTTGGTGGTCCGCTGGAACTCGTCGACCTTGATCTTGCGGCCGCCCTCCTCCAGCTCGACTCCGGCCTCCTCCAGCCCCAGCCCCTCGGTGTCGGGACCGCGACCGCCGGCGATGCAGAGGTAGTCGACCTCGGCGCTGTTGTCGCCGTAGGTGAACTTCACCGACGAGTCGCCGGCTTCGACGTTTTCGACCGCCGTTCCGGTCGAGATCTCGATCCCCTGTTTCTTGAAGACCCGTTCGACGACCTTGGCGATGTCCTTGTCCTCGGCCGGGAGGATCTGGTCGAGCATCTCGATCAGCAGCACCTCGGTGCCGAACCGGGAGTAGGCGGAGGCGAGCTCGGCGCCCGAGGCGCCGGCGCCGACGACGGCGATCCGGCCGGGCCGCTCGCCCAGGGACCAGGCGCCCCAGGTGTCGAGGACGCGGCCGCCGAACTCGGTGCCGGGGATTGGCAGCGCCACCGACCCGGTCGCCAGGGTCACCGCCTTGGCCTCGTAGACCTCGTCGCCGACCTTGACGTTGCCCTCGGCGGTCAGCGCGCCGTCGCCGGCGATGAACTCGATCTTGTTCTTCTTCCACAGCCCTTCGACGCCGCCGGTCAGCGTCGCCGAGACGTCCTCGCGGCGCTTCTGCAGCGCGTCCCAGTCGAGCTGGACGTCGTTGCCGACGACGCCGAGCTCGGCGCTCGCGGTCGCCTCGTGGAAGATCTCGGCGGTGCGGAGCACCGTCTTGGCCGGGATGCAGGCGTAGTTGAGGCAGCGGCCCCCGGCTTTGTCGCGCTCGACGACAGCGGTCTTCTGGCCCAGCTGGGCGGCGCGGATCGCGGCGACGTAGCCGCCCGGCCCCCCGCCGATGACGATCTGGTCGAAGGAGTCAGCCATGCGTGCTGAGCCTATAGAAGGTGCGGGGCCGGCATTCCCCGGCTTCTACCCCTTCTTCTGTCCCGGCACTCGCCCGGCGAGGCGGCCGAGCGGCTCGACCGCGCTCTGCAGGGTGCCGACGCTTGCCAGCAGTCCCTCGATGATCTCCGGCAGCTGGGCTAGGTGGCCCTGGACCTCGACCAACACCGGCATCGCCGCCTCGATCGTCGCCATCCGCTCGTCCATCTGCCGCAGCACGCCGGTGTCGGCGGCGACCCGGTCGAGGGCGTCGGCGACCCGCTCGAGCGCTGCCGTGTGCTCCTTCATCACCTGGGTGTTCTCGGCGATCTCCGGCAGCCGGCGCAGGGCCGCGATCGCGTCGGCCGGAATGCCGGTCACACCGCTGAGCGAGGGAAGCCCGGCCACCGCTACTCCCTCGGCCCCCGGGTCGGCATCTGGATCCGCGCCATCGCCTTGACCATGAAGAAGAAGAAGGTGCCGGCGACGGCCAGTAGCGCCAACGTGCCGATGATCTCGCCGACGCTGGAGGCGCCGACGACGAGACCGAAGAAGGCGCTGAAGAGGACCACCACGAGGATCAGCTGGAAGCCGAGCACCGCCCAGTAGCGGGCGTGCCACATGCCCCAGGCCATCATCCCCATGATCACCGTCGGCGCCACCACCTGCGCCAGTTTTGGCTGTTCGCCGTTGACCTCGACCCCGGTTGCGTAGCCGATCACGACCGAGACCGCGATCAGCGCGGCGAGGACCGCGCCGACGGTGACGACGGTCGGCCGTTCGCCCTCGCCCAGCGGCTCCAGCGCGTCGCGCGCTTCCTGATTGCGCTGCTCGGCTTTGGCGTAGCCCCGGCTCATCGGGTTGGCCTTGGGCGCGGTGCCGTTGGCCGCCTTCGGCCCGCCGCGCTGCTTGCGCTTGGCGCGCTCCTCAGCCACCGGGAGCCACGCCCTTCTCGCCGCCGGCGAAGGCCTGCCGCAGCTCCCGCGCGGTGGCTTCGGGGTCGGCGGCGTCGCGGATCGCCCGCACCGCGCAGAGCCGCTCGGCCCCGGCCCTGACCACCTGGCCGGCGTTGACCGGGTCGATCGCGCCGATCGCGAAGAACGGGTGCGGGGCGTTGGCGGCGGCGTGCGAGATCAGCTCGAGACCGACCCCCGGTCGCCCCGCTTTGGTCGGCGTCTCCCAGATCGGGCCGACGGAGATGTAGTCGACCGGGCGCCCGGCGCTGGCGCCGATCTGCTCCTCGGAGTGGGTCGAAAGCCCGACGATCGCGTCGGGGCCGAGGACTTCGCGCGCCTGCTCGGCGGAGGCGTCGTCCTGGCCGACGTGGACGCCGTCGGCGTCGCAGATCCGCGCCAGCTCGGGGTCGTCGTTGAGGACGAAGAGGGCGCTGAAGGTGTCGGCGACGCGGCGGAAGGTGCCGGCGGCGCGCTCGATCTCCGCCCGCCCCAGCTCCTTCTCGCGCAGCTGGACGATGTCGGCACCGCCGGCCAGCGCCGCCCGCAGCAGCGCTTCCAGGTCGGCACCGGGCCGGGCGTCGCAGACGAAGTAGAGGCGGGCGGTGCGCAGGCGCTCGCGGCGCAGCGGCCCGTCGCCCTCGGGCGGGGAGAGGCTCATATGGCTCGATTATGGCTGGCGCGGCGTGGCAGGACCGGCGGCGGGGTAGCATCGGGGGAGTACGGGAGCCCGCGAGGGCTGAGAGGGTGGCATCGAGGCCACCGACCGTTTGGACCTGATCCGGGTAATGCCGGCGGAGGCAAGGCTTTGAACGAGAAGCGTGGTTTCGATGTCGTGGTCGTCGGCGGGGGCGTCATCGGTCTCGCCTGCGCCTGGCGCCTGGCGCAGCGGGGCGCGGAGGTGGCGGTGCTGGAGCGCGGCAAGCCGGGCGGCGGCGCGACGCGGGTCGCAGCCGGGATGCTGGCGCCGGTCGGCGAGCTGACCTTCGGCGAGCCCGAGCTGCTGGAGCTGACCCTGGCCGCGGCGCGGATGTACCCGGAGTTCGTCGCCGAGCTGGAGATGGCGACGGGGGAGGGCACCGGCTACGAACCGCTCGGGGCGCTGCACGTCGCGCTCGACCGCGACGAGGCGGCGCAGCTGCGCCGCGTGCACGACCTGCAGCGCTCACTCGACCTCGAGGCCGAGTGGCTCTCGACCCGGCGGTGCCGCGAGCTGGAGCCTGGGCTGGCGCCCTCGTTCCACGGCGGCGTCCTGGCGGCGGCCGAGGCGGCGATCGACCCCCGGGCGCTGACCGAGGCGCTGCTCGCGGCCTGCAGGGACGCGGGCGTCGAGGTGCGCCCCGGGACCGAGGTCGTCGACGGCATCTTCGAGGACGAGCGGCTGGTGGGTGTCCGGACGGCGGCGAGTGGAGCGTCGAAAGGTCAATCCGACGGGCAGAGCAAGTTCGATCGCCCACTCGACATCCGCGCCCAGACGGTTGTGCTGGCCAGCGGCGCCTGGGCGGGGCGCGCCGATTGGTTGCCCGACCACGCGCGACCCCCGGTGCGGCCGGTCAAAGGGCAGGTGGTCGAGCTGCGGGCGCGCGACGGCGAGTCGCCCGCCCGCCACATCCTCGCCTCCGAGCGGGTCTACCTGGTGCCGCGCCCCGACGGGCGCCTGATCGTCGGCGCCACGGTCGAAGAAATGGGCTTCGACACCGCCGTCACCGCAGGCGGCGTCCACGAGCTGCTGCGTGAGGCCTACCGCCTGCTCCCCGACGTCGCCGAGATGGAGCTCGTCGACGCGAGCGCCGGCCTCCGCCCCGGCACTCCGGACAACCTCCCCCTGGTCGGCCCCGGCTCGATCGACGGCCTCGTCCTCGCCACCGGCCACTTCCGCAACGGCATCCTCCTGGCGCCGCTGGCGGCCGAGATCGTCGCCGAGCTACTCAGCGATCGGCGTTCGTCCTTTCACCGGAATGGCAGTCCAAAGGACGAACGCGCTGTCACGAATGTGGGATTGAACTCATGAGGATCGAGCTCAACGGTGCGCCCCGCGAGCTGCCCGATGGCGCCACGCTCGACCTCGCCGTGCGCGAGTCTGGGGCGGGCGAGGGGGGGCGCGGGATTGCGGTCGCCCTCGACGGCGAGGTCGTCCCCCGCGGCGAGTGGGAGCGGACGCCGCTGCGCGAGGGCCAGGCGGTCGAGGTCCTCGCCGCGATTCAGGGCGGCGCCGAGACCTGGCAGCTCGGCGGCCGCGAGTGGTCCTCGCGGCTGATCGCCGGTACCGGCGGCTTCCGCTCGCTGGAGCAGATGGAGCGGGCGCTGGCCGCTTCGGGGACCGAGATCGTCACGGTCGCTTTGCGCCGGATCGACCCCGCCGCCGAGGGCTCGGTCCTCGACGTGATCGATCGCCTCGGCCTCTTCGTCCTGCCCAACACGGCCGGCTGTTACACCGCCCGCGACGCGGTCCGCACCGCCAAGCTTGCCCGCGAGGCCTTCCAGACCGAGTGGATCAAGCTCGAGGTGATCGGCGACGACCGCACCCTCTACCCGGACGCGGTCGAGCTTCTCGACGCCGCCGAGCAGCTGGTTGCCGACGGCTTCACCGTCCTCCCCTACACCAACGACGACCCGATCCTCGCCCGCCGCCTCGAAGAGGCCGGCTGCGCGGCGGTGATGCCGCTCGGCTCGCCGATCGGCTCCGGCGCCGGCATCCGCAACCCGTACAACCTCGCGATCATCACCGAGCGGGCCGAGGTGCCGGTGATCCTCGACGCCGGCGTCGGCACCGCCTCCGACGCCGCCCAGGCGCTGGAGCTCGGCTGCGCCGCGGTGATGGCGGCAAGTGCCATCTTCGGCGCCGAGGACCCGGTGGCGATGGCCAGCGCCCTGCGCCGCGGTATCGAAGCCGGCCACCTCGCCCGCCGCGCCGGCCGCATCCCCCGCCGCACGCACGCCGAGGCCTCGACCGCCTACGAGGGACTGCCGGAACTCTCCTGACGGGGTTTGCTAATAGGTTCCCGGAGTACTGAGCTGTCTCTAAACAAGGAGTGAGCCTTGATCGCTCGAATCTCGCGGTCCCTGACGTTCTCCAACGTGGTCGCCTGTCTGGCCCTCTTCATCGCGCTGGGTGGAACCGTCTACGCAGCCGGGAAGATCAGCGGCAAGCAGATCAGGAAGAGCTCGCTGCCGGGCAACCGGATCAAGCCGAAGACCGTCTCGGCCAACCGGATCAAGCCGAAATCGCTCAGCGGATCCCAGGTCAAGCCGAACTCCCTGACGGGAACTCAGATCAACGAGAAAACCCTCACCGGCGTCAGCGCCGCGGCCCTCGCCGACGTCCAGTACCAGGCGGTAACGGCGCAGCTTCCGACGGGGAGGTTCAGCACCCTGACCGCCAACTGCCCCACCGGGTCCTACGCGATCGGCGGCGGTGCGACCTTGAGCAACGACGAGCGGGGCTACGTCAACGACAGCGGACCGAGTCCTCTGCGGACTGGCTGGTCGGCGACCGGTTGGGGCTACTGGCCCAATGGGGTCGAGATGACCGTGACCGCCGTCTGCGTGGTGGTAGAAAAGCCGGGTGGCGCCGTGAACCCGGGCAGCCCGCAATACCAGCCGGCCGGATAGCCGCCTTGACGACGCCGATTCGGGCCGAGGCTCTACCCTGGTAGGCATTACGCCCCTGTAGCTCAGTTGGTTAGAGCGGCGGCCTTTTAAGCCGCGCGGCGCGGGTTCGAATCCCGCCGGGGGCATTGGGAGCGCTGATCCTCACCGGCCCGCCGGGGGTCGGGAAGACCACCGTCGCCAGGCTCCTGGCCGAGCACGAGCAGCGAGCCGTCCATCTCGAAGCCGACCGCTTCTTCTTTTTCATCCGCAGCGGTTTCGTCGAGCCTTGGGATCCCGCATCGGACGAGCAGAACCAACTGGTGATGAGGACGGCTGCCGAGGCCGCGGCGAGGTACGCGAACGCCGGCTACGAGACGGTCATCGAGGGGATCGTGATCCCGCGCTGGACCCTGAGGGTGATCCGCGAGACCTTTGACGCCACCGGAGTGCCGGTCGCCTACGCGGTGCTGCGCGCGCCGCAGGCCGAGTGCGCCTCCCGGGTCCAGGAGCGCGAAGGCTCACCGGACCTCTTCGACCCCGATGTCCTCGCCGCGATCAGCTCCGAATTCGACGACCTGGGGGAGTTCGAGCGCCACGTGATCGAGGTCGCCGGGATGAACGCTGAGGAGGCTGCCGCCGCGGTGGCCGCGCGACTCGAGGAGGGGACCCTTGCCCTCTGACGAGCGCCTCCTCCAGGTTCCCTGCGACGTCGAGGCCGACGACGAGCGCCGGTCCGACCGCATCCGGGCCGAGATCGACGCCGCCTTCGATGCTCTGCGTGACGTCGAGGAGGGAGTCTCCGTCTTCGGCTCGGCCCGCGTTCCGGAGGCCCACTCCTGGTATGAGCTGACCCGGGATACCGGCGCCTGTCTGGCCAAGCACGGCTACGCGGTGATCACCGGCGGCGGCCCGGGGCTGATGGAGGCGGCCAATCGCGGCGCCACCGAGGCAGGCGGCGAGTCGATCGGGCTCAACATCGAGCTGCCGCACGAGCAGTACGCCAACCCCTACCTCACCCGATCCCTCCAATTCCACTACTTCTTCGCCCGCAAGCTGATGTTCGTCCGCTACGCCCGTGCATTCGTGATCATGCCCGGCGGCTTCGGCACCCTCGACGAGCTCTTCGAGGCCCTGACCCTGATCCAGACCGACCGGATCAAACACTTCCCGGTGATCCTCGTCGGCTCCGAGTTCTGGTCACCGCTGCTGGAGTGGATCGACCGCGGCCTCGAGGACAACGGCCTGATTTCACCGGGCGACAAGAACCTGCTGGTCGTCTGCGACGAGCCGATGGAGGTCTGCGAGCAGGTGGTCCGGGCGAGTGAAGAGCAGCGCGCCGCCGTATAGCCGCGGCGCGCCGGTGTGTCGCAAGTGTCTAGCTGTTGGCGGCGTGCAGTGTCGAAAACGGGGTTGTAACGGTGTAGGCACCGCTCCAGATCGCACTTTCCGGGCAGAGGAAGCCACCGGTTCCCGGGATGGTCCCATTGATGTCGATCGTGGCGGGGTTACCTCCTGTGAAGATGCCAATGGTGGTGAGTGCGGTTTGGAACCTGCAGCTGACGCCGAGGAATTTGACTGTCACATCCGCACCGCTACTTTTTACAGTCGCATTATTACCAGAGGCATAGGTGAATCTAAGTGAGCCGGGCGAGAGGGTGTCGACTGTGGTGGTGCACCCGCTCCAGGTGAACGTAGGCAGGTTGATCGTCACTGACCAGCCAGAGCCACCTGGGTCGGAAATGCCTCCCCCAGTAGTGCCGCCGGTGCATGTGGCAATCGTGGTCCCACCTCCGGTTTTGAGGAGCGACGAGGACGTGATGCTGGCGGAAAATGCATCGCCAAATTTCATGTTTACGCCGCTGTTCTTGAGCACGGTCGCGGAGGCGGAGCCTGCGAAGGCCGTGATGGTCAAGGCCGTGGTGGCAATGAGGCCGAGAATCTTCAAGTACTTCATTTGAGTCTCCTTTGCGTGCGAGATCGCTCAACTTGCGGCGACATGTAATGTGCCGGTCGGCGGTCTAAAGGTGAAAGTCCCGCTCCAGATGGCTTCTGAAGAACAGAGGAAACCCCCTTTCTTTCAGGGGCGGGATTCCGCTCACACCGAGGGCGGCTGGTGTCCCGCCTGGGATTTCCCCTATGTCCGTATTGTTGCTGCCAAGTACGCAGTGCACGCCGAGGAATGTGACTGTGATGGCACCCCCAGTTGTTGGAACTGTGCCGGTTCCGGAGGTGTAATGGAGTTCAATGGCTCCCAGCGTGCTCTGCCTCGCCCTAGTAGAGCAGCCGCCCCATGGACCCGATGAAACACTGATGCCTACTGTTGAGGATGAGCCGCCAGGATTAGTGACGCGTTCGCTGGCTGAGGTTCCGGTGCATGTGGTAATGGTGGTTGAACCCGTGGTATCAGCAGTGACGATGCTGTTACGCTCTACGAAAGTGCGTCGCCGGTTCCATGTTGACGCCTTCGCTCTTAGGGACGCTTGCGGAGGCTGGGTGGCGAACGCCAGAGGGCCACTGCTGGGACAGCGACGATACCAATGCTTTACGTATTTCACTGGATCTCCATCGACCTGTCCCTCTGCCTGCTCAGCTAGTGGCGGCGTGCAGTGTGCCCGACGGAGTTGTGAGGGTGTAAGCACCGCTTGCGATTCCGCTTGACGGGCAGAGGAAGCCGCCGCCCGACTGCGGGATGGTTCCGTTGACATCGAAGGTGGCCGGTTTGCCGCCTGTGAAGGTACCGATTGAAGTGCTGCTGGTTTTGAAGATGCAGCTCACCCCAAGGAACTGGACTGTGATTTCGGCTCCACTGCTTGTGATCGTGGCGTTGTTGCCTGAGGTGTAATGCAGTTCCCCAGTGCCTTTAGCGAGGGTGTGAACTGTCGTCGAGCAACCGCTCCAGGTCATTTCTTGAATGCTGGCTTTGACTGTGGTGGTGGAGCTGCCAGCGTCGGTGAGTTTCCCTCCGACGTTGCCGCCGGTGCATGTGACGATCGTGGTTCCCCCGCCGGTTTTGAGCAGCGCTGAAGTCGTGACGCTCGCTATGAAGTGGCTGCCGACTTTGCTGTTTGCGCCTTCGACCTTTACGACGCTTGCCGAACTCAGTCCACTGAGCATCATTAGGGCCGCAGCTGAGAGGCCGATCACCTTGACAAATTTCATCTGGAGTCTCCTTGAGCAGTCGCCTGGATGGCGCCTATGAATCGCTTTCCACGTTGTAGCAAGCAGGAGACGAATACTCAAATACATTTGAGTTTCCAAGTATGGAAAGGCGGCGCCAGCTGTCCAGACGCCCGCCGACTAGTGCCGGAAGTGCCGGTGCTTCGTGAAGACCATCGCCACGCCGGCCTGCTCGCAGGCCTCGATCACCTCGGCGTCGCGTTTGGAGCCGCCGGGCTGGATGACGCTGGTGGTGCCGGCTTCGATTGCCAGTTGGGGGCCGTCGGCGAAGGGGAAGAAGGCGTCGGAGGCGAGGGCGGAGCCGGCGAGCAGGGCGGCGGCGTCGCCGCCCCGGGCCTCGCGGCACTTCTCGACCGCGAGGCGGACCGAGTCGACGCGGCTCATCTGGCCGGCGCCGATGCCCAGGGTCGCCCCGCCCTTGGCGATCACGATCGCGTTGGAGCGGACCCGGCGGCTTACCGTCCAGGCGAAGAGCATGTCGTGCCACTGTTCCTCGCTCGGCTCGTTGCCGGTGACCGCCTCCATGATCTCGCGCGGCTCGGGGTCGCCGTCGCGGTCCTGGATCAGGAGGCCGCCCATCACCCGCTTGACGTCGCGTTCGCGGGGGTCGGGCTCGCGGCGCTCCTCCTCGCAGAGGATCCGGATCGCCTCCTTCTGGGTCAGCACCTCCAGCGCCCCGTCCTCGTAGCCGGGCGCGCTCAGCACCTCGACGAAGTTGCGGTGCAGCTCCTCAGCCAGCTCGCGGCCGATCGGCCGGTTGACCGCGATCACCCCGCCGTAGGCGGAGAGAGGGTCGCAGGCCAGTGCCTTCAGGTAGGCCTCGAGCGCGTCGGTGCCGATCGCCACTCCGCAGGGGTTGTTGTGCTTGACGATCACGCAGGCGGGCTGCTCGAAGTCGCCGACCAGGGCCCGGGCCGAGTCGAGGTCGAGGACGTTGTTGAAGGAGAGCGCCCGCCCGTGCAGCTTCGAGCAGCGGGAGAGGATGTGGCTGCGCAGCCCCGACTCGGCATACAGCGCCGCCCGCTGGTGCGGGTTCTCCCCGTACGAGAGGTCGAGCACCTTCTCGTAAGCGACCGCCAGGTGTTCCGGGAAGTCCTCGTACTCCATCGAGAACCAGCGGCTGATCGCGGCGTCGTAACGCGCGGTCTGGGCGAAAGCCTCGTTGGCCAGCCAGTGGCGGGTGGCGGCGGAGATCTCGCCGCCGCTCTCTTCCAGCTCGGCGCAGACGGCGTCGTAGGACTCCGGCTTGACGACGACGGCGACGCTCTCGTGGTTCTTCGCCGCGGCGCGGATCATCGTCGGCCCGCCGATGTCGATGTTCTCGATCGCCACGTCGTGGGAGACGTCGTGGCCGGCGACGGTCTGCTCGAAGGGGTAGAGGTTGACGCAGACCACGTCGATCGGCTCGATCCCCTCGCGCTCCAGCGTCGCCATGTGCTCAGGGTCGCCGCGCCGAGCCAGCAGCGCCGCGTGCAGCCGCGGGTGCAGCGTCTTCACCCGGCCGTCGAGGATCTCTTCCTGGCCGGTGAACTCGGAGACGTCGGTCACCTCCAGCCCCGCCTCGCGCAGCGCCGTCGCGGTGCCGCCGGTGGAGAGGATCTCGACTCCGAGCGCGGACAGCCCCTTGGCGAAGTCGACGACCCCGGTCTTGTCGGAGACCGAGATCAGCGCCCGCTGCACCCGCAGCTGCCCCTCGCCGAGGCTCTCCTGCTGGGTGTCGGTGGCTGGCTCAGTCATCGATGACGACCTTCCGCGGGTCGCCGGGGTCGATCCTAACCCTGCCCTCCGCGATCATGCGGATCGCCTCCGGGTAGAGCT